>Ga0213833_1002693_pt1 | contig 11320 bp, 12 predicted proteins | sample SWATP21_FD_160575 | JGI IMG/M metagenome (GOLD analysis project Ga0213833, IMG submission 160575) | Coastal seawater microbial communities from Marineland, Florida, United States - SWA TP2 #1 | ecosystem: Environmental > Aquatic > Marine > Coastal | place: USA: Florida | collected 2016-08-14
GTACTGTGTGGTAGCCTGTGCCAAAGCCACCGCGTCGTTCCAACTTTGGTTTGACCTGAGTTTGCTGCAACATGCAGGTGGCATCATTTGTTGGGGAGACGGTGCAAACGGGAAACTGCTCGCCCCCAACATTCCCAAGGGCAGCGGCGGTGCAGGGCCAGCTGCATTGACGATTCTGGAAGATGGGCAGGTATGTTGATGTCCTCACACATATCCACACCTCGTTCTGTTGTGATGTTGTCTCATTGTGGGTGGAGGTGCGTGTGCCTGTCCTAGATCCAATCGGGGAGTCTCGTGTACACCGACACGTCACCAGGCTCGGACGAAGACGGAGCTGACGTTGAGTTTGTATCCGTCGCTGCGACCACGGATGTCACATGCGGCTTGCTGTGGAACGGCGTTACGGCTTGCTGGAGCTACGTCACCGACACACAGCTTGAAGTTTCTTCACCGGGTTGTGCCATGGAGGCCATTTCGCTGGATGGCTACGTAGCTTGCGGGCGCCTGCTTTCGTCTGATGACAACCTTGTCCCTTCAGCCGCCACAACTCATGAGCGCATGCGAGCTGCAGTGGCCCGCACGCACACCAATGAGACGTTCATCGGAGAATCCAACACTGGCGTGTTTTGTTGGCAAGCGTTTCCCGAGAACCTGGTTGGACTGGAGCGCCCGGCAGAGACGTGGGATTTGGAGGAGCGACGTGTTCCCTTAGGTACGTGAGGAGTGCAGCAGCACATCTCGCAACGCCATGTCACACTTCGCTCTGCTCCAGACATCCGACCACCACTGCACGCTCTAGCCGTGTGTATGGGGCTTCCTCAACGTGAAGCCAGCTATGATCGTACTCGTGGCGAAGCGTTAGCTATTGCTTTGTCGTTGTCATTGGCACTAGCATTCAGTGCATACCGTCTGGTGATCTTGCGGCGGTAAGGAAGGCCAGTGTGTTTGCCAAGTTTTTGTCTCAGTTCAGTTGTGTTGCTTCTCAGGTTTGGAGACTTCAGCTGGGCGATCACCGTGGCAGAACACATGACATTCTGGTTTGGATTTGTGGCGGGCCTGTTTGATCTGATTTCACGCACGTTTGTTTGGCGGTTGTCGGTGCATGTTTGGTGGATCACGTCTTATCGGGATGTCCCTTGTAACAGAGTTTCTCTTTGTTTTCATGGACTTGAACTACGTTTCGTTTCGAACGCTGTACGACGAGTCATCGTTTGGATACTGGTATCGCATCGCCACGCCTTTTTGTCACGATCACGTGTCTGCTGCAAATGACGCAGGTACATTGAAGCGGAGCAGCCTTTTGTCCCATTATCTCTTGCAAGCATAGCTGTTGCATGTTTCTCGCTGGTCGTGTTCTTGTACTGCTCTTGGGTGTACTCCAAGGACGAGTATGGAAAAATTGACTTGCGAAGGTGTGCCATCGCATGTGGCGGGTCATTGCTAGTAGTGTGTCTGATCCCGGCCATCTGCCCCTGGTGATGGTGCCCTGTGCCTGTTCTCCAGCCCAATGGCCATTGCAAAGCGTCGATTCTTGGTCTCTGCTGTGGTGTTGATGCTTGTGGACGTGCCGCAAATGGTCATTATCGGCATCTACACCCAAACCATGGTCGAGGCCGACCTTCGACCGTCGGCGACAGCCATTTTCTCTGCGATCTGCTGCTGTCTCGGCCCTGTGTACATGGTTGTCAAGGTGCGTTCGAGTGTGAAGTGTACGTGGGCGAGTGCTTCACGCATCGGTATGCGCATGCAGAACTACTTCCGCGCAAAGAATGCTCCCAACAAACCTCAAACTGAAAAGCCCCAAGACAAAGCCGACATGATATTTGGTGACCTCGCAGCCAAAGGTGCCGGTGCATTTGGAGGAGACAAACCGGCACGGAAAGGTGGTAAGCCAGCCACATCCTCGTTGCTCGCTCATAAGATGTTCGGCAAGCCTTCGGTACGCAGTGTGTGTGTTGCCAGACACAGCTACGGTTGACCTCTGCTCCCATGGTCTGCACGCAGTCTAAAAAGTATCAAGCAGGGTCCCCGGCCCGAGTTGCCCCGCTTGGTGGAGCAAATGCAGCCAGTTTTCGCAGACACCAGCCGCCGGGAGGTTCGCTGGGACCGTCCTTGCCGCGACACAACTCGAACTCCGCGGTTATCGCGGCGCTTGCAGCGAAGAAGACCCAAGCTCGCATCAAACAACTTGCTGGTGCTACGAGCATGAAGAATCTCATGCGGACGCAATCAGAGCGAAGAAAGCACGACGATCGTCAGCACTTGGTGCCAAAAGGTCGAGGAGGAGGAAGAAGGTAGCTTATGCGCTGTGTGTGATTTCTCGTCGAACAAAACAACAACGTCCAACAAAACAACAACGTCCAACAAAACAACAACCTCTCCATCATCATCATGGGACGTCTGCTGTGTTGCGCCGCTTGGATGGCAGCCACCGTCGGTCTTTCGCCGCGTTCCTTGCCCGTTTCTTGCGCAAAAAGCGATCAAGACCCCCTTTGCCCTTGAGTTCCTTGAACCTGCACCACACAACAGTGAGGGTTTGCGCAGTGATACAGACAAGTGTGCGCACGTGCGTACCTTTCGGCCAATGCCTGCTCCTTCTGCACTCTGCGTTTCAGGAAGAATGGCTTCTTACCAGCGCCGACCTTTTCGCGCTCCTTTCGGCGATGATCGATCTTGAGTTTGCGCAGATGCTCTTGGCGACTGTGGTTGGCACGCTCCTGTTGCAGACGCGTCAACTTGCGTTGAAGCTCGTAGCGCGCCTCGGGCTTGGCCTTCTTCATTATTTTCCGCAAATCCTTCTCTTCTCGCTCCTGCAAAAAACCAACGTCATGGCAACGCAACGAAGTACACTATCCACGTCCATCGAACCTTGTACTCTGACAGGAACCCGTACGAGGCCTCCCACAGATGCGTGTTGAGCTTTCCCGACGACTGCTCAAACCGAGGATCTGTGCAAACGGCCGTGCCCCATCAACTCGAGCACAGTGTAACAAAACCTATTGGCTCAACCACCTCCTACCTCGTAGCACCTTCTTCTTGACTGGTACCACCTGACGCAACCGTGGAACAGGCCTGTCAGAGCGCATCACTGTGGGAGCATTCTTGTTCGCGCGCTTTTCCAGTTTCTTGCGCTTCTCTTGCCGTGCCTTCCTCCCATCCCACCCCTGTGTTCGCAAATGAGATTTTCGAGCTCGAGCACCATCATCATCATCATCGGAAGAATCTGACTCGCTGCGAAGTGGATCTGGTTGCCGAGCTGCGAACCGCCTTGCGGCCTGCTTCTTCTTGTAACTATCAAAACCACTCTTCCGTTGCCGAAGTACATCGCCCAGAGACGGTTCTGGGCGTGCACTACGCGCGTTGGTGAAGCCACTGTCACCGCCACCGTCACTGCCACTTTCGCTGTCGCTGTCACTGTCGCTGCTGTCACCATCTTCAACTGCTTGAACTCGCGCAGGCCTGCGCATGGAGGGTGCTGTTGGACGTCGCAACGCTTGAGGAGGGTCGTCACTGCTCTCATCGTCGCTACTATCGTCTGCATCGTTGCGCATGGCACGTAGCAATGCACGGTCAACAACCCCACCTCGGGCTGCCTGCAGCGTGTCAGAGTCTTCGCTGCTGCTGCTGCTATCGTCTGCGTCGTTCTTCATGGCTCGCAGCAAAGCCCGATCGTGTTGTTGAGACCCCCCTCGTGGTGGGGGTGCACGTCTCCGAGCTGCTCCAGAGGCTGCCGGCATCTGCAGGCCACTCGTGCTGTCGTCGTCACTGCTGCTGTCGTCAGCGTCGTTGCGCACAGCACGGAGCAAAGCACGGTCCACGCCAGCCAACGACGAAGCAGGTGCCCGCCGCCGCACACCCGCTGCGCTCGGCACTAAATCAGCCACATTCACAGCACTGCTGTCACTGTCACTGTCACTGTCACTTGGGTCACTGCGGGCAGCGGCGTGCATCACACGGCGAGAGATCATCGCTGGGCCACCACCATCAGAGCTGTCAGAGCTGTCCGACTCATCAGCATTGTTTGTCATCATTCGGCGGAGAATCCTGGAGTCTACAGACGCACCCCCTTTGCTTATCTGCTGTGGGCGTTTTGACGATGCCGAGAGTGAAGCATGGCTTCGCTTCCGGGGCATGATGAAGACAACAGAGCAATGGAAGGCAGGGTGGCACAACGACACAGGAAAGCAGCGGTACTTCAGTTGTTTCATATACGCAACTTGCAGTCTTTCTGGTACTGTCCGCCGGCGTGGCTCAATGGAAGAGCATCTCCCTCCTAAGGAGAAGGTTGTGGGTTCGAGCCCCACCGTCGGTACCATTTTTTTTGCTTTTTCGTGTCACGAAACGGCGAGTTCCCTTCGGTGCTGCATGTGACAAACAGGAACAACGCCTCGTCTTATCGCCTTCCCAAAGACAACCAACCAACCACCTAGCACTATGTGAGGTCCGGGAACGTAGTGGGTTCTTGCGTTGTTTAGAATGGAGCTAGCCCGCGACCTGCGGGCTCGGCAGTCGACGTTCAAGTACATCCAGAAGTATGCCCCGGAAAACTACGTCCCCCCGAAGGAGCAGCGGTTCTCTGTGAAACGAATCCACACTCTTGTAGCGTACGCATTGCTTGTTGGTTGCAATCTAGAGTGGTGCCCTTCTGATCATTCTTGTGAAACTTGCGAATCCAGAGCAATCCTGGCAGACCAGCGCTCACGTGCTGCCCTCAACCTTGCGCCGTTCACGAAGTATCTTATTCCAGAGGTGCTCTGGGAAGTTGGACATCTTGCCCCACCTGAAGTCAGACACGTGAACCTTCAAGGCTGGCAAGCCATAACAACGGTGCGACACAGCACACACTTGTGTCACCACTACACGCTGATGTGCGGTGACTGCAGGTTGCCCTGCGAAGTCTGAGTTTGGCATTGGGAGAGCGTCTAGTGGAATTGGATCTGTCCCGGTCAAACATTTGTACAGATCCTCTCCAGTTCTCCTCCATTCGATTCTTTGCACTTCGCAAGTTGGACTTATCGCGAAGCCACGAGGTACGAGGACGAGGCGCGTTGGAAATCGCAGCGTACGCATGTGTAATGCTGCCGCAAAACAGATTACGGATCGATCCGTCGCCGTCATTACGGACGGATGTCGTCATACGCTGACCAGCATAAACTTGTCACATTGTCCACAACTAACGAAAGATGGCCTCTTGGTACGTGAGCACAATGTTGGTTGGGCATGAACAGCACTGACCACGCCGCAGTACCTGAGCGGTCAGGTTGGTCATCCTCCCCGTCCGTGTGCCAAGCTGCGGTCATTGAATGCAGAGCACTGTCCACTGCTGAAAGATGACGGTGTGGTTGGTCTTGCAAGAGGTTGCCGCCAGCTGGAATTCCTGAATCTTGCTCACGACATCTTGGTATGTGAAGTGTGAAGCTCGGTGGTCATGTGTGCTCACGCTGTGCTGCAACAGCTTACTGACAAAAGCATCAAGGCTCTCAGCAAGGGCTGCCCGCGGTTGTCTGTGGTAAACGTGGAACGTCTTGCCAAAGTGACTGATTCTTCCCTTGTCCTCCTTGGAAAGCGCTGCTGCAAGTTACGATCTCTAAATCTTGCTGGGTGGGTCACAGTGCACTGGTAGTTGCTTGCAAGCCCACTGAGTGTGATGCTGACTTGTGGTGCTTCAGCCTGTACACGGTGACTGATCATTCCATGAAGAGTTTAGGGGATCACTGTCACGGATTGCAGCAACTCAACTTGGGCGGAGTTGTGCATGTCACTGAAATGGGCCTGTACTATCTAGCAGTCGGATGCCCCCTTCTGCAGGTGACTTGCTGAAGGGTGTGGAATGCGCCGTACAGTTGTGTGTATGACCACGATTGAACAGGTACTGAACGTTGATGGTTGCGAGAAAGTGACCGTGAAGGGGTTGAACCAAATGGTTCACGGTCGCAAGTTCGTGCGACGAGCGTCAGAATTCTTTGGGTTTGTTCCTGTTGAGGTTCGTTCCAACTCTGTAGACGCATTGGTGTGTCATGGCTCACATATTCGGCGTCACATGCAGAGAGCCACGACCATGAAGCTATCGTATCAACGCCGACTGGTGGAAGGAGCGTCTACAGTTCGAATTCAGTGTCTCTTCCGTGGCTTTCGGACACGAAAGCGACTGGAAATAGAGCGACGCAACGACACGGAAGCACGTGCCGCTGTTACAATCACCGACTGGTTTCGGGATTTGGTCTCGCGCATCAAAAACGGCCAAACTTCAGAAGGGAAACGAAGGACACGTGCAGCAATTCGGATGCAAACAGTCTGGAGAATGGGGCTGGCTGTGCGCAAGGTGGTGAAGATTCGCGCATACAAGGCAATGGTGTATCGAAAAAGGTTTGCAATCTCAAGGTGCAAAGCTCTACTGAAAGGGATGTTGACTCGGAGACACCACCCCGAGGTACGTTCCGGCCCAACGCTGTTTGTATGGTGTATGACCTCGTCGCGACCGTGCATCAGATTGCCGACGCCATCCGCTGGATGCAAGAGGACCGTATGATCGAAGTGGAGCAGATAGTGGCGTTGCGTCTGCAAGCGACAGTACGCGGGCGACTCAGTCGGCTCAAGTAAGAACACGAACAAAACAGTGTTCGCTGCTGTGGCTCATTTGGATGATTCACAGGTTTCGAGCCACGATCGAGGAGCAAATTAGACGACGTTCGGACATGCACTACGCTGCGCTAGTTCTCCAACGAAACTGGCGTGGGCACGCGGGCCGAGTCTGGGCAGAAGAGTACAAGTGCGTGGCGGGGTACGTGTGTGCTATCTTCATGTTTGCTGACCTGGAGGGTACGTACCAGGCGTCAAGTTCTCGCATGGCGCAAGCTCCGGTCGGACTCCGCCTTTGAAATTCAGCGTATATGGCACGGATTCCAGTGCGTTTCGCAGCGTTGTGGCACGTCAAACGCACACAAGTCACGACTGACGCGTTTCGCCATTGTTGTTTGATTGTAGAGGGAGACAGTACGCTCGGTGGTTCCGCGCCAACAGGGCCCGCATTTTGTGGAAACGCCACAAAGCATGCGTGCAGATTCAACGCATTGCGCGCGGCAATTTTGGCAGAGCGAAGGCGCAACGCGCCCGTGAACGACGTGCTTTGGAGACGAAGTGGGCCATTCGACTGCAGTCGATCTATCGCCAGACACGAGTGCCGCACTGGCGACAAACGAAACTGACGGTGGTGCAGAGAACTTTGCTTGCGAGCAACACAAGGGAGGAGGATGCAGCAAAGCACGTACGTTGTCATCGTATCGTAGCAAGCAGTGGCTGTTGTTGGGCATGCCCCAACTCAATAGGCGACCCTGTCGTGGTACAGCACGCGCATGAACGTTGGCGCAAGGTGCAAGCGGAGCTCGCCAGAGACAGTTGTAGCGAGGACAGCGATGCCGCTGTACCTTCGGACGAGGATTGGCAAGAGGTGGGGTTGTTCTCGGTGCTGTGATATGTGATGTCCACTGACCACACGTTTCTCTGGACGCACGCACACACAGGTTTGGGACGACGAGGCGCAGCAAAATGTATTCTTCTCCCCATCTCGCAATGTGAAAACGTACAAGTACATCGACGTACGGAAATGGGAGAAATCGCTCGTGGGGCGAAGGTGTCGTATTTTCTGGACCATGGAAGCAAAATGGTACGACGGCAAAATAATCCGATACAATGCAAAGCGGAATCGCTTCAAGGTCGTGCATGAGGTGAGCCGCTTCAGATACTTGGGCGGGTGGGGGTTCTTGCGTTAGAGCATGCTTATGTACATTCTTATTCCAGGACGGCGACGTGGACTGGATCAATATGCACGCAGAAGCCCACCGCGTCCAGTTGCAGGATGGAGATCCTCCCGTGTGGACCATGTTTCGCATGCTGCGACCCGCGGACCCAGTACGACGGGCTGCGGTGTGCTGTGGTATGTTGTGTCGCCACGTGTATCTTGATATTTGTGCCCTACCTTGACCAGATTCGAGAGCACCTTCGCCAACAGGAGGCCGAAGTTGCTGCTCGTCAAGCAGCGGAGCAAGAAGCGGCGGCTGCGCACGCAGCACAGATGCAGCTTGCCGTCGCGTGGGAGCGCCATGTGGACGAAGCAAGTGGATTGCCGTATTGGCACAACATAGAGACCGGGGAAACCACTTGGGATAATCCAGTGCCGGGGGGTGGAACTGACACAGGCGGTGTGGCAGAGGTTGTGGAGATGGGATACTCCGGGGCGGGGTACGGTGCAGGAGGAGCATTGGTGCCAAAGGCTGGAGGGGCGTTGACAGTTCCAACGGAGCCTCACTGGGTGCGTACGTGGAGCGAAGACTATGGTTGCTACTATTACTACAACCCAACAACAATGGAAACCAGCTACCAGGTTCCGCAAGGGGGATTCGTCGACGATGCGACGGGAGAGGTGGTTGCAGTGTAGTGCGATGGCGTCAGTGATTTGCTCTACATGTATGCGAGGTACAGGGTAGTGTTGTGAACAACCAACAACAGCGCACAACCAAGCACATCGAATGACCAACATGGCAGCGCCTACGTCACTACGACCCGCGCCACCGGAAACAAATAAGTCGACCACCAACTACTGGACCACGACATAACCCAAGCGCAACAACCGAACTAGGACTGGTGGAACAGCATCTCGTGGTAGGTCGGCAGGCTCCAACTCTCAGCATCGGACATGCCTTCGAGAGCATCAGCGTACTTGCGAACCTCGGCCATCGCCGGAACAATCTTGTCGTTGCAGTGGCGGGCTTCGTCAGCCAGCTCGTGCGGGCGCTCATCAATGGCAGCCTGGAGCACCTTCAAGGCCTTGCTCACGTTGTCCAAGGTGCTGACAACATCGTTCAGGTACTCGCGCTGGCCGTCGTTGGTGGAAGCACCAGCGCTTTCAGCAGCGATGACAGAGCCAGCCACGCGGGTCTGGGTGTCGTACGCGGGTGGCAGCACGCTGGTCTGCACCAAGTTCTTGAGACCGTTGGCCTCCGTCATGATGCGGGTGACGTAGTCCTCGCGCATGACGTTGATGCGGCCCTCCAGCTCAGCCTCGGTGAGCACACCCATCTTGGAGAACAGCTCGAAGTTCTTTGGTGAGTCGAAGTGGTCGATGGCATCCGTGGTGGTGCGCAGGTTCAACAGGCCACGACTCTCGGCCTCCTCGGCCCACTCGGCGCTGTAGTTGTTGCCCAGGAACAGAACGTCCTTGTGCTCGTCAAACGTGGCGGCAAGGATCTTCTTGAAAGCAGCCTGAGTGTCAGCCTTGCTCATTCCAGGCTCGGTCACCTCCGCCAACTGGGCACGCAGGTGAGCGAGAGCATCAGCGACAGCCGTGTTCAGGAACGTGGTGCTCCGAGACGGGTTGTGGCTGGACCCCACAGCGCGGAACTCGAATCGGTTGCCCGTGAACGCGAACGGCGAGGTGCGGTTGCGGTCAACTGGCTCCACCGTGAACTGCGGCAGGACGTTGGTTCCCATGGAAGAGGTGGGTGCGTCGCGGGTTGGCACGTCGCGACCGCAGAAGCGCTCCACGGCGTCGGTGACATCGGTGCCGAGGAACACGCTCATGATCGCTGGCGGCGCTTCGTTGGCTCCCAGGCGCCAGTCGTTGCCCGCACCAACGACAGCAGCGCGCAGCACGTCACCGTGGAGGTGCACGGCACGGATGGTGGCGGCGAGGAACGTCATGAAGGGCAGGTTGTCCTCCGGCTTGCTCCCGGGCTCGAACAAGCAGTTGGCCTTGTTGGTGCCCAAGCTCCAGTTGTTGTGCTTGCCGCTGCCATTGACCCCAGCGAAGGGCTTCTCATGGTACAACGCGATCAAGTCGTGGTCCTCGCACACCTTGGTGAGAATGTCCATCTGCATCAGGTTCTGGTCCGACGCCTTGTTGGCGGTGTTGAACACGGGCGCCATCTCGTACTGGCCCGGGGCCACCTCCCGATGGCGGGTGGTCTGGGGAATGCCCAGTTTCCACATGGCAACCTCAGCCTCGTTCATGGCACGCAGGAAGCGCTCGCTGAAGGAAGCAAAGTACTGGTCATCCAGGCTCTGGTCACGGGGAGGGTGAGCACCCTGCAGTGTGCGGCCGGTCTGGACGAGGTCGGGACGCGCCAGGTAGTACTCCTTGTCGATCAGGAAGAACTCCTGCTCGATGCCGCTGTTGATGTGCAGCTGCTTGTGGGATGACTCGCCGAGGTCCTTCAGCAGGCCAATCGACTCGCGCTCCATGACGTCGACGGAACGCAGCAGCGGGGTCTTCTCATCCAGAGCGTGGCCCGTCCAGGAGAAGAACACCGATGGGATGCACAGCGTGGTTCCGGTACCATGACTTGAGATGAAGCACGGGGATGAGGGATCCCAAACCGTGTGACCACGGGCCATATGTGTATCGCGCAAACCACCATTGGGGAACGAGGAGCCGTCTGGCTCACCCATCACCAGCATCTTGCCGGTGAGCGACGTAATCACGTCATCGCCCTCACGCTTGATCATGGAGTCATGCTTGTAGGCGAAGTACTGAGTCATTGGCTGGAACCAGTGGCAGTAGTGGGTGGCACCACGCTCTTCCGCCCAGCTGTCATATGACGCGCCACACATGGACACCAAGAGTAGCAACACACAGCAGCACAGCGCAACAGTGAGACCCACTGTCAATTCTTGCAGGTGGAATGAAGAAATTAACTCACCGCATCAAACCCTGAGCAAAATGATCGGCCAAAGCTGGGCTCATACGCTTGCGCTTGTCAATGCACTCACACACTTGTTTGTACACGTCCTTGGACAGGAACTCGCGCATGGCCTTGTTGTCAAACAAGTCCTGGCCGAACACTTCCTGGATGGCAACATGGTCCTCATACCCGGACATGCGAGGAGCATTCGACTTGGTGGAGCCAAAGCGGGGGGCACCAGCACTCGACACACGAGTCATCGCGGAGACATGGTCATGGGTGGCAGCCAGCACACGCGGCGACACCAGCGCACGGCGGCGCACGGCGGCACGGCCGAGCGTGCGAGCGCCACGGGAGGCAAGTGCGGAGAGCATCCTTCGTGCAAGTTAGAACGTAGGATGGACAGCGAACAAGGCAGGTGGCGGGGCGCGGCGGTGTGTGGTGCAGCTGCTGTTGTGGTGCAAACGCGAAGATCTGCTACTGTGCAAGCGCTCTCTGCGCAACACGTGCAAGCCAACGATCGCACACAAAACTAACTAACCTTCGTTTGATTCTTCGGGTATTCAAATGAGTACCCGAGGCAGTAACAGCTGGACATTTTAACACGCCAAATTACACAAGCTACTGCAGCTGTGCCGGCCCGG
>Ga0213833_1002694_pt1 | contig 11310 bp, 6 predicted proteins | sample SWATP21_FD_160575 | JGI IMG/M metagenome (GOLD analysis project Ga0213833, IMG submission 160575) | Coastal seawater microbial communities from Marineland, Florida, United States - SWA TP2 #1 | ecosystem: Environmental > Aquatic > Marine > Coastal | place: USA: Florida | collected 2016-08-14
GTCATTGGAAATTCTGGGATCATGCCCGGTAGTTTGATTTTGGGTACTAAACGGAAGCGGATCATGACAGGGAGCAGCGTCAGAAATGTCAGTTGCCACCAATTGAAACCCGCTCGCATTTGACTTGGTATTCAAGTAGCTGGCATTGATCATATAAGTTCCACTTTGAATACCCTCAGTCATACAATGGGTTTTGGTACCATAAGGATGATCATACATCATAAGATTGATGGCGGTCCCAAGGCTGTTTACAGTAAGTAAGGCAGGCACAGGAATACCATTCCCATTGTCAACTTCCACGGCAAAGTCATATTGCAGTGCAATGTTAGGGTCTTCATATACCGCCAGGCCCCACCATGTTTCAGGATATTTTTTACTCCAGCTAATGTTCTCTGCCAGAGTATTGTCCACCTTCACTAAAATGGCGTGTGGTTGCCCAAAACCTCCTCCTGAAGGTGCCTGAGCATGCATTCCCATAATGTAGCCATCATCGCTGGTAGGCTGAATGAAACCTGCGGTTTCAATGAGTGACCCTCCATAGGTTACCAGCCTGTAACTCTCAGCAATAAAACCTGAATTTGGGTCAAGACCTATGGTGTAAGTGGATGTATGATTAGGATTGATTCCAAAAACCTTCACCACTCCCTGAGTAGGTCGGTAGCATATAGCCGTTGGCGTACCATGACCTTCAGTAGGTGTTTCATAGCGCATTGCCCAACCCATGTTTCCCAGGTCATCAAAATTGATAGCCTGCACCATCATGGGGCTGCTGTTATGCTGCCACTCACCTACAAGCACATATTGGTTGTTGGGCACTTCCTGTACCAATAGTCCATTATTAAAAAAGCCAGTATTAAACTCAAGTTCCCATACTATGGCTCCTGTGGCATTGTCAATCTTAAAGGCAATGGCATTTCCTGCTGTAGTGGTGCTCCCCGCTTTTGGATCTTTGGTGCCAACAATAATTGAATATCCCGGCGAATGACTTCGGGTGATCGCTCCGGGCCAAACATCATAGTTTGATTTACCTATTTTTCTTGACCACATAATATTTCCGGTAGGGTCTACCTTGGTAACAGATATGTAAACCTCAAAATAGGCCGGATCGGGATTGTCAACATTCTCACTTAAAAACCCCACTTTGATATACCCATCACCCGTATGGACTGATAAATCCATGTGGTTGTAATCATACCAACTGGCGCTTGCCGGGTTGGTGAGCACATAGGTATTGTTAAAGGTTTGCGCCATCAGGCCCTGTAAGCTGAAGACTGAAAAAACTAGCAGTAGAAATTTACTCATAACTAAACACTTTTATTGGGTTGAAAAAAGAGCAAGCTATTGGAGCCATCACGTTCAATCCATGTAAAATCAGGATTGAACGCAACTGAAACAGAATTCAGCGAAAACGGAACAGGTTAAGCTCTACTTATAGTTGAGGTATAGAAAGAGTTGTTCCTTTTTACTGTTTGAAACAGGAATTTCTTCACCATTGCTAAGCACCAGCATTCCCCCGTAGTGCTTTCTATACTCCACCACCTCTTTCAAATTGATGAGGTGTGACTGGTGTACTCTTAAAAAGTCTTTCTCGGTAAGCAGGTTTTCATAAAACTTCAGGGTGCGCGAGACAATGACTTCCTGGCCATCTCTGAAATGAAAATGGGTATAATAATCATCCGCCTGGCAACGAATAATATCGTCAGGACTCACAATTTGAAATCCGGTTTGGGTAGGCAGGGCGAGGCGATCAATCTTCTGCCTTTTCACTTCATCCCTAAGCTTTTGCCAGGTTTCTCCATTTGGTTTTTCGGGCAGTTCCAAAGCCCGGTTACATGCTTCTACAAGCTCGGTTAAGATCACTGGTTTGAGCAGATAGTAAATGGCGTTATACTGAAACGCCCTGATGGCAAACTCATCAAATGCTGTAACAAAGATTACCTGGAAGTCAACGTTTTCAAAGGCGTCGAGCAAGTCAAAGCCTGAGCCATCCTTCATTTTAACATCAAGAAAAACCAGCATGGGTTTTTCGTTCTTTATGAGGCCAATACCATCAGCTACACTAGCTGCTTCTCCTACTATTTCGAGTTGCGGGCAATGTTTTATAATCAGGGTGCACATAACCTGCCTTGCCTTCCCTTCATCATCAATTATTACAGTTCTCATATCAGTTTAATGAAGGTTTCAAAATGGGTATTGTAATCTTCACAGCAGTTCCTGTAAGTGCTTTACTACCCTCAGAAAGACTCGTCACCGAGACATCAGCCCTCGGCATTTTGCCTTCTGCCAGCAGTTTTAATCTTTGACGGGTAACCATCATGCCTATCGATTCATGATTGTCTTTCTCTTTGTTGCCACTTGAATCAATGCCAGGACCATTGTCAAGCACTTCACAAATCAATTGCTCTCCTTTCTTACTAATCGTGATTTTGATCTGCCCATGGTTGTCTGCGTTTGACATTCCATGTATCACCGCATTCTCAACATAAGGCTGAATGAGCATTGGTGGAATAAGAAGCACATCAGGGCTAATACTCTTATCACAATGAACGCTAAAGCTAAAGCTTTGGTCAAAGCGCATTTGCTCCAATCTCAAATAATGTTCAAGTGCTTCCAGTTCATTGGCCAGACTTACCATATTGCTTCTTGAATTGTGCAGGGTTTTGCGAATGAGCCTTGCAAACTGACCGAGGTAATTATTGGCCTGGTCAGCATCATTATTAAGAATATAGGCCTGCACAGAGCTGAGCACATTAAAGATGAAATGGGGATTCATTTGTGCCTTGAGCGCACTGCTTTCTAATTCGGTGATCCTTTTGTCAACCTCCTGTTTTCGAAGAGCTATTTTGAGTCTGCGCCTTGAGATAAACCATACTGCGAAAACAGCCAGAGCCAGGGCAGAGGAAATAAACCACCACCTGGTCCAAAAAGGGGGGCTTATAGTGAAAGAAAAAGTTGTCTCCCCGGCGGCTCTGGTACCACTTGCATTCAGGGCCCTAAGTCTGAACCTGTACTCGCCAGGAGCCAGGGAATTGTATCTGATTTGCAAACCTGGAGAAGCACGCCATTTTTCATCAAGCCCATCAAGGCGAAATTCAAAAGCCACATCTTCAGCATTTCTAAAACTGACAAAGCCCAATTGTATCTCAAGCAAGTTTTGGTTGTGTGCCAATTCATAAGCAGGTAACAATGCAGTATCTGACTCATTAATGGCTATTCCTTCTATGAATACAGGTGGTATCAGGGTATCGGGCGTTAACTCATCAGGGCCTAAAAGGGTAAGCTTATCATTCCGGGCCAGTACCAGTCTCTGTTTATGAACCCCAAGAAAATCAAGAGGTGTTTGGGTAAGCCCTTTAATAGTGGCTACCTCTTTGAGAGCACGTTGCTCAACGTCAATGCATTTGAGTCCTGATTCTGTATTGAGCCATATGTTATTGTTTAGGGCCACCATCCATTTAACTGAATTATTGAGTAAACCCAGTTTCTGCTCCATATTGGTTAGCTGCCCATTTTCATATATAAACAGTCCGGCTGCTCCCAATACCCATAAACTTCCATTGTGCAACAGAATATGTGCAATTGCTTTTGAAAACTCAGGATGCTTTGCCCCTAAATTGACAAAACCATCTCCCTCAAGTTGCCATAGACCATCAAAACCAAGGAGCCTAAGGGTACCAACTTCATCTACATGTGCGTTGGTGACTTGGGTGCTTGGCGCATCATAAAGCCAATTGATAGAGTCATTTTTAAGAACACCAACTTTCTTAGACGACAATAGCCAGAGTTTTCCATCATATCGGGATTGGCTCATACTTACAATACGCTCCCTCAGATGGCCTTTAACCGGAACGGTTTTACCCTTGTCAATTTTAACAACCTCATAGTCAAATATGGCATAAGCCTCTCCATGCTCACCATGCGCAAGATCCATGATGTTCTTTCCAAAGGTTCCTTTTCCCTTTTTGTCTTTATTTTCTAAGTTCAGTATACCATCTTTCAAGGTTCCCAGCTGTCCGGCATAGGTTGCCAGAATCAAACTATCATTGGTTGATAAAATATCCTTGAGGTAGTCGTTTGGCCAGTACTCATTCTCAATACTGTACTGCATGATATTGGGTCTGGGCATATAGTAAAGCCCATTATTCATGGTTCCAATCCATATTCCATCTTCATGATCATGCAAGAAGCTAATGGCCGGACGGTTTTGAAACAGGGTACTCACTCTGAATATCTTCCCATCACTATATGAATAGCGATAGGTAGCTCCGGAAAAATCGTCGGGATGTCCAAGCCAGATATGATTATTGGCATCCAGATAGGCATGCATAGGGCGGTAGGGGAAATCATGCCTCATAACAAGGTCTTGACCATCAAGTAGCAATACAGTGCCATTAATCTTAAGCAGGGCCATATCATCATTTTCAGAGTATTCCACTGTACTGTGGCCGCCATAGCTCAGGTCAAGGTCAACCTGAAATTTTTGAATCACCGAGCCATCCTGATCGAGCCAGTAGACATATGTTTTAACAGAATTGCTATCTTTTAAGGTAAGGGCAAGGGGTGCTGTTCCACCTACTTCAACAAGCGCCACTCCGTTGAGCCCTCCATGGTTTTCGATCGTGTAATCGATTCTGCCCTCCTGATCTACCTTAATAAACCTATCTCTGGTAGCTGCATATAGGGTTCCGTTTGTGTCAATATGAAAGGAGGTGCACTTGCCGCGTACGGTATGGGGTCTGATCACTGAATTGTATGGATACGGCTCAAAGCCGCTTTCCTGAACCCGGTACAGGTCGCCCAAAAAAGACAATACCCAAATATTACCAAGATCATCTTCGCCTACCCTCAGCAATATGGTTGACTCAAGGCCCCTTCTGTAATTCACAAACTCTAAACCATCATACCGGCTCAATCCGTTATTGGTGGCAATCCACAGGTGTTTATCATGGCTCTGGTAAATATCAAATACTCCGGTCTCGCCAATTAGGCCATCATCCTGTGTGTAATGTTCATAAAACGGAACCTGCCCAGTGACACCGGGCCAGTGAAAGAAAACAGCCCATATGACCCCAACTACGCGCTTATACATCCAAAATGCTCCTTAACCAGAAATGTACCTGAGCCAAAGGTATGAGTTAAAGACATAAGAATAAGGCTGTAGAATTTCCCTGATCACCTCCCCTTTTACCAAGCCATAAGTATGCCTACTGGTGTAGTAGCACCTCCAGGTCATCAAAGTAAAAATGTTGATTCCCTTCCTTCCAGAAATAGCATTTCAACTCGTCATCAGGGTTCCCTATAGGTGGCAGCTCAAAATGAAAAACCGCCCTTTCAAGTTTGTTTTCAATTCCATGAATGCGGTAAACGAAATACTGGCGCCCATAATGAACAAGGCTATCGCCACGGGTTATTGAAACCACGGCACTAACTTCATTGCTCACAGAGTCCATATTGAAATAGCCAGTAAGTACCAAAGTAGATTTACTGGAATCCATTCCCAACTGTCCGGGATAGAGCTTAAGTGCTTTACTAAAGGCATCATCCGGCTTCATTAATGCGGCTACAGATCCACTTTTCACTAAATCCGTTTGAGTCGCCTGTCCTACAGTCCAACAACTGTCTGGCACTTCCTGGTCAAAGCTTTGCTTGCTATGATAATATACCTTGCATATAGCCTCGTCACGATTTTTTGGTTTCCCCAACCTGTATACATTAATCTTTCCGTTGCTACATACCTTGGTGAGTTGGTCTACAATACCTGGATAGTTCATAACCACTTCAGGAATCTCAAAGGTGTCTTGAAGCACAACGTAGTCAAATGGCCATTTGAGTGCCTCTTCCATTCTTGACTTGCTGGTGGTTAAGAGGGTAAAGCCATCACGTTTCATTTCTATTAGCGGAATATTGGTAGTATAGGCGTCTATCACCAACATTTTGGCATCGGCTGGAATAGCCTTCTCGTCAAGAAAAGCATCAGATCCTTTGAAATTCCTATAGGTTTTGTGATTGAGGTTCCAGGCTTGTACAAAGTAGCGAAGTTCTTGTTGCTTGTTGAGATAGGGAAGGCTAAAAAGGGCCATCCCCAGAATGCCCAGGCCTGGGATAAACCACATGGTGAGAACATTGGGCTTTATGACCCAATAACAAAGAACCAAACCTATTACCACTGGTGGCAAAAAGGCATCTAAACCGTAGTAGTCATGATTGGGGAACTGTTGAAGTAATAGAACAGAAAAGCAGGCCGCCCCGGCAAGGATGGCCAAAAAATGAAATAATACCGCGCGATTTTCACCTTTAAGCAGGGAGCGCCCATTTCTGAATAATGCCCATAAAGCCATAACAATAATAAAGGCATAACCCACCCAGTGCAGGTATTGAATGCCCCAACTCTCCAATGATACTTTCACCAGATGTTTGGCATGTGCCCAGGTTTCAGGCAATTGAAAATTGCTGATGAACATAGAACCGTATATGGTTCTCAGGTACTGGTTATAGAGCCAATAGAGCCCCACAATACAAATAGCAATAATTAATGGCCGCAACAATTTCCTTGTCTCCCCCTTCAAGAACCTCTGGCCCAACGCTATTGAGATAAGCAATGCCAGCAGGTTGATGGCAAAAGGCAGTCTGAGTAAAGCCGCCACAGTAAACAGCAACACTGCCCAAATAAAGCTTCTATGGGTATTCTCTTTCCAAAACCTCGCCAGAAAATAGGTGCCAATACCAAAGATTGAAAAGGCCATCATAGAAGGTAAAAAGCCCACCATGTAATGATGATAGATAACGCTTGAATAGAATATTCCGGCCAGGGCCAAACCTTGCACTACATTGTGCCCAAACAGTATGGGAATTCTGAAAATAAAGAACAGGCCCAGTAGTGAAATACATAAGGCCCACCACCTGAATACATCAGGAGAATCATTACCCGTAATGCGCATGGTAATACCCACCAGGTATTCTATCAGAGGTAAATCCATGGCCGACACACCGGTCATTAGCTGTTCACCATCGCCCTCATAGTAAGAGGGTCTGAGATTGAAACTCTCAGGTTTGAAAATATTGAGTGTCTCGTTTTTGAATTTCAATGCAATCGCATAGCGATCGCTTTGGGTCCATGAATGGTGGTAAACCGGGAACTTATGGATATGATCAAACTGCTGCCAAAGGCTCAAAGTCACAAACACAATGACAAACAGAAGGCTATTGATAAGAGTCTTTCCCAAAGCGGCTTGATTGTATAGCGGCTCAAAAATAGACCCATTGCAGGTTTAAGCAGCATTATCAGCATTGCCCGTGGCCATGTAGATGCGGAGTCTACAAGGCATTGACCCCAGAGGTAGAGGAATTGTCCCTTAATGACAGACGAAGGCTAAAATGCCGCCCCGCCAAAAGCGGGACAGCATAGCCTGAGGTACTCTCACTTGGAAAAGCGTAGTACAGAGGAATTATCCTCTAGCGTTATGAAAAAAATTCCCTCGTTAAGGGCAGAAACATCAACCGTCCCGTTATTGAGGATACCCTGTAATACCACCTGACCAAGGTGATTGTATATGGTGAATGCACTACTTAGATTGTTGATTCCTGTAATGTTTACCTGACTGGTAGCCGGGTTGGGATAAATACCGAGGCCGCTAGTTGAGATTTTAGGAGTAACTCCAACTGGCGTACCTATAGGCAGTGAAATCACTTTACTGGCATTATACACGTCATCGTTCCAGCCCATAGAATTGCCTGTTGCACCGGCAAAGGTCACATTGGTTTTTCCTGTGCCTAGCTCTTCGTCAGGAATAAACTCGTCTCGCGCCACTGAAACAGTAATGGTACCAGCACCTTCATCTACTTGTAAGTCAAGATTGTCTATATGAAGGTTGTTCATAATGTTGTTCTTAGCTCCATTGGCGTTGGCCACTCCTATGGTTCCGCTGTAGTTGCTTGGAGGCGTGCCAGTAACCCAGGCAGTGAGTATGTAGTGAAACTTATCGCGGTTATTCATCCCCCAGAAGTTGAATTTACCGGATGATGATCCTTCAATGTTCACCATTACATTAATGCCAAAATCAGCGGCTATGGCCGATGACATATTTGAAATGGTAAATCTGAAAGAGAGCTCATCGGCACTTTCATTATACAAATACTCCATTTTGGTGCAGTCGGCCCAATCGGTTCTGGTCACATCATTAGTCGCATCGCCAGAAATGGTTTCCCATTCTTGTGAATAAGCGCTACTAAGTGAGAAAAAGATAAGAACCAGCAATAGTGGTCCTTTTGAGAGTTGTGGATGTTTCATGTGAGATTAATTTTAATGAGCCCAAGGTTGACACAGTTTTAGCCTAACGACAAATGATTTGTTTCAGTGAGTTACACTTCAAATACCACCTGAACTGCCTTCAATTCTTTGTAATCACTATTTTTTAGTGTTTCTGAATTTCAATTCTAAACATTCTTAAAAGTCTGTTCGGCGGTCTGTCATCCAACCAAAATTATCATTCGAGCGTATCAAGATTATCCAACATCTACACCAATGCCACGCAAGTCAAGTGACGCAATATTCACGCTAATTCAGTCGATGTCTAAATCAGAACGTCGGTACTTCAAGCTTCAGATAGCAAATGGAGGCGGTATGGAAAGCCAACGTTTCGCAAGAATTTTCGATACCATTTTGAGGCAGGTGAGTTTCAATGAGGCCGCAATTATTGAATCAGAAAAATTGAATACTGGCAATTGGGCAATTCACAAAACGCGACTCTATGAGCATATTCTGAACTCCCTTCAGCAGTTTCACAAGAGGCAGGGCCCCGAACGCAAGATCATCAACCTGCTGGATCAGGCAGAAATTCTGTACCAAAAGGGACTTTACTCACAAGCCGAAACACTATTACAAAAGGCAGAAAAGACGGCTCGTGAATATGACAAGAACCTGCTCCTGGCAAGGGTGATAGAATGGAAAAGAAGGGTCGCATATTTTACCCTATCTAAAGACGAAAAACCCACAGGCAAAGCTTCAAAGAAAATCGTATCGCAAATTGGCACCACTTCATTTCTCCATCAACTGAACACTGACATCTATGCCATTTTCAGTGATCAGGGCCGTGTTGCCAGGTCAGAATCAGCCCGATCTGAAATGAAACAGCTCCTACACAAGGCGCATAATGAAGTAGCCGAAAACAGCTTGAATGAGCCTCAGCTTATGAAACTCAACAGAGCCTTGCAAATAGCCTATTCAGTATTGGGAGAGGCTGAACAATCATATACCCACTCTAACCGCAACAGGATTCTGTTTGAAAGCTCTTCACATCCAGAGGCTTTGAACAAAGACGATTACCTGAGCGCATACAATCAAATGGTTATTGCCTGCCACATATTGGAAGATACGTCAAGAGCCCGCCAGGTGATTGCTGAATTAAGGAGCCTACCTGATTCCAATCCTGCATTCGATAGCATTCACTACCAATCGCGCATATTTGATTACAGTGCTTTTCATGAGTTGGAAGGCTATATTCTTGACCAGAATAAGGAGAAGCTTGAAGGGTCGCTTCCCCAACTTGAAAGGGATCTTGAAGCAAAAAGCAGTTTACTCAATCCGGTAAACCTGCAATCGAAACGCTATAGAATAGCACTGGGCTATTTCATTCTGGGCAAGTACCGCCAAGGTTTGAAGCGCCTTGCACTGCTCAGGAGCAATCAGCATAAAACCTTTAGAAAGGATATCAAAGACAGCATTGACCTTCTGTACCTGATGGCACATTTTGCTTTAGACAATTGGGAAGTGCTTGAAAGGGAAGTGCCCGTTGTGAAAAACTACCTAAAACTACATAAGCGTCTTTATCAACCTCAACAAAAGTTGTTACAGATTCTTGAAGATAGTTTTAGCAGTAATAATGCTGACTGGCAGATTACCAAACATCAAATAGCAGCACTAAGACATTCTGAAAGCGAAGCCCCAAAGGGTGTAAGAACCATCTGCTACTTCAGCATTAGTGATTGGTTACAAACCTTTTCAAACCAACAGGTTCTGGTACATTCCTCCTAACGTGGTTAGGGTGTCTTAGAAAGCAAATGCTGCCTGAAAAGCTTTTAATTCATCAAGAAATCCCACTTGGGGCATATCCACCTGCTCCCAGATTTTCGCAGGAGTTTTTACCGTTACCTTAGGCATGGGCACATTTGGGTTAACACTCAGCACTTCAACTTCAGGGCAAACATGCTTCACATAGGCCACTACCTGGTTTACTGAAAAGTTGTGCTCCACTACATTATAAGTTCCGGGTATCACTGTATCCTCAATGGCTCCGGCCAGGGCCGATGCCAACTTATCTACATGGATAAAGGCACGCTGCTGGCTACCGTCGCCAAATACCTTAATCCGTCCATTGAAGTGGGCATTAAACATGTACTTATTGATAACGGCATCTATTCTAAGTGAAGGATTAAAACCATATACGTTGCCTGACCTCATAATGTGCAATCTACAGTGGTCCTTTAGCAAGGCCACTTGCTTCTCTGCATTCCATTTTGATATTCCATAAAATGAAAATGGCTGTGGGTCAAAGCTTTCATCAACGGCTGACTCTGTTCTTCCATAAATAGAGGCGCTACTCAACTGAACAAAGTGCTGAACTTCACTTTTCAAAACTGAATTGACCAATAATGCCGTTCCCCAATGATTGATCTGATCAAATAAATGTGCTTCCTGGTCTGAGAAGGGGGTGGTAACCTTGGCGGCAAGGTGCACCACTACATCAATCCCCTTAAGGGCCTTTTCCAGCGTTCGCTCATCCAAAAGTTCGCCTTCAATAAAGCGCATTGGTACCCTATTGAAATCACTATGGTGAAAAAAGCTATAGTTCTTCCTTGAAAGGTTGTCATATACCACCAACTCCTCAATACCACTTGATGCCAGGTTTTGGAGGGTGCTCACCAATGAGTGGCCTACGTACCCTGCCCCTCCGGTAATCAAAATCTTCATGTCTTATTGCTCAATTAGTTCTGTATGCAGCCCACATTCTGTCTTCTTCATGCCGCTCCACCTACCGGCTCTGTCAGTCAGAGCCATCATGCCATTGGGTTTTTGCGTGCAGGGCTCACAACCTATACTGAAATAACCTTTTGACTCTAAGGGATGCAAGGGAATACCTTCTCTGGCCATATAATGAGCTATCATATCATTGGTCCATTCAAGCATAGGGTGAAAACGGATGATACCATATTTCCCTTTGGCTTCATATCCTAGGGTTCTTCGGTTTTCATTCTGGTCTCTTCTCACCCCGGTAATCCATACTTCATGGCTTGCCAAAATGGGCTCCAGGGGTA
>Ga0213833_1002695_pt1 | contig 11309 bp, 12 predicted proteins | sample SWATP21_FD_160575 | JGI IMG/M metagenome (GOLD analysis project Ga0213833, IMG submission 160575) | Coastal seawater microbial communities from Marineland, Florida, United States - SWA TP2 #1 | ecosystem: Environmental > Aquatic > Marine > Coastal | place: USA: Florida | collected 2016-08-14
GACCAGCAACACCATGCACACGTGAGCGGAACACACAAGTGGTAGGTGTCACCAGCAACTTCCACACCGTTGGCTGCGCGAGCGACACACACGCAACAACAACACCCCAAACACACTCCAACAAGCAGCGCACAACGCAAACACAAGTGGAGATGCCACGCAACGGGACCCAGACCCAGACACTCACACCAGCACAAACATCCGGCACGCACTCATACCAGCACCAATGACAATGCGCTGCAAACGTACGTGTTCCACGGCTCGAGCGCGTTGCATCGCCGCGACAAAGGCCACCTCCACCGGGTGTGCAGACTCGTCCACGCCACCATTCTCGCCAGCGCCCGCCTCGTCTGTTGCTTGAGCAGCACGCGCAGCCATGCCGTCGCGCAACGCAGCTGCAAGCGCGGCGGGTTCCAACACCGGGTCCTGGAACAGCTCGGCGTACTCAATCTTGCCCTGGTACGTCAGCACGTTCTCACCCGCCTCCGCCACCAAGCCGTCCGTGCCGATCGTCACACGCTGCTCTGCGATGGCTGCCATGGCGGCGTCCCTCAACGCCTTGGCCTCGGCCGCAGCAGCCGCTTGAGCCTCTGCATCGTCTGCGCCACCGCCACCACCACCCTTTCCCTTGCCCTTCTTCCCACCCTTGCCCTTCCCGCCCTTCTTTCCGCCTCCACCGCCACCACCACCACCACCACCCGCCCCGCCGTCACCCATCAGGGCCGCGGCATCCAGCTCGGGCAGGGACGGGTCCATCTGGCGGCGGAAGTTGTACCGCAGCACCTTGCTGCGTGCCGCACGACCCTCACGATCCACCTCCCACGACGCAATGACGGCCGCCTGCTTCGAGCGTTGGCGGATGTCGCGCCACATCTGCCACCCCCCCACCGTGGCACTCACATCCAGCGTCCAGTGCAAAAACGCCAGGCGCTCCGCGTCTGCTGCACCCGGGTCGCCACCGGCAGCAGCAGCAGCAGCGTCGGCTGCGGCAGCCGCAGCTTTCTCGCGCTCGAGTTGCACCGACGCCCACGGCTTGGTAGACGCAAGGGCCGGCCACGGCACCCACGCCCGGGACTCGATGCTGCCTTGCACCACAAGCGACGCGTCCGCCAACAACCGGCGTTCGATGTCCACCAGCTGCGTCGCCACCTCCTCGCTGACCTTTCCGCCCCCACCACACACCGGCTCACCGCAGGTGGTGACGGCCTCCGGGTCCACCGGCACCACGGGCGGCAGAGCCACGAGGGTGGCGCTGCCGCGACCGTACGTCCGCGCCACCACGGCACCCGTCACGGGGTGCAGCGCCTCCAGTCGCACCCACGCCCCGGGCCGCGAGGCCTGCAGGCGCACGGACACGGCCGAGCCGGGCTGCCCGACGCGCACAATGTCGCGGAACAGGCGCCAGTCACGGTTCGGGGCGTACGCGCCGCGGAAACTCTGCGCCGGCGCCGTGTCCTCCACCCAGCCGCCGTCGCCGGGCAACAGCACCGGCGCCCCCGCGGGGGGTTCCAGCAACGCCTCCGCCGACGGCACCACCGGCGCCGGGAGGGGCACGGCCGAGACGATGGCAAGGCGGAAGGGACCGCCGGGCAGCGGGCCGCCGGGGTTGCACGCCGTCGCCATCAGCGTGTACCCGGTGTTGTTGGGCCGCAGCGGGACCGCCGCGGAGCGAAGCAGCGCGTGCGCGTCCACCACCCCCGTGTCGTTGTCCACCGTGAACAGCCGCACGAAGGGCGCCACGCGCGAGTGGCACACGTCCAGGTTGGCCCACACGAGGCTGTTGTCGCCACCACCCCCGAGCGTCGTGGTTGCTCCGGCGCCAGACTCAGTGCCAGGCGCCGCCGCCGCGGCCACCGCCGCCACGTCGGGCGCACGGAGGGTGTACCGGAACCAGGTGCGCCAGTCACCACGCCGTGCCGGCGCCACCACGCCGTGCACCACCTGCACCGCGGCCCCGACTCCGGCGGCCAACACTTCGTCGACGGCACCCACCAGCACCGTCTTGGAGCTGCCGTCGCCGCAGGCACCCTCCTCACCCCCAGCTCCCGCCGCACCGGCGCCTGCACCTGCGCCAGCACCACTACCCTCACCGGCCGCCGCGGCACCAGCTCCGGCGCCACCACCTGAGCCTGAGCCTGAGCCTGAGCCTGAGCCTGAGCCTGAGCCGTCGGCGGCGGCGCCCTTGCCTTCCTCTTCCTCCTCCTCCTCGGTCACCACACGGGCGGGCGGCAGGAGAGTGAACGTCACCAGGCAGCCGGTGGGCGCCTCGGCTTGGACGGCGTACAGCCGGTGGCCACCCGCCGGAACCATCAGGATCGTGGAGGCGACGCGCTGTGTGCGCAAACGCAGGCGCGCCTCCGACGCCACGAGGTGCGTGGAGGCGAAGACGGTGGCGCGGGGCAGCGACGCAGCAACACCACCGTCGTCGATGTCGTCGTCGTTGGCGGCGGCCTCCTTTCCGTCGCACGCCGCGTCGTTACCCTTCTTTTCCTCCTCCTGTGACGATGCGCCACCACCGCCGGCAGCGCTGCCGGCGGGCGTGGGTACCCGGTTCAACAGCGGCGCGTACGTGGTGTCCTCCTGCACCGTCACCAGCGCAGAGCCACCAAACATGGCGCCGCTCGCCGCGTCACCCGAGCCCGATCCCGATCCCGGCGCCGCAGCGTCTCGCCACAGCGTCACCAGCACGGGCGTGGGACCGGTGGCACCGCCCTTCACGAGGAGCGCACGCGGTGGGGGCTGCACGACGCGTTGGTTCACCGCCGCCTCGGCCTCCGCGTCTGGATCATCCGCGGCGGCTCCCTTCTTGCCGCCACCCTTCTTGCCGCCGCCCTTCTTGCCGCCGCCCTTTTTACCACCCTTCTTGCCTGCGCCACCGGCGGCGGCGGCTGCCTCGTCGTCACCAGTCGGCGCAAATGACACCGGCGGCTCGCCACGCTGACGCCAGTGGAGGTGGTCACACACCGGGGCCTGGGCGGCGACGGCTGTGTTGTGGAGCAGCAGCGCGGCGCCGGCAAAGTACTGCGGCAGGTCGTCCACGCGCACCCACACCTCGTAGTCACAGGGGTTGGGCCCAGGGTCACCCGGTGCGCGCTGCGGTGCACCGGCGGCCGCACGTGCGGCACCATCCTCCTCCCCATCCTCCTTGCCGCCACCATCGCCACTGGCACTAGCACCGGCACCGGCATCCACACCCGCCTCGCCGTCCTTGCTATCGTCGCCACCGTCCTTGCCTTCACTTGCCGGGACAGGCGGGGGCAGCACAGCCGCGGGGGCGGTGCGGTTGCCGCTGAGCAAGACGCGTCGTGGGCCGTCGGTGTCACGGGCGGCAACAATGCCGTACACCAGCCCGCCGACCAGCTCTTGCTTGCCGTCACTGCTGCCGCTGCCGCTGCCCAGCGCCAGTGTGCCGTCCACTGTGCAGGTCAGGGCCAACGCGGCTGCGCTGGGACCGGCACGGAAGGGCTCCGCGTCGGCGTCTTCGTCTTCATCCTCGGTCTCGGTGTCGGACTCGTCGTCAGACGACTCTCCGGCATCGCGGCGGCGCTGTCGTTCCGCTTCTGTTTGCCATGATAATGCCGACACCAACACCAACACCAACACCAACACCAACACCACCACCACCAATACACACACACACGCAGCACGGAAGGGGGTGAGGTGGGGGTTGGGTGGGTGGGACACGCGGGAAACACGCGCGTGTGCTGTGCAGTGCAGCACAGCACACGAAAAAAACAAACAAACGAAAATATGCACGGAGCCCAACCACCACCCAGCAGCCTTCCCAGCACTGCACCACGACAAGCTAGCCCAGTGCAACACAGCACCCGACGCACCTCGAGCTTTGCGACGGGCAATGCGCGCCTCGATGGTTGCTCGCCTCACAGCAGCCGCCCATTTGATCTCCGCGGGGGTTTGCTCGTTCCAGGGCACCAGCGAGGTGATGAGGTGCCACTTGTCTGCCGACAGCGGCGCGGTGGTGCGGTGCGGCAGCCATCCCGGGAACGTGTATGCCATGAGTTCCACGTCACAAGAGGCGCCGGGAATGTTGTGGGTCAGGTGGAGCCACGCCTTGTACAGCAGCGCCGGCCACAGCTCGTTGGCCGCCTCGGAGCCGGGAAACAGACGGGCACGCGTCGACGCAGAAAACGGCAGGCGGTCGTCGACAGTGACGCAGCGCCATTCACCGGCCCAGAACACGCGCACTTTGTACATGCCGCTGGGGGGGGGTTGGTGGTCAGGGTGTGGGGGCACATTCGCGACACGGCAGCAAAACAAAGCGTCAGAGGAGTAACGAGGCATGCACAGGACACAGCGATGCGACACAGGCCACAACATGTACCTGGCGCTGTACATGGGACGTGTGTCGGGACCCTTGGGGTAAATACTTTCCCAGAGGAAGGCACCGTCCGTGACATTGTTGCCGTAGGCCCCCACCACACGCAGGAACGACGCAAACACGGAAGCGGCTTGTGAGAGTCCAGAAACAGGGGCCACAACCCCTCGCTGCAGCTCTTTCGGCATGATCATTGGCTCAACAGGCTCGCCCTGTTCAACGTATGGCAACGCACGTGGTGATCACACACGTTCAATCCAACAAGCGGGATCGCCACCCGGAACGATGCTGCCTGAACTGCACCTGCCAGAACTGCACGTGCACACACACGCACAAACCAATCGCTGTCCCACGATGCCACCCACGACGCACCTTCCCTTTCTTCCCACCCTTCTTCTTCGCAGGTTTCTTCTTTCCCTTCCCTTTTCCTTTTCCCTTCGGATCTGGAGGGGGCTGCTCCTCTTCCCAACCGGGAGGCTTGAGCTTGACCAGTGGCAGCACGACGTCGATGCCAGGCCCCAACTCCTCGGGATCCTCATCCTCCTTGGGAACAGGTGGATCGATGAATGTGCATGGCCGCTTCCACTCAATTGATGTGGCCTGGGGATGTTGGGTGCCCCCACCACCTGCTCGTGAGACCGTGGCCAGCGAACACGAAAGGGCGCACGGCCGCCAGACAAATGCAACGTACATCGAACACGCCAGGCAACGCGGGCAGCTCCGAAGACTCAAACACTTGAGATTCGTCGCCCCAGTCTTGGTCCTCTGAACATACACACCATGTGTCCAGCCGTCAGTACGAAGGGCCGCCAGACCGGACCTTCACGGCCGGACGGGCGAGAACGATCAAAGCCACCACGTCGTACCAATCGCTTCCGCATCCCACTTGGGAAGCAATGGCAGCGGCTCAATGGGAGCTGGGGCCAGAGGCACCTGTGGAGCTTCTTCCTCAGGAACGGGCACGGGCTGGAGCAGCAGGAAGAAGGCGGCGGTTAACACTTCAGCCAGCAACACGGCACGGCATCAGGCTTCGCGCGGACACTCGTACCTCACGGATGGGCTTTGAATCGTCACCACCCTTCTTGCCACCCTTCTTCTTGCCGCCCTTCTTCTTGGGCATGGTGGCGGCAATACGTGCTGGTGCAGTGCAGAATGCCACCCAACGCCACGCAGTCGCAAGCGCAGGCACCCCAGCGCCTCTTGTTACACTTGTCGGACCGCGGCGCCGCAGCAGACGCAACCGTTGCGTCCATAGATGAATACACATACATTGATAATTGAAACCGAGACATTGCTATTCCACACAGTACTCATCCGTGAAGCTGTGCGACAACTGCAGCTGCCGCCAGGGTTGGAGACACATTCCACATCATGGCGCTCGTGCGACACATGCTCCGGCAAGCAGTGCGCTGCACTGCTCGTTCAACGCCCACATCGATGCGTGGCCCCGCTACGTTGGTTGGAGGCGCTAGCCGGGGCAGTCTCCGTGCGGTTGCCCCGACGTTTTGTCGCGGCTTGGCTTCTGTTGTTCACCTGCCCGACGCAGCTGCGCAGTACCCGCGACCGCAAGTGCAAGTCGCATCCAAGGCGCCCATGTTCACAGCACCCGCACTTGTACAAGGCGAGATCGAGACGGTGTGTGCCGGCGGTGGTTGCGGTGCGGCGGTGGTGTTGTGCTTGTTTGCTTGGCTCTTAGCCGCCTCTCCAAACACCGTGCCAGATCAACTCTGAATCCCACTTGGGACGGTGGCTGGTGTTGGTGTTCTACCCCAAGGACTTCACATTCGTATGCCCTACTGAGTTGCGAGCGTTCAGCGCTCGTGTCGAAGAGTTCAAGGCCATTGGGTGCGACGTCATGGCGATTTCCACCGACACGGCCGAGTCCCACTTGGCCTGGGTGACAATGCCTGTGGAGCTGGGAGGCTTGGGTACGGTGGCAAATGGTTTGTTGGTTGGAAGCACGGGCACCGCGTATCAACAGTTGGTGTGGTGTGGTGTGGTGTGGTGTGGTGTGTGTGCCCGTGTTGTGGCATCAGGCAAGATGAACATCCCTATTGTTGCGGACGTTTCCAAGGCCATTTCCGCCACCTACGGCGTTCTCCTTGAAGATGCAGGGATTGCCCTCCGTGGTGCGTGGTGGACGCGAGCGGCAGCGACATCGTGTCTTGACTTACAGTGTGCCTGAAACTCGAGTCGTGCAGGTCTTTTTGTGATTGATCCGGAAGGGGTTGTGCAGCATTCTTCCGTCAACAACACGGGTGTGGCGCGCAGCTTGGACGAGACGCTGCGTTTGGTGCAAGCCTTCCAGTCGTATCGTGAGAATGGAGAAGTGCGTTCGCACGTACCTCCTTGCTGCTCTCTTGTCTTGTTGCAGTTGTGGTGTTGTTGGGCTCTTTTCGTGGACGGTTAGGACCCTCACCTTTCATGCTCGTGTGTGCGTGACAGTTTTGCATGTTCGGTTGGACTCCAGAAGACGACGATCACGCTGACGCCACGCCTTTGGATTCTGGCAGCACCGCTGCAAGTGAAGAGCCTGTTCTGGCGAGTGATGGGTTTCACAGTCCGACGATCGTCGGGATCGACTCGCCCGAGGAGTTCCATGCGTTGACCGCGAAGAACCGTTGTGTCGTGGCATTTCACGCTGACTGGTGCACCAAGTGTAAGACCATCATGCCCTATTTTGAGCAGCTCAGTGTTGAGCACCCAGAGCTTGTGCGTTACACTATCGTGACTGCATTGCGCATGCGGAGTATCTCACCGCATCTGTGTCCGTGCATGCGCGTGTGCGTGCCTGTGCTGGTTGTGTTCGGTCAGACGTTCATCGATTTTGACACGGGGAAGAAGGCCCTGCACCCTCTTGCAGACGAGCTCAAGCTTGCCGTCCTCCCCTCTTTCCGTGTGTACGATGGCCATCACCAGATCGGAAAAGAGGTTTTCGGCCACAAGCCAAAACCACTGCGCAAGTTGGTGGAGCTGTCCAAGCTGTCTGAGGCGTACTGAGTGAGCCTCACTGTGTGCTCGAGTCTGGAACTGAGACTGGTCGGGGTCGCAAATAATCACACCAACTTCACACACCACGGATGTCACAGCTCAGACACGGATCGGAACTTGCGCGACGGTGGTTGGTGGCTCGCCTCTGCGAACGCGTTCGTCACAGGGGGCAAATAATATTGCGTCCTTGGAGGAGGGGTGCAAACACGCTACGCTCAGCACCTGGTGGCGCGTCGTTGGTGAAGACACAGCGGTAGTGTTCCTTCCGCCGTCGCAATGGGCAACTCCATCCCTGGTGTGCCCGCCGTCCCCACGGATGAAATCAAGGAGCAGGCGAAGACGGTGATGGAAACGTTTGGGCCGCTGTACGCGAAGTCGTTCGCCATTGGTCTCATCCAACAGCTTCGAAAGGAGGCAGAGGCAAAGGCGGCAGATGCAGACGACTTTCAACTGCTGGAGCCTCCCGTACCCAGCGACATTCTCTGCCGTGGCTACGTCAGCAAGATGGGTGGCTTCATGAAAGGGTGGAAGCGGCGCTGGTTCGTAGCAACCAACCAGGCGGACAACTTTCAAATTGTATACTTTGCCAGCGAGGAGGATGAGGGCGACCTGAGCAAGAAGAAGGGCGAGATTCAGCCGTGCGGCTACCGCGTCAAGCGGCTGGAGATGGAAGAGGAAGTGAAGGAGTTCGGGGAGCACGCCTTGACACTGAAGCCTTGGGGGCGACGCCGCCAGTGGTTTCTGCGGTTCGATTCCCAAGAAGACCTGGAGCGTTGGGAGCCCACTCTGAAGATGGCTTGCAGCAAGGTGTGTGCTGTTTTGGGTGGTTTGAGGATTGTTTGGTATTCGGCGCGGCGAGTGCGCTGTCTGCAGCACTGACATTCCTTGACGCAGGCGGACCCTCCACTCAACCCTGACCCTGCCATGCGGTTCGCCTTTAAGAGGGCGTACCGCATGACGCGCTGGCGTTTGGATGTGTGGTCCTGGTTTTCGTATGACTGCACAGAAGAGGAAGCGCTTGGAAACCTGGTGGTGGACTTGTGCGAAGCAGACTGCATGCAGCCTGTGTACGACAAGATCCCTGGTGGGCGCTTGGAGTCGAAAGTTCGCGCCGCCGTCACTAGCACACTGGACAAGACTGTGGGGCTTGCTGTGGGCGCCGCGTGGAAAGGCATCGTCGGTGCAGCAGAAAAGGGGAAGGACGACATTGAAGATAAGGCACGCGACTGCATTGGCCCGGTGTTTGACAAGCAGGCTGAGCTGGAGCAAAAAGTTAGCAAACTCATCGTGGGCGTGATCGCTCCGCCGTTGGAAGACATCACCAGGCCTATTATGACGCCTGTGTGCACGGTGTTGATGGCGCCCCTCGCGGCTGCGTTCAAGGAGCTGTGCTTCTCGTTCTACGATAAGATGTCCGCCATCATTGCAGACGGGATCACGGAAGCAGATTTGTCGAAGTTCGTTCGAGAGATTCGGTGCGTTTCCTGGGCCGTTGTTTGTCGTGTCGTTGTCGTTGTCGTTGCCCCGGCCGTTGTTGATGATGCTGAGAATGCTTGTGTTCCTCTGTTGGGGCCCTGGTGGTGCCACACTGTTCTCGCATCGCAGGTACTGGTGGGGCCCCATGCGACCAGCGCTGGTGCAAGTGTACAAGGCGCTTCGCATGGGCTGGGAGGATCCGAAGCCCGAAACGGCACGCGTCACGTTCAGCATCGACATCAACCTCGGCGACATCCTGGATTGCTTTGAGGGCGTGGACGTGTGGCGCGTGGAGGAGCAGTTCGAGGACGCGCTGCGCCACACGATGCTTCAAGCCATCTACACGTTTGTGCACGTGCTGGAGTTTGCGGCGGCGGATAGCCGTGACGTCAGTCCCATGGATGTGCTTGCTGGTACCTTGGCACGCATGGTACACGACTCGCGCATCCATGTGGTGAAGCAGGTGACCAAGATCTTCCAGCTCATCATCACGCCTCGCATCAAGCGCAAGGTGAACCCACAGATAGAGAAGGTGCTCAAGCCCATTGAGGACCTGATTCCAGGACCATTGAAGTTGTTCCTGGACGTCGACAAAATGGCAGAGAATGTGATGTCCAAGGTTGTCGATGGGGCGATTGCCAAGTGTGTAGTGCCAGCGGCCCAGCCCGTCTGCACCATGTTCGATACAGTTCTGCAGGAGGTGGGGATCCCGGCTTGACCACCTGCCCAAAACAATACAAAATACACAAAAAACTACAACAACACAAAGTTGATCCTACTTGCCGCGCAGCCGCCACAGCACGTCTTTCCGCATGTCCACGTGACCGCTGCGCCCGCGGGGTCCGTCCATACAGGACAAGCATGGCTTCAGCTTGCCCCTCGCCGCAGCGGCGCAGCCGGTACGGAAATGGCAAGCTGTTGTCACACTGTACACCCACCCATGCCAGTGCTGCCATCGTCGACACCCTTGTGCGTGACGGCAGTGACTTGGAGTCGCTGTCATTGCCCGCCACGACCTGCACGCGCCCCTGTTGTGTAGAAGCTGTGCGATGTGGTGGCGTGGAGCCGGCCGGTGACCATAGCCTCTTCTTGTGGTCCCCTGCTGATGACACGCGGGAAGCGGTCACCGACGCCACACGCACAACAGTTCCACCTGCAGCCATATCCAGTCCCCCCCCACACACACGAGCCGCCGTGGCTGTGCGCGCCGTGTTAGGTGTGGTGGATGCCTTCATACTGTGCTGCAAGCGGCCCGCCGGCGCCGAGTGGGGCCGCCTGCTGACACTTGTGTGCCATGCGGCTCCCCCTCCCGGGGCTTTGGCTTCCCAGTCGAGCGGCGCCGGAGCATCATTGTTCCACAGGATGGATGACTGGCTCCTCGACAGCTTGTCGTCACGGCGCACGATTCCGTCGTCTTGTCGTGGGGCTTGTGGTCACGATGTGGTGCTGGCAACGGCTGCGCTTGTGGCGTGGGCCCTCGCGCGCCATTCGACTGTGCTGTTGATGCGCACTGCTCTGGCACTGTTGCGCTGCCGCTGGTGCGAGCACGTCGACCCGGAAGACATCCGCCGCTTGTGTCTTCGCCTGCAAGAAGGACTGAGTGGCGCCGTCAGTGCGGGCAGTGCGGGCAGTGCGGGCAGTGCGGGCGGTGTGTCGGAGGCCGCGTTCCCCTGCCAATCCGTGCGCTCCTTTCCTCAGCTTGGTGGCGCCGTCGTCACCCGACTCGCGGCGTCGCCGTTACCGTGGACTCGCGCACCATGTGCCCGGCATGACCATCACCATCACCATCACCCGTCGTCAGCCCATACCACCACGGCTGCCACAAGGGTGCCACGAACACCAGCGCTGCCCTTGCACGACTTCACGTCCGCCTGCACCGCCTTCGTCCAAGCCGCCTTGACGCTGCCCGCTCCTCCCCCGACATGCCCGCCGCCCCCACCTCGACCCGAGGGTGCTCCACCCGGCGCCGACCGGCCCAGTCTGTGGGGCTGTGATGGGCTCGCAATGTTGGCGCGTCGCTGGCGCGCCCACCGCCAGTGCCACGTGGCTTGCGCACGCTTGCCGAGTGGCACCGCCCGCCGAATGTGTCGTGCTGCCCGGGAGCTGCTTTGTCTTGCCTGCCCCGCGCACCTCCCTGCGAAGCTGCCATCGTCGAAGGCGGTTGCGGGCGCGCCACATCCCGACAGCGCATCAGTGACCTCGCCCGACGTGGAGGAGGGCACCGACTGCACGCGCGCTGCAGGTGCTGGTGACCCCAGCGTGTCGGGGGGCCTTGAGGTGGATCGGGACCCCGCCCTTCGCGAACTTGCTGCTGAGTGCGCTGCTCTCATCCCTCCCATACCGGTGCGTGGCGTTTACAGCGACTTGTGTGGCGTTTACAGCGACTTGTACACATGGTTGCGCTGCTGGCACAGCCACGCCATTTGCACGCCGCAGTGCTTGTGGTGTGTGTGTGTGTGCGTGCGTGTGTTTGTTCACCCCCCCCCCCCCCCCCCCCCCCACGGTG
>Ga0213833_1002696_pt1 | contig 11309 bp, 8 predicted proteins | sample SWATP21_FD_160575 | JGI IMG/M metagenome (GOLD analysis project Ga0213833, IMG submission 160575) | Coastal seawater microbial communities from Marineland, Florida, United States - SWA TP2 #1 | ecosystem: Environmental > Aquatic > Marine > Coastal | place: USA: Florida | collected 2016-08-14
AGCTGGCTGGTGGTGGTGGTGGGTGGCTGGGTGGCTGGGTTGACCCGGGCCCGACCCATTGCTGTGCATCTCACCTTGAACACCTGTGATTATGTGTCCCCTGTCTGTCTGTCGGTCTGTCGGTCTGTCGGTCTGTCGGTCTGTCGGTCTGTCGGTCTGTCGCCTTGCCCTGCCCTTTCGTCACTCACAGATGGCAAAGGAGGGCGTCGTCACGCCGTTGTTGGAGCTCGCCTCGGTGGCGCACCCATCTGTCAGCCACCACGTGGCGGGCGCGCTGGCCAACCTGACGTGCCAGCGCGCCTCATGCGAGACCCTCACGGAGTACAACGCCGTGGACGTGGTGCTGGAGCTGTGCCAGCACGACGACGAACACGTGTTGTGGTGCTGCGCCGTGGCCCTCGCAAACCTCACCGCGCTGCCGGGCCAGGCTACCACACTGGTGTCCCAACGCGTCGTCGCAGCCCTCATCACCCTGGCACGGTCCGCGGAAACCCGCACCACGCGGCTGTGCGCCTCGGTGCTGTACAACCTCTCCTGCGACGCCGCGGCAGTGCCGTCTGCCATCGACGCCGGGTTTGTTCGCGCCATGCACCGCCTGGTGAAGGCCACCGCGGGTGCCGCGAGTGAGGCCAAGGACCCGGACGGCGTGCCAGAGGCGGTGCTGCGTCTCTGCGCCGCCGCGGCGTGCAACTGTGCGGCCATCGAGGCATGCAGAGCCGACGTGACGGGCGCGGGACTGCCGGACATCCTGATGCAGGTGCTGGCGTCGGTGTGTCGTGAGGACACGGTGTCGTTTGCCGCCAACGCGTTCTGCCACCTGTCCGCCAACGCCGAGTGCCTGGTGCCGCTGGCAGAGGCGCGGGTGGTGCCGGCGCTGGTGAACCTGGCGCACCATGCCTCCACGCCCCGTGTGGCCACGGCCCTGACGCGCGTCGTGCTGCGCGTCGCCTCGAACCTCAGCCACTCGCCCGAGGCGCGGCCGCTGCTGGTGGAGCAGGGCGTGGTGAAGGCGGTGGTGCACCTGTCGGACCTGGCATCGGGGGTGACAGACGAGGACGAGGTGTTCCTGGCGGACTCGGACAAGGACAGCGGGTCGGAGGACTTCAAGGACGACAACGGGCTCAGCCCTCAGTCCGTGTGGCGTCTGCGTGGCGAGTACCATGAAGCCACGGGGTTGTTCCTGTGGATGCTGTCGTCCGAGCCGTGTGCGACCGACGCACTGGTGGACTCGGGTGGCTTGACGGCCCTGCTGACGCTGGCAAGGTGCGTGTGTGGCTCGCTGTGTGTGCATGGTAGCAGTGTGCTTGCGCGCGTGTGTGTGTGTGTTGTTCTTGGGCCCCCTCCTCCCCCCTCCTTCCCTACCTTCCCCATTCTCCCCTCTCCTCCTGCTGCTGCTACTGCTGCTCCTACTGCTGTTGCTTTCGTTGCGTTCGCGTGGCCTGGCCTGTACCTGCACACCCTGGCTCGGTGCTGTGCTCATCTTCTGTCGTTGCAACGCTCATTGATGGCACGGCAGGCACGAAGACATGGACATGCGCAACCTCGTCTCCGCGGCCCTGATGAACCTGAGCCGGCTTGCCGCACCACGCATGGTGGCCATCGACAACGTGGTCCCCACGCTGTCCGCACTGGCAAAGACCGACGACGATGACACTCGCCGCGTGTGCGCTGCGGCGCTGCGCAACCTGTCAGGCAACGAGGACAGCCAGGCGCAGATGATGGAGGACGGCGGCGTGGAGATGCTCGTGCAGTTCCTCATGAGCTCCGAGGGCAGCGCCCCCGCACCCGCACCCGACTTCAGCCGCACCGCCGGCACCGAGTTCCGCCTGCTGCCGCCCGACGAGCACATGCTGGTGCTGGCGGGGGCGGGGGTGAGGGGGCCGTCCCGCAAAGAGCTGGCACGCACCGAGTCCGAGCGCCTGGCGGGCGGCAGTGCGTGGACCACCGTCGCGGAGGTACCGGTGCGGTCGTCCAGCAAGCCGCTGGTGCCGCCCATGAAGGTGGTGGAGGCGAGTGCGGACGAGGCAGAGGCCGCGGCACTGGGCGGCAGTGGCGGCGGGAAGGAGGGTGGGGGTGGCAGAGGCAGTGGCAGTGGCAGTGGCGGTGACGGCACGGCCATCGCGGGGGGTGGACCCCGGGAGCACGACATCGACAGCATCCCCTCCACGCGGTTGTGGCCCAAGGTGTCCCCCGGTGGCATGGCGGTGTCCGGGCTGGCGCCACCCGAGCAGGCTCCGAGCTCCGACGGCAAGTCGGGGCACGGCGGGTTGGACCTGAACCGTGGCGTGCGCGGCCGCCGCCTGCTCGGCAGCACCGTCATGGACTACGGCCCCCTGCTGCGCAACGACAAGATCAACAGGTACTTCCACCCGCGGTTGCGGGGCACGTGGGCGCCGCGAGGCGGCCACCAGACGACGGGCATGACGGGTGGCTCCGCGAGGTTCGGTCGGGGTGGCGGGCTAGCCGGTGGTGGGGCAGCCCGACCGCAAACCACACCCGCGACGTACGTGAGCGGGACGGGTGGTGGCGCTGGCGGCGGCGGCGGAGATGGTGTGATGGTGGTGGGAGGCACACCGCTGTCTGGCACCGCGCCGCTGCCGTTGTCTCCCACAAGTGGTGGCGTGGGTGGCTCCTCGTCGTTGGAGTTCCCACCGCTGCACAGCCCCTCGGCGTCAGCATCGGCGGCACGCAACGGCGGTATGACGGCCGGCAGTGGCGCCATGGCGGAGTCGAAGTTGCCGCCCACGACACCCACCGGTGCAAGTGGTGCCGACGTCGCCGGCGGCGGCGGTGGTGGTGGTGGTGGTGGTGGCGGCGGCGGCATGTGGCCAGAAGAGGGACGGCAACGGGTGGCGGAAGAAGCGCGGCGGCAGTTGAAGGAGGAGCGGCTGCTGACCCCGGAATCATCGACTCGGCGTGGCTCGAGTCGTGGCTCCACCAACAAGCGAGGGGGCTCGAGAGCAGGGGCAGACGGCACCCCGGCGCAACTGACGCCGCTGCGGAAAAAGTGAATGGGCAGGCACCACTTGTACGACATTCGGGGTGGAACGAGGGGGGAAGAGGGCTGGATCGGATGACATGTGAAGAGGTTCAAGATGGGGCATGGTTTGGTTTGTGTTGCGCTGCACCAACGCGAGATGGTTGGGGTGTATGCCAGGGCTCCGTGTTGCCCAAGCGTGTCGCTGAGTGACTCAAAACATACATAACAAAGCAACACGGTTGTTTGTCGACGACTTCCAAACGCCTCCATCTACACGCACACTGGGCAGACACAACAACAAAATAACAACGCGGACAGATGACAGCAAAGAAAAGAGAAACAGTGCTGGCAGTCTATCCGTCCTATCGATCCTCTCATCCTCTCGATTCTCTCGATCCTATCCATCGAACCGTGCTCCAGGAATTGAGCATGTGTGGCATGTGGGGCGCAAGCGCGGCACCTACGCATCGCTGCGTGACTCCCCGTGGACTTGCGACTGGCTTCCCACATCATCGTGCGCTGCTGTTGCGGCCGCGGCTGACGAACCCAATGACGTGGTAGACAAACGCTCACTCCAGCGACTGGCATCGCGGAGTAAGTCAGCATGGGATCGGCCCTCCTCCACTTGTCTTGAATGGCGGCTTGTGGTGGAGGAACCCGAGTGTTGGCGTGGTGGCGGGCGTTTGCGTGGCCGTGACGACGACGGGCGGGAACTTCCCGCCACCGCGGCCAACAAACCAGCATCACGCTTGCGACAGCAACCCAGGCACACCACAACCACCCACGCACAGACCACAAACAGTGCTTGTGCCGCCAGGGCGGCGCCGATGAGAATGGTTTTGCGATCAGCGCCCAGGAGCGCGGCAGAGATCACGAGCAGCACCAAGACGATGCGGCGTGACACCACATTGGAGAGCTTCTTGAAAAGGGCAAAGCCCACAAACAAGCCGACAAGGGAGGCGCCGGTGCAAATGCCATAGGACACGGCGAGGTGTCGGTTCCACACATTCGGCGAACGATAAATGAGGTAGCCCACCTGGCACCCCTCGGTGTCGCAGCACAGGGCGCAAAAAGATGTATGTGCATCATGCACGCACCCAAGATGCCCACCCATGTTATGCCGCGCATCGTTGACACCCCAGCAGCGCCCATCCCAAACTTGAACACACAAACACAACACACCAACCACACAATGCCGGCGCGCGTACCTGCACAGGGTGGACGGTCGCAAGCATTGCCGACACAGTTGCACGCATGACGGCCTTGTCCAACTGAAGTGCCGCCATCAGCACCATCAAGGGCAGTCCCGGGATCCCCACCAGGCCCAACAAGAACCCCACAGCGGCACCAGTGAGGAGGGTTGCAATGCTGACGCGCAAAGTGGGCCACCTCCAAGTCTCCGGTCGCACCACCGAGCCACAACACACCGAGCAGCATGATGCAGCACGGCCAAGCACGATGCGAAGCCAATGTACGCGCCTCCGCGCCACCACCAAACGAACAGAGACGTCCACATCGTCTACTACATTGGCACTACTTCCAGCAAGGCCGGCGTCGCCGACTGTGCCACTGCCGTCATCATCCTCGCCCTCACTCATGCTCGTGAAGCTGCCGCGCCCAAGTGGCGCACCCCTGCGTCTCCCTGGGTAGTCAGCGGCAAGACGGCGTTTCGCGTCCGTGGGTGGTGTCACCATCCACGTAGACGACGGGTGAAGCCCATCAGCGGGGCCCAAGTCAGAAGCGGCGGCGGTGACACCGGCGTCACTGCCGTATCGAGCACGCCGCGTGGAATGTTTGAACAGCCGCGACCGCGGCGTGACCTGCTGAGCACATGCGCCGTCAGGCACGCCCGCACGCCCGGGGCTGCAACGTGGTTGATCAAAACTTGCGTGGCGTGGGCGATGGAACTTGCGGTAGGGCGTGGAACGCGGCGAGGAAGGTAGCAGTGACGCGCGCCATTTGCGGTATTCGTACGTCCGCACCTCGCGACCAAACTGTGCGAAGGCAAACACGAGGACAATGCCGCCGACGATGCGCCGCACAGGGGCCGGATTCAATTCTAACAGTAATAGTGTTCCGATAGGGATCATTGCGCCCGCAGGGACCACCATCATGCAATACATCGCTTTGTGGATGTCGTTCCATGTGACCACTGTCGCGACAATCAGTGTCAAGCACATTGGCATGGTGATGAAGGTGATGACCAACGCCGGTGGCGCGATTTGGTGCGTTATCATTTCAGCGACAGCAATGAACACATGGAACAGAATGGCTGGACCAAACCCGGTGGATCCAAGCAAAGCCGAGCCAAGAAACGAGGCAGCCGCAGTCGCCACCATCATGGAAGGTTGGAGAAGGTCCAGTGTCGCCATTGTGGACTCCCCCGTCACACCACGAACGCGTTGCTGCCTCTCTACAGCAAAATTACAGTGAGGCAGCGCAGTTACTGCCGTGTGCCATCAGGAGCCGCATGGTGAAGACAAGAAATCGCGTCACAATTGAGTCTGCCCACGGCAGTGGATGTTATTTTGTGATTGACAGATGTACACTTTTGAATGATAAACCCTTCCAGTTTTCTCAAATTTAAACTTGAGCCGCGTCCGTGGCGAACAAATCCACGGTTAAGACAGGCTGCAGGTTGGACGCAACACGTTAGTCCCCCAACCTCATCCTTTCCCTCCTTCCTCCTCTGCGCCTCCTTCCTCGCGTCGCCTGTTCTCTCCTCCGCTTCAGTTGCTTATTTCTCCGTCACTATGTGCAAGTCCAAGTCTTTTTGCATCATGCTCACCGTGAACCTGCTGCTCATGGTGCGTTGGGATCTGCCGTGCTCTTGAAGCGAGAGCGCAACGTCTGCATTCCCACTCACGCTTCGCTTCACATGTTGCAGGCGCTCGGTATTGCCCTGACTGTCGTCGCAGGTCTCGTTAAGACTCACCGCACAGACATGGTTGAGAACATCAACCTGTCCGAGGACGATATCAACGAGGTCATGCCCGCTAGCGATGTGAACGTGGCTCTGGCAGGCGGATGTTTACTGATGATCGTGGGCTTGGTGGGCATTGTGGGTGCCTGCAAGCATGAGGGCAAACTCGGCAAGGTCTTGCTCTGTGTCTACTCTCTGTTCCTTCTCGTTGTCATCGTGCTGGAGATCGCTGCGTTCGCGCTGGTGATGGTCGTGACAAAGCGCCTGGATGACTTTTCCAATGATGTGGGCGCCAACAAGCTTGAGAAGATCAACAAGAAGGTGATGAACTTTGTGAACGACACCCGCTGCGCCTGCTGCAAGGCCAACTGGACTGGCATGACGTGCGGCCCCAACGCCGGTTCCAAGGCTGACTCCGACGCCTGCAGCCTGCTGGACGACATCGTGACCCAGCAGAACTGCCCCACCAACAAGGCCTTCACCAAGCCCATCGTCGACTACGTCAACAAGCGCCTCCGTGCCGTGTCCGTGTTCGCTCTGGTGGTTGCGATCATCCAGATCATCACGTTCTGCGCGGCGTGCTGCCTGATCTGCAAGCGGAAGAAGGACCAGCAGAACGCGAGCAACGCTCAGCCCGCACAGAACCAAGGCGGCGCGCAGAAGGGTCAGAACGTGGTGTACGCGTAAGCGCATCATCTTCTTCGTCTTCTTTGCTTCTGTCGCTGTGTCTGGCCAGGTAGCAACGTTTCTGTCGCTGCGACGCTGCTGTGTTGGGGTTTGCTGAAAAGAGGGCTACGCGCCCAGACAATAACATTCATAGCCTTCGATCCGAGTCCCCCATCCCAGTTGGCCCAAGGTCGCTTCGGCCAAAAAAAACAAACACCCGAGATTGTTGCGCAGGATTACTGACGGAAGATGACGTGACATTGTGTGGTATTTTTGGTATGCTGACGTCGTCTTGCGACGAAGGTGCCGGACGCGCCATAAATCTTTTGACGCTGAGCCACGTGCAGTTGCACGTCGGAGCTGCTGTGGCACACGGCTGACGTTCACTCGCAGGCGTCGGCAGACACCCCCCCCCACCCACCCTCTTCCCCCGGCTCACCCTCCCCTCTTCCGTTTGGTCCGCACATACACACGTGTTCACCATGCCTGCTGGTCACGTGCAGCTGCGCTCCCGCAAGGGCCAGAAGTCGGGTGGCAAGAACCGCATCGAGGTGCCGCCCACGCACACCAAGGTCAAGCAGCCCATCGCGCCGCCGCCGTTCGGAGTGAAGGAGATCCGTGAGGCCATCCCGAAGCACTGCTTCGAGCGCAGCATGGTGCGCAGCTTCATGCACCTGTTCTCTGACATCATCAAGGCCAGCATTCTGGCGTACGCTGCCACGTACATCCACCACCCAGCCCTTCCAGTCTGGGCGCCGTACGTGCTTTGGCCTGTGTACTGGGTCCTGCAGGGCCTTGTCTGGACTGGCCTGTGGGTGATGGCTCACGAGGCGGGCCACCAGGCCTTTAGCGACAGCAAGACTGTCAACGACGCCGTGGGCTTGATTGTGCACTCGTTCTTGTTGGTGCCGTACCACTCGTGGCGCATTTCCCATAGCAACCACCACAAGAACACCTGCAGCATGGAGAACGACGAGGTGCACCTCCCACCCGTGCGCTCTGTTGTGGAAGACATGCTGGACGAGTCCCCCATCGTGAACTTCCTGCAAATTGTTGCCATGTTGACCGTCGGTTGGCCCATGTACCTGTTCTTCAACTCGACTGGCCCTGCCAAGTACCAAGGCAAGTCCCGCAGCCACTTCAACCCCTACTCCGCGCTGTTCCAGCCCAAGGACCGCGCCGGTGTCATCCTCTCTATCCTGGTTCTCGCGTGCATGGTGTACGCCCTGGTCGTGTTCACCCAGACCTTCGGTGTCGCCGCCTTCTTGTGCTACTACTTTGTCCCGTACCTGATCGTCAACTACCACTTGGTGCTCATCACCTTCCTGCAGCACACCGACGAGTACATCCCCCACTTCCGCAGTGAGGAGTTCACCTGGCTCCGTGGTGCCATGGCCACTGTCGATCGCTCCTTCGGCTGGCTGGTGGACCACCAGATCCACCGCATTGCTGACACACATGTGGCCCACCACCTGTTCTCCCAAATGCCGTTCTACCACGCTGAGGAGGCCACCAAGCACCTGAAAAAGGTGCTGGGCCCGTACTACCTGAGCGACGACACGCCCATCTGGCCTGCCCTGTGGCGTGCCTGGAACAAGTGCCGCTTCGTCGAGGACGACGGCCAGATCGTGTTCGGCAAGAAGAACTTGGAGCACCGCCCTGTGTACCAAGAGTGAGGGTCGCAATGTGCCACACCACACGACCCCGGTGCTGCATTCGATTGCGGTCTTCGGGGCCTTTATTCAGCCCTGTTGTGCCTCGTGTGTTTATGTTTCGGTGCACCTCGCCGGTGTAGTCTGTGTGTGTTGTTGTTCGTGGCTGCCCCCAAGTGGTGCCCGCGTCGCACATACCCTGTGTGCTGCTGCTGCGCAGTGGCTGCCCGCTGTGGTTTTCGTTTATTGCTGCTGCTGTTCGCACGCGTAAGTAATACAACACTTTTTGTGTCGTCACTTTGTCACTCTGTGTTCACCGCATATGCTCATTTCATGGCGAGCCGCTCGAGAACAAGCAAAGGGGGGGTGTGGACGGAGGATCTCGCCGTGAATGAAGGTGTGACGAGACGTGAACACATGTTACAACACCAACAGCATGCAACGAGAAACAGCGAGGAGGAGGCAAACGAGGAAAACATTGATAGACAGGCAGACAGGCAGACAGGCAGGCAGGCAGACAGACAGACACAACAGCAAACGATGAACACAACAATCGACACGCAAACAATCTTCCACAACCACACAGCTGCAGGGTCTTCTGTCGCCTACTCTTTCTCAAACCGAAGCGTCTGTACAATGTCCGCATCGGCTATTTCCACGGAGCTTACTGCTTCGTCGGCACCGAAAGCACTGGCCGCGTCATCGTCGTCATCACTACTACTGTCCGGCAGCAGCGGCCGGTTGCTCAGCAGCGGAGTCGCAAGCACCCCGGACGTCATCGGTGTGACCGTCAGCAGTGACCGAGCCACACTCGCGTTGCCAGGCGTACCAACCACACCGCCACCACCACCACCACCACAGCTGCCGCTGCCGCTGCCAGCCCGCTCGAACTCGAAGGGTGTGGAAGCCACCGCCTCGGCGCCGTCATCCAGCGACATGACCAGCGTAAATTGATCGAACCCCAGGCGATCGAGGCGCTCCGCACACGCGGAGTCGGGGTCCTCATGTCCACACGCAACCCGCACGGCCTCCTCGAGCATGTCCCTCGCCTTGTCCACGCCCACCAGCACCGACAGGCTCTCCGCCGTGATCCACGCAGCGTTGCCGCGGGAGATCCACAGAAAGGTGTTCAGCAGCCGCTGCGGTGTGAGGTAGTGCCGACGAGCGACGGACGCAGCGAGAAACGAGTGCCAGTTGATGGAGGAGCTGCTGTCGATCACGACCTTGTCCATGATTTGTTGGACCTGACAGCAGCAGCAACAGCAGCAGCAGTAGCAGCAGCAGCAACAACCACCACACGCGCACATCATGTGAGGAGGGTGTGCCAGGTTGTGCCGCACCACACGCTCAAACGCCAGGTGATTTACACACATGCACACACCAACACACAAAACACGGAAAGAAGAGAACCACACACCACACCAAAACACACTCAAGCACCACTGCCTACTCCAACACACACGCACCACTGTCTCCAGCACATCTCGTTTACGCAGGTCCGCTGTTGCGCCAGCAGTAATGCTTAACGAAGCAACAACAGCGCCATCTGCATCACTGCCCTCCCTCGCACCACCCCCACCGGTGCTGCTTTCGCAAGTGTCAGTGGGCACCAGAGTCTCTGGGCCTGGTACGCCACGACTGAGCCACGGTTGCGTCTTCGCGCCAGAGCTGTACCGCATCGTGCCCGCCATCACGGACGACTGATACGTCGCCGCCAGTTGTCGTGCGGTCGCTTCCGATGCGCGTGTGTTTGTGGTGGCGGTGCTGCGCAAGCTGTTGTGACGCCGACCCATGCCTGCGGTGGAGGTGTGCGTGGAGGTGTGGGTGGAGCTGCCAAAGGCCGACGACCCTGAGCCACCCGTGGAACTGAGCTCGTTGTCGACCACGAAGGTGGCAGAGTCGCCGGTGGTACCAAAGTCGGGCTGGGAGAGGGACAACGACAGGCGGTCATCATCATCAGCTGACATGCGACCCGCGTCTTCTTCATCCGTGTCGTGGTCGAACAAATCCCAACTGTCCGCACGCGACCGGCCATCACCGGAACTGGTGAATGACATCGCCGTACCCCGCAAGCCCGTGCGGGTGCTCTTGACACGCGGGGACGTGCCTTCTCGCTTGGGGGGGCTCTTACTCTTGCTCTTGCTCTTCACGTTCGCACGGAGTGGGCTCTCGACAGCCAGCTGTCCAGTGTGAGCGTCCGTGGGGTGTGTACCGGACACCGTGGCCGGGGCTGCATCGCTGCCAGCACCACACACGCTGTCTGAGCGCGCATCCCCTCGCGATCCAGTACCAGCACCAGCACCAGCACCGGCACCGGCACCAGCGCTGGCACCAACACCCGCACCAGCGCCAGCACCAATAGCGGCACCAGCACCGGCACCGGCACCGGCACCAACACCCGCACCCGCACCCGCATCAGCACCAGCACCAACACCGGCATCACTGTCGCGCGTGGGGGGTATTGCCGAGCAAGACTGAGTGTCCGTGCCCTTGGGTGCAATCACCCCATTATTGGACTCTCCTCCGTCCTCCAGATGCATCGTCGCTAGAGAGGAGCGCACTGTGGCTGCCAACTCACTATCCTCGCCGTTGCCACCCTTGTCGGCACCACCGCCATCATTGTCAAGTTTGAAGCTGCCAAGGGCAAAGTGCCGCAGCGTGCCTTCACCAATCACCAACGAGCGCACGGCGGCTGCGAGCTCGTTGTACGATATAACGCCGTGGTTTTCCCGATCGATGCTCAGGAAAGCGCGGCGCATGCCGTCCATTTCGCCGTCGGTGAGCTGCCCAGCAACAACCTGCAAGAGCCACCAACCACCAACCGCCACAACACAGCACAGCACGAACCACACAACACAACAGCCGGGAAACAAACATTCCGGGAAACATGTTGATGAGGAGAGGTCCAAAACCCGCATCCGCCAAACAAACAAAACAAACACATCCTTGGCAAGCAAAAGAAGGGGGGGGGGGGGCTGAGGTGTGCAACATGCCAGGATGACAAGAAGCCGTACGTACCCCAAGCGCAAGTCGTTTCAACTGGCACGCAGAGGTGAACCTGCGCATTGCGCGAAACACATGCTTGCTG
>Ga0213833_1002697_pt1 | contig 11305 bp, 12 predicted proteins | sample SWATP21_FD_160575 | JGI IMG/M metagenome (GOLD analysis project Ga0213833, IMG submission 160575) | Coastal seawater microbial communities from Marineland, Florida, United States - SWA TP2 #1 | ecosystem: Environmental > Aquatic > Marine > Coastal | place: USA: Florida | collected 2016-08-14
GACGGGGTGTGTTGTCATGTGCTTGTTGTCGCTAGCCCGCCCTCATGCCCTCGCCACTCCCTCACCTGCTCCGCGTGCGGCCTCGAGCGCGCCCCTCCTCCACCACCCGAGACGGTACGGACGAATCAAGCCACCCAAGTCCAACACTGCGCGAGCTCTGTACGTGTGTGGGCGGTGCATGTTGTCGGAGAAACGTTTGGGGTGACGCACGACCTATCGATCGACCGTACCTGTGTGCAGCGCCGCCCCGTATCGCTCTCCGCCCCAGCGACGAGCTCTTCCACATTCAGCAAGCGCTGTGACACCCACCCCATCGTCCCTTGGCGGTTCCACAACTGGAAGCGCCCCGCTGCCACCCGGGGTTGACAGTGCGCCAGGAAACGAGGTGGAGGAGCGGAAGGACACGAAGCCGGTCTCTTCTTCACAGCAGCAGCAGCAGCAGCAGCAGCAGTGCGTGACCAATGCCCGTGCTTGTTTCCATGCTTTGTGTGCGGTGCCAAGTCAATGTGTGCTTGTGTGGGTGAACGTCACGCTCACCGGGCTGGTGGCAAATCCCCCAGAGCGGTGATCGTTGTGGGCGAAGCAGCGGAGGCACATGTCATCGCTGGTGAGCCGTCGCAAGTGGCACATGACTGTGGCACCCAACATTACACGTTTTCACGCGTCGTGCTGCATGCGTGTTGCCTACGACACGAAACAGACGAGATTATCAACGCGGTTCGAGGTGGGCGTTTGCCGTGCGTGCACGCTTGCGGTGAAGTCGCAGTGGCCGAAGCAGTCAAGGCCCTGGCCATAGCGTTGCGATGCCTCACACATGAGGTTGGGGTGCGGTGCTTTCTCGCGGTTTCCCCGAAAGACGACAGGTGGGGTGTTCCCTGGTGGTTGCGTTGCATGTGGTGTTTCGAGTCCTCACCTTGGTTTGTTTCCTCAGTGTTGTGTGGTTCGAGTTGCGGGACACAGCTGAAGTGTGCACGTACGGCCTGCCTGTGCTGCTTGTTGTGTTCGTTGCGCACCACACTCATGCGTGCGGGTGTCTATCTCTTTTATACGTGCGCCATCGTTCAGCCAAAAGCAGAGTCGCGAACTTCACGTTGTGAGCTCCGCCGAGCCATCGAAAGTCGCATCAGCCATTGTAGGGTTGCTGGGTACGAGCCAACGTGTGACAGTATGTACCCCACGCGCTGGTATTTTGGTGGCGGTGTCATCATGTTTGCTGGCGCGCAAGCGCATGAAATCCGGATCACAGGACGTGTCATGTACGTGCTGCGCTATGGGTTGGATGGGAACCTCTGCAACTCAAATTGCCGTGTGCCGGGCTGTTCGTTCGCAGTTCATCCCGAAGTGGTGGAAGGCGAAGCGGGTGCCGGCAAGCGCTACCGCCTCGCGTTGCATGTCATAGCCCTGTCGGAGGGAGCCTCGGTTGCATGAGGAACGGAAATCTGCAAGTTGGACGACTCGTGGATTCGCGAAGCACACGAAAAAGGTTACGTTATTGATGGTGAGTGCAGCTGTATTCAGCCCGGCGGTTTGTGTGCGAAAATGCAGGGGGGGGGGGGGGGGGGGGGGAGGGGGGGATGGTGAGGGTGACCAAGAAAAACACCAATGTTACTGCTGTCCGCACGGCACAGTCCCATGCTAGAGGCTACTACGTTCGATCACTCCACATCAGCAGCGTCACACGTCTTCACACCCAACGTGGCCCACTGTTCTCGTTCTTTCGCGATGCCCTCCTCCGAAATGCCTCGTGCGCCATCCACGACAACCGTCGTCTCAAAGCCTGTGCACGACACGCAGAGTGTTGTGTGACGGTCGGATGCACAGCAGCGTAGCACAGCGCACCACACTCTTCGTGGGGAAAACCTACCATTCTTCTTGGCATCTTTGGCCGTGAATGACACGCAAAAGTCCGTCGCCAAGCCAACGCAGTACACCTGCCGCATGATTTGTGTGCCCGAATCGACAGACATACGAAAAAGTGAGGGTGTGTGCAGACTCGCTTCGCTGCAGCGAACGTGCACGCCACAACCCACCTCCTTGATGCCTGCCTTAGTGAGCACCTCGCACAGCTCCGTCTTTTCCCACTTTCCCTCAAACGCGTCGCCGAATCCAGAGTAGGAGTCCACGCCTTTCACAGTGCCCTTGCGCACGACGACATCGGTGTCCGCACTGCGACCGGCCACAACCTGTTGTGAGAGGTGCACGTTTCCACAGACGTGCACACTATCCCTGCCTTCATGAGCGGCGCACTGTGGACGTACACAACCAAGTCTGGGTGGAACTCCGCCCCCTTGCTCTCTTGCACGCAGTGGTTCGGCCACATGACCTGCGTTCCAATATCGGGCAGCTCGCGCGCCTCAAACACCTTGGCGCCCTCATTGTTGCTCGCAAATGAAATGTGGTCTGGGCACCGTGTGTGCAGCGCACGCACCAACAGACGCGGTCACAATGCTGATGGTGCCGCGCCTTCTGCAGCGCCCCACCGCTCACCTGAGGGGTGCCAATCTTGTGTCAACACCACCATATCCCAGGACTTTTTGCGGAGCTCATTGATCACAGGGACGGTAGCATCGCCGTCAGGCACTGCCAGCGAGCCACCAGAGCAGAAATCGTTCTGGACCACGCGCAGCAACGTCAACGTTGTTGTGGTCGCACGAACACACCCGCACCGTGGCGCCAACACCGCACCCACCTGCACATCAATGATCAACAGGGCACGCTTGGTCTTGCTCTGCGTGAACCACCGTGGTTGTGAGCCACACATACCTTTCCATACGAAGCTAACGATACGTACCGGCGCCTCAGACTCAGAAGCCATGGTAACGACAGGGGTGCGGATCAACAACAAGGGGGCGCGACACTTCCCGCGGGCGACAAAGAAAGAAACATAGACAAAAGTACGTTCAATTCAGCTGTTGCTGCCCGATCTTTTCCATATTTTTTTTTCAAGGACCTCCTCCACAAACGCGATGCGCGAGCTGTGCCGCGCGAGTGGTTGGCAATCAGTGCAGCACTCGTCGAGCGCTCGTGTGGTGGTGTTGGTCCGTGTGTCCCTGTTGTGTGGACACCTATCGCCCATCCTTGGTTCTTTCGTGTCGTTGGGTGCTTGGGTTGCCCGCGTCCGCGTTCCAACTCCGCTGCACTGCTCTTCGAAGTTGGCTGCCGTGTTCTTGAGTTGTCACAGCCACTGTCCGTACATCGTGCCACTGCCTCTTGCCTGTTCATCGGATCTGGTTGGAGATCCCTGAACCTGGTGTACAACTCTGTTGTACAAAGAGTGAATCGCACTCGTCGTGGTCTGGCCAGTTTTGCCGACTGCACCTATCGGACGCAGCCTCGCGCAGTCGTCCGCCACACGCACAGTAAGCCACAATGAGCAGCACCGACGCCAACCCGGCTGCGAATGCCGCAGCCGCCGTGGTGGCTGCGCCAGCAGATGACACATCAGAGTCCCTCACGGGTGATGCCCTCACTGCTGCCTTGCGCAAGCAAATCGAGTTCTACTTCTCCCGTGCAAACCTGGCACAGGTAACCTTTTTTTTTCTGTGCACGTCCGCTGTGCAGGCGCAACGGCCTCTGTGCTTACTTTGTGTGCGTTGGGCGCGTGTATGGCGACGATTTGTTATCAACAGGACCAGTTCCTTGTGACGCGGATGAATTCACAGCTGTTTGTGCCTGTGGCAGTCGTTGCGGGGTTTGCACGCATCAAAACCCTGACAACGGACGTGCCTGAGATCGTCAAAGCCATGGAGGCATCGGACGCGGTGACTCTTTCTTTGGATAAGTCTCAAGTGAAGCCCAACATCAAGGCCCAGCGCAACACAATCATTTTGCGTGAGATTGCCTCCAGCACCAAAGTCGAGGATGTGCGTGGCATCTTTGATGCCATTGGCAAGAAACCCGTCAGTGTCCGCAGTGAAGTGGGTGACATCTGGTTTGTGACGATGGAGGTACGACACAGTTGCATTCCTCTTGGAGGCACAGCCAAGCATAGTCTGCTGTTGCAGCGGCCTCACCTCTGTGCTGCTTGTGATGCCTGCCTGCCTGCTTGCCTGCCTGACACAGAGCGAGGAAGTGGCCATGCAAACAATTTTGACCATTCGCAACTCGACGTTCCAAAACCGCCCCATCAAGGCGCGCTTGAAGTCAGAGAACCTTCTCATGTCGCTGGTGGGGAGCGCTGGGGGCGTTCCTGCCGCGGGTCGGTCTCCTGCCGGTGCAGGTGCCCCACCTTTCATGGCTGCCGGCGTACGTCCACACGCCTGCGTCGGTGCCCTGGTGCCGCATGCCTGTCTTGTCTTTGTGCATCGCGTGCCGCACGCTGTGCCCTGTGGGTGGATATGGTTTGGTGGTTCTGGACTCATGCAATGGTTGTGTTTGTGGTGTCGTGGTGTCGTCCCCTTTGTTTGCACGTTGCAGTCGCCGGCGGGCTACTACGGCATGCCTCCGTACCGTGGCTACGGGTTCGGTGGCCAACCGCCCATGTACGGCCGCCCGATGTATGGTGCGCCAATGATGGGTGCACGCGGTCGTGGACAGCACAACTCCCGAGGCCGCAACCAGGGCCGCCGCTCCGACCCCGTGGGCGGCGGCGGTGGTCGGTCCAACGCAGGGCAAGCTGCCCACGGGAGCTCCGCACGAGCCCCCGCGCGAGGCGAGGAAGCAGGCAAGCGCAACCAGCAGCGCCCACAGCGCGGCGGTGCGAACGCCGGTGCGGGAGGCGGTGCAACACGTGGGGGCAAGAACGTCAACATTCACAGTGCGGCGCAGTTCCCCCCGCTTGGCGACACGCCCGTCGGCTATCAGCAGCCGTTCAAGAAGTACCCGCCACAAGAGATGATGTCCATCCTGCGGGCCATCCCCGCGGAGAAGATTGTACGGCCGGCCTCGATGGATCCCAGCAAGCACGGGTTGGTTGTAGACGCTCGCCCCAACACGGACTTGATGCGCCGCGGTCGCACCGGTTCCATGGACCAGGCCCTGCGCCATGGCAGGCCCGTGCGCACCATGTCTGTGGACTCGACAGACTACGCCAGCCTGATGTTTGGCGAGAGTGACAAGAACAAGGCCAAGGGTGCCAGCAAGGCCGGTTCCAACAAGGCCAGCGCCCACGCCGGCCAGCGACGAGGCAACACACGCACCTCGGGCGCTGGCGCCAAGGCCAGCAACAACGCCCGCAAGGGTGGCAACAAGAACAACGCGAAGAACAACAACACCAACAACCGGGACAAGGACGCCTCTGCAGCTGCCGCTGGTGGCAAGCGCCGTGGCGGAAACACGACGACCGCCGCTGCCGCCGCTCCTGCCGCCGCTCCGCCCTCCGTTCCCCCCGCCAAGTCTTCCGCGTCGGATGCCGCGTCCAAGGCATCGAAGGCGAAGGCTCCCACTGCTGCTGCTGCTGCAGCTGCCTCGCCTGCTGCAGTGTCTGCGGCACCTGCGCCAGCGCCAGGCCCCAAGGGTGCCTACGCTGCCGCGGTGCTGTCTCGCGCAGCGCAGCCCCCAGCCCCACGTGGCCGCCGCAAGGGTGGCAAGTCGGCAGGGCAGGGGAACAACAAGCGCCAAGCCAAGTCGGGCGGGAGTGGTAAGGGCCAGGGCAAGAAGGCTGGTGCGTCTGCGTCCTCCTCCTCTGCTGCCGCTGCCGCTGCCGCGCCGACCGCTGCCAAGGCGACCGGTGGCGCCGCGACCGCAGCCAGGAAGAAGAAGCCGGCATCGGGTCCGCGCCCGCGCCGTGGGTGGGAGAAGGCAGGTCCGGATGCACCTCCTCCGGTCATGACAGTGGCGGAGCGTGCAGCCGCAGAGAAGGCGGCCAAGGCGGCTGCGGAGAAGGCGGAGAAGACCAAGGCGAAGAGTGAAGGCAAGGGCAGCAGGGGCGGCAACGGCCGTGGTGCCAACAAGAAGGCTACTGCTGCTGCTTCGTCGACGTCGGCAACGGCGACAGCTGCTGCTACGTCGACGTCGACGTCTGCTGCTGCTGCTGCGGCACCCGCCGCCGCAGCTGCTCCGGCGGCCGCTGGGGGCTGGGGGTCCAAGGGTCCCTCCTTTGCGGCTCTGTTGAAGAACTCTGACGGCCAAACGGTCAAGACGAGTGCGAAGGTGCTTCGTGCACGCCAGGCCCAAGCCGCTGCGGCTGCTCAGGCCGCCGCGGAGAAGGCCGAGGCCAACGGACAGTCCGCCGGCGCCCCCGGGTCTCCAGCTCGAGGTGGTGGACGCCCGCGCCGTGGGCGTCGCGAGGGTGGTGCTGACGCCGGCCGCCGTGGCGACCGCCGTGAGGGTGGACGACGGAACGACCGGGGTGACCGCGGTGACCGCGGTGATCGTCGTGGTGGGGATAGGCGCGACCGGGACATGCGTGAACGGAACCGCCGCGAGGCGTCGGACGAAGGCGATGACCGGTTTGCCCGCTTCCGATCATGAAGTCGGCGCGTGGCACGGCGCGCCTGAGTTTTTCAGACGGGAGAACGGCAGCGGAAACAGCAGAAAACATTACAAACATTGTGTGGTGGATTGGAGGGTGGGGAGTGGTTATCGTGGATCAGGAAGTCTGTGGAGCAGCTTGGTGACAATGGATAAAGTTCACGACGCAGCATAGTCATGCAGCTTTGTTGGTGTAGTCATGTGGAGACACTCGCGTGCAGCTTTTTAGGTTGCAGTAGCACGAATGTGCACCATAGAATGTGTAACAGTGTAATCCCACGTCTTCCATGCCACAAAACGCACCACACGCTTTGTTGTTTCCTTGTTTTGCCACTACGCGTACCAGTCTGTTCCATCGGACACGAGCGTCAAGCGACGTCTCGCGCCCAAGGTGGTCGTACTGCTGCCGTCCACGTAGACCGTGCCACCGCCACTGCTCAAGGTTGCACTTGTGGCTCCCGAGTTGATCACCACCACCACCCCGCCTTGGCCAACCACCACAGCAGACGGAATGGTGATGGTGCCTCCCGCTTGTGCCAGGACAATCCCTGATCCCAGTGTGAGCGCACCTGAGCAGCAAGTGCAACAGTGAGTGGTGTTGCTCCTCTCTTCCTAACGCGTGGTGCTACCCGATGCAGTGTACTTGAGACTCACCTCCACCGGGCGCCAGCTTCACGTTGCCGCCAACTGGGGCGTCAAGCTGTGCAGAGTTCCCAGTGGCTTCCACCCCAGCAGCAGCAGCGGTTTTGAGACGAAGGCTTGACGTCGCGACGATGGATGCAAAGTCTGCAGTAGCACACATGCACACCACAAAGGACGTCACCATAGGTTGCAGAGTTGTAGTGCACCGTGCCAGCCACTGCGCAAGCAGCTCACCCGATTCCGCGAAAAACCGTGCGCCAGCGCTGAGCTGGATGTCCGCATCAGTGTCAACGCGCACGTGGTCTGCCAAGCAAAACGACTGACACATGACCATGGAGACAAGCACAACTACAGCACACACCCCACCCCAGTTGCCCTCCACGTACGACTTGCGCCAGACGCTGACAGCTGGATGTTGCCTGCACACACAGCCACCTACGAGTTACTTTTGATGTGTCACCCTTGGATGTGCACATGTGCGGATGCGCGCGCACAGGATGTGGTGCAAGGCCTGGCTTACCCCCGGTTGCTATCACGGACACTGCACTTGCTGTAGAGACTTGAACCAGCCCGGTGGTGGACACATCGACTGTGCTGCCAAGCGTGGCAGAAACAGCGCCGCCTGCTGTCTGAAGGCGGATGTTGCCTGCCGAGGTGAGTGAGACACTGGAAGTGGCGGACACCTGAACTGTCGACGACCCACTGAGCTGCACATTCGCTGCGCGGAGAGGTGTCAGGTCAGACAACGAAACCCGCCAACATCATGTTCACGTTCTCGCAAACGCAGCCACCACCTGCAGCTACACGTACAGGCTGTTGTGACAACTGTCGTCCCACTCAAGCTCAAGGAAGACGCCGCTTGCACTTGCATGCCGCCATTCGCGGCGTCCAGCAACATCGCTCCAGCGGTGGTTCCGAACCCACGAAGTACGGTGGCACCACTCGCGGAGGGGTTCCCGACCTGCATGCTCACAGCACCACCAGACCCGACCCCTCCGAAGTCAGAGTGGTCCTGGACGATCAAGGTGGGCGTGCTTTGCGTTGTTGTTCCCGTGACAACCCCGCCCCTGTTGAAGTACGCGAGCCCCCCCACACTCAAGTCGCCCCCAGCGATCACATCGCCAGCCACGGTGCGTATGTTGCCGGAACCCGTTGTGACAATGCTGCCAGACCCCGTTGTCGTAATATCACCTGAACCCGTGGTCGTCAGCCCACCTGCGGAGAGCGCTAGTGTGACATCACCCACAAAGGTGGAGGCCCCAGACACCGACAGCGAGGAGATTGCCGCAGTTCCAGCCGTGAAATCGCCTGGACAACACGCAACCAATGCATCAGCCGACGCCAGACGACGGTGGGGTGGGTTGGTAACGCATTGCCTTTCGCATGTGCATGTGAACACACCTGTCACCTGCAAGGCTCCGTTGATCGTTGTTGCCTGCAGTGATGACGAGCCGGCAACAGACACACCCTGCGTGATCGTCACAGGACCTTCCATGTCGACGGTGTCACCAAACTTGGCATTGCCAACCACACCTGCGCATGCATGCCACGCACGTCAAGTACGTCACCACCCACACGTGGGGGAGTAAATTTTAGTAAATGTATGCAATCAACACCTACCCAAGCCCCCATGGGTGATGGCAATTGCACCAGTGGACGGGGTCGTGGCCGAAATGGGTTGCGCGAACGTGGCCGTTCCTGCGGAGACACGGAGACCGCTTTGCAGGTCCAGGTGCGACGATTGTACGGCGCCCGCGGCCAAGTGACGTGCTTCCACCGTGGCACTGCATGAGATCGCGTGCCGTTCAGAGGTCAGTACATCGGTGTGCACCACGCTTGACTGCACGTGACACGCACCTTGCGATCTTGCTGCCTTGGACGGCGTTGTCTTGAAGTTTTGCTGTTGGGGTGACACATCCCGCATGACACCCAGCTACATCACAACAGTACGTTGCATACACGGGGGGTGGGGGAACTGTAGTAGACATACCTGTTAGCACTGCCCCATCGGCGATGCTTGAGGGAGTTACGGCGCCCGACTGAAGTTGAGCGTCCGTGATGGTCCCTGCTGCTATTTTGCTGGCTGTGACAGCCCCTGTGACACCATCACGGCAGCATAGTGCATAGTTCAGCCCCTCAGCACTTGCCTCGATGAAATCACACTTCCTACCTGAAGCAATGGCTGCAGTGACAACAGATCCGGACGCTAACCCAGCACTGGTGACGGCGCCTGCTGCCAGGTCTTCGGACTGCACAGCACCACTGGCGAGGTTGACGGTGCCGACAGACCCCGGCGACACACTGTACACAGCCATGATGAATGTAATGAACAGAATCAACGCCATGCATCCTACAGACGCTCGCAGGATCAACGCAAGCCGAGTGGTGTACTGCAGTTGCATGTGTACCACGGCAGGCACCGCCCGGTTTCTTCGGCTGCGCGATGTACCACCGCCCTCACGGCCGTTTGAGGAGGGTGGCTCCACTGGGAACGGGGCGGGGAACACGATGTCATGGCCAAGCTGCTTCAAGTATGCACTCGCACTGCGCAGGGACCGCTGCAGGCGCTGCGTCCTGGACGGAGGCCGGGGCTCGTGCATCACTGGAATGCTCGGCTGCGGTGGACTCTCCTCGAGTGACGCAGGGTCTACTGGCGTGGCGTGTCGCGAGGCAACAGCTCCGGCCTCTGCGTCTGGTTCTGGTTCTGGCTCAGGCAGGGGCTCAATAATGCCCCGTTGGGATCGAAACTGAGCGATGGCCTGCGCCCGAGCCTGCGCATGGCTTTCGTACACCTTCGCCTCCTCGGACGCGACGTCCACCACAGTGCCCGGCCCGTCCAGCTCAGGAGCCGTGGCCAGCTCTGGTGCAGCAGCTTCGGCGTGCAGCGGTGGCAGACTGTGAATGCGCCCACCTGCCCTGGGTGGCCCCGTTGCAATGCTGCTGTGCGGGACGATCAAGTTGGGACCCGCCGGTCGGGGCTCACTGCCAGCGGTGTCCTGCTGCAGCATCGCTGTTGTTGTTGCTGCGTGTGTAGTGTGTGCACTGTGCGTGCTCCCTGGGTCCCCCTTTGGCGTGCTGTGCAGTAGTGCCCCCAGCAGCAGGACACCTGCAAAGCGTGAGGGTGCGCACTGCCGCGGCCCGGTGACGACAGTACGAAACGTTGGATACGAAACGTTGAAATTGTGTCGCACTGGTTTGTTACTACTTTTGTCACAAGCCCCTTCCATGTTCCATGTTCCGCGGCGACTCCACAACCTACATAGACCATAGACCTACATCACGACGGGATACAGCGCAGTTTGGGTGCGCCGCAACACGAGCTTCACGCGCTCCAAAAAGTCTGGATCGTCACCCTTAATCTCCTGCAAGCGGCGGCCAAGGTCATCGTGACATTTTCCGAGGCAATACGACGGGAAACACACGTACCGTTGTGGCATGGTTGACTGTAGCAACGGCACCATGATGGCGCACGGTGAAGATGGTTCCAGTCTTGTCAAGCTCCACAGCCTCAAACTGAGGAGAACACCAGCAAGTCAGTCACGGAAGTGGCGAGCAAAAAAGATCATGTGGCGCACAAAGCAGACCGCATACGCACATGCTCTTCCAACCCTCTGTGTAGCACTTTCATGTTCACCACTTCATCGTGCTGGTGCGAATGACCATGTGAACACTTCTTCGTCACAGCTGCAGGGCATCAAGCACGAAAAAACAGGCCAAGGAAGAGTGAGCCATGAAGCAACAGCGTCCGAATGGCTGTGCCACATACCCTTCATGCCAGACACGCCCAGGTTTGCCTGTAGAAGCACTGCCGCAACGGAATCGGCCACCATGTCAGAGCTCGGGCTTGACATCCACGAGAGCAGCACCCGATCAGGAGGGCGATAGGACACAGTGACAGCCTTGCAGACAACAAGAACTTGAAACTTGGGGTCTGGGTGAGTCACAATGTCCTCATACATGGCCTGGAGGAACAGCTGAAGAATGTCAAACGACTGGCGGAACGGGATGTGCTGCGTCTGTTTGACTTGGTGCGTCACAAGTTCCGTCGTGGTCTCCACATCCCTGTGACAACACACCGCAACAACAGCGATGCAGATGCAACGTAAGTATCATTTCACATGGTGCGTGGTCGGATGGCACTGCTCTGTTCTGCGCACATTGGGTCAAGAATCGTGTACTGGAAGTCACGGGCGACAATGACACCAGCCACGTGCGACCCTTCCTTGATGTGCCGCTTTGCCTGTGCAAAAAA
>Ga0213833_1002698_pt1 | contig 11304 bp, 14 predicted proteins | sample SWATP21_FD_160575 | JGI IMG/M metagenome (GOLD analysis project Ga0213833, IMG submission 160575) | Coastal seawater microbial communities from Marineland, Florida, United States - SWA TP2 #1 | ecosystem: Environmental > Aquatic > Marine > Coastal | place: USA: Florida | collected 2016-08-14
ACCACCACCACCACCACCATCCTCCCCTCCTTCATCCTCTTCTCCTAGGCCCCCACCCTCCCCCACCCCACCCACACACTTGCTGTCTCCGTCCGTTCCCTCGACAACCGGCACAGCCAGCGCACTGCCACGCAACGGCGAGTGCGCCCCGCTGCCTGCTCCCCGGCGCGCCCCGGCGTTGGGAACCGGGGTAGCGGGCGTGCTGGGTGTGCTGGGTGTGGAGGGCGGCGTGGCGAGGTCAAGCTGGGTGGTCATGGGCACCGACGCGTCGCTGTCCACGGACCCCAGTCGCGCGCGACCCTCCTCCTCACGCAACCGAGCGGCGGCGCCCTGGATGGTGGCGCACACGGAATGTTGGTGCCCGGTGCCACCACCGCCCACCTCCACACGCAGCAGCGGCCGCGCACCGACAGCACCACCACTGGCGCTGCTGTGGTCGCCGCTGGTCGGGAGCGGTGTCATCGCCAACGCACCCCCAACGGCAGCTGTCGCGGACACGCACACGGATGCGGACGACGCGGCCGCAGCCGTAGCCGTAGCCGTAGCCGCACCATCGCTGCTGGGTGACGTGCCTGGAGCCCCGGGTGCCAGTGGCACGAGGCGCAGTTTTGACCGCCCCGACACACCCGTTTGCGCAATGCCAGCACGCACCGGTGTGGGTGTGACGGCGCCGACGACACCAGCACCAGCGCCAGCACTCCCGCCACCGTCAAGCGTGGTGTGGCCTGCAGTGTCCACAAAACGCGTCGCGGCACCGACACTGGCCCCGACGCTGGCACCACCGGCACCACCGGCACCACCATCAACACTGGCACTGGCGGGGGCGATGACGCTGGCTCTGGCAGGTTGCAACGCTGGTGACAGGCGCCGCAGGGATGGGCTTTGCGTCACCACACCCGGGGTGGCTCGGTTGGACTGAAGCAAAGCCAGCGCCGCGGCCTCGGACTGCGCTTTCGCCAACACGAGCGGTGCGGGCACACGATCGTCGACAACCAGCGTTGAGGCCGCCCCTGCTGTTGCTGCTGTTGCTGCTGTTGCTGCTGTTGCTGCTGCTGCTGCTGCTGCTGCTGCTGCTGCTGCTGCTGGGGCGCCTGCCAAAGGCGGCGAGGCTAGCGATGCCGATGCCGATGCCGGTGTCGTGGACGTGGAAGCTCCCGGTCGTGCGACAGGGTTGCCATTCGCTCGCATGTGACGACGAGAGGAGGCAGCCACGTGGGCTGCAGCGGCGGCGGCGTCAGCGAGCAGTTTGCCACTAGCCGAGGCAAACCCACTGAAGTTGCTGGCATGGCTGGCACCGCCACTCGCACCGCCACTCGCACCGCCACTCGCACCGCCACTCGCACCACCACCAGCCCTTCGCTCCATGGAAGTGTTGGCCAGCATGCGGGGGAGTGCTGTGACACCGGCCATGGAGGCGCCCGACTCTGAGCCCGAGTAGAAGCTGGTGCCGTCGCTCACACTCTCCTCATCGTCATCCTCGTCATCGGAGCCGTTGTCGTCGGCCAGGCGGCGGATGTTGGTGCGGACGCGGGCGATTTCTTCTCGATTGTTGGCCACTTCCTGGATGTGCCGGCGCATTTCTGGAAAGTTGCTGAGCACAGCGTCAAAGTCTTGAGCGGAGAGCACATACCTGGCGACGAAGCAAAGAAACGAGCCCACGGCACCACGACCGCAACACGGCAACATGCCAAGAAAAGATCAGAGAACCAACACGTGCACGTATGTACGGACATGCACGCGCGCGCACGTGCACACAAACAAACCATCCCATCACACACGAAACGAAACACAACCCAACCACAGCGCAGCGCATGGAGGGTTGATGTTGGGAGACGAAGAAGGCGACGGCGTGGCGACGGGGTTGGCGGCTGCAGGGGCACGTACAGAAAGCAGAACGTTTGCGCCCTAACGTCGTCCAACCTGCGACCGGCACGGCCCTTCGACAGCAGCGCCTTTTCACCAAAGAAGCTGCTCGGGCCGAGGTGCATGGACACGCGGTTGTCGCGCAGCACCACCACGGTGCCTTCGTGAACAAAGTACATGCAGGTGGCGAGCTCGTTGACCCGAAACACGTAGTCGCCGGCCAGGCACACGGCGGAGCTGAGCTTCACCACGAGTGCTCGAATGAACGCCGGCTCGCACTTTCTGAAGAATGAGATGCTGCTCATGACCTTGCCGTGGAGCGCCATCTTGATGTCACCTTGAAGGCGGATGGGCAGCGTGTGCAGCACGTTGTCAAAGTCGATGCCTTTGTCCAACGCCCACTTGGCACTAACATAGCGAATCGTGCGCTCTGCGAGTTCATCCGGCAAGTGATTGAACTGTAGGATTGCAACAGCACACCACCAACACCACCAACCACAACGCCAGCACAGACACCGTCCATTTCCCACGACAAAACCAAACAACAAGCAGAGGTGAGGAGCGCGTGATGGAGGTGGAGCAAGCGATGCTATGGACCAGAGCGGCGCGCACCCTGAAGAACTCCCCAACAGAGGACACGCTGTCCGTGAACTTGTTCTTGGCTTCGTCAAACTTCCCCAGGAGGGAGGTCACGTTCGCGAAGATGGACGCGTACACCACGGCGCCCACCACAAACATGAAGATACCATACATGCGCTCGGTGTCGTTCACAGGGTGAATGTCGCCGTACCCGACAGTCGTCAGCGTGGTCAGTGACCAGTACAGCGCCGTGACATACTTGGACCCGATGCTGAGGTGCTGCAACGAGCTGCTGTGCACGCCCCACTCCGCCTCCACCCAGGTTACGTCTCCCTCAGACACCAGAGCGATAAAGAAGAAGCCACACGCCAGCCAATGGGCCATGAGGCCGAAGCCGATGAGCCATACGACGATTCGAAAGGCTGCAAAACGAAAGGGCACAGGCGTGTGCAGACAAAAGACACCCGTCACAACCACGCACCACGTCAACATGCCAACACACCAAAGCACCACAAGCAGGCTCCTCGCGCCTCACACGCACCATTGGCGGCAGCAAACTTGTTGAACTTTTTCATGAGGCGCCCCACACGCAGCAGTCGCGGTACCTTGAGCAGGGACACCATGCTGACGTTGTCGATAGGGATCAACGCCTCAAACGGAACGGTGCCCAGGAGGTCAATAACAAACCAGCCTTTGACATATCTGGACAAATGCATACCCCCCATGCCACACCGTGAGAGCTCTCACGGCACCACTCATGCCAACAACGCAGGGGGGGGGGGGGGGGGGCGAACCTCCAGAAAATCTCTCGCTGCAAGTAGCTCACGCCACCCCACTCCACCTCGACCCCCGTGCGGAAGTTGATGAGGACATCCAACAGAAACAGTGCGTCCACTAGGTACTCGAAGGACCCCAGAGGAGAGTCGTCCAGCAACGCCACGTTCAACGGAATCACAACGGCGCCGTACATCACGAACACCACCAACACCCAGTCCCACACAGCTTTGGCGGGGGCATCGGGGTTGATGAACCCAAACGGTGCTGGCGGTCGCAACGGCTTGACTTGCATGTCGCCATGTCGTTGCTCCGCGTCCAACACAGACCGCACCAACGCACGCACTTCGTCCTTGGTCTTACGAGGCACAGAGTGCTTGCCAAACGCGCTCTCCGTGGTGTCCGACCGGTCCCGGTTGCTCGTGACACGCCGAATGCCCGAGCCCCCATCCAGAGCCGCGCCAGTGTCCAGCAGTGGCTCACGGTCAGCCAAACCACCGTGCTCCCCACCTTTTGACTCCACCATGCCGCCGACAGTGCCGCCACCACCGGCGGGTGGCAACGTCGACCGCGCCACGGGCTGCGGGCTTGTCAGATTGGTGGTGTCCAGAGAGCTGGAAAGCACACTGTGCACAGCAGTGCCGCCGTCCTCCGCACCCCCCGGCGCCGTGTGGGCTGTCCCGGCCTTCATGTTCATGCCGAGCGTACCGCGGTGGTTGTCGTTGGCGTTGTCGTTGGCGTTGTCGCTGCTGTTGTCCGTGCCGGGGCCGGTGCCGGTGCCCGGGTGCGTGGACCCCCGCAGCGCGGGTCCCCAGGCCTGTGGCGAGCCGGGGGCGGCGGGGGACGGATGTACACGGGCGCGCCGGGGCGTTGACATGGTGGTGTGGGGGGATGGCACGACCGAGCTGGTACCAACGCGCTGCGCGTACACACGCACCCCCGCAGGCGTGGCACTCGCCGCTGCACGGCTTCACGCGGCAACAACGGCGCGTGGTGTGGTAGGATACACTCAAGTAGTAGTACAGCACGCAGGCCCAATGTCGTGCACAGAGCCCATTCAAGCGCAGGGTGGCCCGCAGGTGTGGGGACGGCAAGGTGTTGGTGTCCAAGCCCGGCCAATCAAAACGGCAGACGAGCGCCGATTCACAGCGCAAAACGGGCACGTGCCGGGACCATGGGTCACCACAAAGTACTGTTGCTTACAGTGATCGCAACTCAAGGGAGAGGCACGCTGCCAGGGCGACCACAAGACGCGAAGCGGCACGAACACGGTGTGTGCGCACACCGGACACACGAATCCGCAGCATCGCCCAACACGTGGGTTATTCGCAAGAAAAAGATGGTATTCCGCTTCAAATTCGGAATACACAATCGCGCCCCTCACGTTTCTTGTGTCGACGTCAGCCGACGTCCCCTCACCGCAGCAGCCCCACCAACCCGTGCTGTGTGTCGGGCACCCCACCCTTGCGTGTGGCGCCTAGCACTGCGTACGTGTGGTTGCTCGGATGACGTCTTCACACAGATGGGGGAGGGTGAGCGCCGTGGCGTGCGTTGCATGGGTGGCGGCGTACTGCGCGGTCGTGACACTTGCGTCGCCGCCCACATTTGCGCACCACAAACCGGGACACGACGACGGTGCCACACCGTGGCCCTACGGCCTCATGCTGGTTGTCGGACGCGTGGAAGGGGACTTCGCCCGCATCATGTACGAAGCTGACCCGCTGTACACGGCCACGCAGGCGCAGGCGCCGTACACAGTGCAGGTGTGGGGGTGGAGCGACGAGTGGGGCCCGGTGCGCGGCAGTGTGCCGCCTGCCATGGCCCTGCGAGGCGAGCCAGACCGCACACTGACCGTGGTGCCGATCCCAGAACCGAAGGTGCTCGTCCTGCGGGACCTGGTGCCGGAGGTGAAGTATGTGGTGTCGTTTTCGGTGGCAGACGAGGGGGCGGGCTTCCATGGCCCACACAGCATTGCGGTGCCGTCCACGCACGATGTCGTGTTCACGACAATGTCGCGGTCGTCTGTGCATGGCCTGGGCCTTCGCCTTCTTGTGGTGTCCTGTGACCGCTTCTCCCAAGACAAAGACAGCACCTTGGTGGCGCGCGCAGCCATGGAGACGAGAACCGGGCGCGGCTACGATGTCATGGTGCACATGGGCGACCAGGTAGGATAGGGCTGTGGGGTGGGGGTATCGTGCCTGGTTGCTGCCAGCACTTGGCGGATTCAAGCGTGGAAGTCTGCGATGACATGGGTTGGATCCATGCGTGTTGTGCTGCTTGTTGCGTTGCGGAATGGGTTTGGGACCCAAACTTTGGGTGGCGGGTGGTGGGGGACAGATCTACGCGGACTGGATTGTGGAGCCTTTGGCCAACGCCACCTACGCAGAGGTGTTACAAGAGTGCGTGCACCTCCACAACGCGTGCATCCCGGTGTCCCCCTTTCACTCACTCACTCACTCACTCACCCACTCACTCACTCACTCACTCACTCACTCACTCACTCACTCACTCACTCACTCACTCACTCACTCACTCACTCACTCACTCACTCACTCTCGATCTCTCTCCTGCATGCTGTTGTGGTGGCGTGTTGTGGCGGCGGACGATTCCAGGTTCCGTCGTCTCTACCGCCTCGGGTGGACGCGTCCAACCATGCGCACGCTGTTGCGCCATGGCTCGCATTGGATGCTTCCCGACGACCATGACATCACCAATGCGTTGAGTGAGCTCACCTGGCGCCAGCATCGAGTGTTTGTGGAAGCCGCACAGCGTGCCTTCTATGAGTACCAACTCCAGCTGACACGTGACATTCCCCCGCGGAACCCTCAAGCTGCGGATGTTCCAATTGAACAGGTGTGTGCTCTGGGATGCCTCTTTTTGTTGGTGACTGCTGCGTTGTTCAGTGTGCAACATGTTGTGTTGCCTGCGGTGATAGTGGTGCACCATTCGTCACGTGTCCGTCGCCGCACTCACGCCCCTCTCTCTCTCTCTCTCTGTGTGTGTGTGTGTGTGTGTGTGTGTGTGTGTGTGTGTGTGTGTGTGTGTGTGTGTGTGTGTGTGTGTGTGTGCCTGGCCTTCTCCCGCAGGCCAAACAAGCCACACTTGACGTGCACACGTCGACGGTGTTGCGCGGCACAGGTTTGGCGTTCGTTGACCTGCGTTGGCAGCGTTCGTTTCGATGGGAAGAGTCTAGTCAGTTCATGGGGTCCCATCAAGTTGCGGGCCTCGTCGCAACCATCAAGGAGTGGGAGGCCGACCCAAGTGTCACGCGACTCGCCATGTTCTCTGCGATTCCCCTCCTGTACCAAGGCGTGTTCCCTGCGCAGATCGCGGACTGGGTGGAGAACGAAAAGTACTCCACTGTCCCGGTGCACCAGAATGAAACCTTGGCAGTGCTGCGAACCCTGCGTGACGGCTTTTCCGGCTACAAGTTGCTGCTCGCGGGTGACCTTCACATGTTTTATGACAGCTCCATTTGCACGGATGCGCACTCGCCCTGCCTACGCTCGCTTGTCACAAGTGGCTTGACCAAGTCTGCGTCGACCTTGAAGGCTGTGCGTGCGGTTGCGATGTCCGGGCGTGTTTGCTGTGTGATGGGGGGCACTCACTCTCATCCCCTTATGCCACCACCACACAGGTTGATTTGGCGCTGTACTCCGCACTGACGCTGCGCTTGTGGCCGGCGTCGCTGGCCGAGTTCCGTGCGCGGTTTGACGACATCTTCCTTGGTCAAAACTACCTCCTGCTGTGCGCGGGCTGCCGACTGGACGCAGACCACCACTGTGACACGGGCGCCGAAGGCCCCGCCGATGGCTTCACGTGGCGGTCCGAGCGCCAGCCCCTCTCCTCCCCCCACCGCCTGGTGCACGCAGTCCACGACCTCTCGGTTCCCTTGTTCATCATTGTGGTGCTGGTGGTGTCCTGGTTGGGCTTTCAGTGTTGTGCGGCGTGCTGTTGTCGGCGTGGGGCGCGCCGCAAGGTGAAGGTGCAGTGAAGCGATGGGTGGGGAAAATTGGTACCGAAATTACCCATGGAGCTTTCTGTTCAACTTGTGACAGAGCGCTCGGGCCACGTGACGTCACACGCCACTTGGTGCAGCGTCACACCCAAACACCCACTTCCACACCATGGCTGGGTCGTTTCTGGAACGCCGCTTCTCTTTCTATGCAGCGTATCATCAAAACCCAGTCAACCAGGCGATTCACATATGCTGCGTACCACTTATTCTCGCCACTGCGATGGTGGCTGCCAACATCGTGCTCACCATTCCCGCAAGCATAGCAGATGTCGCCCCTAACCTGGAATCGTATGGCTTTCCCATGAACCCAGCCTTTGTCATTGGTATTGTCTACGCGGTGTACTACCTTTTCTTGTCCTTGAAACTGGGTGTACGTCTTGTGACTGCTGGACACACTGTTGCGCCGGCCTTTTTTGTTGACGCTGGGTGTCAATGTCTCCCAGCTAGGCCTGCTCCCATTCCTTGCAGGGGTTATCTTGGCATCAAACGCCTTCACCTTTGCCTTTTCTCCGTCGTCGGGGCTTCAGGTAGCAGGTGCAATCCACGTCATCGCGTGGATGCTGCAGTTCTACGGCCACTACCTCCACGAAGGTAGGCTTTGGCTTGCTGGGGTCAATGTTCGAGGCTTCCACTTCACGGTGTGTGTTTGTGTGACCCAGGCAAAGCCCCAGCCTTGTTGGACAGCTTCTTCGAGTCACTTGCCATGGCACCGATGTTCATTTGCATTGAGGTGGCGTTTCATCTAGGTTTCCTGCGCGACTTCAAGGCCCGGGTTGACAAAGATGTTGCTGCTCGTCATGCAGAGGCTGCTCGCAAGGGACAGTAAGAGATAGTAGGGGTGTTGTGTGTTGGTTACACGCTATTTTTTATGGACACGCACATGAAGCGCTCTCTCCACAACACCGTTGGGTCTCGCCCACGCACACACCAACATGCATAGGCACCACCCCACCGTGTACACACGCCCTTTTGCCACACCTGTAGGTGTGCATCATCATGTGTGCCGTCGCATGCACGAGCAAGCACCATCATCACTCTCGTGGCGCCGCAGGAGCACGTTGGCGCAACCCTTCTTGGGTACCAGCCGACGGGGTAGAGGTGGCAGGTTCGGATGGTGGTGCCGTTGCCCCGTCCTTCTTCCTCTTCGCAGCAAGCTCTAGGCGCTTAACTTTCACCACCAGCTCCATGGAACGCTTTAGCGCCATCATCTGGGGGGAGGATCGGCGAAAGAGAGTCACAGGCACACACACACACACACACACACACACACGAGACAACCACACAGGCGATGCACTGACCGAACACGTACGAGTTGGGCAAACACCAGCAGAAGAAGGGGACACGAAAACATGACACTCATGAACACGCCACTCCTGTCAAAGTAGTTTTGGGTCGCAAACAGCCGCCATCGCCGTTGCAACCAGGTATTCATCGGCTCGGCACAGAACACGATGGCGCAGATAAACACAAAGCTGGCCATCTGGAAGTTCGAGCTTTTGCGAAATCTGATCACGAGTGCGTACATGCAGATGTGGAACAGTATCAATCCGATGATCCACGGCTCACTCCAATCTGAACGTTTGTCATGAGCAAACCAATGTGTCAGGCCTGGCACGACACTGTTGTGAGACAACACACACACGACTGACTGACCCACAGCATGGTAGAAGCCCTGGATGTTCTCCCACATTGAAAACTCTGTCTGCACTTTCGCGGACTTCCTTGCTTGTTGCAAAATGCCAGCCGCAAACTCCTCCATCGATGCCGCGTCCATGGCTCGAGATTGCGTTGCTGCTTTTCCCAGGACGCGCACGTGGTGCCAACACAGCGGAGTCTGTAATACGTGGTGAAGTGACCTTTTACGTGCACAGCAATCGAGAACAAACGTCACTAAACTGGTCGTGGAAACGTGTTGGCTGTTGATCAGATCCTGGGAACCCCTTCCTCCCTGTGTGCAGAGCCTTTGTCACCCAAGATACGCGCCCCTTCCCTTCGCGAGCACAGTAGCTGAGGAATACCTGGTGCGTGTGTTGCCATCAGCGTTGCGTTGTGGTCAGGGTGCCGCAGCACTGGGGTGGATGGTGTGCGGCAATGGGGTGTGAACCGGCGCTGTAGCAGCTGACTGTCGTGTCACAATCCCTCCACCGCGCAGACACGATGTCAGAAAGCAAGACAGCCCCCGCGCCCAGGCGCCGTGGCCGTCGCGGCCGCCGTGGCACCGTGTGTGCCGTGCCGATCAAGCTCGAAGCTGGCTGGAAACCTCGTGTTGTTGCGAAGGAGGAGGCCGAGCGCGTTCGGTGCGTCGTGAAGCTTGCGCGTTGGGTCCCTGGCGGTGGTCCCACAGTGGCGGGAGTTGCATGTGGTCTCACCATGTTGCTGGTGTGTTCGTTGCAGGATCCGTGAGGTGGTTGGCAAGTGCATCCTGTTTAGTGGAATGGATGCGCGTGAGCGGGAGGTGATTGTTGATGCCATGGAGGAGAAGAAGTTCGGCGCGGTGCGTGCATATGTTTGGAGGTGGCCGCTTCGTTGTGTTGTTTCTGTGCACGTGTGGACGTAGCCCTCACACCCCACGATTTCCATCTGCGATTGTTTGTTGTTGACTCACATCGGCCCCGCCGACAATCAGGATGACATCATCATCCGACAGGGAGACGTGGGCGACTTCTTCTACGTGCTCGACACAGGACACTGTGACATTCATGTGGAAGGTGTCGGCAAGGTGATGGATGTAGGACCCGGAGGGAGCTTTGGCGAGCTTGCGTTGATGTATGATGCTCCACGTGCCGCCACAGTGGTTCGTGGGGTGGGGTGGTCATTGCTGGAGTGTCTGCCAGTGTGTGCTGATCGATGCCCCTGCTCCCAACAGACTGCCACAGAGCCGTGCCGCACCTGGGCCCTGGACCAGCTTACGTTCAAGAAGACGATTATGGCAACCACAATGAAGAAGCGGCAGTGCGTTGGTGGTCGCCGTTGCGGTGGTTGGTGTGGATGGAGGTTGCTTTGTGAGCAATGCCTGATGTCGACGCTTGCTCTCGCCAGGCGACACGAGAATTTCATCAAGTCTGTCCCGATCTTGTCCACACTTAACCAGTACGAGCGCCTCACAATCGCAGACGCCCTGAACAGCGAGAGCTTCAAGGAGAACGAGGTTGCTGTGCAGGAGGGCGACGCGGGAGATAAGTTCTACATCGTCGAGTCTGGCGAGTTCAAGGTCACGAAGGCAGGAGTCGATAGGGAGGTGCACGACCGCCTGACTGCGGGAGGGTACTTTGGTGAACGCGCGCTGCTCACAAATGAAGCCCGAGCAGCGACGGTCACAGCCACGACGGGGAGTGTGTGTCAAGTCTTGGACCGCGCCACATTCAAGCGCCTGCTTGGACCACTGGAGGATATTATGCGAAAGAACATGGAAGTGTACAACAAATACAAGGACTCTGTCCCAGATGGCGATGAGGAGGACGGGAAGAAGGAGGAGGAGGATGAGGATGATGACGAGGAGTGAGCTGTGGCTCGCGCGTTCGTCACCCTGCATCTGCGTTGTGCCCCTCGCACCGTTGTCATTGCGTAGCGTTGGAGTGCTTGAAAATTGTTGTTAGCCCCTTCCCTTCGTTGATAGCCCTTGCGTGCCGAGCAGTTGGTTGTTTTTGCGTGCCGCGTCATGTCCTGTGTCCTGTGCGCACACGGGCCGTGGTGTACAGCATACACATGGGTGTCATGTGGCCAACTATCGTGTTGTGCGTGATGGGTGTGGTTTGTGTGTGGCCAACGATGCCAAGCCTGGGGTCGTTAGCATGGCGTGGCGTGGTGGTACACTGCAAATATTCTGTATCGGCAACTTGATCATACACCATGGGTGGCGCGTCCATGGGGCGCGATGGCCATCTCATTGTGTCGTCGTGTGCCGCTTCGCATTTGTTGTCTGCAACAACCACCTCGTCGTCGACGATGATCCAGGACACTTCGTGGCTGTGTATGTCACACCAATTTGTGCCAGTGCGTTGGGACACGCAAAGTGTGCGGGGCTGTGGGCCACAGCCTGTGGCTGACAGACCACATGGCAGCCGTAACAG
>Ga0213833_1002700_pt1 | contig 11300 bp, 11 predicted proteins | sample SWATP21_FD_160575 | JGI IMG/M metagenome (GOLD analysis project Ga0213833, IMG submission 160575) | Coastal seawater microbial communities from Marineland, Florida, United States - SWA TP2 #1 | ecosystem: Environmental > Aquatic > Marine > Coastal | place: USA: Florida | collected 2016-08-14
TGGATGATCTGTGTGACCGCCACGAGTGCCTGCGCGGAGAGCGGCGCCGGATGCGACGTTGCGCCACCTCGTTGTTGACCTGGACGTCGCCGTGGCTGGCACCAGACCTGACCCCGCGCCCGTGGTTTCCCCATCGGAATCAATGAGGAGCCGCATCAGTTCCTCATCCTCCACGTTCACACCTTCCAGCTCGAGCAGCAGCAGTGCCGCCTCCGTGTCGATGTCCAGCGTGTTCAACGACGGCACGATACACTCCGCAGTCCCCGCAGGGCAATCGCCCAGGACGTTCTTCTCGTAGCACACACCGTTCGACGACACACGGCATGGGCCACTTGTCTGCCCCACACAGCCACAGTCGATGGCTGGTGGTGTCACACACTGTCGCGTACCGATGGGGCAAATCGCGGTTCCCGCCAAGTACTGCATGCACCTCCCGTCGTTCTGATGCTGGCACGGTGCCACACCAGCGCACTCGCCACACTCATGCGTCTCGCAGAACTCTCCACTCGTGTACGGCGGGCACTCGCATGTGAACGAGTTGACGCCATCGACACACACGCCATCATTTTGGCAAGACGTCGGCGTGCAGTCGTTGATATTCGAGCATGTCACACCGTCACCAGTGAAGCCACTGCTGCACGTACATGTGAAACCTCCGTCCGTGTTTGCACACGCTGCATGGGCATCACAGTTGTCGGTTCCCGCATCACACTCATCCGTGTCCTTGCACGAGTGGCCGTCTGCGCTCACCTCGTACCCGGCGTTGCAGCTGCAAATGTACCCGCCATCACTGTTCGTGCACGTCGTCTCACACCCGCCGTTGTTGCTGTCGCACTCGTTGATGTCATCACACGTGTGGCGGTCGCCATTGAGCGTGTATCCAGAGCCACAGCTGCAGCCGTAGCTGCCGTCGTTGTTGGTGCACGTCTGATCGCAACCGCCGTTGTTCGTGGTGCATTCATCCACATCGTCACAAGCATGGCCGTCAGCATTCAGGGCGTACCCAGGGTCGCAGCGGCAGCGGTAACCGCCGTCAGTATTCTGGCATGTCGTCTCACAGCCACCGTTGTTCGTGGCGCACTCGTCAACGTCGTCACACGTGTGGCTGTCGCCGTTGAGCGTGTACCCAGAGCCACAGCTGCAGCTGTAGCTGCCGTCGCTGTTCGTGCACGTCTGATCGCAACCGCCGTTGTTCGTGGCGCACTCATTCACATCGTCACAAGCATGGCCGTCAGCATTCAGGGCGTACCCAGGGTCGCAGCGGCAGCGGTAGCCGCCGTCAGTATTCTGGCATGTCGCCTCGCAGCCACCGTTGTTCGTGGCGCACTCGTCAACGTCATCATGCATGACTGTCGCCATTGATGGTGAACCCGGCACCGCAACTGCAGCTATAGCTGCCCTCGTTGTTCGTGCACGTCTGATCGCAACCGCCGTTGTTGGTAGCGCACTCGTCTGTGTCCTCACACGTGTGGCTGTTCGTGCTCCACTCAAACCCAGAACTGCAGCTGCACCGGTAGCTGCCCTCGTTGTTCGTGCACGTCCCCTCACACCCGCCGTTGTTCGTGGCGCACTCATCAATGTCATCGCATGCATGACTGTCCGCGTTGAGCGTGTAACCGGCGTCACAGCTGCAGCTGTAGCTGCCATCAGTGTTTGTGCACGTCTGGTCACACCCGCCGTTGTTCGTCGCACATTCGTTGATGTCAACATCGCAGTCTGTGCCTGTGAACCCCGTCCCGCTGCAATCACAGCTGTAGTCGGCCAACAGGTCGGTGCACACACCACCGTTCTGGCACGGTGCAGCGTCACACTCGTTGATCTCTGTGGCACAGAACTCTCCCTCGTACCCCGGATCGCACTTGCACGTGTAGCTGCCGTCGTTATCTCCCGTACCATCCACACACGCTCCCGTGGATGCGCAGCTGTGCACTGCACAGTCATCATGGTTGTCACAGTCCTTGCCCATCCAAGACGGCTCACACATGCACGTGTAGTCATTCACCAAGTCAACGCAGGAGCCGTGATCGCAAGGTGCCAACCTGTCGCACTCATTGCATGTGATGGTACCGGGCGGGCACATCTTGGTGGCTGCGTCCAAGAATGCGTAGCATGTGCCCTCCCCTCCACCGCTCACATGCTGGCATGGCCCACTGGACTCACCGGCGCAAGACGTGCACCAGCCCTCCGCCAACGGCAACTCCGCGGGAACGTCAACCTCTTGGCACACAGACGTTCCCGGAGGGCACACGATGGGATACATAATGTCACCGGAGGCCGTGCGCAGGAAGTCGTAGCATGTCGAGTCACTGTAGCCGCCGTCACCACTGAAATGCCCGCATACTCGAGGACTACCATCGTCGCCTGAACACTCTGTGTTGGCGCACCGCCCGATGTAGTCGATGGTGAAGGTGTTGGAGGCAGCATGTGCTGGGGTCACAGCCGTCCCGTACGTGTCGTTGACGGAGAACGAGATTGTGCCAGCGGGGGCACCGAGGCGGAAGTGAAAGGAGTGATGGTCTGCGTTTGGGCCCACTGTCATGTTCATCCAGTCCACCACCACCGACGCGCTGTCGATGTGCAGCATGCCGGCGGTGAAGCCAACCACCGGCGTTTCAAACTGGACGTGAATCGTGAACTCGTAGTCCATGCCTGGTGTCGCAGCATTACCAAGGACGGGCGAGAAGATGAGGGGAGTTGGCGCCGCGTAGGTGGCGACTGCACTTGCCGCTGTATTGCGGGGTGCTGTTGCGCCCTGGGCCAGTGACAAGGTGACGGTGCCAGACACCAGCGGACCAGTGACAACCACCTCCACGTGGACAGAGCGAGAGGAGATGGGAGTCAACACGGAGTTGTTGGTGGACATGCCAGCAGAGGTGGCAACACTGAAGCTAGCCGCGGTGACGGACACAACAACGCCAAAGTCAACCTTGAAGCGAATGCGGTTGTCCTTGGGCGCCATCGGATACGCGTCCTCCATGATTGTGGTGGCGACCAGGCATGTCACGCCATCACCGACAAAGCCAGGGTTGCAGGCGCAAGTGAAGGAGCCAGTGGTGTCACCGCAAGCCGCGTTGGCATCGCAGTTGTCCAAGCTCTCGGAGCACTCGTCAATGTTGTCGCACATGTAGCCATCGGCGTTCAAACGGAACCCGGAGTTGCAGCTGCACGTGTAGCCCCCCTTGTAGTTCCTGCAAGTGTGATCGCAGCCACCGTTGCTGGTTGCACACTCGTCAATGTCGGCGCAGGTGTGGTTGTTCAGCGAGTAGCCTGAGTCGCAGACGCACGTGTAGCTCCCCTTGTAGTTCTTGCATTTGTGGCCGCAGCCGCCGTTGCGCGTTGCACACTCATTGATGTCGTCACACGAGTGGTTGTCAGCGTTCAGTGAGTACCCCGAGTTGCAACTGCACGCGTAGCTGGCTGCGCTGTTGTTGCAGCTGTGAGCACAACCGCCGTTGTTGGTGGCACATTCGTCGATGTCGTCGCAGGCGTGGCCGTCAGCGTTCAGCGAAAAGCCCGAATTGCAACTGCACGTGTAGCTCCCGTTGCTGTTGCTGCAAGTGTGATCACAGCCGCCGTTGTTTGAGCTGCATTCATTGATGTCCGTGCCACAGTCGTCACCCTCGTAGCCAGTACCAGAGCAGTTGCAGGTCAGAGCGTCGGCGCTTTCGCTGCACACACCGTTCTGGCAGGGGTTGTCGTCGACACAGTTGGGGAGCTCGAGAACATTGGCCGTGCTACACAGAGCGAACAGGGCGTAGCTGCAAGGTTCGTCTGTCCACTTGAACGCTGACGCGGCTTGAATGGCGGCGCACCGGTGCAAGGTATTGTCGGGTTGGCCACTCCACCAGTTGCCGTAGGTGCGTGGCGTGGAGTCAATCCAATCGTGGTACCCGTTGTCCGCCGTAGAGTCGATCAAGCCAATCCATAATGGGTAAGCAAAGTCACCAATCGCAGTCACAGCGGCAGTTTGGTCCTCGGCACTTGGAATAATGGCGAGATCAATGCCGGCGCCCAGTGCCTGGCAACGCGTGCGCGATAAGGATAGATCCCCAATTTCCGTGGTCAGGGCTACGTAGCAGTTGTTCGTCGAGGCGGTGAATCCATCTGGGCACCCAGCCTGAACGCCATCCACCAACGCCAGCATCATCAACGCGACAGCCAGCCAGCTCGCCCTTGTGGTCCGCAATGGACTCCGCATCCTTGTCTGCACGCCACGGAGAACGCAAGTGCGAAACGGTCACCACAGCAACCACCAACGATGAGTGGGCCCTCACCCACAAGCAGTATACAAGCACAATCTTCGTGACGCACCACACTCCGAGACCCACGCTTGTGCCCAATGGACCAATGGTACTGCCCATCGACTGCGGTGTTGCACGCGTCCAATGTGGAGATTATGTGCGCCGCCTGGTCATTTGCCCACGCACGCGACGTCAAATCAGCTGCACCAACCAACCAGCAGCGTACCAGTGTGTGGCACCCTGTCTTACCATTTCCAGAGTCATTCGCCGAGAGTCGAGTACACTGTATCACGTGACCACTGGTCCACTGGTGTGAGTACACCGTGTAAATCGCGGCGTGCACCACTGGCTCCGCCGTTATCCGCAATCTTGCGAGTGGAGATTTTGCAAGGCCTTACATCCGTCGCGAAGTAACTCCGCAGTGTTATGAACACCAGATATGTACCCCAAAGTGATGGGCAAGTTCTTGACGAGACTCTTGTCACCGAGACTGCGGTGTCACCATGGACTGGGCTTGTGGCGCGTGCACCTTCCGAAACCCAAGCAGTGCTGCTGTTTGTAGCATGTGCTCCACACCGTGCCCTGCCTTGGCGCCAGCACCCGCTCCCGCTCCCGCCTCATCGTTGCTTCCGTGTCCACTGTGCGGCGGCTCGTTTGCGGCTACCGACATCAACGCCCACGCTATGCGGTGCATGAGTTCCAGTGGTGGCACAAGCGATGCAGTTGATACACCAAGTGCGAGCGGGGCAACACCCGCCCCTGCTGCTAGTGGTGGCAAGACTGAGGAGCTGGTGCGTGTCAGCCCTGGCTGTGGATTGAGAACAACAACACCAACCCGCAACAAAATGAAGCTCTTACACCTGGTGGTGGTATTGCGTGTGCTTCGTGTGCTTGTACGCTTGTGTACTCGGGCATTTGTGCGTGTTTGCTCGTTTGTGTGGATGTGTGTGTGGCCTGTGGGGGCAGGATGCGGACATGGAACTCGCCCGGCGGCTGGCGGCGCAGCTCGAGCGAGAAGCAAGCTTGTTTCCATGCATGAAGTGCGCGAGCCGCTTTTCGATTGAGAAGCTATATTCCCTTGACGTAGGTGACTCGTGTGTTGCACTTCTCCCGCAATCCTGTTTGGTTCGTCTCTAACCCAGGCTGGGGTTTGGTGCCTGTCTTTCAACCCTGTTTTCGCCAGAACTGTTCCCATCGCTTCTGCCGCCCATGCCTCGAAGCGTTCATCCAAGGCCAAATGGACGAAGGGCTGTTGCCTAGTGAAATTCAGTGCCCACTGGAAGCCTGTGAGAAGTGTTTGTCCATTCGAGACACGCAGGCACGTGTGACGCATCTCCCGTCACACCACATCCCACGCGCTCAACGCTCGCACTCATGCGTTCCGACTGTTTGTTGTTTTCCATTTGTCTGTCACTCGCAGGACTTTACACGACGCGGCACAGTCAACGTCCATGGCTCCATTGGCGCCTCCAAGCGGCTGCACAAAGAGCTGAAGATGATTCAACGAGCAGGTCCAGAGAAGCTTGGCTTCACAGTAGCCCTCGTGGGCGACAGCCTGTACGAGTGGGAGGTGAAGGTTGTTGGCTTCGACGAATCGGTATGCTGGATGGTGTTTCTGCGGCAATCAGCTGTATAGCACGTGGTTGTTCCGTCAGAGTGCCGCGCGTGCATGGCAACGGTGATAGTGCTGTTGTCTTTGACACATGTTGCTGCGACGCGTGCTTTGTGTCAGGACAAGGATGAAGGCGCCCTGGCACGTGACATCAAGCGTGTTCCGGACCAGTGCATTGTTATTCGCCTGGTGTTCCCGTCCGACTACCCTGCGCGCCCGCCTTACGTCCGCGTGATTCGCCCCCGATTTAAGTTCCGCACCGGCCATGTAACGATTGGTGGTGCCATATGCACAGAGGCTCTGTCGAGTCAAGGGTGGGATCCATGTGCGTTGTCTGCATGTGTGGGATGGAACGGTTTGTGTTTCAGTGCCTGTTCATTGAGCCCCGCACCGAGCTGACTGAGGTGTCATGTGTGTATGTAGCCATGACAGTGGAGTCTGTCCTGATCAGTATTCGCACAAACATGGTGGTGGGTCGTGGCCGCATTGACTTCTACAACAAGACAGACTACACAGCGCGTGAGGCCAAGGTTGCGTTTGATCGCATGATGGTATGAATGCTGTGGGCGTTTTTCATGTGGCAACAGTGGATGCGTGCCTGACTCCATCGCTTGTTGTTGTGCGACCGTGGAATGTACTGCAGAGAACGCATGGATGGGTTTAGTCGACGCTGTTGACGGTTTGGGTTTAGCCGACGCTGTTGACGGTTTGGTTGTACATGAACGTGGCATTGGTGTGGCGACGAGTGTGGTATTGTACTTGTGTGACACAACGTGCAAAGCGCAGACTGGGCATCCAAAGAGCGGAATGTGTCATAGCTGAATACCACGACGACCACTTGCTTAATGTTCACACAGATGCACAACCTCGACATTGCGCTCCTGCTTCAGAGCACGCCGCGGCTTCATAAGCTTCAAACGGTGCTCCAGCGCCGACTCCAACGACATCACACCCTGCTGAGGCGGAACTTCGCGCGTCGATGCAATGTACACCTCTGGGTCCACCAACCAAAACACAACGATGCGGCGCTTGCCGGCCCCTCCCTTCGCCTCCATGGTTGACAACTTGTGCACATGGCTGTTGGGAAACACCACAAACCGTCCAGCTGGGGTTCCAAGGTGGCCCAATGGCAGCAAATCACTGCTCAGCAAGACTTCCACTTCTGGAAGATAGAACCTGCTTCGTTGAAGGCTGTCGCTCACGTCTTGAGCCTCCGATACCGTGAACCCGCGTTGGAACATCAAAGACCCGCCGTGTACCGTCGGAGTGCGACCAGCAATGTACACCCCAGTCGCAACGATGTGCTCATGACTCATCCCTTCAACATGCCACACCCCTTGGTGCCTTTGACCTTCCTTGAGCTCGTAGTCCACAATCTTCGTGATCACTTGAAGCTCGCGGTTGCGCAGCAATGTCGGGCTGCTAACCCCACGGACTGGAAACGTCCACTTCGCCACTTGGGCAGAGAAATCACGGCCATACCCAACTGTTGCCTCGAAATGTGGCAGCATGATCTCAAACAAAGACGCCAAACAGGTGTACAACGGCTCGTTGGAAGCCCGATCCAGATTGTTGATGTACCCCTTGATTGTGCACTTCCCAGCTTCGTCGATGGCAAAAAAAAAGTGGGCAGCCATTGATACGCGCTGCGGGAGTAGCGTCGTCCCCAGCGGTCGTGTGTGTCTGCGTTCATGTATGTGAATAGCGTTGGGGGCTGGGGCATCTGTTCTGATGGCACGAAGCGGCTGGTGCCGCGCATGAACGGATACAAAGCAGGGTGTACCAAGTCTCGCACGACGCCGTTGGAGTTGGGATGGTAGTCCGGCTTGGCTTGGCGAGCCGCAAGCTCGTCCACATGCAAGTTCAAGGCGTGCGCAAGTGTATCCGGGACAGCTCCATCTCGCCAGGACACGCCCTCTTTGACAACGCGTTGGTGTAGAATCTCATCCACCAGTTCACGGAGTTGCAACGCGCGCGTGTCCATGAGCACCAGGACGGCGTAGGAAGCAGGGTATGGGTTGCTGTCAGATGGTGGGCGCACCTTTACCTCGGCACGGAACACATGACGACCTTCGCTGCTGGTTCCGGCTGGCGTTAGAAGCACACGCTCGAACTTGTAAAATGAACACATGAGACGGGTGTCCAGTTGTCCTTCCTGTAACTCCTCAACGGCTTCCCCATACTCATCACCCTCGAATGGCTGGATGCTCTCGATGTTTCGAAAGTCACATCGAACGTAATTGTCGCGTCCGCATCGCGTGCCTCGTGGAGGTTCGTCACTGTAAACGTGCCGGACTCCACCACACCGTTCTTGACAACTTCATGTGGTTGGCAGGCAAATTGCCAAGTCGAGTTGACAGCCGGGGTAAAATATGCTGACAAGTCTATCAAGCGCTCAATGAACTCCGGCTGATATGGTGCCGGCACGGCCATGGAAGTTGCAGCTTCCACGCCAGCTCTAGCTCCAGCACCAACTTCAGCGCCGACGCCACAGCTAGCGCCTGTGTTACGGCCAACACGTGCTGCGGCTGCGGCTCCAGCTCCAGCTCCAGCTCCAGCTCCAGCTCCAGCTCCAGCTCCAGCTCCAGCTCCAGCTCCAGCTCCAGCTCCAGCTCCAGCTCCAGCTGCGGCTCCAGCATCGATGACAGTCGCAGCGCCTGCGGCTCCGTTTCCCGAACCAATCGCTCCAACGCCAACAGCACCCGCCGATGTGCCGAGTGCTCGCTCTTCAGCGGGTAGAGCCATGGTATTTGCGTCCTGACACCACATCCCGGTGCGGCCACTGATGATCTTCCGCTGTCCTTGAGCGACTGGTTGAGCCCACTGGAATTCCGCTGACCCGCGTCGAGCGAGACGGCGCCCTCCTTTCACGACCGGGACGTGGGCAAGCATAAAATGCTGTTCCCGTGATGTCGAGAAACTTGCTGCGGGACCCGTACCTGGAGTCACAGGGGAGTCCTGCGACTGCCTGTGACACCCTTTTGGGTTAGCTGGTGTCGTCCTGAAACCCGGCGCACTTAGCCTGCATGATGTTCATGTACTAAGAGGACGCGTAGCGTTGGTGGTGTGGGCCAGGGCTGCAAGCGGCAAGCCGTCATGCCCAAGCGAGCACGCAGCCCCATCGATGACGCAGGCTGCGCGTTGGCGCAGGTCCGCAGGCGCGGACGCACAACGAAGAACAGCGAAGCGAAGGGCAGTGGTGCATTATCAACAGCCCTTGCGTATGCTGCTGTGGGGTTGCGGCGGTTCCCAACGGGTTCGGTGGGTTGCCCGGCACAAACTGGTGACAGTGTGACCGCGGCGGCACTGGAACTGTTGTCGGAGCTGGGGCTGCAGCGCCACAACAACGATCGCAGCGTTGCCAGACTCCCAGAGCAAGTTCCCAGGGGTTGTTTGCGGCACCCTGATACTAGGCCGCACGCTTTGGTTGAAGCAGCGATCACATATCGCGAAAGTGGGTTGGAGCTGCTTGAACGATTGCGTCGCTCCTTGGGTTCCATCTGCATCCCCTTGGAGCTCGTCCATCGGCTCCATGCCGCAGACGTGCTACCCTTGCGTGTGTACATGCAGGAACTTGCCTTTCAAGTGAGAAGCAGCTGCGGCAGCGGCATCAGCAACAGCACGAGCAGCGTGGGCCCCGATACAGTTTCCGAGACAGCGTCATGGTTGGCGTCACAGTTGCGTCAGCAAGCCCACGAGCCGATCCGTGTTGACGCAAGCCACTCTTCCTCGAACAACAGGCACAGCGCCACGGTATCAACCACTCCAACACTCACACGGTCTGTCCACCGCCACCTCGCGCCTGGCCACACCGCAACCACCACGTCCGCGATGACGTCAATGCCACCCACGCCTGTGCAACGCAGTGCAACCCGGCGGCACCAGCGGCGTCTTTCTTCTTCGGCGAACGGGTCTGTCTCCGCGGCACGTCCTTTGGCTGGCCGCCTGGTACCAACGGGCGACTCACCCACCTCAACCGAAGCATCCTCACAACTGGCCTCGCCAGGGGTCATCGACTTGAGCACGGACACGGAAGGTGACCGCCACGGCGTTGAAGCGCGCCGCAGCACGCAGCCGTCGTCATCACCTTTGCCACGTCCCCCTTCGCGTGACTTGTCGGGCAGAGTGCAGACACTGCTTCAGGATGCGTGCTTTTGCGATGTGGTGTCGGAGCTGTGGTTGAGTGTCGCACGCTCCAGCGACGCCGACAGCAGCGTCATCGCCGTGTCTCCAGTGTCGGCGTGGAGTGAACGTGTCGTGGCGTCCTTGTTGCACAGCACTCGCAATGGGCGGGCGGGCATGGACGAAGTGGACGATGCCATCCCGGTTGCGGTGCTGCGGTTGGCACGCCCATACGCAGGGTGTAGTGGCGTCGTCACCATGGTCACCGGCCTTCTGGGGCGCATGCTCGAGTGTGGTGCAGGACGTCGTGCAGGACGTCGTGCAGGACGTCCAAGTCTTGGCGGGGAGGGTGCGGTGATGGACACGGCGGGAGATGTTGGCAGTGGGCACAGGCACTCGAGTGCCGCAGCCACCACCGCAGCAGCAGCCACCACCGCAGCAGCACCAGCAGCAGCCGGTGGTGACAGCCACGTGCCCCTTGTAGGCAAAGCACGGGCGACGCCCCACACGTGTCTGCGTTGCAGCGTGGATCGCCAACGAGCTCGTCGAACGTGCATCGCTTCCACTTTTCCTGACATGCACGCGCTTGTGCCAGCCCCGGGCGTGGCGCGCGTGGTGTTTGCGGCGATAGAAGGGGCTGCACAGGGGCATGCAAGTGCGACCACGTCACAGTGCTGCTTGTGTGTGACAGGGCTCTCGGCGGTTGTGGAAGCGGCACCAGCGTCGCTTCAGGAGGCGATTCTGGGTGCAATAGATCATGGTGTGCGATCCTATGCTCGTGCCAGTCAACGCGCTCGGTACGTGCTCGTCATGTTGTTCTCCTCTTGCGTCGCCGTATCCATTCGCTCCAGTGTTCGCACGTGTTTGTCATTTACTGTGCTTGCATCTGATACGATACTTTGCTCCAGGTTTGTTCATGGTTGTGTGGCCATGGCTGCGGCGCTTGCACCTTTAGAGGATGCACCTAGCGAGACCCTCGGCTTTTCGCAACGCGATATGATGACCCAATCACCCCCACTCTTCGCAAGGTGGCTTGCCACCGTGATGCAAGGCGTGTCTCTGTCGCTTGAAGCCGCAGCACACAGCCCCTCCAACAAGCCACCACCGCCTGTGTCCGCTCAGGCGCCCAACATGTCCGCTCAGGCGCCCAACATATCCCTTCGACGGCTTCGGCAGGTGTCTCTGGCAGCAACCCTCCCCAATGATGCACGGCATGCTCGTGCGGACACCACGGCCGCCCATGCTGAACCCATCGTGTCGCGTCGAGCTGTTGATCAGCTCCTGCAATGGCTTTGCGACACAGTGCCCAAACTGGCTCCAGACTC
>Ga0213833_1002702_pt1 | contig 11297 bp, 10 predicted proteins | sample SWATP21_FD_160575 | JGI IMG/M metagenome (GOLD analysis project Ga0213833, IMG submission 160575) | Coastal seawater microbial communities from Marineland, Florida, United States - SWA TP2 #1 | ecosystem: Environmental > Aquatic > Marine > Coastal | place: USA: Florida | collected 2016-08-14
AGGCACAGGGGTAGCAGCAGCAGTACGCAGCACAGCCGCGGCGTCCAAGAATTCGGTCACCGTTGCAGGTCGCTTGTGGCAAGGTATTTTTTGATGAATTCAGCCGGACTGAACCCTGTATGTTTGCCGCGCTTAAGATGTGATCGCATCTTACACGCGTTGTTGTTTGCAACTCCACGCTGCTGCACTGCCAGCAGCTGTTGCTGGAAGCCAACAGCTCTAGTGCTGTGTGTTGGTTGTATCTGAGTATAATGTCTGCTGGATTATTGCAGCGTGTGCGGACATGGGTTTCGTCTCCAAGCGGCAAGGCCCTCGCTGCTGTCGGTGGTCTAGCCCTTGCTTGGCGCCTGGGCTTGGTGCACTGGGCTGTGGGGGAGTTAGGGGCCTTTGTGAATGAAGCCGTGCGCCTCCGGAAGCGTCGAAGACGGCCAGCCGTCATCATCCTTGTGCGCCATGGCGAGTCGATGGTGCGTGGTTTTGGTCTTGCCTTCCTTGGGAAACCCAGGCACGGAGCCGGGTGGCACCACTCGTGTTCCGCATGTGTTTTCGTTCGCATGCTGTGTAACTGGCTATGTGCCGATCCACCAGGCGAATGTGGACGGCAGTGTGTACTCCAAGATGGCCGACCACCGCATCCCATTGACCGAGAAGGGGCGGCAGCAAGCTGTCGAGTGCGGCCACAAGCTCCGAAGGCTGCTGGTATGTGTGCCGTTGTGAGCCGAAGACCACTTTGGTGGCGCCGGGCCATGCTATGTGGTGCTGCTCGACATTTGTGTGGATGTGTGGGGTATAGAGATGTGATGTAGTGGGTGAGTGCTAATTTGTGTGTTGTGTGTGGTGGTGCGTACGTGGGTGGTGCGTACTCAGGGCCGCAACCTCCGCATCAAGTTCTTTGTGTCCCCGTACCGTCGTGCAAATCAAACGCTGGCCCACATCCTGCGATCATTTCCAGACAGGTCCAAGTACCGCATTCGAACCGATCCACGTCTACGAGAGCAAGAGTTTGGGAAGCTGAGAGACTTTCATCATCTGACTGTGCGTCGAGCTTCCTTTGGTTCTGTTCTTTGGTGTTTTCATCACGCCCTCACGGTGGTGCAACACTGGCTGGCACCAGAACAACGTGTTGCCCGCAAGAGCACGCTTTGGGCGTTTCTTTTGGAGGTTTGAAGGCGGTGAATCTGGCGCAGATGTGTACGACCGCGTGACAAGGTGACCTTGGGATGTGTCTGTTGTGCCGACCGCCTGACCGCCAACGCGAGTTATGGTTGCACTCACGTCGCCCCAACTCATGCTCTTGGTTCATCGTTTTGACCAGCTTCATCGACACGCTGTACCGTGACATAGATGGCGCTTATCGTCGCAAAGCGGACGCGGTTGTGGTTGTGTGCCATGGCTTGACCATGCGCCTGTTTGCGATGCGGTGCGTCGATGCGCCGCCGCTCTCACCAACCAACGAGCGCCTTTGCTGTTGCAACTCACTGGGCAGTGCGCGCGTGCGTTGGCTCTCTAGGTACCTGCGTTGGTCTGTGGCGTTCTACGAGTCCGTCGCCAACCCACGAAACTGTGAAACCTGGACATTCGTGAAGAATGACGAAGGGTCGTACGATTTGGTGACCCCTGTGTGCCGCCGTGAACGTCGGCATTCGGTGCTGTCGTCGAGGCACGAGGCAGCAGAGGCCACGCGCCGGCCTCCGCCAGTCGGCCGTCGGTCATGGGTGCGATCATCCGACATGTTTCTCGCCGCCACGACGCCTATCGGCTACGGTGGAGACACTGAGGAGATCAGCGGGACGTGTGAGCCTACCGGCGGCGGGGGTCATGGCGACAATGGCTCGAGTTTTGCGGAAGAGCACGACAATGACGAGCTTGATGAACTCGATGGAGCAGACTCCTGTGGGTCAGAGGTCGATGACTCGGATTCAGGCAGTGAGGTACCCGAGATGCTCGAGTGTCAGGACTACTGACTCCGCACGCCGTTCCTTCAAAGTAGATGTACGGTGTGCAAGGCATGTTTCCTTTCCTTTTGTGTGTGGTGGGGTGGGTATGTGTGTGTGTGTGTGTGTTGTGTGTATTCATGCTGAGGTGCTGTGCAGTGCAAACGTGGTGTATACTACAAGAGTTTGCTCTGTATTTCGGATGCACGTGCAGTGCCTTGCCGTCACTCGCCTACGTCGTGATACGGCTCATCAACGATTGTACCTGCGACAGCACCACAAAGTGAGTAATCCCAATCGCCGTCGACACGGTGATAACGTGCTGATAGAAATGCACCACACCACGAACATGTTGCTGAATCGCCTGGAGTTTCTCCAGAGCTTCTTGCTTTGCTGCTTCGTCCAATTCCGCCTTATCCACCTGTTCCGTGCACACACGCGTCCGTCACATCAAGCCGAAGACACCCAAGCTCCCCGCCACCCCAACACACCTGCGCCGTGGAAAGAACAGTGCCGCCAGAGAGCTCGATCGACACCGAGGCTTCTCGCGAAAACACAGCGTGGGTGCTGTTTTCATGTTCAAGAACACGCCAATGCCGTCACGATGCACTGCGAGGCAATGGACCGCCACACCAACGGTACCTACCCGATGGGTCCCAGGGGTGATCCATTCAGCGAAACCACCGCCTCTCCACGGCGAGCGCGCCGTGTCTTCAGAGGTAAGAAAGACCCACAAACACCAAGCAAACAGCAGCAGCAGCAGCAACACATCATAAACCATAACAATGACAAACAAGAGAAACAGCACGGGTATGTGAACGCATGGGCGACACCGCACTGATGGGCACACAAACACTCACAGCAGGCGTCTGGAGGCACACAACAAAAGGCAGTACGTGAGCCGTGTGTTAGCATATCACATCACATCACAAGTTGTCCAGCGCACCACACGCAACGTACCGCCGCCGTGATGCCGCGCTGCAACGGTGTTGTGAACACAGCCTGTCCATGGTACATGGGCAAACAGACAGAGCACACACCGGATGAATGCCAGCAAGGAGGACGCTGGTGCGATGACTGCCCTGTACGTACCCTGGAACGATGAGACTGTGGTGTTTGCATCCCCGGTTCCGCAACTTGGGGGGCCTGCGCAGTGTGGATAGTCGCGTCAGCTAGCAGACGAGCGGACAGGGCACAACAAGCACGTTTCTACACTCGCAATACGAGAGCACACTGGGAGCTCATCAAGTCCTACGACGTACTGGAGCGATCGGAACACTCCGCTGTGGTGGTCGGGGCACAGCACCAGTTCGCCCTCGCTTCCTGGTCCGAAGGCTGTGGAGCACGCATCGCAAACCCAACCACAGACCACAAACAAGAGGTCACAGGGTTCAACTCCGCAGCGACTGGTCGCCATCCGAAGCACAACAGCATACGCACACTGTGCCTGGGGCAATAACTTGCTTCGGTGCTGTGTGTTTGGTGCGGAGACAACCATCCGGACCCATTGCTTCGCGCACGGTCAGTTTGCGTTGTGCTGTCGTCATGCGACTGAGGACGTTCAGCAGCTCTGTCTTCAGCTTCTGAATTTTCTCTTCGGTTTCTAATTCCAGTGCTTGACACTTGTCTTCCACTGTTGCACACAGCATGGCGTGAGCACCACGCACAATGGACGGCGCATGATGATGTTTTGGGTGAATGGCGTACCTGCTGCCACTCGCACTTCCTCCAAGGCAAGCTCCAGAAGCTTCAAGGCTCTCCCATTCGCCTCTTCTGCAGTTTCCTTGACCTGTTTGATAGCCTTACGCCCACCGGCGAGACGACGTGACTTGCGTGGCATGATGAGATAGTCTCAAACGTCGTGTGCTGCTGGTGTCACATCAAAACAAACGAACGCAACGAGCGTGAGAACAGTGGTGAAATCCAACTATTTTTGACTTGCAAATTTGGAAAATATGCTTGCCGGTCCATAAGTTTATGTCTTGGGGCGCCACTTTCTTCAATCGATGTCCTGACCCTGACTTCGGCGCTCCGGCAGGGCTGACAAGGGCGGTCACGATGGATGTACGTGCGCTTCAGCGTCTGTGTGTGCATAACGTGGCCATGTAGATCTTCGTGTTCATGGTGGTTTGCGATGTAACGACGTGGTTGGTGTGTTCGACGCCCCGCCGTGTGCTGCCCCGGTGCTGGCGCGGTGTGTGTGTTCGCATGTCCCGCCACACACAGCTGTTCGACTGCCACATCTCCAGCATTCAGCAGATTCCTGTGGAAGACATTGATTCTGTACTCTTCAACATGGCCATGGGCATAGCCCCGCCGCGAGAAGACGCGGAGGTGGTGCGGGAACCCGCGCCAGCACCTCCCGCGCCAGCACCTCCAGCGCCGCAGCAGCAGTGTCGTGGTCACTCCGGCCCGCCACCTGCCAGTGGCTTCTGGGACTGTGGCAAGCCTGTGACCGCAAAAGAAATTCGCAAGTACAAGGTGCGGACGCATGCGGTTGTGGTGGTGGTGGTGGTGGTGCTGCTGCTGCTGCTGGGTGTGGGTTGGTGGGGCGTAGTGGCGTTGTTGCGATGGTGTTGTGGTGTTCTTTTCCGTTTCTCGCGTGACACGGTGCGCCACCACGTGTGACGTGTGGCCCACCCTGTTGCTCGCTGTCCTCACAGCGGAAGGAACAGCGTGCTGCCTTGAAGAACAAGCGAAAAGCGGCGCGGTTCAGCCAACAAGCAGAGACGTTGAGGAACCAAAAGACCGCTCGGGCTGAAATCGCCGCCAGCCGACGTGCGCCGAAGACCACCCAGGTAGCGTAACTCCCCACATCACATCATCACCACCACCACCACCACCACCACCACCACCACCCGCGATGCAGAATGATGCTGCTCTCTGCCATGGAGCGTACAGCTAACGGACGCCCCCATGCAATGGTGCGTGTCGCAGAAGGGAGCCAAGAGCTCCTCGTCCTCGACGAACAGTGGCGCGAACGAGGGGAATGCTAAGTCGCAGCAAGCGACGGAGGCTTCTCCGGCTGATGCTGTCTCGCAGGTGAGCCTGCTGCGTCGGTGGCAATGGCTGTCTGCCTGGCTGGATGCCTGGCCAGTGCCGGTGTCGCGGTTGGCACACATGAACCTCGGTTTGCGTGTGCGTGCGCGCGTTTTGTGTGCGCCAGGCTGAAGCCGCAGAGCGAGAAGCGGAGACACGACGTGAAGCAGCGCGCGCGAAAGCGCGGGCGGAGGCTCAAGAAGCTGTTCGGGTGAGCGGTTTGCTGTGTGCGTCACCTGCAGCGCCGTGTGTCTCTCACCGTGGGTGGGTGTCCACCTTTGCCTTGCAGCATCGGCGTGCCATGGTTGTGAAACTGTTCTGCAGCACCGCCAAGACTTGTGACCTGAAGGCCACGATCACGGCTGCTCAGGCAAGTGGGTTCACCGTGGCGCTGCGCTTTCCAGAGGTGGAGAGTGTGGCCTTGCCGCCGGCGTTGTTGAGTGCCCCTGAAAGCACCCTTCTGGACCGCCAAGGCGGAACCTTGGCACACAACTGCGTCGCCCTCGACGTGACATTCGGACTTCTCACGCCCTTCCAAGGTCCGTTCGCGGTGCAAATTTTTTTTTCGCTTCGCGAACCAGTGCGTGGCGTTCCCTATCTGTGACTCGGGTGCTTGTGTTTCCAGGAGCCCTGGCCCTCCTGGAGGGTGAAGCGTTTCACACGCAAGCAAAATGCCGTGCCAGGATGCTCGGGCAGTGGTTGGCCCTGGGTATCGACTGCGGCGCAGTGGACAGTGAGGGACGCACGGTGATGCACTTTGCCGCCGCGGCGGGTGACTTGGCCTGTGTTCGCACTCTCGTGGACTACGGCGGCCAACTGCGATCACAGGTGCGCCCAATCCATTCGCCGCCCACCTCGCGCGTGCAGCTGTGGCTGCGTCGGTGGTGTACATTGGCCAGTGTCCTGTTCTCTGACGATGTTCGAATGTGTTTCGACTGTTGTGTTTCCCGGGTTCTGTGTGTTCTTGTTCGGCATTGGCGTGGGCGTGTGTTTCGCATCACCTGTGCGCCCCACCCAGCCGGACTCGGTTGCTGTGACAGGGACGGGTGGCTTGAGTGCTTCGGTTGTTCAGAGTGTGTGTGGCGAGGTACGTTGGGTGCAAACTGGTTCTTCGTCTTCGTTGCGCGTGTTCCCTCGCAAGGCCCTCTCCACTCACCCATGCGCCGCCTTGCGTCGTGTGTGCTCAGCGCTGCTCCCCGGAGAAGCAACTCGATGCTCTCCGGTTAAACAGGCGTTCCACGGGGTGCGGATGGACTGCGTTGCACTACGCTGCTTTCTTCGGGCACCCGCACGTTGTCAAGTACCTCCTGGACCAGGGTGCTTCCTTCGCTTCCCGGGTACGGTGTTCCCGTGTCTTTGTTGTGCTGTTCATGTGTGCCTGCGGGGTGAACGTGGCTTTGTGGGGGCCACCCGCACACCGCCTTCACAATCACCGATGCCTGTGTGGCACTGATCACATTGTCCATCTGTTTCTTATCATGGTCAATTTCGTATGTGTTGTTTCGTTTCTCTTGTTTCAGGGGCATGGTCTTGCCCCTGTGTACCCCAGTGGCACACCGCTGGAAGCGGTGCAACGGCGCCTACAGTCATGTGGTCGTATGCAGTTCATGCAGAACCCCACGGTGCCACTCACCATTCCCGCGAAGTTCCGTCGCTCGCTTCAGGCGTGCGCGGTACTGCTGGAGAACGTGGCGAATGAAGCTGCGCGCGCTCGCAAAGCAAAAGCAGCTGCACAACAGCGGCAGTCAGGTTCGTTGCATGTGGAGTGGATGTGCTGAGTGTAGGTTGAATAGGCGCGTTGGGCCACGACTGCGTGTTGGGGTTGGGTTGAGGCTGGTGGTGGTGTGGTCGATGGGGCTGGCACTGACCGCTGTACGCATGGCATTGGTTGAACCCACGGGTTACTCTGTTGGCTGTGCTGTTTGGTTGACTGCAGCACGAAGCAAGCAAAGCACTTCAGACAGTCCAAAGCAGACGCAGCGCGCTGTGCCCGATCCTCATGCAGCCTACCTCGAGGCGAAGAAAAAGAAGCTTGAGCAGCGATTGCGGGCGCAGAAAGAGGAGAGGGCACGGGCTTCGGGGACCGCCACCACATCGCAGAAGGCCAATGATGACCGCGCTCCGCCGCATGAAACTGTGCGTTTTGTGTGCATTTTTGTTTGTTTTGCCAGCTCGCGCAGTATGGTCGCGCGCATCAAGACGCCACGCCGTGAGACGAGCATGCACTCATCCCTCTCTGCTTGCTTGGTTTGTTTGCTTGGTTTGTTCCGGTGGCTTCCGTGGCTGGCTGAATGGCACCATCCTCTCCAGAAAGCGGCGAAGAAACGACGCAAGAAGCGGGAGAAGAAAGCTCGGCAACAAGCCAAAGCCAGAGCCAAGGAGCAGCAGGCTGCCGCGGCTACTGCTGCCCCTGCCACCCCATCACCATCACCGGCGGCATCGACAGCATCATCGTCACCCACCACCGCCACCACCACCGCAGCGTCACCGCCAGCCGCGGGGGGTGCCAACGCCAATGCCAACGCCAATGCCAACCACAGCAACGTGTCCAAGGAAGAGGCTCGTCGCAGGCAAGAAGAGGCGGACAGGGCGTTCGCGCGGCAGCTGCAGGAACAAGAGCTGCAGGAGCAGCGGCGCGTCCGGCAAGAAGAGGAGCGCCGTCGCAGGGCGCAGCAGCAACAAGAACAAGAGGCGCAGTGGGTGTCGTCCAATGAGCGTCGACACCATGGGCACAACCACAACCACCACCAGCATCACCACAACGCGGCTGCAGCGGCCGCGGCGGCCACGGCAGCGGCCCAACGAAGTCGCATGTATCCTGGCAGTGCCGTGGCTTCCACACACGCACACCGCCACGTGCCTGCGTCTGCGTCTGCGTCTGCAGCCGCATCCGCATCCGCATCCTCGTCTGTGGCGGGCGGCGGTGCAAGTGCTGGTCGTGCGCGTCGTGGTGTGCGTGCGTCGGCGCCTTCCTCGGCGGCACGCACCGCGCACGCCCTTCGCCAGAGCTCCACCGTTGGCGCCATGCCTCGAAGCGGCGTCACCGGACAATCTGCATCTGCGGCTGCTGCTGCTGCTTCGACTGCTTCCTCTTCGTCAGGCTTGACCCGATCTCACACTGCGCCTGCGGCAGGGAATCCAACACAGGTTCAGGTAGCGCGCGCACAGGCACCTGCGCCAGTGCCTGCCCGCCGCGTCGCCCCCACGACACGTGCGCACGCGGAAACGGAACGCGCCAAGTCGGGCGACCGCGACCCTGTCCACCCACCCCGCCGCCGTGCCAACGAGAGCAACCCCCGTGCCAAGGCAGTGGGTGGTGCCGGCAGCGGCGGAGGCCGCGGCGGGTCGTCCCAGACACCGACACAGGCGACAGCACCTGGCCTCCGTGGTGTGCATGCGTCACCCTCCGCCAACCCACCCTCCCGGAATGGGAACCCCGCCAACAGCCACCCGGTTCCCATTGGCAAACACGCCACGGCCGCCGTGGTGTCGGAGAACCCCAGCACCGCCAGGCCAACGCTTGTGCCGCAAGGCCTGCAGTATGACCCCGTGGGCACGTTGGCGGCCGATGCGTCGCCGTTCCGGCCCTCGTTCGTGGCGGCTGCGGGTGCCAGCACCTCCTCCTCCTCCAACCCTCCCAAGCCCCACCAGCCCTTCGGGACGCCAGGCCCCATGTTTGGCTTTGGCGCCACAGTTCCATCTTCGTCTGTGAACACTGGTGCTGCTGGTATTGCAGCTGCAGCCGCGACCGTGTCTGCTGCGGCCACCGGAACAACAGCTGCTGATGCCCTGAAGGGCAGCGCTGGGCACACCAAGGGTAGTGGCGTGCGTAGCAGTGCCAGCGGCTTTGAGTGGGACTCGCCTGTCACCACCACCGCCACCACCTTTGCTTCACCGTCGTCCGCGCGTTCGCCTCTGCAGGCCAGCGCGAACGCGGGCGCGAGCGTGAGCGGTGGTCGTTCAAGTGGTGGCCGCAATGTGTCGCCATGGCCGAGCAGGCACGCAGCACCATCGCCACAGGCGTCGTCCCAACCACCGCCACCTGGCCAGCACATGCTGTTCGGCTTCCGTGATGTTGGCGCCGCCACCGCTGCCCTGGGATCGCCGTCGACGACGCCGGTGTACCCGCCCAGCAGCGACTCGGTCGCTGCCGGTCGGGTCACCAGCGATGGCTTCGTTGGAGGAGGGGCACGTGGTCGCAGCAGCGTTGCGCCAGGTGGTGCTGCTTCAGTCGGCGCAGTGGGCGCGGTCGGTGGCTCTGCAGCTGTGAGCGGCCACAGTGACGCCGGCAGCGGCGCCGCCGCTGGTGACTGGCTGACAGGTGAGGGCGGGGGCCGCCCGTTCATGACACCGTTTGGTGGTGGCTTTGGGTCCTTTAGCTCGGCGCACAGCGGCTCGAGTTTGGGTGGTGGTGGTGGTGGTGGTGGTGCCCGGGTCGGCGCAGGTGCGGGTCCGGGTGCGAGTGCGGGTGGCGCGTCGGAGCCTCCGCTGCCGGAGCGGTCGATGAGCCTCGACACCGGCAACCCCACTGTGAACGCGGGGTCTGTGGCAGAGCCGCGCTTCCCGTCGTGGTTCACAGACCCGACGTCTGCGGGTGGGAGCGCACGCGGGATGGCTGGCGGTGGCAGCGCTGGACGAAGCTCTGGGAGCGGCCATGTCAGTGGCAGTGGCAGTGGAAGGGGGACGAGTGGATCTGGATGTGGTGGTAGCGCACCGAACCGTGCAGGGTCACAGACCGCGGGGCTGTCTGCTGGCTACGTGGCTGTCGTGCGAGGGCTGGGCGAGATGCTGGACGAGGGTGCCGGTGCTGCTGCTGCTGCTGCTCCCACCCATGGTCGTCGTCACCATCAGCACCATGGTAGTGATGGTGGTGGTGACCACATGGCTCGTTTCCAGCACAACCTTCACAACCACGACAGCGGTGCCGTCTCTGCCGTATCTGCCGTCTCTGCCCCAGCGTCCGGCAGCTCCACCGCCACCGCCGCAGATGCGACCACAGGGGTGCACACCAACGGCATCAACAACAACAACAACAGCAGCAGCAGCAACAACAACAACCGATGGCACCCTGACGTGTCCGCCCTGTTGCCACCCGGTCTGGCCGTGGCGCCGTCAAACACGGGAGGTGGTGCCCCTGGCGGCATGGGCAGGAGCCCGTCTGGTTCGGGCGTTGGCTCAGGCGCTGCCTCGTCACTGCCTCCGGGTCTGGACGCCTTCAACCCTGCCAGTGCTACCCACATGGCAGGTGCATCGGTGCACGACTTTGCCGACGCAACCGTGCGTCGCGGTACGCCGTCCATGGCCGGCACCACTGCTGGCGCTGGCCCTGGCGCTGGCGCTGGCATGTCGCCGTCGCTGTCGCCCTTTGGTGCTGGCTTGTTTGCCCCGAACGTGTCGGCGACAGGAGCTCTGCCGGCCGGTGCCACAAGCGACCGTGCTGATGCAGGAGGAGCCCCACGCATGTCTGCCACCACCACCTCCCCCGCTTCAACGGCTGCTGCGACGGCGACGGCGACGGCGCCGTGGGGTGGACACTCGACGTGGTCCACTGGTCCTGGTGTTGCCACTGGAGGCGGCGGCGGCGGGGGTGGGCTCAGCAGCAACGGTGGCGGCGGCAACGGTGGCAACGGTGGCAACGGTGGCAACACCCGCAGCGCAGCCAACCCAGAGGTGCCATCCTGGGGTTCCACGACCGGGCTGATGGACACCGCTGCAGCCACCCACCCCCACCACCAACACCACCACCAACACCACCAACACCGTCGCCACGACAGCGGTGTGGGTGGCAACCCCGTCGCCCCGGCGTTCGGGGCTGGTCCTTCCCCGCCTGTATCGACAACCCCACTGTTCTCCGGCGGCGCGGCGGGATTGGGGCTCGGCTTCCCTCCCGCCGGCAGTGGCTCGGGGGCTGGTGGTCGACTGGCAATGCCGTCCTTTGGAACGGCACCTGCTGCGGCGGCGGCAAATGGTGGCGGTGGTGGCGGCGGCGGTGGTGGTGGTGGTGCGCAACCGGGCGCACCATCGGGCGCTGCGCCGGTGAGTGGTGTGGCAGGCGGCTTGGGGAGCGGTGCACTGTTCGGCTTTGATTACCTGGCAGACGCCCGGCAGTTTGGGGTTCTGCCGGCCGCTTCGGATACGGAAGCCTCCCAGACCACTACTGCAACCAATGCGCGTGCCTCGCACACCGGTAGCCACGGCTGGAACTGAGCAGCTTCAGTGGCGTGGCGGGGTGCCATGCAGCGTGTTGTGTTGTGTGCATTGTGTCGTGTGCTTTTGTATTGTCAACCGCGGGGGGAGGGGGGGGGGGGGGGGGGGAGAATCGTT
>Ga0213833_1002703_pt1 | contig 11296 bp, 10 predicted proteins | sample SWATP21_FD_160575 | JGI IMG/M metagenome (GOLD analysis project Ga0213833, IMG submission 160575) | Coastal seawater microbial communities from Marineland, Florida, United States - SWA TP2 #1 | ecosystem: Environmental > Aquatic > Marine > Coastal | place: USA: Florida | collected 2016-08-14
GAAGACAGCACCTCTTGAGCCTCTCACGGTCCTCTGGTGAAAAGGATCAGGTGTCTTGCCTGTAAGAAGCACACCTCCCACACCTGTGGCATCTGTTGAACGCAAGAGCATCCCGAGATTGTCGATGTTTTCCATGTCATCGACCATGAGTAGAAGTTCCTTTGTCGAAAGCAATTCCTCCAGGGTACTCAGCTTTCTTTTGGCTATGGCCAGGCATTTGGGGAGTGGCTTGGAGCCGATAGCTTTGCCCAACCAGCCAGGAGAAACTTCATACACCGGCTGTGATTGAGCCAGTATTCGCAGCTTTTGGCCTTCGACTGTATTGGTAAAGGTGTTGGACAAGATCACCGATTCCACGCATTGGCCGTATTGCAGTGCACGTTTGACCAACTCAGGGCCATTGATGATATAGACCCCATGCTTTTTTCTGCCTTCGGCACTTTTGGCAACCTGAAGCAAACGATAAATGGGGTTTTTGATACCTTTGATAGGCTCCATTTCTGGGAGCAAGGGCTTTGGGGACATATAGGGGTTTTTTTCTATCTGCAAGATCTTCTCGCCTCATCTGTATGAAGCTCTCCCTTTCAGCGGATAATACGCGCTGTTTGACCAATCGCGTGGGCTGCAGAGAATTGCTGACGCGCAAGTGTATATGTCTGCAGGTTCAAAAGACCGTCTGTCGGCGCTTTTGGTTTATGCGATTGGATACATTTTGGGAGAACTAGAGAAGACTGGGGGAGGGCGCACTTCTTTGACATGACATAGGTGAATTCCATCGCTCCATGAGGATGGTGTCATTTATGCAAGGGCGTCCGACACCACAGCCATCGAATCAAAAAGGTGGGGGATGTACTTCACGAGTACAAAGCCCCGACGATGGTGTTTGTGTCGGTGTTTTCAAAGGTGATGTGTGACAATGCCGAGGGGCATGGGATTCTCCTGAAACAGATAGGTGTTTGAACAGGACATGTTGTCCTTGCTTCTATCAAAGACGTGCTTTGGAGGGGATGGTTCGAAAATAGTTCGCTTACAACGAAAACACATCAACCTTTTGCTAAAGGCTACCTGCTGTATGCTCTATGAATCGGGGAAAAGAGTTGTTTTTGAACGTGTTCTGGAGAGGGTGTTTGAGGTGTCGTGGATTGCCAATGAGCGTTCAGAAGGAGCACCTTTCGGGAAAATGCTTTTTCATGATCTCAAGACAAAGTTCTCTGGTGAGCGGCTTGTTCGAAAAGCCCATGAGCTGAAAATCTTGTATGGCTTTTTGTTTATCTTTTGGATTAGAAGAAGCTGTCAACATCATGATCACAATCGCTCCTTTTAGGGCCTTGGGTAATGTGTTGTACTCTTCTAGAAACTCCCAGCCATCCATTCCCGGCATATTGAGGTCAAGAAAAATGATTTCAGGATGAACTTCTGCCTCCTTGAGCTTTTGTAGAGCTTCTTCAGCCATTTCATAGGCAATGATTTCTTCTGCGCAATCTGCTTCTCTTATTGCAATTTCATGCAAAAAATTATCTGCCTCATTGTCATCGATTAAAAGGACACAAGACCATTTTTTTAGAATATTCAAATATCAACATCTCCGATAGTAAAGAAAAAAGAACATCCCTTGCCTGGCTCAGAATCGATCCAGATGCTGCCTCGATGTCATTCAACAATCTTTCTGCAGTGAGCCAATCCGACTCCGCATCCTTTGTACTCTTGGTTATGATGGAGCTTTTTAAACATCCCAAAAACCTTTTTTTGAGCCTTTTTTTTTGAGCCCCACACCATTGTCTTTGACTACAAGCTCCCAAGAACCTTGGCGCTTTTTTGCTGCAATCGATCTCTCAAGTACATTGCCATAAGTGCGATAAGTCATTGCGTTTGTGATAAGTTGCTTCAGCAAATGCTGGAGTTCGATACACCTACCGTGCACAACAGGTAGTTTTCCCTCTATTGTTGCGGATTCATCTATCGCCTGGAGCTTCTCTTGAAACTCTTGTAAGAGATCTTTAACAAGCTTGTCCATATCAACTGGCCCAAGAGCAGAGAGTCTACCGAGTTGGCAGTATTCCAACAAACCCATAAGTCACGCATCCATTCGTTTTACTGAACTTTGCGCAAAGTTCAGGGTTTTTCTCCCTCTGCTGTCCATCGCTTTGGTGTATTTTTTACTTAGAAATGATATGCATCCTTTGAGGGTCATGAGGGGTTCGTGCAATTCATGAGAGAGCAAATAATTCACGGACAGAAAAATGCTCTCTATGGCCTTCAAGTTCATGTTTTCGAATGAAGCATTCCTCGGGGGTTGGGTCTTCGGTATCATTGTATTCCATTTTTAGAGAGCGCAGTTTGCGCGTACAAAAACTCCCTTCCGCAGAGCGCGATTTTCTTTGTAAAAATTTTCCAGCAGTAACAGTATCTGTTCGGGTTTAAATTCACCCCTGATAGCACGCAACTCTTGTCAAATTGGAAGCCCCTTGATTCATCAATGGGGAGGAAAATTTTCATCAACAAAGTCATATGCGTACCCATCCTGTTTTTGTGACGGCTTTATTGGTGTCTTTGGTTGCAGCAATACCCATTGGCTTTGACCAAAGAGCAAGATGACGCTTGATAAAGAATCAAACAATCTAAAGTAAAAAAAACGTTTGGCGACTGTACTATATTTTGAACAAGGTCATCAAGTGATTGTGGAACTCTTTTTTACAACGCAAATGGTTCAATGGGCAGTTGTATGACAAAGTAACCAGGTTGGATTTGTTAGTAGACACTTGCATCATGTCTATTGTATTCAGTCACCTACAATAAACAACCCATTATGGCAAAGCTTATGAAAGCAATTGTGTGAAGAGAGAAGCCACTGTAAAAAAAGAGTCATTACAACTATTTTTTGAAAAAAATGGGAGGAATGTCCTACGAGAGACTGCTCTTATAAAAAAGAGAACAAGGGTGCCAAAAATATCGTACAAATCGATACAGGCATACTTTGAAAGAAGTCACTTTTTCGATGCTGAGTGGATTTTGGAAGTGAGTGGCGTGAGGTTCAAACATGAGGGATGAAGTTAGCGGTAATGCTTGAGCCATTTTTCCAGTACGCGTGTGTTATAGCCTACTTTTCGCAGGACGATCTTGGCAGCACCTTTTCGAGCGAAGTAGCGGATCAAGAATTTCGGGAAAACCCTTGGGCCGATGATGTAGATCTTTGCCAGCACCGAAAAGTGGAGCTTATAGGTCTTTCCGCTTGCCTTTAAACGGAGGGTACTTTTGTTGGTAATCCACTTGATCTTTGATTTTCGACCGATGATATAATGCTTGACCTTCGCTTTTGTTTTGGGATCTGTTTTCCATCTGACTTTGAGCTTGTGGATCTCGAGTGACTTGAGAAAAGAGTGCAAATAGGTCGCCTTATCTGTCTCAATACTCATTCCGTAGCGGATTCGGTATCCCTCCGCTTCATCATATTCAGTGAAGGTCAGCAATCTCCGGTAGATCATGGTTTTGCCGATTTTTTTTGGACTTTGTTTGGTGAACGAATGCGATGTGTAGCCCATATCCTGGGCATATCTCTTTGTATTTGTAAAAAGCTTCTCAAAAAGCGTGGTGCCTGAATGGGATTTTCGGCGGATGGGAAGGATACAATTGACTTTCATACCGCCTGTTATTTTTTTCCGCTTAAAGGTTCTACCGGTGACCGTCAGCGCTTGTACCCACTTTCCTTTGCTGCAAGAAAAGCTCGAACCTGTCGAAGCCGATGACACCTGAGGTGCTGACAATACAACAAGCAACAATGAGACGAGATGAAATCCGAAGATACGAGTACCTATCATGCCTTCCTCCACTGTGGGGAACTGATGTATTTGAATCCTTTTAACTTCGAAGTGATAGCAGTGTTTTTTGAGCTTGTCAAATCAAGCCTAAGGTAGGATCGATAGAGCCTTTGGGACCCAGAATCCCATTGAAGATCACAGCTCTTTTGTTGGAAAGCTCGGTTTATGATGTTGGGTATTCAGGGGCGCTTGGAATTTTACAATGAGCGAAAGTGGATTTCGGATTTTTGGAGGCAGGATGTACCGTGAGGTATGTGAGTCATGCTTACCAGTTTGCCGAGTAAGCCATTCATTACTTACAAATGCCACTTTGACAGCTTTGGTTGCTTTGGCACTTGTTGTTACAGGCACCACAGTGGTTTCGGTCTTTATAGACATCTCTACATTGTTCGGTGGTCAATCCTCCTGCACATCGGACCAGATGCTTCTTGAAGTAGCAGCGAGTCATACATTTACCCACAAAGCAGTTTTTGACAGCTGTTCCGTAAGATGGGGAACATTTATTGCCACAGCGTCCACAATGGTTTCGATTGGTCTTGAGATTGACGCACTGACCTCCGCAAAGGACAGAGCCAGCCGCACAGCAGCGGCCAGAAAGACAAACTTGCCCAGAAGCACAAGCCTTTCCACAGGCTCCACAATGCTTGAGGTCTTTCTTGAGATCCGTGCACTTCCCACCGCAATATGTGAGCCCCATTTTACAGCAATTTCCATTTGAGCACTTTTCACCTGTTGCACAAAACTTTTTGGAGGTTCCACAAGGGAAAAGCTTGCAGCTACCGTCATCGCAGTATTCATTACTTTGGCATTTTTTGTTGCACGCACCACAGTGGTTGGCATCTTTGGATACGTCTCTGCATTGTTCGGTGGTCAATCCTCCCGCACAGCGAACCAAATGGTGCTTGCGAAAGCAGCGAGTCATACATTTTCCGTAAAAGCAGTTTTTGACAGCGGTCCCATAAGACGGATAGCATCTGTTTCCGCAGCGCCCACAATGGTTGCGATCTTTTTGGGTGTTGATGCATCTTCCACCGCAATTGGTTTGTCCTGGTGCACAGCAAAGCCCCGATGTACAGATTTGTCCGGAAGCGCAGGCTCGACCACACTTGCCGCAGTTTTTGAGGTCTGATTTGTGATCGACGCATTTGCCACCACAATTGATTTGTCCTGTGGGGCAGCACATACCGTTGCTGCACGCTTGACCCGCACTGCAAGCTTGACCGCACTTTCCACAATGGCTGGCATCTTTTTGGGTGTTGATGCACTTCCCACCGCAATTGACTTGCCCAACAGCACAACAGATACCCGATAAGCAGGCTTGGCTGGAAGAGCACCTTTTTCCACACCGACCGCAATTGTTTTTATCGGAGGCAAAATTCACACATTTACCACCGCAATTGCCGTGCCCTGTGGGGCAACAGAGTCCTGCACTACAAAATTGTCCTGAAAAACACGCTTTTCCGCAATTGGCGCAATTTTGGGGATCTGTCTTTAAGTTAGTGCATTTTCCGCTACAGTTGCTCTGTCCTGCTGCACAACAAAGACCGCGGCTACAGATTTGACCTGAGGCACAAGCATATCCACACTTTCCACAGTTTTTGGGATCTGCCTGGAGATCTGTGCATTTTCCATTGCACTTGGTTTGTCCTGCACCACAGCAAGTCCCTGCAATGCAGGTTTGACCTGAAGTACAAGCATATCCGCACTTTCCACAGTTTTTGACGTCCGTCTGTAAGCTGGTACACTTGCTGCTACATTGGACTTGCCCGGCAGAGCAACATAATCCTGAGCTACAGCTCTGCCCTGAGGCGCAGAGCTGTCCACACTTTCCGCAATTCTTGACATTCTAATCCGGTATCGACGCATTTTCCATTGCAATTGCTCTGACCTGATGGGCAACAGAGCCCCGAATGGCATCGGCTACCGCTTCCACATTTGTTGTTGCAAGTTCCGCAGTGATCGAGGCTTGTTTTTGGATCAATACATTTTCCCTGGCACAGCTTTTGTCCTGTAGGGCAGAAACACACACCTTTGTTGCAGAGCTGACCTCCTGAACAATCATTGGTGTTGCAGCATTCCTGGCATATCCCATTGCAATCTTTCTTTCCGCTTGGACATACACAAACACCACCTTTACACCCTTTTCCATTTGGACACACTGAGCCACATGTGTTGCAGTTCTTGGGATCTGTTTGCAAATTCACACAGACATTTCCACAGACACTTAGAGGAGGTGAGCAACTCTTTTTGCAAACGCCTGTAGAACAAAACAATCCGGACTGACATTTTTGTGCACATTTTCCGCAATTTTGGAGATCTGTCTGAAGAACGACACATTTGTCATTACATAAAGTTTGACCTGTGGGACAAACACACGCACCCCTTTGACATGTTCGCCCTCCAGAGCAATCTTTGGAATCACAACATTCTTGACATGTGCCGCTGCAATCTTTCTTTTTATCTGGACATACACAATTGCCGTTACTGCAAACTTTTCCTGTGGTTCCACAAGAACGCTTGTCTGACCATTGCAAACAGCCCAAGCTGTCTTTTGCACAAAGTGCAAAGGTCCCTTTTCCTTCGCAACGTTTTTCGTTCATTTTGCATGCATTTACACACTTAAAAGGGGTACATTTACCTTTTTCACAGTACTCTTTGGTTCCACATGTCTTCAATTCACCCCAACTTAGACATCCTCTGGCATCTTTGACGCAAGTTCTGAACGTTCCCGGCATTTGCTGACCAGGAGAGGCACACCTGGCTTCATCGAGGGCACAGGGCGCTTTGGGACAATCTGGGATACACTGGCTTTCTACGCATTTTTCACCTGGAGCGCAGACCACTGCATTTTCACATGAACCCCAGCTCCCGTTGCCTCTGCACTTTTGTGTACCTTTACGGCAGGCTTCTATCCCTTCCCCTGAACACGCACGTTCGTCGCTAGGATGACATTGTTGGCAGCGCTTACCGACGCAGACAGGCCGATCTTTTTCGGGACAATCCTTGTTGGCGACACATTGTACACAGCCATTCTCACCATCGCAGCGTTCTCCTTTGGAGCAATCTTTGTCACTTCCACATACACAAGTGTTCTTGGTTGTGCATCTCTTGGTGGACTTTTCATCAGAACGACAATCTTTGTCCACGAGGCAAGCAACGCACTTTCCACGTCCTTTCTGTTCGAGGCAGCGTTCGGAACAGTTTTCACATCCTGGAAAGCTTACACTGATCTCTCCACCACAGGACATAGACACAAGTAACAAAATCCCCCCCAAAAGTGCGAGTAAGCGATTGACTTTAATATGTGTGAAAGGTTGCTGGTTGGGTCTTTTTTGCGAAAGATTCATTTAGGTACTCCTGTATGCTGATTCGTCTGTAAAAAGAGTAACGTCACTTGTCAATATTGCAGGTTGATTTGAATCAAATAATCTATGAAACAAGCAGGTTATCTGCGGTCTTTGTGGTTCGTTTTTTGACTGTGTACACAGCTCGTACGTCTCCTGTGATTTGCGATATAGAAAGAGAATACTTTCCTATCTACAAAAGCGAAAAGTTGGCCATCCTACGCGTAGAATTGTGGAGTGGAACAACCAGGGAAATTTTGGAGTTGAGCTGTTTTCAGAGTTCTATAAACGGATGCATCTTAACGGATTGCGAAGAGGTTTAGGTCTTTCAGAGTCTGAGAAGTTGTGCATTGGCAGCGATGATTTGTTCGAGACCTGAGAAGTGATTCGTGTTTGACATGTGAGCATATTCGATTCCTCTTGTACTGTTGTGTTGAATGCTTTCACAAGCTTAGAAAGCTGCTGAAGAGCGATTTTTGCATTCGATGTATTTTGAACGTTTGGTATCCGCTGCATGTTCTCGGCACATCCATCCTTGGATGTGTCGACTTTTGACATGCACGCCCCAGTTTACATGAGGCGTTTTTGATCCACTTTTTCAAATACGGATTCATTATCGGAAGATGTGTTGAAAAGTTTCTTATTATTTTTCAGAGATCTAGCTCACATGTGTAGAGCGGTTTTGGTCACATAATTGGCTGTGATCTAACCCACAAATTTTGTTGTGGCAGGAGGCACAATTCGAGAAGGTGAACCTCCTCAACATTCTTCCTCTACCTCTGTGGCTGGCCTGGATATTCGTGCTCAGGTCTCGATTAACGGGATACCTGGCAAGCTCCATTTGGCCGTGGACTGTTCTTCACTTGGCTGCTTGGCCCACTCGGATTTCTAGTGTATCTCGCACTCCGCCCCAAGCTTCGAGGGACCGGTAGTCGTAAAGGTTAGGGGGAAGTGTCTGAAAAGATAGATTTTTTGTTGGGGATCCGGGTGTACAAAATCTGAACACTATATTTGGTACCATTCAGAGGCTGGAAGAGCGCTTATCAATGCTCTATATGGGTTGGATAGATGCTCCTTGACATATTCAGTAAACAAAGAGGCATCATCCCCCACACAATGCTGGAGCGCTCTGATCTTTCCCCAATTATTTAGGGTGAAACGAGATAGCAATAATTCTCTTACTTGGGCTAATGCTGTGTCCAGGGAGAGTTTTCTCTGAAGGGATTTCAGGTGTTGGGCCTGCCATATTTCTTCCGCCTCGCTGGCCTCATCATCATCCCCTCGAGCCGAGATAGCCCATAAGCTAGTCCCATAAGCCAGCGAGACCGCATTAGACCTCGAACCAAGCATTGAGCTAGCCGTCTGAGCCGCCCAAGCCACGTCGGCAGCTAAATAAAACTCCTCAGGCACCCACCCCGAAGACCCCCAAGTCGATGTTCGAGCCTCCTCAGCCACCGAGTTAGCCGCCTTATTAGCCGCCAAAAGTATATCTTCTCCAACCTTTCCCTTAAGCCACAACCGTTTAACTCTGATGGCATCCCAACTATCTTGGTGAGGTTTCCTGTTGGAAAAGGACCCACGCAGGAGTGCACGCTCAGCACAATCACATGCAAAGGTGTGCAGTGTATTGTCTGAAATCCCGAAAAATATCAATCCCTTCAATGCTCTATCCCTTTTGGAAAATATCAAATATATCTAGCCTGAATCAGTGTATTGACTCTTTTTGTGGGCTTGTAGTGCAAAAGCTGTACCAAGGACAAAGGGCAGGTAAATGTGTGTGAAGCTTAGATGGGGTTGTAAGGAAGAAGGTCCAAGTGTCCAAAATTTGGACACTGGCGTGAGATACAGCCCCAGCTCAGGCCCACATCGATGCAGAGAGCATTCCCTCCTCCACCGATGACTTTGATTTTCAGCTTGACATCTGAGCGTGGGTTCAAGCATCCTGGCTGAGGGTCTTGTGATAAAGGATTTCTCCGGTCTCATGGTGGAGAAACTTGATCTCCACAGTGTTCTTCCAGGGATCTAAGGTCACCAGGGTAGCAGCTGAATCACCGTAGAGATGCATAAATTGCTTTTTGGGAAACATCTTATCGCGTTCCTCAGCGTCCGCTTTCTGGTATATCGGCCAAAGTATATTTCTGTTTCCGCCTGGACCCGCCATGATCTCGTACATCTTGCTGTGGGGACCTTCTGGATCTACCTTGGCCACCACACCGAAGTGCAAGTCACCGCTGATCCACCAGATATTGCTAAGCTTGTTGCTGGATATATGCTCAAGGATCTCTGTCCTTTGCTTTTTGTATCCCTGCCACCGATCATCCATTACAAATGTGCCCAGCGTGGTATTGCTCCAGTCAATAATCGGTACGGAGTTGAGAATGATTTTGAAATGGCAGGGACTCTCTTTTAGGGTTTTTTTGAACCAGGCCATCTGCTTTTTACTGATGTAGATGGGATCATCGCTGTGTCGTGTACTGGGCTGTCGCTCTCCACGACAATCTAGCACGATAAACTCCGCGGTTTTTCCCCATCGATAGCTCGTCCAAAAAGTATTTCCCTTCCGTGGATCCAGAGCTGTATTTTCAAAATATGCGGCTGTGGCAATTTCCATGTGCTCTTTAGAAATACTGTAGAACTTGTCATTGTTAATCACCTCGTGATCATCCCAAGTGAGATACATCCCTGCCTTGGAAAGCACTGCCCGATATCCTGGATCTTTCAACACCGGTTGCCACTTGTTTCGGTATTCTTCTCTTGTTTTTGCACCGTCGTTGTATGAGAAATCTCCAAGCTGCAAAAACACATCGAAATCGTGTTTTGCTGTGATCTCTAAGGCTGTGAAGGGGGACCTTCGACTGCTTGTACAGGAGGTGGCCGCGAAGGTCAGCGGTTTGAGACTGTCTTGTATCCAAGCAGTTCGAAACTGACCGACTGTGGAACGCTGTGCTTTTCCTTGAAAGAATGCGTAGTGATAAAGGGTTCCTGGTGCCAGACCTTCGACCCGTTGGTGAAAATAGCCAGCTTTGGGCTGGAGTTCTTTTTCAAAGACGATCGCATTCTCACCTTTGTTAGAACCTTTGCGCCAGACGACCAATGTTTTGGCTTTTTTATCACTCGCATATCCCCAAAGGAGCGCGCCGTCGTGCTCCATGGCACCTGCCTGGACGCCCAAAGGAAAGAGTGTATCTGAGAGAGAGATGGTTTCCGGAGAGCGCTGAACGCTCTTGGCTTTGTCATATTTTTCGGGTGATACAGCGTCCTGTGGGTCCTTGGGACGTGGTTTTCCACTTTCTGGTGCACCTCCATCCGATGGGCCTGGTTCTGTTGGAGTGCTACAAGCCGCAAAGCCGACTAGAGGTGTGGTGAGCGCTACAGCTACCCCGAGGCGCAGGAAATCACGTCTGAGCATACTCTCAGAGGTCGTATTTTCATGTTCAGTTGTAGAGGGGTCCCGTTTTTCTTCGACTTTGGGGTCCTTATCTTTGTTCGCCATTGCCTTCCCTCCGCGTGTTGGTGTCGACAGTTCTGAAAGTCGACATTAGCTTTATCGTTTGAAAATTGCAATGCTTTGCCAAATCAGGTCGGACGCAAAGCTCTCGAGATAGTGTAGTGAGTCGGTTGGATTTGAGTTTTTAAGGCGATGTAGAGATAGGTTTCGATGGATCGTACGACAGCTCTAAGTGCGACCTGATGAAGAGAAAGCACTGGCTTTTTCATGTGCCGAAAAGCATATGCAAGATTGGCCCAATGAATCTCGACAAACAAGTTGTGGCTCTGGGATTTATGAGAGCACCTGATACTATCATCCGTCTTTCCGGGGAGTAAAAATGCCTATTCCCTAATAAGAGCTTGTAGAGAAAAAGTAGAACAGAAACTTTGGATCCCGCCTGTCCTGGATCTTAGAAGATCTATCCCAAGTATCTCGAGATGAAGCTCTCTAAGTCCGGTGGCCAAAAGATGGTCGAAGAAAACAAGCCAATTCTCCATTCTTTGTAAAGCTCTCTATGAAAAATAAGGGTTCTCCACGATAAGGAGTGGATTCAAGTAAAGGTTTAGTATTGCATAATAAACAATAGAAAAGTCGAAGTTCATCGATTATCCTTGGAATATCCAACTATTCCAAAATACAGGAACAAC
>Ga0213833_1002705_pt1 | contig 11295 bp, 13 predicted proteins | sample SWATP21_FD_160575 | JGI IMG/M metagenome (GOLD analysis project Ga0213833, IMG submission 160575) | Coastal seawater microbial communities from Marineland, Florida, United States - SWA TP2 #1 | ecosystem: Environmental > Aquatic > Marine > Coastal | place: USA: Florida | collected 2016-08-14
TTGCAGGTCCCCCCCCCCCCCCCGTGCATTCTGTGCACGTTGTGCCGCGACTTTGGTTGGGCGATGAGCCCTCGCCCCAAGGCTCGCGACTAGACTGCGCGAGGTGCAAAGAAAGTCACGTCGTTTTCGCACGGTATGAGAAGTGACGCAGGTGCCAGGGCTTCAGGAACCCCACCCCGGCTGCAGGCCATGGACGCTGCTGTGGCAGCTTCTGTGGTCTCTGGCTTTCCTCTTAGGTGTGTTGTACAAGCCCAACAACAGGCACAAAGTACGGAGAGGCGCAGTTCCGGTGCTGGGACCACACAGCGTGATGGAACAAACAGGCCAGAGCAGCGACGGACTGCCGCGAGAGCTCCAACTCATACGGCAGCATCCGGCTCCACGCAGTCGCTCCAATCCGTTGTAGAGATGCTGTGGTCCTCAAGTATTCGGTCACAGGCGCTGGCTGCAATCAACCTCACAAAATTAGGCGCTCACAGTGCGTGTGGTGTTGGCACGTGCGTGTACGGCTGTTGTGGTGACGTTTCACGTTGTTGCGACGTGCAGCTCAGTTGCAAGATTTGATCCGAGATCTTGGTGGCCTTCCACGCCTGTGTGTCCTTGCGCTTACGTCTCCACATGCAATGGTCAGGGCACATTCGTTGGCAGCGCTTGGCAACCTAAGTGCAAATGGTGCGGCTGAGATGTGTGCCCACTTCCTGTGTGCACATGGAGTGCTCACACAAGATGTCACAGGTGCTAATCAGGCCGTTCTTCTTAGCTGGCGGGCGAATTCCTTCATGGAATCCATGCATCAAGCGATCAAAGCCACGCCTGTGCGCCGGTCTGCAGCACCTCTGCTGCAAATCGTCCGGAACCTGACTGCTAGTGGTGTGTGTTGAAGGCGCGCGGCGCACCCAATTGGGAAGTGTGGCTCACTCACCTGTTGTACCCGCCGCCGGTAGACGACGGCGCTGTTGCTGTGTGTAGGGTTCCTGGGATGGTAGAAGCCATTTGTGACCTTGCCGTGTTTGCTGGCGTCGAAGTTGCTCCGCCTCCCACCAGCACCTGTTTTCTGGCGCTGGGATGCTGTGTGAACATCGCCTGTTCCGGTGTGTACCGGCGTCGTTTCTTGCTTTCCTTTCCCCTTCCTTCTTGTCTGGTCTCATAGTTTCTTTTATGGTTTGTTCTTTCCTATGTACAGATCGAACACCTGTCGAGACCACTCGGGAAATAGCAACCAGGATGTGCAAGGATCTTCCCTCAGGTGGGCCACAGGAGGAAACGGTGACCCGATGGGTTGGCTTGCTTGACTGCGACAGCTCCAGTGTTTCGAGACGTTCTCATCACTTGTTGGACCACGTGTCCCGTCGCAAGGACGAGCACACTCTTCAGTGCCTTGCTGAGTGCGCTGGTCTTGTGAGCAGTCTCTGCCGCAGCATCCGCAGCGGGCTGTCGTCTGAAGCGGGTGCAGCAGGCGAGGATGACACCACCAAGCTCCGACTGAGATGTGCCGCGTTGAATCACATCTGCAGTTGTCCTGGTGGAAGTAGTGCTCTCGACAAAGCGTGTGATGGTGATACCGCGGACCTGGTGGCTGCACTACGTGCGCAGGGAATGAAAGCGAGCTGGGTGGAGAGCAGTGGAGAGCCGACTGGAGATGAGACAAAAGAACAAAATTAGTGACATGCTCGTTGTGCACAGCGCAGCAGCGCGGTTACACGCACCAAAAAGCCCCAATTGAAACTGGACTAGCTGCCAGCTGCCAGCTGGACAGATAGAAGGGTTACACCACCATGGAAAGACAGTCGAACGTATAGACACAGCTTGGGTTCGGGGCCTGGGGAGAAGGACATGGAACCCGGGGAGACGGTCGCGCCGGTGCCTGCCGGTTTGGCAGACATGCAGCAACACTACGGGACGAACAGCTGGTGCGTGTGCTGCTGCACGGCTTGTTGTTGCCGTTCGCAACTGTGTGCATATACATTGGTTCGTGAGGTGACGTGTCACCGGCGGTTTCGACAGGTATGTGGACCATCCGTTCGAGTCGACATCCATTCGCCAAGGCACCGCCGGTTCACGCCCGACACCACGTCGGCGCCGGTCTGAATCGGCGCTTGCCCAGGTCTCTCCCGAAGGTCGGCGGTTTGCCTTCTTCACCATGTTGACTGTGCATTACTTGGACATTCTGAGTGATGTGGCAGTCGCCTTGGTATTCTTCGACGCAGACCATGCATGGTGGTTCTACCTGTGCATCGCCTTTGTCGCCATGATGCCGGTGACCCTTGCCTTGTTTCGATTTGGACTCGCCATTTCGTTGTCTCTCCGCCACAAACCCGTGACATGGAAGGCCTGGGTGTTTGCGATTGTGACATTCTTTCATGGTGACAGTGCATTCGCTGCGTACTCTGTCCTGCGGTCTTCACTGAAAGCAGAATGGAACAATGATCCCATGGATGAACGCCCCTCTCACAACAGTGCCAAGGACGGCTTGCTACTGCCCATGCAGGTGGGTTGAGGATGGTGGTCATATTGAATGGCACACGGGCAAAGGTGCTCACTTTTTTGTGTGTGGCCTCCCCGGTGCTTGTTGCTTTGGGACATGCGCAGGACGTCCATTTCATGCACGCCATTTGCGAGGCAGTCCCTCAAGTGTGTTTGCAAGGCTACGTCTTGCTCGTCTTGCGGTTGTCTTCCTCTCTTCGACACATCACAGGGTGGGCGTTTGTGGTACAAGTGGCTTCCTTTGTCATGTCACTGGTGTCAATTTCCACGACCTTGGCCTTTGTGCGGGTCACGTGGCAAACCAGCGAAGGCCAGAACTTCTGGACTCGCTTGAACGTCCTGTGCTTCACATTTGGTGAAACATCACTCAAAGTGCTTGGGCTGGCGTTTTTTGCGGCTGCGTACCGCACCTACCTGTTCGTGGCGCTCATGTCGGTGATGGTGCTGAAACTCCTCGCATCCATCCTGTCCACGACTGGCAAAGCATGGGGAGACATCCTCATGTATGTGTTCCTCAACATGTTTGCGTGGTTCCCCCTCGTGGACGATGCGCGAGGCACGCTCCCCCAACGAGTCATGTTTAGCATCGACACGTTGGCTGCCATCGGATTTCTCTTGGCACCTCTGCTCGCGGCACCTGCAGAGGGCGATCCCATGCTCGCTGGTGCGGACGTCGTGTCCGGCCTGTGTACCTCCGATGCCTGTGTCGGCTTTCCACTCTCCTACGTGTTGAACTACTGCGCCGTGATGTTAGTCACGCAGGTGTGCTTCTGGGTGCACGAGTTGGGCGTGTTGGAGACAGACTCTCGCCTCGGGGTGGCCATTGCCGAGTCCCTCCCCCAAGCTTGCCTCTGCTGCGCCTGGTGTTCTTGCTGCGCCAGCCTTCCCTGCGGCCCCACTGTGGTGCGCGATCGTGTCGTGGCGGTGCATATCACCTCACAAGCCACCCACGCCCCGCGCCCTCACGATGGATCCCGGCGCCACTCTCACCACCGCAGTGGTGGTCACCACAGCGGTCACCACAACGGCGCCGGCGCAACCGATGACGGTGCCGCGGAGTCCAAGTCCGTGCCCGTTCCCGTGCCGCGTGGTGCATCCCAACGCTCTGTGGAAGAGTACCTTGCGGACCGGGCGAAGCACGCCAGCTCCTTGATGCGCCACATGAGCAACAGCAGCCAGTCCAGCACCGCAAGTGAGCGCCGGCGCCGGCGCAAAACGTACACGGCAGAGGAACGTCGAAGGCACCGCAAAGCACGCCGTCGCCTGCGCCAGCAACGTCGGGGTGTGGATTTGACCGAGACGGATGATGAGGCGTCTGGGGGCGACAGTGAGGAGTCCACGAGCAGTCGGTTCGGGTCTGAGGAGCTGACGAAGCTCGAGGCAAGCGATCGAAGTCTGGACGGCGTCGAGGTTGTGCAAACCACCAGTGCAGGCGCCGGAATCCCGGGGAGGAGTTCCCGCAGCCTCGCCCGAAAGGACAGCGGAATGCACGGCAGTGGGCGGCGGAAGTGGAGCACGCGACACCTCCAACAACAGTTGAGCACCATCGAGTCTGGCGACTCACTGCACGCCACCCCGCGACAGACTCCCCGGGTAGATCAGCCTGGCGTGGTGTACACCGAGCGCACGTCTTCCTCGGGCCCCGTTTCAGGTGTCACCGTGCACATGCAAGCCACGCCGGCACTGGGTGCGGGGGCACAGATGGGTCGTGGCTCGGGTCGTGTGAGTTCACGCGACCACGCGGGTTACCGTCGGCGCTCCGAAGCCATTCCGGTGCGGTCGACCAGTCACCACCACCGCCCACCCCTGCGGCGTGCCCACAGTGGCGGACAGTCTGGTACGGGCGGCATGGGGCGTCGACGATCGTCGCTGCGTGGGCTCGGTGAACGCGCCTCCCGCCAAGACCTCCTGCAGTACGGCAGCGGTCGCCATGGAGCAGAAGCAGAAGCAGAAGCGGAAGAGGATGGGGTTTCGGAGGGGAAACCTGGGAGGGGGGTGGATGTGCGGACCACAACGGACGACATTGGCGCCGGTGGGAGTGGCTCTGGTGGTTTTAGTGCTGGTGCTGGTGCTGGTGCTGGTGTTAGTGCTGGTGCTGGTGTTAGTGCTGGTGCTGGTGCTGGTTTGTCGCGTGAGCGTTCCACGGCATCCCGCAACAGCCGTCTGTCTCACCACCAGATGTCGCAAGAATCCACCGGCGTTGGCATGTTGGATGATTTGTCCACTCTGGGTCCCACATCCAGCTTTGGAAGCTCTGTGTCCGGTGTGGTGGCTGTCGCTGTGCGTGACGCGGCATCCACTGCGCTGGACAGCCCCCACACCATGCGTGGCTTTGATTCTTTCATCAACACGTCTGGATCGTTTGTCAGGCGTGTGCGGGAAGACGGAGAGGGTGGGCAGCACCAGCAGGATGATGCAAGCCACGATGGTGGTCCTCCCAAGGTCAAAGCTGACCAGGGGGCTGCGAACGCTGCGACTGGTGAATCCTCGTCCAACCGTGCCGCTGCGCTGCGCGAGTCCGCCCAATCACGGCGCACCGTGCGCCGCAGTACTGCAACAACGGTTCATAGTGCTCTCACGGCGTCCCAGCAAGAGCTGAGTCTTCCGGGCTCCACTGCCGACTTCACTGCGAACGCTTCCACACCCACAGCAAGGAGCAACCCTGTGGCGCCTGCTCCAGCAGTCCCAGCGCCAGATGGTGCCTCTCCCGCGGCTCTGAATGCGTCACCATCCCTGGAACAGCTCATGCGAGTTGCTGCGAGTCGTGCGGCACTGTCCGTGGCTGCAGAGCCATCTGCCGACATGTTCCTCGCTCTCGACTCACCTGCAGAAGTGTGGAGCTCGGGTGGAGACCTCAATATTGACACGGAGTTGCACTTGGCCGGCTTTGATGACTCCCCACCGCTGGTGGAACCCCCGACAAGCTCTCCATTCACAGAAATGGCTTCCCATGGTGTTGTGTGAGAGATGAGTCGGCAGCACCCGTCACCGTAGTGCTGTTGTTGTTTCTTTCTTTTGTTATTCTGCAGTGTCATTGGTATTCTCTGTTCTTCGAGTCCCTTTGGTACCTTGCGCATCTTGTGTCTTACTTGGTATTTAGTGATGATGGCATTCCAGCACATGGAATGTGATGTCTGTGTGTGGTGTGCGGTTGCCACGCAATGATTTATTGTACATGCATGCAAATTCATGACTTCACTCCTCTCGCTGTGCCCCTAATGCCATCGCTGGGTCGGTCTGCTCACTCTCACTCGTCTCTGTGGCGGTCTCTTGTGAAATGGTTGCGTGGAGTACCTTTCGTGCAGCTTCGCGCGTGAGGGGTCGCCTACAATGTTTGTTGCGTTGATCCCAAAGCACTCACTCATGCAATACCCAATGTTCCCACAGCAGACCACCAATCGGCCGCTGCGCTGAAGCAATTGTCTCTCACTCAGTATCTACAGCATCTTGCTCAACACACCAGTAGACTGGACTATTTCTTCTCAACAAGGCGCGCGATGTGGTCGCCAAGGGGCGTTCCCGGGGCGTAACGAGCAATGTACTTCACATACAAGGCATGAAACGTGGCTTCGTCAACCCCCATGAGGACGGTCGTGTTGGCTTCACGACCCCAGTGACCTTTCCAGTCCGCCACCGTGGCGCCACGGGTCAATTCACCCTTCGTTTCCACGTCTACACACACACGCTTGGAGGCAAATATCTCGGGATGAAGAACGGCCATCACCTGCACAGTCACCAGCCAGCCAAGAAAATGAGCGCACCCAATACACCAATGAGATTCGCGCACGAGAGCTCTCTCACACGCACCGCAGAACTATCGTGAACCGAAAACTCGGTGTTTCCCCATGATTGCAAGACGTCAATGTAGTGCTTCGTAAAAGAATGGATGTACTCGCCAACAACACCTCCGGCCTTGCGAATCGCCGCCCGAAACCCTGTGGACAGCGACACTTGGTGTGTCACGTTCAAGCCGGCCATGGTGATGTCCTTGAAGCTGTTGAACACAATCTTTGCAGCATCGGGGTCGTTGTGGATATTAGCTTCTGCAGCAGGCGCCTTGTTCCCTGTCCCGTTGACGGTCCCTCCCATCATCACAATGCGCTTCACCGTGGATGGAAACCGCGAGTCCAGAAGGCAGGCAGTCTGCGAGTGCAGCGAAAACATGATCCCACGGCTTCTGTTTTCCAAGCCACAACGTGCCACCGCGCCCCCACCACATGTCCCTCCATGTGCCCCTCATCCACACGTACCGCAATGTTCGTCAACGGGCCAAGCGTAACGAGTGTGATTTCGCCCGGCGAAGCTGCGCAGATATCCACCAGGTACCGAGCGGCGGAGGTATGACTGTGTCGCAAGGGAGTCGTCGAAGCAGCAAAAGGCCGCTCTGTGTTCCCCAGCCCATCTGATCCATGGATCTCGATGCCTGATTGCCCGTGATAAGCTGACATGAGAGGGGTGGCTTGGCCTTTGACAACCGGCACATGCTCCTGGTTGGCGCAAGTCAGCGAAAAGGCAGCATTGCGAGCCAAAAGGTCTGTTGTGACCAAGGCAACCATCACATATGAGTATCACATACGTCTCTCGGAACTACGTTGATACACGCACCCATGTCGTTGTGGTTGCCCATGCAAACTGTGATACCAACAACCCTCAGCTTTTCAGGCACCGCCAAAGCAAGCAGCAGCGCCATTGTGTCATCGACACCAGGGTCGGTGTCAATGATGACAGGGATCCCCGCCCCCTCCTCGCACTTTGTTTCTTCTGTCGCAGCCTTCGCAGCATCAGGTGCACCGGTGGAGCTCATGGTGGCACGACTAAGGACGGAGAGGGTGAGCGGGGTGCCGCTTCACGCACCGCAAATTTCGGGTGAAACGCGGAAAAAGAGGATAGAAATCGGGAATTTTCGGAAAGCCACTTTGCCAAGCCATGTCATGATGAATACACACACTACAAATAGTGCTGGCTATGCTGAAGGTCTCATCTCACACCTAAGCCCTTGCGCAACAAAAAGACGCAGCTGCCAGCCCTTCACAAGCTTCGCCCCTCCACGTGACCCTGGTCGCACGTCCTCCCCGAACAAAGTTACAACATTGTGCTTTCGGTTGTTGCCTCGGGGGACAAGTTACGGGAAGTTTTCTGGCAGAATCCAGTGTCCGTGCGAGCGTCGGCTTTCGTGTCCCCGCTTTGGATGCGGCAGCAGTTGTCGATGCTGCAGAGGTGAGAGGTGACCCAGCCTCTTTCCCCTTGCCGCGTTTCGTTCGATCCATCTGAACTCAACCCCTTTCGTCCTGCTTGGGCGCTCCCATTACCTCGATGGCGGCACCGCAGCCCTCCCGGCTGGTGGAGGCCGGCCAGCAGCTGAACAGCCGAACGTATGACCCGGTCGCCCAAGGCTACGACCGGTACCAGAAGAAGGAGAAGCTGGGCGAGGGTACTTTTGGTGTGGTGTATCGAGCCATTGATCGTCTCAGTGGGGACATGGTTGCCCTGAAGAAGGTCCGGGTTGATGCTTGGGAGGAAGGTATGCCGGCGACAGCGCTGCGTGAGATTTCAGTGCTGAAGGAGATTGAGCATGAGAACATCGTGGGGTGCGTGGCGTGGTGTGGGATTGAGTGTGCGCATGAAGTTGCTCATGGTGCAGGGGATTTGGGCGTCCCGCTTGGCTGCTGTGTACAGGCTGCGCGACGTGTATGTCAGTCTGAGCGGGAACTTGTACCTCGTGTTTGAGCTTCTGGACTTGGATTTGAAGAAGTACATGGACCGAATTGGTGAGCGGCACATGGATCCCAGTTTAGTGAAGGTGAGTTGTGCCCAAAAGAGGGCGCAGTGGTACGTGTCAGCGTGACGGCTGACGTTTGTGTCGCTGCTTTTGGTTGCAGTGCTACCTGCATCAAATGCTCTCTGGTGCGGAAGTCTGCCACGCGTATCGCTTCATCCATCGCGACCTGAAGCCACAGAACATTTTAATCGCAAGAGACGGGCGCCTGAAGCTTGCTGATTTTGGTTTGGCACGCGTATACAATGCACCGCTCGGAGCTTACACTCATGAAGTTGTCACGCTGTGGTACCGTGCACCGGAGATTCTACTTGGTGCCAAGACGTGCGTTTGCCGTTGTGCCAGCCTCGTTGTGCCAGCCCCGTTGTGATCCATGCCTCACATTTCACTGCTCCATGTTGTTGTGGCTTGTGGTTGTGTTCAACAGGTACTCCACCGCCATTGACATTTGGTCAGCAGGGTGTATTTTCGCAGAGATGATCACGGGTCGCCCCTTGTTCCCCGGGGACAGCGAGATCGACGAACTCCACCGCATTTTCCGCGTGCTTGGCACCCCCAACGAGTCCACATGGCCCGGGGTGACGTCGTTGCCGGATTTCAGTCCAACGTTTCCGACGTGGCGCCCGGGTTCGCTTGCTCGCTACGTGCGTGGCTTGTGCCCCAAGGGACTCGATCTGCTTGCACGCATGCTGGTGCTGGACCCTTCGCGACGCATCACCGCCATCGACGCCTTGCAACATGAGTACGTCTCGCCCTCCTCACTTTGCTCCTGCTGCCTGCTCCCTTGGCCCACCTTCGCGCACTCGGCGTAGCTGCTGTGGTGTGAGCCTCGTTGCTGCCGTGATGCTTGCTTCTGACGCGCTCTCTGGCGTTGCCTGGCAGGTACTTTGCCGACCTCCCCGAGTGCTATCGCCAGCGCCAGCGTGCGGGAGACTTTGGCACGGAGAAAATGGCGTCGAGAACAGTGTTGGCTATGGCTGTCGCCCACAGCGACGTGAAGGGCGGCGACTCAGCCCGTGACTGCGCCGCGGGTGTGCCGGCTGTGCCTGTCACAACCAAGGCTGGTGCACATGCGGAGGGCATGGTCCAGCCCCGAAATGATGCGTACCCGGCGACTGTAGCTGCACCGGGTGGGGATGCGGTTGCTGCACCCGTCGGTGATGCCATCGGTGTCACATCAGATCACCTCCTGGCTGCGGCCGATGAGGTGATGATGATGGACAACAACAGTCGCTTGAGCATGAGGTGACACTCGTTCGCGCCTCTTGGCAGTCTGGTTTGTTGTTTCCAATATGGACCACTCGGTTGGTGTGGTGTGCAAGCCAAGGCGTTCTCCGTATGGAGGACGGGTTTGTGGTGGTACGGTTCTTTCTCTTTCTGTTGTTTCCAAGTCTTTTGTCAAGTTTCAATTTCGTGTCGTGTGCAGGCGACGTGCTGCTGCCGGTAGGGCTACAATGTATAACCCGCACCGTGTCGCGCATTTTTTTTTGTTAAGAATGTGCATGGATTGCATGTGGCCACGGATACTACACGACAGACCCGGTGAGACCTCCGCTCTACAGATCATCTTCTTCAGCCCGGCGACGAGCTGCCGCTTCTGCTGCCTTTTGTTGTGCCAGCAGTTCACCGACTGGGCGTCGCTTGAGCAACGGGTACCTGGGAGGCCATTTGTTCTTGCGGGCGCGGGGAAGTGCAGCAGACGTGTGGTACTTGGGGCCGGGGCTTTCATTGTACTTTGGATCCAAGTGCTGCGGACGGAGGGCACATACAATGCGTCAGTCTGCATACTGCATGAAGCAAATGGGTGCACCACCCGTGCTGTGCCGCTCGGGTTTGTGGGGTACACATGTACCTTGTGGCGAATTCCGAACGACGTGGAACGTGTGCCTATTGCACTGCGTGCGACGTCGTATTGACCTGTGGACTCGAAGCAAAGGCCACGCGTGACGACCTCGGACAGCCAGACCCAGAGTAGCAATGCATCCAAGACAACGTACCAACACCTGGTGTGTCTTTTGTTTTCTTCAGTGGGTCCGGGAACCGATGTCCGAACTGAACGCCTGTTCAGCCAAGCCACAAGTTCAAAGCATGAGCTTCATGCAACTCCACCACGACACGCCATCTTGGTGTACCTTTCTTCGAAGAGGCGTTTTCTCTCGCGAACGAGGGTACTTTGGTGTTCCCCCCAGGCGCAGGGGGGTGTGGATACCCGATGTTGATCAAAATTTCTCTGCGCAATCACGACCACAACCGCGCATCGCAGTGCATGTAAGGCAACGACAGGCATCGGTGCCGTCTCGCTGCAACTCACTCTGGTTTGGGCAGGCGGTGCCCGAACTTGACACCTTTCGCCTGTTCGATGTTCTCCCGAACGAAGCTCGGCACTTTGCAGTTTCCACCAGGCGCGGGGGTGACAAACTTCAGGCTGGGGCACCATAGACACACACACACCACCAAAGCAACGCTCAGACGTCCCAACTCCTGGACATGTTCCCTCGAGACACACCCAGAGGATGACGTTGAAAGACGCGGACAGAACGTACGCCGGGTCAGGAATGCGGTGCCCGAACTTCACGCCTTTGTTTTGCTGTCTGCTGTCTGCTGCAAAGCTCGGCACCTGGCAGTTCCCACCGGGCGCTGGCGGATGCGGGTAGCCGATGCGAATCAGAATCTCTCTGCAGGGCACACATCGCCAGATTGGCAGTGAGTTCTCAGACTGAGACTCTCAGTCGAGTCCTCAGTAACTGCAAAACACGCACTCTTTTGACGGTAGCCGAGATCCAAACTTGACCTGAGGAGTGGAAGAAAACGTGTGGGAAAACGAGGAGAAGATTGCTTTCGGAGGACAACTGACGGATGCGCACACAGCACCAGGTGTACGAACCCCCTTGTTCTGAACCTTGTTGTCGTGAGCAAAACTTGGAACGCGGTACGTGCCACCTGTGCGTGAACGCGAGTTTGCATATCACTTGCGCAAAGCAACGGTGCTCCGACAATGCACCTACCTGGAGCGAGGCGGCTATGGATACCCAAAG
>Ga0213833_1002706_pt1 | contig 11295 bp, 5 predicted proteins | sample SWATP21_FD_160575 | JGI IMG/M metagenome (GOLD analysis project Ga0213833, IMG submission 160575) | Coastal seawater microbial communities from Marineland, Florida, United States - SWA TP2 #1 | ecosystem: Environmental > Aquatic > Marine > Coastal | place: USA: Florida | collected 2016-08-14
GGGGCGGGGGGGGAGGGGAGGGGGGGGGGGGGGGGGGGGGGGGGGGGGGGGGGGCAGTGGCGTCGATGCGCATAGAGGGAGGCACAGGCGAGCAAACGTCAAAACAGAAGTGCGAGCTGCGTAAATCGAAAGGGTGTACGCGACTCCATGCACCGCGTCAGCCGGCCACCACCGTACGCACCTCCTTCACCTGCTGTGTCAGTTGCTCCACCTTCTGTGTGACACAAAGAAAAGGGCATGAGCCACAGCCAAAAACCACACATCGAGCGACAAATGCAAACACGCACCGCTCGCAACTTTGTTGCATCCGCAAAGGCTTGTGTGCGTGCCGCTTCACTGGCAGTGAGGAGCCGGCGCACACCCTGTGGCACGAGAATGTCACCGACACGGACAGAGCCTGCCAAAAGGCAAGGGAAGAACAGAGCGTGAGGTCGGGTGAACAGCATGAAACGGGAGGTTCGGCTGTTGTACGCAGCACGGCAATGGGTCACACACATACACATACATACATACCCTTTTCGGCAGCCTTTTGCTGTCGAAGCACCTCTTCCAGCCGCTGCTGTGTAGCGTGCAACGCCTCACGATCCACTTTTGACGCACGCTGGGCTTCCCATAAGCTGTGTGTCCCGTGTATGTGTGTTCACGCAGGGCAGTCAATCACATGAAAGAGGAGCGGAAGAACCGGGGAGGGGGAGAGGGAGCTGAGGGTTGTGATCACATACCGTGCGCTCAAGGCTGTGACTTTTGCCTCACTAGCCCGCTTTTGGTCCAGCAACCGTTGAGCTGCTTTCGCGTTTTCCTGTTCCAAGTGCCTTGCTCTTTCCTTCGCGGTTGCGACTTGGGACAGCGCGACGTCTTTGGCTTTCAGAGCATTGTCCCGAGCAGTTTTCAGCAGTTGCTTCTCCTGTGCTCATCCCAGCGTCAATGCACACAAAAGCAAGTGGGATGGCTGAAGGGGGGTGCAACCACGTACCTGTGCCAGCGCCTTCAAGGTCGACAGCAGGTTGCGAATCTGGTCCAACGCTTTGTCACGCGCGTCTCGCAGCATGGCAGGGTCATTATCAGCTTCACTTGAGGCGGATAATCGCTGTTTCCATCCACACAAATAACCACATGCAAGGCATGAGTAACACTGCCGAGGCATCCAACCACCAGCACACACAAGTGGCACGCGTGTACCTTGGCGCTCCTGGCTCCAGACCGGCGCGAGGAGTCACGCTTGGGCCGTGGAGCGCGGCCGACGGTTGCAGGGGGAGGTGGGAGGGAAGACCTTCCGGCAGCAGAGGCAGAGGTACGGGCTTGGACGGCTGATGCAGGTGCCACGGGCATCGGACGGGGCAAAGGAGACGGAGTGGGTGCCACACGAGGCACCGGCATGGACGTATCAATGCTACGCACACGCCTCGAGGACATCGGCGTTGGCTGTGTAACCCCAGCAATGGACGAGGGGGCGGCTGTGGAGTTGGATGCGGATGTTGGGGTGGGGGCAGAGACTGCTGACGCAGCAACCACGGCACTAGCAGTTCCACCGGCCTCGGATCCAGCAGATCCGGACGCGTGCGAAGCGGGCACCGCTGCTGGCTGGCCTTGCGCCCCGCCACGGGCACCCAGAACTGAAGAAATCACTTCGCTTTCCTGGTTGGGCAAGGCGCGCGCGCACACACACCCATGAGCGCATAGGTTTGCGTGGGTGGCGATGCAAAGACAACGACACACCAGGCCCAGCGAGACAACTGCACACAAGCAAGCTGTACCTTTGCATCAAGCCGCTTTCGGAAGCGAGACGCAAAGTTCGCCGCTATCATATATCATAAGCAAACAATCAGATCACATGGGCACACTCGGTCAGCATTCTGAGCGCAAATGGACTCTCTTCCCCACGCACCAGGTGACAGCAACCTGTCGGACATCTTTGATGGCGCTACTTCCAGCTCGTGCTCAGCCAAATGTACAGCGATGTGGCACAACGCCACACCACGTTGCTGCGCACAGAGTCTTGCGACCCCACAGCCACACACAGGTGTGGTGCTGACTCTGCGTGAAGGCGGCCGCAGCAAGTTGGATTGAAACGACGGACAACGATCTGCAGCACTATGACATCCAACAACATCGTGTGTAAGATACACGAGCTGGAATGGTATCTTACAATGTATCTTGTTCTCGATCGCAGTTGTGGCGCGTCACCACATGGCAGTAACACCAACCGTCCAAGCCGTATCAACGCCCCTCAACACCCAGCTCAACAGTTGTAGTGGTGTGTTAGAGCACACTATTTGGAACTCACTCACTTGTACGCACGCAGCTTTGCCAGTGTGTTTGGGTTTGGCACGACTCACCCTCACGCCTGCTTGCTATGTCAGCTGCCCCCGTCACCACAACACCAATGGCTTTCGCACTCCGCCGGTTGCCACATGTCGCTAAGACAATCACACGCCACCACCCGCGCGTAGGCGCAACGCGATGCAAAGTCACATGCACCATGGCCCCGGACATGCGTTGTACGCCCGCACCTGCTGCGTCGGTGCGTCAGCTGGGTATCCGGCGTGTGTGTGTGTGTTTCCTTGTGTTTCACTTCTGTTGCTGTGTTGGCGGATCCCAGCAGACGTCGCCCCCAAGTGTTGATCCGTCACTTGCATTGAAACCCCCGGTTGATATACCTCGTGACGTGGACTTTGAGGGGGCGCCCGTAGACCTGAGTGGGCGCCATTTCTTGTCCCTCAAGGACTTCACGTCCACAGAGGTTCGACAACTGCTGTCGACTGCAGCAAAGCTGAAGAAGTGGTACCGTTCGCAGTCTCCCGGTCTTGCAGCGGAGTTTCAGCCCCTGCTGGGTGAGGCCATTGGCATGATCTTCCAGAAGCCCAGCACGCGAACTCGCGTCAGCACTGAGATGGGCATGACCAAGCTCGGTGGCCATGCGTTGTTCCTGAGCAGCCGTGACATCCAGCTCGGCAGCAGTGAGTCAGTTGAGGATACAGCTCGCGTATTGAGTCGCTTCAACAGCATTCTGCTGGCGCGGGTGTTTGAGCACGAAGATGTGGAGACCCTAGCACAGCACTCCTCCGTTCCCGTGATCAATGCACTCAGGTCAGGACATTGTTGTGTTGATCCGCATGCTGCTGTGTTCTTGCATGCGTGTTTACGGATATTGACTTGGTTTGTGGTGTTCATGGTGTCCATGGTGTGTTTTCTTTACTGCCTGGCGTGCCCCGCTCCAGTGAAACGTACCACCCTCTGCAAACGCTGGCGGACATTCTCACACTGCAAGAGGCGTTCGGGCAACAAGACCTGTCTGGCAAGACCTTGGCCTGGGTGGGTGACGGCAACAACGTCCTGCACTCGCTCATGTTGGGATGCCCACATGTCGGCATGAACGTTCGTGTCGCCACGCCGGACGGGTACGAGCCTTTCCCTGATGTTGTGTCCACGGCGGAGGATGTGGCAGATGTACGTCACGCGAGCCATCCCCGCGCCATCACGGGTGGTGGCCGCTGTTGTTGTTGTGGTTGCTGTTGTTTGTTTGTGTTTGTGATTTTGGTCTGACAACGATTGCACGTGGGTGTGCCTTTTTCTGTGGCGGGCGGGGGTGTTGGTGTGGTTGTCCTCAGGCAACAGGAGTGGAGCGCATGTTCCGCACTGCAGACCCGATTGAAGCTGTGGACGGGGCTGATGTCATTGTCACCGACACATGGATCAGCATGGGACAGGAAGAAGAGTATGAGCGCAGATTGAAGGACTTTGCGGGGTACCAGGTGTCCATGGACATGGCCTCCAAGGGTGGCGCCAGCCCAGACTGGAAGTTCTTGCACTGCCTACCTCGCTACCCGTACGAAGTCGACGACGAGGTGTTCACGGATGCGAACCGATCACTGGTGTGGGAGGCCGCCGAAAACCGCATGTGGACGGTCATGAGTGTCATGCTGCACTTGTTGCGGGATGGCACCTCTTCGGGGCACACTCTGCCGTGAGTTGCACCCAACTGAAACTGATGTGTGAACACAAAAAGCTCAAAATACATGCTGCGGCTGTGGTGCTCACTTCTTCTCACATTGCGGCACGCTCGTTTTCCTGAACGAAACCCCACGGTTAGTGTTGGATTTGAGTGTGTTGATTGTGTTGGTCGAGACAGCAGTCATGGTAGGCGCGCCCGTGACGCGTGTCCACCACGCGCCGCGGTCCTAGAGACCTGTCAAAGGGACTTGCGAGGGCAACCACATTGGAAAAACCCAGGCACGCACACACACAATTGGAAATGGGTTCTGAAGGCAAACGACCACAATGTGCTACTCGAAGGAGAAAGGCAACCCAGGCACGAGTCTGGCCCCAAGACGCGCGTAGCGGTGGTTGCAGGCGCACGGGCACGCGGTGGCCTCGCCCGGCATACGAGCCTCCCCCCCCCCCCCCGCCCCCCCCCCCCCCCCTCCCCCCCCCCCCCCCGCGCCTCCTCCTCCTCCTTGGCGACGGTTTTCACCCACGAGTTTATCTTAGTCACGATCCACGGTGTGCTGGAGTCCAGCGGCACCCGCACATCACCGCCGCCCACTTGAGATCACCATGGCCGCGACACCACCACCACCCCCACCACCCCCACAACACCGCCACCCTCACACCTTGACGGAGTGGAGCTGGGCTATCATGGGAGCCGCTCGAAGCTCAAAGTCGAGCGACCGAAGCTGTGACACGAGACATTGTGGTGCCCTCAATGAACTCCTCGGCGCTGTTGTGTGGGAGAATGCCGGCTCGACACTCTCGGCCCGAGAGACGAGAGTTCACACCAAATGCGGTAATTTGGTGGACAAGCAACTCATGATACACTGGAAAGAGAAATGTTAGCGGTTTCAGATCAAACACGCAACAATGCTAGGTGTAGTGCACAACACGAGATTGTGGAAACACAAACTGAGGTGATGCATGATGGGCGGCAGTGTACAGGACAGCCGCATCGAAACGAAACAGAAAGTCCAAAGGGAATGATTCGCACACAGAAGGTGCAGCCAGGGAAGCAACAGTCGCTCACGAGCCGCGAGGCAAACACAAGAAAGGAAAGGAAAGGAAAGGAACGAAAAAAAACACACACACACACACAAACACAGGAACGAAAACTACCTGCCCGCTTTCAAAAGCAAAACGAAACTCGTTTGAGACGACTACAAAAACCTGACAACACATGTTGTGGCATGCCAATGTGGCATACCATGTCGGGCTCCCTAACCCGTGACAGTCACAGCTGGGCACGGCGGTAGTACTTCGCCAAAGGACCCTCCTTGGCCACCTCTTGCGGCAGCATTTCCAGCAAGTCCTCTGTGCGACGCGCACGCTGGTACAAGCGGCTGACCATGCCACGGAACACAAACGCGAAGAGGAACAGCAGCACCATGATGGTGGACAGGATGAGGGCCGAGTCCAAGCCGCGGGCGGTGGAGGTGTCGCTCAACGCCTCTTCCAGGTACAGCTGCGTGGAGGTGTCCAGCATGACCCGCAGTGGCGCCGCCCGGTCGGCGTGCAAGACGAACACCAGGGCGTCGTTGGCTGCCAGCTCGGTGATGTTGGTGCCCACTGCCAACGCGGCGGCGGCGGCCTGCGACTCGGCGGCACTGGCGACGGTGCGGTTGGCCATCCACACCCGGAACGGCTGCTGCACCTCCGCCACGGCGTCGTCAAACGTGGCCAGCAGCTGGTCGAGGCCGTAGGAGGTGGCGTGGACGAAGCGCGAAGAGAGGTCCGCCAGGAGCAGGTGGCGGGCGGCGTGTTGGAGTGAGAGAACGCGGGCGTCGGTCCACCACGAGTCAGCCGCCTCCGCGTCCACGTCCGCGTCCACGCCCACGCCGCCGGGTTCGGTGGTCGCGGTCGCCCGCAACCCCAGACGACGGAGGCGGAGGCGGCGGCGAGAAAACGCACTGGACGTCGACCCAAACTGCAGCTCGTCCTGCGGCGCGTACCGCTTGACGCTGCCCTTCAGGCCCAACGACGCGTTTCCGTACCGCAGCCCAAACCGCAGCGCCTTCATCTCCTCGCGCTCCCGGTCGATGGCGTCCATGAGCGCGGCGATGGTGCCCGCCTCGCCGTCGCCAATGAGCAGCTCCTGGGACTGGAAGGCGATGAGGCGCGCCAACGCCGCGGCACGCCCGGCAGCGCCGATCTCGAACGCGTGGCCCGTCACATCCCACAGGTGGTTTTTGCCGATGAAGAACGACGTGATCTGGAGGCCCGCCACAAGGAACAGGGCGGCCAGGACGCGGATCTTGAGGCCCAGGTGCTGGTCCACCTGCGTCGCCGTCTCGTCGCCCTGCTCGTGCAGGTCTTCCAGGTCGCGCCGCGCGTTGTGCGAACGCAGGTCCAGCATGGTGCCAATGAAGTACGAGTTGCCGACGTACTCGACGCGCTGCAGCGCCAGCAGCACCGGAATCTCCAGCCCGTCCTTGTCCAGGCAGTTGATTTGGCGCCCCGCCTTGCCGATCACCGCCGGCGACACGCCTTCCAGCACCTTGTTCACGAACATCTTGTGCACCTTGCGGAACGCCGGCGCCATGAGCTTCTCCAGCCGTTCCCCCAACAACTCCTCCTTCGTCCACCCCAGCAGCCGCACCACGCCCTCGTTGATCCGCACAATGCGGCTGTTGGCGTTGATGGTCACCGACGCGGCGGGCTGGTAGTTGAACGCGTGCTGCACCGGCAGCGTCTCCAAACCGCCGGGGGGCATCGCCGCCGCGACGGCGTGGTGCCCATGGAACGTCTGCGTGCGGTGCTGCATGGTGTCCACCAGCAGCGACGCCGCGGTGCCCACCGTGATGAGGGCACGCTGGGAGGGTTGCACGCTCACGCGACGCGGACGCTGCGGCACCGCGGGCCCAGCGGGCTTGTGGTGCGCGGCCCAACTGTCGTCTGCTGTGATGGACTCGTGCGACGGCGACTTGCCGTGGCCACCGTGGCCGCCGTGGCCGCCCGTTGCTGGGGCGGTGCCGCCGGCGGCGTGCGGCGCACCGTCGTCGTCCAGGTCCAGGTCGTCGTGGTTCACGTACCGGATGGACGTGATGCCGTGCAACATGCCCATGCCCCGAGACCGCATGGAGGCAGAGGTGCCGGGGCGGCCGCCGCCGGCGTTGCCGTGGACGTTGATGAACTCGGGCTGGTTGTGGTGATCGGCCATGATGCGAATGGTCTTGCCCACCACGGGACACGACGACACCATGGCGCCCGTGGGGATGGCAGGGTGGGCCGCGGGCATGTGCAGTGCCTGGAAGTTCCGGTTCACGGCCAGCTGGTCATGCTCCTGGACACGGTGCCCCTCCTCGCTGCCTGACGCGGAATCCGATTCGTCCCCGTCCCCTTCGTGCACGGCGGACAACATCTGCACATACTCGTGGGACCGTCGTCGATTGGTGGGGCCTGCGCCTGCGCCTGCGCCTGCGCCTGCACCTGCACCCGCACCTGCACCCGCACTGGCATCGGTCTCCGCGCTGACACCAGACGCCGCGGACGCGCCGTGAGGATGGTGGTGACGATGCTCGAGGTGGTGCCGCGCCTTCACCTCCCCCACCGCCTGGTCTGCCACGTGGCGCAGCCTCTCACCCAGGTAGGGGCACTGCATGATGGTGGCACCCGAAGGAATCGGTGGGTGGTCTGCCGGCATCGTCATGGCACCCACCACGTCCAGCGCCGCCACCGACGCCTTCGCCTCCAACTTGCTCGGCCGGACGTCGGCCATGGACTGCCGCACCTTCAACTCCCGGTCGGCCAACAGGTACTGCGTGTCCTCGTCCTCCGCGATGTAGATGGGGTCCCCATCACCACCCGGCACAGCCGGTCCAATGCCATTGGCCGCCGCAGCACCTCGCAGGGCCGCCACCAACTCTGCCGGTGGACCCTCCTCCTCCTCCTCCTCATCGCCGCCTCCACCTGCGCCGCGGTTGCCGCGCCCGTGTCCGCTTCCGCTTCCACTTCCACTTCCGTGTCCGTTCATATTGGCGCCTGCGCCTGCGCCGCCACCGGCACCTCGGGACACATCCTCGCCCATGCCCGGCGGACTGACCACATCCCGGCTTGGACCCGCCTCCAAAAACGGCGGCTCGCTGGTGGACGTGGGCGACGGGTTGACAGAGAAGTTTACAGCCACGTGGGCGGGTGCGGGTGCGCCGGCCATGGCCGCACGAGAAGCGGCACCTGCACCTGCACCCGCACCTGCACCTGCACCTGCGCCGGCACCCTCACCTGCGCTCGTGTCCAACGCCGCTGGTCGCTTCCGAGACGTGGTGCCACCAGGCGGCCCCGCCTCACGTGTGTGGTGCACGGGGCACTTGCCAGGGACGGCTGCCATCGGTGCAGCCCCATGTTCCAGCGCGCCGAGTGGCGCTGGTGCAGGTGCAGGTGCAGGTGGAAGTGCTGCCGCGGGTACTGGTGCTCCCACCGGTGGGAACACCTGGCCCGTAGCGGCTGCCGCATCCGCCAGGACGGCGGTGGCGTTGGGCGACAACTTGCGCTGCCGGCCGCCGCGGGGCCGGTTGGACACGTCCGTGTCCGACGTGCTGCCGGACGCGCGCCGGCTGCTGCTGCGGTCGGAAGAAAACTGCGACGAGGCCCCCGCGGCGCCCCCACCACTCAACCCGCCGCTGCTGCCACCGACACCACCACCACCACCACCACCACCACCACCACCACCAGAGGAATCGGACGCACGCGGCTGGCGGCGCCGGCGATTCCGGTTGCGCCGCGTGTTGAGGTGGTGCACCGACACCCCACCGGCGGGGAAGTTGGCGCCGTTCAGGCCCGCTCCACCGGAGCCACCACCACCACCACCACCTCCTTCTCCCCCAACGTCGTCGTCATCGTCGTCGTCCAGCCACATCTGGTCCGTCTCGGCGGCACGGACGAGCGCCTCACGCAGCGCGCGGGTTTTCTTAAGGGCCTTGCGGTAGCGGTCGACCAAGGACTGCACGGTGAGGGGTGGGATGAGGCGCGCCACCTCCACCACACCCTGGTCCTCCGCCGACACGACGTACAGGGCGCGCCAAAACACGCCGTAGCCGAGGAACACCAGCGTGAGGATGCTGGCGGCGGCGATGGGAAGCTGCACCCACAGCCACATGTCCACAAACCCCTCCATGTCGTCACGGTACGTGTTGGCCATGGTGTGCAGCGCCGGCAGCACCGTGGTGACGGCATTGTCAAACACCAGACGCCAGTCGGGGGAGGCCGGCGCCGCGGCCAGCTCGTCCGAGGGCAGGCGCGCGAGGTTGGCGAGGCGCCCCACCATCGTGTTGGCGGCGTCCCAGGGCGTGGCGGTGACGTTGACCCACGCGTCCACCCCGCCGGCGGACCGCACCAACTTGAGCAGGCGCACCGACGGCGTGGCCCACGCAGCCACGGCGGGGTCGGGCTGGGTCTCGTGGTTGAACAGGTACGACGCCGAGTCCTGGAGCAGCTTCATGTCCGTCAGCGACAGGTTGCGCTGCGCCATCAACGCCGTGGCGGCGCCAGACACGCCCGTCACCTCGGCGTTGCCAAACAGGTACAACTCGCGGGCGTGCATGGCGGCGGTCACACTCTCGGAACCGAGATTGGCGGCGGCGTGCACAATGCGCAACTTGGTGTCGGCGGTGCCCAGCCACACCTGGGAGATGATGAACATGGCCAAGGCCAAGCAGGCAAAGGCCAACAGGCCCAGGCGGAAGCGAGTGTTCATGGCTGTCACCGTCTGTGTGCGGTGCCGCGGCACGAACTCTGGGGCTTTGTTGTACGCCAGGGAAGACGACACGGAGCCTTGGTCATCACCCTCTGCCGCTTTGCGGGCACGGTGAGTGTACTCCGCGGCAAGTCCCGGGTTGTGGAGCACATCTGAGGCACAACGGGGTGGGTGGTTGGGTGGATGGGGGTACACAAGCCGTGGCATTTGAGAAAGACATGTGAGAAACAGGTGGGGGAGGGGTGCAACCACACCACACAGCGCTACCCAGAACCACAACGACACCACACACACACACATGCACACACATGCACACACATGCACGCGCGGGACGCACCGATAACAAACATGCGGTATGCCATGGCCAAATGAGCTGTGCCAGCGTGCGTGGACAGCAACCGCTTGTACTCGGTGCTTGCGAGCTTGCCTTTTTCCACCGCCGTCTGCACCAGCATGCCGATGCGGTCGCTGTCGTCCTTCAGGCTGTTGGCCTTGGCCTGCGGCGTCTTGGCCTGGGCTTGGGAGCCGCCCTGCACATTGAGGCGCCTCGCGACGCGGGAAAACATCTGGTAGATGGCCTTCACCGCCTCCGCATGGTACCGCAGGGCGTCGTTGAAGCGTTTCTGGAACTCCACCAGCGCCACCGCGTTCAGCTGGCCCGACCCAATGGACTGGCTCTGGCGCAGCTGCTGCAGCACACGAATGCGCGAAAAAACCTCAAACTCCTGGTCCAGCGACGGCGCCGAGGCGTACGCCGCCTCCAGCGCCTGCTGCGCGATGCCCGCGTCGTCCGTGTACACCATGACGAACGCCGCAAACGCGATCTTGACGGCCGCAATGTCGGCGGGCGTGTGGCGGTACTGCCGCGCCGCGGTCGCGTAGAGCCACATGGCGCGCTCCACCGCGCGGGTCTTCGGTTTCGGGCGCAGCCACCACCGGCGGGCGGGCTCCAGGATGTTGCCCTGGCGCTCCAACTCCAGGCGCGCCAGCAACTCGACGTCACGTGTGGTGGTCCCCACCGGGATCTCGTAGCTCTCGTTGGAGTCACGCGCCAGGTTCTCCAGCTGCTCGCGGAACAGCTGCACCTCGGCGGCGTTGCGCCCGGATCGCAGCAACACCCGCTGCGCGGTGGCTTGCGCCGTGAACGGGTCCGACGTGTCGTCGTGCTTGGTGGTGGCGACGGCGTTGGCAAACATCTGGATGCTCTGCCGCCGGTGCTCCGCCAGGATGCCGCTCTGCGTGCGCGACATGGTGTGGTTTGGGGTGCGCCACGCGGCCTGCGCAAACAACCCGTTGTCTTGCGCGTCGGACGCGCCCTGGTTGTTGGAGGGCTGGGGAAACACACGGCCCAAGGACGACGGCATGTCCACGGACCCATCCGAGCCGGTGGAGCGCAAGCGCGCGAAGGGCGGTGCGCCGTTCATCGGGGAGCGGCTCATCGGGGAGCGGGCGGCCGCGAGGGACGACATGGAGTCCACGGTGTCACGCGACATGAAGGGCGTGGAGGAAGGGGCGTCGGACCACTTGCTCGTCGACCGGTACCGAGACCCGGGTTGTTGGCGCCGCTTGTTTCGTGCCCGCCGCACCTTGTCCACGCGCGCAAGGGTCGTGGCGAC
>Ga0213833_1002708_pt1 | contig 11291 bp, 10 predicted proteins | sample SWATP21_FD_160575 | JGI IMG/M metagenome (GOLD analysis project Ga0213833, IMG submission 160575) | Coastal seawater microbial communities from Marineland, Florida, United States - SWA TP2 #1 | ecosystem: Environmental > Aquatic > Marine > Coastal | place: USA: Florida | collected 2016-08-14
GCAGCAGGCTGGACACCAGTGGCCTCGAGCACGGATTGCAGCGTGCTGCCCACGAGGTGCAGGTGCCGCTTTTCAAACATGGGATCGCTTGTGTGCCGCTTCATCTCGGCGACTGAGCGAAATGTCTGACAAACAAAGTCGTTGCATTAGCCACCTTGGATCACAAGCAAGTTTGCTGCATGTGTGCTTGTATCTTGCTACCTTGTTGTTCGAACAGCCGAAGTCGGCATACGGGCAAGTGACACTTGGCGCAGATGCAGCAGCATTGGCCATATGGAAAGCGAGCGTCACGCAGATGGACAAAAGTCAACCACAGCAATGAATGAAAGCAACGAGAGCCACCGCCCCAGGCGTTCTTGTCGAGCCTGTGCCGTGGGCTGCTGGCTGTTGACAGTGAAAATTGCGCGCATGCAAACCCGCGAAGGTTCCGACCTTTTACCATGGTGTGTGTGTCACACTTTTCTTTTTCGTGAACGAACGCAGACGCTCTGAAAAAGATCGATGCGTGCGTGCTTGATTTTTGAAGTCTTGAGCAAGCGAAGTGCCAGTGGATTCTGGATTGTGGCCGAGCTCACTCGGGTAGTGCCAAAGTTTCACGGCGGTCGCGGCGCACGGTTGTAGATAGTGTTGGAAGGCACACGTCAGCGAAAAAAATGAAGCTCAAGCGCTTTCTGTTGCGGTACTACCCTCCAGGTGGGAAAATCTCTGCGTGCAGCGCGGATTTGGCTCTTGGCGTTCACACAAGTTGCTTTGTCGCAGGCATTATGCTCGAGTACCAAAAGAAGGATGGCACCCGAGCAATGAAAGAAATTGATTTGTTGCATCTCACAGCTGAGTACGTGGGTTGCTTGGTGTCCAGTGGTGCCGCACCGCAGCTGACACAATGTTCCGCCCGCCAGCACCGATGTGGAGGTACTTGTGAATCAAATAGTGTTCGAGGAGCCGCTTATTTCCGAGTCGCGCAAACCCCAGCTTCGGCGCCTCGTATACAAGCTCATCGAAAAGCTGGAAGCGAATGACACAAGCGATTTCTTTCTGTACAAGATCCTGCGTGCGCACATTCTGCCCCTCACGAACTGTGCTTTCAACAAGTCTGGAGACAAGTGTGTGCCTCGTTCTTGATGTTGTTGCTTCTTTCGTTTGGTGCATGACCGATACCATGTTCCTGATGTTGGTGTGTGTTGATTGCCATGTTGTGGTGGACGCAGGTTCATCACCGGCAGCTACGATCGCACTTGCAAAGTGTGGAGCACTGCCACCGGCGATGAGTTGCTGTCTCTCGAGGGCCACAAGAACGTGGTGTATGCCATTGCATTCAATAATCCGTTTGGGTATGTTCGTTGGTGCCTGCAGGAGCGCCGTTGGTGGCTTGGCTTGGCTTGACTTGATTCGAATGTTGTGCTGGTGCAGCGACAAGATTGTGACAGGGTCCTTCGACAAAACTGCGAAGGCAGGTTGCTTCGTTCCCCCCGCCTCCTTGCCCCCACGGTGTTCTCACTCTTGTGTGTTGCGTGTGTTCCTCCTGGCTCACAGCTGTGGAACTCAGAGACCGGGCAGCTTTATCACACATACCGCGGCCATGCCACGGAAATCGTGTGCCTTTCCTTTGATCCACGTGGCACGCTCATTGCCACGGGTTCCATGGACAACACGGCGAAGTTGTGGGACGTGGAGACAGGGAAGGAGCGGTGCACACTCATGGGCCACACCGCGGAAATCGTTAGCTTGAACTTCAACACCGCGGGTGATCGAGTGATCACGGGATCTTTCGATCACACAGTGAAGGTGTGGGACGTGAAGACTGGCGCGTACGTACCGGTGCAACGGCTGCCAAAGCGGTCTTGATGTGCACGCCACACAACTGTTTTTGTTCTTTTTGTTTGTTCGTTCTTCTTTGCTTTGGCTGCTGCCGGGGTTCACCGTTGGATTTTTGTGCCATGCTGCTGTTGTATGCAGGTGTATCCATACCTTGAGCGGCCACCATGGGGAGATTTCCAGCACGCAGTTCAACTTTTCGGGAGACCTGTGCATCAGCGGCTCCATTGACAGAACGTGCAAGATCTGGAACGTGGGATCTGGCAAGTGTGTGACGACCCTGCGTGGTCACAACGACGAGATTCTGGATGTTAGTTTCAATAGCACAGGGAACAAACTGGTGACGGCGTCCGCCGATGGCACCGCGCGAGTCTACAACACCATGTCTGGGGCTTGCCAGTCCATTCTCATTGGACATGAAGGGGAGATTTCCAAGGTGCGGTCGAGTTGTGTTCTGCTTTGTTTTGTTTTGTTGTTTGTTGTTGATGCGGTTGGGGAAGGGGGGTGGAGCGCGTGATTGACGTTGGCGGACGCGTCATGCTCCACAGGTTTGCTTTAACCCTCAAGGGACCCGGATCTTGACGGCCAGTAGCGACAAGACGGCCCAGATCTGGGACGTTGACACTGGGGATTGCCTTCAGGTGTTGGAAGGACACACAGATGAGATTTTCAGCTGCGCCTTCAACTATGAGGGAGAGACGATCATTACCGGATCCAAGGACAACACATGTCGGATTTGGAAGTGCTAGCGAGTGTGGCGAGCGTGCAGTTTCGGGGGCGCTTGTGCAGAAATTACGACACAAGTTGCGTCTGTGACACATTAGAGTCCAACGCTTGGCCAACGTTTTCACACGTGCCAACAACCCACATCGCCTCTCACCATCACGCAACGGGAATGGGACAAAATCTCCAACTGTTGTTTGACCAACACGGTCCATCTACACAATGCCTGCCCCTACCACATCTTCCTCTTCTTCCGCCAAGTCTTCACGGGGAGCCTCTGATATGGCATGGAGCGGGTGCTTGGCAGACGGCAGCGGTTCGGCAGGCCGGGTCTTGCTGGCGCCCTTTTTCTTCCGCCGCCGATGGTGTTTTCGGCCGTTCATCCCCTTGCCCTTCCCCTTCCCCCCTTTGTGGTGGTGCTTGTGGTGTTTGTCCTTCTTCGTGTGAGTGCCGGCTTCGCCGTCAACGCCCTTGCGCTCTTGCGCACCAGCCGATCTGTCCCCGCTGTGTTTCCGGTGTCGTCGCTTGCGGACGCGCTTCATCACATCTTTCAGGACTGCGGCCACCTTTGGGTGGCGCAGGCGCTTTGCTAGGTCATAGGGCTTATCGTGGTACTGGCAAGCATCGACGGGTGCATGGGTGGAGGGACAAAGGCAAGTTAACTACAATGCGCAAAGGCAAACAAACGGAGGAGTTCGTTCACAGCTCGAACCTTGTCTTCATCCAGCACATTGGCACCGGCTTTCAGCAAAACGAGAACACAATCGATTTTTCCGGCTGCTGCAGCGGCGTGCAGTGGCGTTCTCCAGAACACCTGCACATGGATGGGCATGCAAACGTGACACCACACCGCTCACACGGAACACCCCGGGTCCATGGCAGTCCACGCACCATGTCACGATGGCGAAGCCTGTAGGGATCCTGCTTGCACAGTTCAAGGAGATGCTGGGCGTTGCCCGCCTGGATGGCAGCTCGAACCTCCTTCATGTCGTCACTGTCGGTACACGAGGTTGGTTGCGACACGCTGCTTTCCTGGCGTGCGGGGGCTTTGGCTTCCTCTGCAAGCTGGGCCGCCCGCTCCAACACCTCATCCATGGACATGGCCGTGATGGGCGTTTTCTCTGGGGAAACCTGCATGCGATGGGCCGCATTGTAGTGGTCTGAGGACAGGAGTGACGTCTTCTCGTCCAGTTCCACTCCACGCTGCGAACCCACACGCGGCCGGCCTCCAGTCGACGTTGGCGTCGACTCGACCGTCCCCATGCCTCAAACAAAACTAAAGTGCGCACACGCCACGCCGTGCGCCGGTCACATACGAGTCACACACTACAAAAAGCGACTGTGGTGGGCATGCCGCTGTACAACCCACACCAGGGAGCGGGAACAACGGTCGCAGCACCCGCCAGCAAAGCGAGGACCCGCGTGGCACGACGATGATGTAATTTCACGAAAACCAGAAATGTTGTTGGAACGTTGCTGCGTGCACACGACACCGTGCAGATTGTTCCCACGCCACAGCACTCGCTGCGCCTTTTGGCTCAATGTTCACTCTGTGCACACACGAAGGATGAGATGAAACACATGATGGAAGATTCACAACAGCAAGACGGTCAGAGTCAGGATCAAACTTCACCACTACAACCTCTTGGTCATCACACTCCACCGCGTCCACTCACCCAGGAACCACGGCTGTCCTCACTGGGAGATCGGCTTCCTACGCTATCCGAGCGGGAATCACGCCGCCGACGCGAGGATCGGCGGTCGCCTGATTGTTTGCCACGCCGGTGGCGCCGTGACGAGGACGACGGTTCCTCTTCCCCTTCACCCTCCCCCCGGCTTGACCGATGCCGCCTGTGGTGGTGGTGGCGCCGACGGCTGCTGCTGCTGCCGCCGTGCCGGCGGCGTGCACTGCTGCTGCCCCCCCCGCGATCGCGCGATTTGTGCCGCGGTGTTCGGTGCCCTGCCCCGGCTTGGTGTGACGCAGCGGCAGGTTCATCGCCCCCGCCGGCGCCCACATCACCTGCCCCGCCGGCACCACCGGCACCCGCAGCGGTACCAGCCATGTCGACATGGGCACGTGCGTCGGCCTTGCGTTCGCTGGTGGCCCGCGCCATCGTTTTGCGGGCTAGCAGGCGGTTCAACACAACGGCACCCGTCTCCGCAGTGGAATGGTCAGGTGTCAAGTAGTCGCTGGGGGAGCAGACAACGGGTTCGATTCACCCACACAACCAACGCATGCAACGTCAAGACAAACCCTCGGCTACAAAGGACACAGACATTGGGGTTTGGCACGCAAGACGCACCGGTAGCCATCGGCAGCCCACTGTGCGGTGAACCTCTTGTTGAACAACATGGCGCCACTCAACAAGTCTCCTGCATAGGTTGAGATGTTGCGGCGGCCCACCATCACCTTCGCCACGTTGCGGTTCAGGGTGCGCCACATGTACAGGAACAGGCCTCGGATCTTGTCCACGATGGTGGCGTCGCTGATCTTGGAGTACGCCACGAGTGCGCATCGCACGAGGGCTTCCCAAAACTCAGAGAAGGTCAGCTTGCGCACGGTGTCGTGGCCATCATGCGCCTTGACGGAAGACAGGTAGATGTCACCCAGCTCCAACGTGCTGAGAATGACTGACGACGACAAGTCGAAGTCAGACGCAAACTTGAGAAACTCGGGGTACCCAAGCGCTTGCTTCATTGTGTTCAGACGCTTGGCTTTCATTGGTGCTAAGGTCTAATGGGGCCACACGTCCCAGGGCCAAAACAGTCAGCCGTCCATCGTCACCGTTCCCAGACAACACGCCATGCATGCCTACCTTGTTGTTGGCGCCCTCCATTTTGCGATGCTTGATGGTGCTGTTGGTGGCATAGAACTGGAAAATTTGTGTCAGCGCGTCCTTGTAGTAGTCCGCGATGGCCAGCACATCAGGGTCCTCCAAGAACACATCCACATCGTCAGGACAGCGACGACTCGCCAGCGGCAAGATGTGGTCAATGAGCAGACGCTGGAACGCATCGTCCACGTCAACCTCATCAGGGAACACCTGGGTGAGAGTGAACACACACATATGGTATCATGGACGCTGGGTGAGATTCAAAGTGGTCCAGCAGCATGCAGTTTGGCATGTCGACATGCCTTGGCGGATATCTTGAGGAGCGCCGTTAAGAAGTCGTTGTACGTCATGCGGCGGACGCCCACTCGGTGCTTTCGCTTCACCTCAGCGGTGTACGCGACGTGGATGTCAGCTTCGGAGACATCCGTCGTTCCTACGATTTGTACGTCCCGAGCAAGCTTCACGAACTGGGTAGCCTGGTGCAACAACACCGTGTGGCGTTGGACACGCCCAACTGTGTGAGCCAAGCACACCAGGCGCACGAGCAGCATACACGCAGCATACGCGTGCGTACCCGGAGGTGCTCTGGATCAAGCGGGTCCCCATGCAGGGTGTAGTACGTGAAGATGTTCCATAGTTCGTTTTCTACTGAGGACATGGCGACGCAATCTGGACACCACACGCACACACGAATTTCGCGCCGCTCCATTCGCACGTCAGGCGAGGCTCCTCCAAGACCCAACGCAACGTTCCCGCTGCACTGCGATAATCATACCTTGTGCAGGCAACGCACAGCCGCTAGATCTTACACCGTCACAGCAACGCAGTCGACGCGAGTAGCTGTACCCGACTGCAACGCGCGAAAGCAGCAGGCTGCAGCCGTTGACAGCAGCTTACCCAACAAAAAGATTGTGAAGTCATCTTACAACGCACAATGTTTGCAATAAGCCTGCGGACATGAGCATATGTGATTCGTGCTCGGGCGTGTTCTGGACCAGGGCGTTGTCGTGATCGTTGCTTTGCACGATGGAGTTCGTTCAGGAACAAGTAGATGCTGTGAAGGACTTGTGGCGCAACAAGCGGCAGGTGGGTCATGCGCACCTCGAGTGTGTCCGTGTGTGTCGCCCTCAGTGTGTGCTTGTCATCCCCTGCTGTGTCCGCAGTTCGCCCTGCAAGGCCTGAACCTCGCGATGATCATCTTTTCAGCCCTGATGATCTGGAAGACGCTGTGTGTAGTGACGTACAGCGAGAGCCCAGTGGTGGTGGTGTTGAGGTGCGCGTGCCCCACTTTCGTTCGGTCAGCGTGCGGCGGTGACTTGGATGCTGGTGGTGGTGTTGTGGGTTCATGTTCATTACCAGTGGAAGCATGAAGCCGGCATTCCAACGCGGTGATATCTTGTTCCTGAACAACCCACAGGATGATTCAATTCGTGTGGGCGAGGTGGTAGTGTTCAAAGTCAAGGGCCGGGACATTCCCATCGTCCACCGTGTGCTCAATGTGCACGAGCGTGAGGATGGCGAAGTGTTCCTGCTCACCAAGGGTGACAACAACTTCGTCAACGACCGTGGGTTGTATGCGCAGGGCGAGAACAAAGGAAAGCGGTGGTTGAAGCGCGAAGATATCTTGGGCCGTGCCAGGGGGTGCGTTCGCACGGGTGGTGGTTGGGGGACTTGTGTGTGTTTGCAGCCGGGTGGTTTGTTGACACTGCCGTGCTTTCCTCACACCTGCCCTCACACCCACACAGCTTCCTGCCGTACGTCGGAATGGTGACCATTGTGTTGAATGAGTACCCCAAGGCCAAGTTTGTGCTGGTTGGAGTCATGGCGTTGTTTGTGTTGACAAGCAAAGAGTAGCATCGGAGAGTCTTTTGACAGTTTTGTTTACGTTCTGCTGTGTTACTCGTGGCACCAGGAGCGCTGGCTGTTCAGAGCAACCCAATAACACCAATCCAAATATCTTCACCAACGGCTGTTTCACTTGTCAGTGCTCTGACAAGTGTTGCGACCGCCACTTCGCGAGCGCTGGTGCATGTGTGGCTGGGACAGCTATGGGGAGCTGGGACTGCCATCGATGCTAGAGCACGGAACAGCACCACCAACCAAGCACGCGAAGATCAAGCGAGTGTTAGTGTAGTATGGTTTGACGGCTACCCACCCTGCCTTGCCAGAACCGTCTGTTGCCCAAAACATGCTAGCACCGGGGTGGAGGCCTGAACTGCAGGCTCCACCGGACACTCTGCTTCACTTCACGCGATGGCTGCAGGCTGGAGACCATGGCTGGCACGGCGAAAACCACCAAGGTGGTTCAATGGCACGCGAGACAAGGAGAGCCACCATCAGGGGCGGCCCTGTGTTGCTGCTACCTCGCAACGCAGAGTATCCCTATCTCGCACTGGATGGAGTGTTGGCGTAGAGGACGGCAGGCAGCCCGGAAGCGGAACGTGTTGTTGTTGTTGTTCATCCAAGCAACCTTGTCACCTTGCCATTCGGTGTTGTTGTTGTTGTTTATCCAAGCAACCTTGTCGCCTTGCCATTCGGTGTTGTTGTTGTGGTTCATCCAAGCAAGCGACCAGGGATAATCTGTAGCCTCATTCTTGTCCATGCGTCCTCCTCACACTAGTCCTTCCCCCCTGCCTTTGCAAACGTCCAACGAGTGTGTGTGCTGCGCAATCAATATGAGGACTCATGGACACTTGTTGTGTTTGATCAGAAGCATGTTGTTACTGGTACGATGCAGTATCAGTGCTACTGCAACTCCTCGACGCTCGATGCGGCTTGACACACATGGTGATCAGCATGGACAAGTGACTCCAACAGGAGCAACAGCGCGGAGGGGCACGTGGGCCGGCTCAAACACGCGTCGGACCTTGGGAGCAACATGACCAAGCAGAACCACACAAAAAAAGACCGAGAATGCACAACCGCACCGCCAATGCGCAGGCAGTTTGCGGCAACCAACGCAAAAAGGACGACACGGGTGCACTCAAAAGAAACAACAATTGTTGGGTGAAGCAAAGCAGTATCGAATCAACCCACAACCCACAAAGAAAGGCAACAACACCTTCGACACACACGTGCGCGCGCGCACACACCACACACATCACCCAAACCAACCCCAACCCCACTCCGTTCCTTGTCCCATCCAGCCGCGCCCACCGCTTACGCCATTTCCACAGACGTGCACATGGTGACGGCGGTGAGGAGCTTGGAGCGGCAGATGTCTTCGCTGCTGTACTTGGGCAGCTCGATGCTGAAGAAGCAGGTGTGGCTCTTGGGCAGGTAGTCATCGTCCGAGCCGCCACCCTGCGTGGAAAAGCCACTGATGGTCATGGTGTCCGTGAAGTTGGACGCGATGGGCAGCCGCGACCGACCCCAGGCGAAGCGCAAGAACATGGAACGCTCGGCCTGACTGAACTTGGTGAGCACCTTCCAGAAGAAGCGGATGTGCGGGTCGTTCACCTTGCAGCCGTTGTACCGCGTGTGCTTCTTCAACAGCTCCAGGTCCAGCTCCGGGCTGCCGCACACCAGCGACTCCAGCTCCGTCGGCGTCAGCAGCGACAGCAGGCGCTTGGGCACGACAGACACCAGGCCGGCGCGCACCGCCTGCATCTGCGTCGCGAACTCGTCGAGTCGCAGCGCCACGACGGCGTCGGCGTAGGCCTCCTTGTCGCCCCACGTCACCTTGTGGGCGGCGCCGTTTGGACGGAGCTCCTTCACCCGGCCCGACGACGTGGCGGCCGTCCAGGTGTACGGCAGGTCGGAGAAGTTGTCCGGGGTGACCTCGTTCTTGGCCAGCTCCGCCGGGTCCTTGAGCATGTTCATGCTCTTCACCGTCACCTGGTCCACGGCCTCCAGGTCCGACACGTCCACCACCATGTCCACCAGCGGCTTCCAGCAGATGGGCGGCAGGTCCAGCTGCAGCGGCTCCTGCAGGCGGATGGCCATGCCCATGATGCGCCCCACGATCTCGAACAGCTTCAGGTGCTCCTGCGTGGAGCACGCCGAGTTGGGCACCCACTTGTCCAGTGTGTGGCCCACCTTGTTCACGGCGTTGGGGCACGGCACCAGCAGCGGGAGCTTGGAGCTCTGCAGCTCGGCCATGACCTCCGACAAGGCGTCACGGAACACGCCACCGGCGTCGATGCCGGCCTCGTTCGAGAAGCTGACGTTGAACGGCTGCTGGTTCTTGCGCAGGGCGGACGTCGGCAGCTCCATGAGGTGCTTGGCCAGCTGCACAAACAGCGAGTCCTTGTTCACCTCCACGCTGCCCGACGACTCGCCGCTGGCCTGGTCACCACCACCACCACCACCACCACCACCACCACTACCACCACTACCACCACCACCGCCGCCACTGCCACCGCTGCCCGCCGCCACGTCCGCCGCCAGGGCGCGCTGGCGATCCAGCTTGACGTTCACGTTGCGCGAGTTGCCGTACATGTCCGTGATGCCGTTCGTGGCGGAGCACTCAATGGCGCGGTTCCACACGCCCATCTTGAGCTGCGAGAACACCACGCCGCGCAGGCGGCGGAAGGTGTACGCCAGGCTCTGGTCGTCGCCCGTGTTGTTCCAGTTGATGAGCGGCAGCAGCGCCGCGACCCGCGCGTTGAGCAGGCGCAGCACCGCGAAGCGCAGGCGCAGGTCCTCCAGCTTGCGGTGCTCCAGCTCCGGGAAGCGCGCGATTTCGGCGGTGGCCACGATCTCCTTGGGGGACATGCGCAGCGGCGACGTGGTGATGGCGCTCACGCGGCGCTGGCTGCGGCCGGCACGGTGCATGCCCACCTGCGACGCGGCGTTGTCCTTGCCCTGCTTCTTGTCGCACAGGAGAGACACGAGGGCGCACAGCTGGTGGTCGGCCTTGAGCGACCAGGACCCCTGCGTGTTCACGGCGTAGGTGAGGTCGTCCTGCTTGGCGCGCAGCACCTCGGCCTGGTACGCCAGGCTGAACTTGGGCGTGATACTGAACTTGAAGCCCCAGAACTTGGGGCCGTCCATGAACGGGATGGACCGCGCGAGGAAGGGCCCCGACGGCAGCGCGGTGCGGCGCACGAGGGGCCACACGATCTTCACCAGCACGTGGTTGTGCGGGTGCTCGTCGACGCGGGTGTGGAAGCAGTCGGAGCACATGTCGAAGTCCTCGCAGTGGCCGCAGTGGTAGCGGTGGCCGACGATGGGGCTGACCTTGCACATGCCGCACGTGGTGCCGGTGTGGACGTCCGACTTCGTCGCCTTCTTCAGGTCCTTGGAGCGGTACATCTTGGGGAAGATGGACATGATGGGGTGGTTCATGGAGTGCACGCCCCAGTGAGACTGGCGGCGGAACACCAGCAGGGAGTGCGTGGCGGGGTTGTGCTGCGGCGACGGCGAGGAGCCCGCCGAGACGACGACCTCACAGTTCTCGCACACGTTGAAGTTGGGGCAGTGCGCGCAGGTGTAGCGAATGCCGGACACGGGGCGGCGGCAGGACAGGCAGAAGCGGTTCGGGTGGTTGGCCTTGCGCAGCCCCACCGCGAGCTGGTAGTACAGCGTGTCGCCCTCCACCTTCACGGGCTTCACCTTGGGCGCCTTCGCGGCCTTCTTCTTGGTCGGTGCCATTTGGCGGCCGAACCGGTCGTACCGGCGCTGGAACATGTTGTTGTTGGCGTTGGGGTCGATCTTGAGCACGGGACCCGTCACGGACTTCACCTCTGCCGCCACCAACTGCGCCTCGGCGCTGTCGTCGCGCGTCACCAAGTCGTACTCCACCTCCATCGGGGCTTCCTTCTCGTCCTCATCCTTATCCTTCTTCTTGTCCCCACTGGCACTCGCACCAGCACCAGCACCAGCACCGGCTCCCGCACCGGCACCGGCACCGGCACCAGCACCAGCTCCAGCCCCAGCTCCAGCCCCAGCCCCAGCCCCAGCCCCAGCACCGGCCCC
>Ga0213833_1002709_pt1 | contig 11291 bp, 8 predicted proteins | sample SWATP21_FD_160575 | JGI IMG/M metagenome (GOLD analysis project Ga0213833, IMG submission 160575) | Coastal seawater microbial communities from Marineland, Florida, United States - SWA TP2 #1 | ecosystem: Environmental > Aquatic > Marine > Coastal | place: USA: Florida | collected 2016-08-14
TTTCTCACTGTGGTGCGAGAAGCAGTGTTTGAAAGGGTTCGGCCAGCAGAAGAATTCACACGATTATATGTGTTCTGATCTCTATAGGAAGATGCGGATGGTGGGACAGAGGTGCTTCTACCCATATAGTAACCCATGAGTCCCCCCATGAGTACGCCAGACATACTTCTGCGTCGATGATAATGATCTCTCCCAGTCGAATCGCTAGGCTCAGCAGTCGAAGCCAATGTATTGGGATCAACATCGTTTAGCATGAGAGTGTCGATCGTCCCATCCATGTAATGGGTGATAACCCGGCTATCTGCCTTTGATTCAACGACCTGTTCATCAATAATCTTGAAATTATCGGGTTCGATTTCTTCCAAGGTAGTGATTAAGCCTTTCGTTAGTTCGATTTTTTCTTCTTCAACGTATTGTACGTTGTTACAACTACTTAAAAAGAGCGCTCCTGCCGTACCAATGGCAACTAAGGTGTGTTTAGCAGAGTTTTTGAGGCGCGTAAAATTCCGTTTTGGCGTCATAATGGTGGTTTATTGGTTTTGAAGTTTTCCACTATTTAGTCATCCAAGATAAGCATAATTCTGGTAGGATAAAAGCTAAGAGAATATGCGAGCTACATGGGTTTTTCTTCTAATTCTTTTTGTGCTATTAAGTAGATGTTTTCTAAGATTTCATCACTATAGTAAGGGAAGTTCGACTTGATTCGTTGCAGTATCTCTTCTTTCTTTGCTTTCCCATCTAATCTGACAATTTGTTCCTGGATATATTCTTTTTCAAGTTCTATTTTACGTTTACTACCAAGCTTTTCATCGATGATTGCTAAAAGACCTTCCGAAGCTTGTGCAATGCGTCGGAGATTACCGGCGCGTATTTTTGAGAAGTCCAGGAATTTATAAAATAGGAATTTGTTCTCAGCAAACCTAAGCTTGTACTCAGGGGTATCTTTGGGAAGGTCACGGGAACCATTCCTGTACTTAAGCCCAATTTCTGTCATCAAGGTTTCTACGTGTTCGAGTTGCTGAATACTTTGGTAGAGGGCTGTTAATCTCTTATACATGTCGAAGTCTACAATACTTCCTTCTCTCGAATCGATGGCGTATTGAATAGTAGTAAAGTCGTACTGGGGTTGAATGTATCGCCAATCATAAAATTTACCGATTTTTTCATGGGCAAAAAGAGTATCCCATTTGATGTTTTGTTCAGCTTGATATTCTGCCCAAATTGGAAAACCCAAGCGAATACCTTCCAGTTCAATCTTTAGGCTAGACCATATCTTTTCACTCTCTTGTTTGATGTACTTACTCTCTTGATAATTATTTAAGTAAAAGGCAGAATAAACACTAGCAAATACAATAATCAACTCTACGATCACGAGTTGCCATTTAATACCCAGTGCGCCAGATACACGGTTTAAAAACTTAGACAGAAACATAATTGTCGACTTAGGTCAGTAGAATAAATCACCTACAGGTGATCTCTTAGCTGGACTTTAGGTTTTTGAAAAATGAGAGAACTCCCCAGTGTGTGTAAATTTGAAGTAACGACACTTTAAACTTATGATCACACTACCCGAAGAGTTCTCACATCAAATATCGGCATTTGCCGGCATATTTAGCAAAAAGGTCTTTGAACATGCGAAGGTTTTGTTAACGGGTTGTCTATTGGTAGTTGGCCGCCGAACCGTTTGTAGCGCCCTTCGAGCCGTTGGTTTAAGTCATGAAAAGCGCTTTGATAAATATCATGCAGTGTTAAGCAAAGCCAAATGGTCTGCTTACCAATCTGCCCGAATTTTGCTAGGTCTACTGGTCAATCATTTCTTTGCCAAGGCTCCCTATTTAGTATTTGGCATCGACGAAACGATCGAAAGACGTCGGGGAGCTAAGATCAAAGCCAAAGGGATTTATCGGGATCCAGTACGTTCTAGTAGGTCACATTTTGTCAAATGTAGCGGCCTACGTTGGATCAGCCTAATGCTACTCACGCCCATTAGTTGGGTCGATAGAGTTTGGGCTTTACCTTTTTTGACTGTGTTGGCACCCTCTGAACGCTATAACCAGCAAAGGGGCAAGCAGCATAAGAAGATTACCGATTGGGCTCGACAAATGCTGTTGCAATTGAGTCGTTGGTTGCCTAATCGACAGCTGATCGTCGTGGGCGACAGCACTTATTCGGCCATTGAATTGTTGGACAGTGTCCGTCAGCACGTCTGCATGATCACTCGCTTGCGACTAGATGCAGCTCTTTACGATTTTGTTCCTCCCCGACCTGCGGGTCAAGTAGGACGTAACCGTAAAAAGGGCAAACGGTTGCCACGGCTGTTGGAGCGACTTGACGATCCTGATACGCAATGGAGAGAGCTGATCATTCCTAAGTGGTATAATCATGGCCCCAAAGCAATGCAGCTTGCTACCGGGACGGCTATTTGGTATCATTCCGGAATGCCTCCTGTACCCATTCGATGGGTGCTCATTAAAGATCCCAATGGACGTATCGATCCAGCTGCCTTACTGTGTACCCAACTGGACTTAAGAGCGGCTCAGATCATCAATTTCTTCATTCAAAGATGGACCGTCGAGGTCACTTTTGAAGAAGTCAGAGCACACCTAGGGGTAGAAACTCAAAGGCAATGGTCGGATCTGGCCATCGCCAGATCTACTCCCATCTTGATGGCATTGTTTAGCTTGATCGCACTGTGGGCAGATCAGTTGCAAAAGCGTAACCTATTGTTCCTAAAACCTTGTGCATGGTATCAAAAATCACGTCCGACTTTTTCGGATGCCATCGCCTCGGTTAGATACCGAATTTGGCAAAATCAGCATTTTTGCATGTCCCCTTTTCAGGCTGACATCCAAAAATTAAACCCACCCTGGGCCGAGCATCTAATTTTTATGCTCACTAGGGCAGCATAAAAAACCTAAAGTCCAGCTTAGAAGCTATTTGAATTTGGCTTCTGAAAATTGTTATAGGTCAATTTTATGGCCATTGAGGCACCAAAACCGGAGTTTGGCCTTAGCCAAATGAGGATTTTGGGAACGAAAAGGGCCGGAAAATGGGTCATAACAAAATCTGAGTGTTAAATTCAAATAGCTTCTTAAACAGCTTCACTTTTTACCGCCTCAAGTGAGATGTTGGTTTATACCAAGACAATTGATCTCCCCGTAGTTGAACTTTGAAGACAAAAAGAAGATATGACTTTTAACAATTTTCCCTGGTTCGATCATGCAGCCTACCCATTCGATTCAAAACATCTTAGCATTGGCGGGCATCAACTACACTACATTGATGAAGGGCAAGGTCCTACTCTGCTGTTTATTCACGGCACTCCTTCTTGGTCGTATGATTATCGGCATCTTATCAAGGTCTTGCAATCAAAATTCAGGTGTATTGCAATCGACCTGATGGGGTTCGGCCTCTCTGACAAACCGCGCGATTATGATTATAGTACACAAAGGCATGTTCAAGTACTTTCGGATTTTATCAAGCAGTTGCAATTATCCGACCTCCATCTGGTTTTGCATGATTTTGGTGGGGTCATAGGAATGGCCTATGCAGTGGATCGGCCTAAGCAGATACGCAGCATTACTATGTTCAATTCCTGGCTCTGGGACAGCTCCGGAGAACCTGAATTCAAAAAATCCAGTCGAATATTGAAAAGTCCACTCCTACCCTTCCTTTACCTAAGATTGAACTTCTCGGCTCGATTCCTCCTACCGAAATCATATCATAAGGCAGCAAGACTCAGCAAAGTCACACACAAGCATTATACCGGTGTTTTCACAAAAGCAGCTGAACGGCAGGGCCCCTTGGCCTTTGCCCGCTCTATTCTCAATGATCAGGAATGGTTTGGAGAATTGTGGAAAAAAGTACACCGCCTTGCTGATAAACCTATTCTATTTGTATGGGGAATGCAGGATCCATTTGTTTTACCGAAGTACTTGGATAAATATGTGAATGCCTTCTCAAAGGCTGAGGTAGTTAAGTTGGACGATTGTGGTCACTACCCACAAGAGGAAAAGAAAGAGGAGGTTTTAAAAGTTGTAAGTCAATTCTTGCTAGCCAGGATCAAATCAACAACTCCCGCATCAAATCTTTAAAGTCTTCAGCATCTTCGAATTGATGGTCGCTATAAACCGTCGCTCTAAAGCGAAGATTTCGTACTTTCTCATCACGTAACTCTACCTCGATCATCACATTACCAAAGGCTTGTTTTAGCTTCTTCCCCGCCTCAAAATTGGGGCGGGGCTTGAGGTAGTGGCGTTCTGTGGTTTCCACCCAATTCGGCTTATTATATGTTCGGCTATCAGATATCTGTGTGCGGTAGTTCAAATTGAGGACCTTCTCCTTGAGGTAATCAAAAAAATGAAATACTTCACGTTTAGAGTAGTTGGTTTTATAAAAGTGAACCACAAAGCCTTTGGAAGAGGGGGTGTCTAAAAAATCCAGGGCTTCATCAATATCATCTGGTAAGGCTTGGAAAATAGCATACTGGTCCCGCAACCAATCTATTAATCGCCGCCTAACTAGTCCTTCTCTCCACTGCAAATAGTCTTGCTTTTCTGCCACTGTCCGTTCAATCATCTTATGCACTACTGGCTGGCTAGGTGAGCTTTGCTCTGCCTCCTGAAAAAGCTGTTTGATATAGTCCCAAAGTTTTGCCATTGCTTTCCTAACAATCTTATGCCTCATAAGTTGCCCTGCTTCCGCTAATTTTCATAAACGATAAAGCAGCTTAATTCAACTCGATCATAGTATCCACCATGGGTCTCATTCTAATGCCGACGAAGAATCTTGCTAGATTTACCAAGACTTGCCAATCGCCTCCTCCTTTTAGGCAATAAGTTTTACCTTTAGTTACCTAAAATTTGTAGGTTTCTCAAGAGCACTGCAATTGCCAGAGAACCACCAGAATCATACAAGTCCATTGCTAATAAAACCGAACAACATGCGATACCTTTACCTCTTGGTTTTGACCGTATTCTTGGGTCAATCCACTTGGGCCCAGGGCACTCGATTACTCCGACAGCCCACTATCAGTCAAGATAAAATAGTATTTGTTTATGCCGACGACCTCTGGATTCTCAATCGAGGGGAAGGCACTGCTCAACGACTAACCAGTGCAGAAGGCAGTGAAAGTCTTCCACATTTCTCACCCGACGGTAGCCAGGTAGCCTTTACGGGTCAATATGATGGCAACACCGACGTGTACATCGTTCCCACTGCTGGTGGCGAACCCAAGCGGTTAACCTGGCACTCCAGCCCCGACTTTGTTCAAGGTTGGACAGCTGATGGGAAATCTGTACTATTCCGATCCTCAAGGGATGGCCGCCCTACCCAAACCAACAAACTCTACACCGTTTCATTAATGGGCGGATTACCAAAGTCCTTAGCCATTCCAAGAGCTGCGTATGGTGAACTCTCTGGCAAAGGGGACTATATCGCTTACACGCCAATCACAGGTTGGGATCCCGAATGGCGTAATTATCGCGGAGGCCAGGCTATGCCAATCTGGATTGTCAACATGAAGAACTACAAACTGAAGCGCGTGCCACAGCCGGACCAAGAGCGACACCTAGATCCTGTATGGTACAAGGGGCAAGTTTATTTTCTATCCGAAAGGGATTATGCCAGTAATATCTGGTCGTTCAACCCCCGGAACGATGAATTGAAACAAGTTACTTTTCATAAGGACTTTGATGTCAAAAGTTTGGATGCTGGTCCAGATGCAATCATTTATGAACAGGGGGGGTGGCTTCACGAGTTAAAACCGGAAACCGGTGCTAGTAAGCAATTAGCAGTTGAAGTGAAAGGCGATTTTCATTGGGCACGTCCTCGGTGGGAAGATGTGCCAGGAAGTCGACTGGCGAATGCTTCTCTTTCTCCAACTGGTAAGCGAGCTTTGTTTGAGTACCGAGGAGACATCTTCACGGTGCCTAAGGAGAAAGGGGATTGGCGCAATCTTACACAGTCTCCCGGTATTGCTGATCGATATCCAGTTTGGTCTCCAGATGGCCAAAAAATAGCTTGGTTTTCTGATAAAACTGGAGAATACACTTTAATGATTGGTGATCAATTAGGACTAGAGGAACCGAAAAGCATCACGCTCCCAAATCCTACCTTTTACTTCAATCCCACTTGGTCTCCAGATGGCAAATACATCGCCTATACGGATACCGACTACAATCTATGGTATGCTAATATCGAAAGCGGTTCAGTGAAAAAAGCTGATACAGATCGCTTTGCACACCCGAATCGTAGCATGAACCCCGTCTGGTCACCAGATAGTCGCTGGATCGCCTATGCACGCTTACTGGACAATCAATTCAAGGCCATTAAGGTGCATCAAGTCGAAACAGGTCAAACCTATCAACTGACTGATGGTATGGCTGATGCTATGAGCCCCGTCTGGGATGAAAGCGGCAAGTACCTCTACTTTCTAGCCAGCATCAACTTCGGTTTGAATACGGGTTGGCTAGATATGAGTTCCTATGATCCTTCTACTACTTACCGTCCCTACATGGTTTTGCTCGGAAAGGACACTCCTTCCCCTTTTCTACCTGAAAGTGATGAAGAACCCGATCCAGAAGAAGATAAAAAGGATAAAAAGGCGGACAAAGACTCTTTAGTTACGATCGACATACCTGGCTTAGCTCGTCGCATACTCCCTATCAATGCTCCATCTCGCAACTATGTAGCTATGGTAGCAGGGCCAGCAGGTAAGTTCTTTTACATGGAAGCAGTAGACAACCAGCCCGGATTAAGTCTACATCGATATGATATAAAAAAACAAGAATCAAAGTTATTCCTCAAAGGGGTGAATCAAGCCTCTTTGTCACATGACCATAAGCAGTTGCTCTACAACAGCCGTGGTAGTTGGGGTATTGTTTCAGCGGGTGGCCCTCCGCCAAAACCTGGAGCAGGAAAGCTAAAGTTGAACCTCCGCATGAAAGTAGAGCCTCGTCAAGAATGGGCACAAATCTATAAAGAAGGATGGCGGTACCAGCGAGATTTTCTATATGTGGACAATGTACACGGCGCCCCTTGGAACGAAATTTATGATTGGTATCGGCCTTGGGTAGACCATGTTCGCCATCGGACTGACTTGAACTACATTGTAGATATCCTCGGAGGTGAGGTCGCCGTGGGTCACTCCTATACGAGAGGTGGAGACTTCCCTGATATTGATCGGGTATTTATTGGTCTACTCGGAGTTGACTTGGAAGAAGTCAATGGCTATTATCGGATTAAGAAAATCTATCATGGCGAAAATTGGAATCCTGCCGCAGAAGGGCCACTGGCTATTCCCGGCTTGGAGGTGAAGGAAGGAGATTACATTTTGGCCATAGACGGACAATCTCTCAAAGCACCTATCAATCCATTTAGTTTACTGGAAGGTAAAGCCGATCGTCAGGTTAAGCTGCTCGTGAATAATCGTCCATCTGAAGAAAACGCCAAGTTAATCACTATCAAAGCCATCCGCAGCGAACGCAATTTGCGCTATGTGGATTGGGTTGAGGGGAATCGCAGAAAGGTCGACAGCTTGTCTAATGGGCAGCTAGCCTATGTTTATGTTCCCAATACTAGTGGGCCTGGATTTACGTCCTTTAATCGTTATTATTTTGCTCAACAAAACAAGAAGGGAGCCGTCATAGATGAACGTAACAATGGGGGCGGTTCTGCGGCTGATTATATGGTAGATGTAATGGCCCGTAAACTACATGGTTACTTCAACAGCAAAGCTAGCGACCGAAGGCCATTTACCACACCAATGGCTGGTTTGTGGGGCCCCAAGGTCATGATAATAAATGAAAGAGCCGGGTCTGGTGGAGACCTCCTCCCGTACCTATTCCGTAAAATGGAGATTGGGCCTCTAGTGGGTACGCGTACCTGGGGAGGTTTAGTCGGTACTTGGGATACCCCACCTTTCCTAGATGGTGGAAGAATGGTGGCACCTCGAGGTGGATTTTTTGATGTGGATGGGGAGTGGGCTGTCGAAGGCGTAGGTATTGCTCCAGATGTCGAAGTGATCCAAGACCCTGCCCAGGTTATTCAAGGGCGTGATCCGCAGCTGGAGCGTGCCGTACAGGAAGCCTTGAAGCTTTTAAAAACAGAAAGTATAGAATTAAAACCTGAACCTGCAGCCCCTGTTCGCTGGAAACGACCAGGTAAGGGATAAACTCTTAACCGTCAATAAGTGGGCTGCCCAGGGAAATCAAGCTCCTTGGGCAGCCAAAATACCAGGTTTTGTCGCTCCTCCCCTCTGGACTTTGTTCTGAAGAATCCCGATCTTTGCCCGAAAAGAGATTACTACATGATCTTTGAAAACCATACCATATTCTTCTACATTCTGATTGGTTTGATGACGATTGGCGTGTTGCAAAGTTTATCCATTGGTTTCTTGTTCTTTTTCAAAGGCTCAGGAGAGCGCAGAGCTAATGCCTTTTATGGGCTTTTATTAATAACCATTGGACTCACACTGCTACATAACATCTTTATCCTTACTGATTTCTATAAGGCCTATCCACAATTCAACTTCCTCCCGATTTACTATACCTTAGCCTTCCCGACTTTGCTATTTTATTATGTAAAATTAACGCTCTACCCTGCCTATAAATTCAGGTTATCGGATATTAAGCATTTCATTTTACCAGGAGGGCAATTGCTTTTCTTTCTGGTTACTTTTTCCAAAAGTATAGAAGCAAAAAGTCAAGTGGATCGCTATTTCTATAATCCTTTCTACGGAGGGTTTGAGCAATTCTTGTATCTAGCCGGATTCTTCGCCTATATGTACTTTGCCTACCGGTATATTCGCCGAAGACGTAAACAAATCAAGGATCGAAAACATATCAAAGCCATAAAGTACCTCAACAAATTACTACAGATTCTTTTCTTGCTTTTCTTCCTGCATGCCTTTATGGTAATTAGTGATTTTATCAGTTTTGAATTTTTCCGAGTAGACCTCCGCGCAAGCAAAATCTTTGCGGGATTAGGCATCTTTTCCTTTGTTGCAGTTGTCTATTGGTTAAGTATCTATGGCTTTCAGGTACTGTTTTGGGGCAGGAAAGTTTTCAGGGAATAGGACATTTAGTACTTTCAGACCACATTATAGTAGAGCGTACCTCAAAACTGTCTGCCTCCTTGACATTTTTTGTGGTTCTATCTGGCATTTTTTCAATGAAATTATGCCCTAAAGGAGCCTTCTGCTGTCCAAATCCTTCTTGCCGAATCGGCAGGGATAGTTTTGAAATACCCTCTAAATAAGTTACCAAACCTTCAATACATGCGACGCCTTTTCTTGACGCTCATTGCTAGTCTCCCCGTATTGTTATATGGGCAAATGTCCTTTGATTCGCTCATTTTAGTCCAATCACATCGAATCTACTTTGATCTCGGACAAGACCAATGGCTAGAGGGATCCGACTCCGTACTAGTGGAAATTGCAAGCTTCTATGGAGAGCAGCCAGAAGCGCGGATCCACTTAACCGCGCATACGGATTCGATTGGGACCAATGATTCCAATCAAGGACTATCTGATCGCAGAGCCAACACCGTCTTAAGTGGTTTGATGGAGCAAGGTATCCCCGAAGAGATTCTGGTGATCGAAACCTTCGGTGAAAGCATCCCTGAAGCAGACAATAGCACAGAAGAAGGACGGCAGCAGAATCGCCGGGTTACCATTGATTGTTACATCAGTAAACCCATGACCTACTTGACCGGACAAATCCGGGATGAAGAAACAGGCGAAGGCATACCAGCAGAATTGCGCCTCCGCGGTAAAGAATTTGAAGATAGCTTCCAAACCAATCCCGATGGAACCTTTAAACATGTGGTTCCTGATCAAAAAGTAATCACTGTAGATATACTATCCAAAGGCTATTTCCTGAAAAGTAGAACGCTAAAGACTCGGGCAGATATTATGCTACACATGGCCCTCCCTCAAGCCGCTCCTGGTAAAGTAGCAGAGATACCTGACCTTTTGTTTGTAGGGAATAAAGCTATTTTGCTTCGTGAATCCGAACGCGTTCTTCCCATGGTCTATGGCTTCATGAAAATGAACCCAGACTTAGTCATTGAGATCGGCGGACACATCAACCGCCCCAATCAGCCGCCTGTTTCAAGAGAATCTTGGCACTATGAATTGTCTCGAGATAGAGCAAAAGTTGTCTTCGATTATTTGCTTGCCAACGAAGTCGACCCCAAGCGAATCACTTTTAAAGGGTATGGCAATTGGAAGATGCGTTTTCCTAAAGCGCGTTCCGGACAGGAACAACAAAAAAACCGTAGGGTAGAGATTCGGGTAACCGGTAGAGTTGGTGATGAAAAGTAAGCTACTCGCACCCACTGTATAGCTTACCCGGTGAACTAGCGATACGTCATTCATCAAAATAAATAGGGAGCCCTCTCAAAATGTTTTTGGGAGGGCTCTTCCCGTTTTGGAAGAAGATTTCTGATCTTTGGGCTATCTCGTTGGAGTTTCCCAACTGTATCAATCAAACGAAATGACCTTTAATAATCAAGTGGCAATCGTCACTGGCGCGGGGAGCGGGATAGGATTCCAAATTGCACAACAATTGGCACAAGAAGGAGCCGTTGTCCTACTCAACGACCTTGATGAAGAAATGGCTATTGCTGCTGCTGCGAAGATCAGGAGCCAAGGTGGCCGATGCCAAGCAACTGTAGGTGATGCTGGTGATGTACAGTATATTCAAGAAATGGTGAGTGAGGCCGTAAACGCCTTCGGTCGCCTAGATATTGCGATCGCGAATGCCGGTATAACGACCTATGGAGATTTTCTGACTTATTCGCCTGAACGTTTCCAACAACTCGTCAATCTAAATCTGCAGGGCACCTTTTTTCTGATCCAAAGAGCTGCTCGGCAAATGATCAAACAAGGTAAGGGAGGGCGGATTTTGCTTATGTCTTCCGTCACAGGGCATCAATATCATCCAGAGTTGACCGCCTATGGCATGTCAAAGGCCGCCATTCGATTCCTGGCCAAGACTTTAGGTGTAGAACTAGCCCCGCACCAGATCACGGTAAACGCCATCTCTCCAGGGGCTACTGTAACGGAACGAACAGAAATTATGGATGGAGGAGATTTCAGCCAGCAGTGGGAACGCATTACCCCCACTCAACGCCCTGCGACCACCGAAGACATCGCACATTCTGCTCTTTTCCTCCTATCCCCAAAATCTGGACAAATTACCGGCCAAACCATTATTGTAGATGGAGGATGGACTGCCACCAGCCCGCCCCCCATCCCCACAAACATTAAATCATGACCACTCCTGAAC
>Ga0213833_1002711_pt1 | contig 11289 bp, 16 predicted proteins | sample SWATP21_FD_160575 | JGI IMG/M metagenome (GOLD analysis project Ga0213833, IMG submission 160575) | Coastal seawater microbial communities from Marineland, Florida, United States - SWA TP2 #1 | ecosystem: Environmental > Aquatic > Marine > Coastal | place: USA: Florida | collected 2016-08-14
AGTGACCCGACGCCGCTCTGATGCGTCGTGGAGGGGCGGGGGTGTCGCGTGGCTTGTCCACTTGTGTGAGAAAGAAAGCGTGGAAACGTAGAAAGGTGTGGGGTGAGCTGGGGTTGAATTGCGACATGGAAACTACACACACGTTGTTGGTGTGGGGCGTAGGAAACAAAAGCGCTCGCACGCCACTACAAACACTCTGGCTCTCATTCACATTGTGTCACGACATCCGTGACATGTCACTGTCCAGGGGGGGCGGAATCAGATGCAACATCTGCAGTCGCACTATCAGTACCGTTGAATCGACCATCAAACTCCTCTTTGGAGATGCCTTGCACACTGGTGTGGTCCAGTCGCTTCAAGAAGGCGAGCGCACTTTGGAAATTGGCGAAGCAGTAGCCGCTCCTGTAACACGGCGACAATCACTGCGGTGAGCGCGGTGTCCACATACGGCTTGTTCACACACACGTAACGCACTTTGACATGAGGCCGCCAGGGTATCGAAACCTATCAATGTACCGCGCATTCGCCAGGACTTGCCGAACGTTGGCACGCAGTACCACGAAAATGAAAACAGGGAGGAACTCATCCGCACCTGCATTCACCAGCATGCGAGCATCACACGTGACATAAAGAGAACAACGCAGCAGACCAGCCCATGCACCGACACAACAATAAAACCAAAACAAACCGAAAGAACACACACACACACACACACACACACTAGAGGCAGACGGGCATCACGGCATACGCACCAGGTCGTGAGGCATCCGCGCCACGAGTGAGGTTCAAGGACCTAAAGAGGATGTCACAACATGCCACAATGCAATCCAGCTTGTCTTGTGGCGTGACGTAGCTGTTGACGCGAGACAACTCATCCTGGGCGAGTCGAATCACCATCTGCACAACACAACACAACATGTGAAAGCGTCAACTCCCGGCAACGTGCAACACACACCCCGCGCAGTCCCACATGAACGCGCGCGCACCTCGTTGTTGCAGCCGGCAGGCACATCAAGGTTCTCGGCTGACAAGAACTGAAGTTGGGCACAGCGTTGAAACAAGGCGTCATCTTCCGCCTTTTCTTCGGGTGTGCTCTTGAACACAAGAGGATGCAGGGCGCGCATAATCTCTCTGAACCACACAAAACGGAGCAGGGGTGAACTGTGATGGACAAGCCACCAGCTGGCACCACGACACATCAAACGCACTTCTCCAATTCGTCACGTGCGTAGTCCACGGTGGCATCAGACGCAGACTTGAACAGGTCGCGTTCATACAACCAGTTGACGGCACCCTCCATGAACTCACCCACCGAAGTCTGCCACGCCACCCAACGCGAACAATGCATGCGTGCACAGCCAACAACAGCAATCACATGACCAAGGCCCATTCACCCAACATGCACCCACCACACCCACGCACCCCAATGTCTGCTGCCAGAGCGCCACTTTCAATGGCAGCATGGGTGCGTTTCATGAACTGTGACACCGCCTTCTTCAACTGCATCGCGTCTGGTGTCGCCATAAACGCCTTGAACAGGGCAATATCGGCCTCCGCAGACGACGCCGCGGCGCTGGCACTGCGGTGCGGCCGGTTGGCGTTGACCTCCGCGATGCCTTCGAACAGGGTGTTGCTGCCTTCGCTGTCGTTATCGTCTCCGAACAACCCCTTGAAGTCCGCCGCCCGACGCGGCGTGCCTGACGCCACGACACGCCGTCCCACATTACTATCCTTGGACTTGAGGTAGCTGGGCGCCGCAGAGCCCCACGTGGGGTCAAGCGCGGCGACGGTGCTGGCACCCGGTCGGGTCAACGGCGACGCCGGCGGAAACAAACCGCCACGACCGCCGCTTCCACGCGCATCTCCCAGCACCTCCTCTGTGGCGCCGCCGCCGCCCGTTGCTCTGCCTGCGGACCCTGAGCTGTCGTTTGGTGCACCCCGCCCGCCGCCCGCGCCCGCACCCGCACCCGCACCCGCACCCGTACCACGCAAGGCTTCACCTGTGCCCCCACTGCTACTACCTGCCTGCTTGTTGACTTCGTCTGCCACGGGGGTGCTGCGCTGGGATCCAGATCCTCTGGCGTCACTGCTACTGTTGGCACTGTTGCCACCACTACCACTACCGCTGCCGCCGCCGCTGCCACTGCCGCTACCACCACTGCCTTCCCAGCTTGCCGGCAGGAACATCGACCCACTACCAGAGGAGTGGTGGCCACTGCCACGACCAGCCACGGGCATGCCTCCAGCGGACGTCGCAAGCGGGTGCGAGTTGTCGCGCACCACCACAGGAGATTGGTCAGGTGGTGGAGGCGCGCTGCCGTGGCGTGGAGGAACACCTGGCGCAGGGGAGCTTAGGCCTGAGAAGTCGTACTCACTTGACGGCCGGGTGTGGTAACGAATGCGTAGCTTGCTGTTCTCCATGCGCAGGTGTGCAACGTCTTCTTTCGATGCACTCAACGCTTGTTTTCTGAGGCCCACCGTCAGTCACACGAACGCAGAACACCACAAAACACGCACACACACACACACACACACACACACACACACACACACACACCAGAGCATAGGTTCAGCCTTGGACAGGACCGATACAGGAACACATCCAACACAAGCATCCCTGCGCTGACAACTGTGTGTTACGCACGTTTCTTTCAAGTCAGCCTCCAGTTCTGTGACGCGCGCCCGCAGCTGCTCGATCAACGCAATCAAATCCGGCTTGGACGTGGTCGCCAGCGAACCAGAAAAGTTCAAGGGGTGCACAGTGCTGCCCGAGGCCTGTCGATACACGTCATCCTCATCTCCCACAGCTGGTGCACCTCGGTTTGCACCAGCCTTGCTCACTCCCCCAGGCGAGAACACAGACCCGCCGCCGCTTTGCGCAATGCGCCGGTCCTTCCACGTGCCGGGTGTCGCCGGCGGCGCAGGGGCGGGCGCAGATGGAGGCGTGGCCGGAGGGCTCTGACCAGCGGCGTTCGTCCGGCTCGACACGTCGCCCTGTGTCACTGGCATGGCTGTCGCCGCTGCCTTGGAAGGTGCCTCGGGATGGCGGGAACCATCCCCCCCGGCCTGCATCGCTTCAAACAGCGACGATGTGTCGGCCAACATGGATCGCAGCTCATCCATGGACTCCACAGCCACACCGGATGTTGAGGGTTCACGCTGTGACAAAATGAGGCTGGCTTTGGGTGGCGTGACGACGACGTGAGCAGGTGCGACCGCCGTGCCAGGCGCAGCAGTGGCGACCTCGTCGCCAAACAATCCCGCTGATCCAACCAATGAGGTCAGATCTGCCTGCGAAGAAGACCGAGCCGTTGCATCGGTTTCACTGAACAAGCCTTCAGAAGCAATCGGGGTGTTGGACGCACTCGCTACCATCGGTGAGTCGCCCACGTCGTCGAAGAGAGAGGACCCACGACTCATGCTGTCGACACAGTAACACAATCACAGCCCCAGAGCAACGAGAGGGGAACGTAAACACACCACCCCCACCGCTGGAGCGCCAGCAACAGTGGTGAAGCGGTGTGCGCACCAGGTAGGTGCCTATGCGAAAGCTGACGAAGTGCGGCAAGCTCCAAACACACCAAGGAAGGATCCTGGGTCGCGTGGGAGGAGATGTGTTTTATGTCACATTTTATGTCAATTGACGGGGTGCAGCGATCTTCTTCAAGACTTCTTGCACCAACATTTGAGGCATGGGATACCAGGTGTGTAGGCTGAGGGAGGGGCGGGCGCTATTATCTGTGGAGGAATTGTTTCCATTGGCGCTTACCATTGCGCTGTGACCATGGCGTGCGCCTTTCTGTGTGTGTGGACGCCGGTGTGTCCACGCTGCTGCGGGGCTGGGAATTCACACGGGCAGAACGAGCAACCGTCTCGGGCGTGGTGGGTCATCAAGAGCACAGCTGTCGGTGGTATATCAGGCGTCCTTGTCGGTGCGTCAATTTGTTGACACTACCGCGCTCGTACTCGTGCACCCTTGCGTGGGCTGGTTCAACTCAGTCGTGCAATCACAGGGTTCGGGGCTGGTATTTTGATCGGCCCGATGCAAGCAGCAGGAGGACGCAAGGGAGCGTACGTGGTAGTGTCGCGCTGCTTCGTGGGAGTTGCTTCCTGGGCTGTTGCAGCGCCGATGCGATCCCGTGTCAACGACGCGTTGGCTCACCCTGACTGGTGTTTGTCTGTCTGGCTCACAAAACAGCGCGGCACTCACCACAGCAAAACAGATGGCAATGTGGTTTGGATGTATTTTTGGCGCTGGTGGGGCATTGAACGGCTTCAAGTCCCTCCCCCCTTCTCGTCCACCGCCGTCGTGGTGATGTGCACGTCTGTGGGGTGGAGAACATCGCGCGCAATGAGGACGTCGAGCGTCCCAAGCAGCTGCCATGCTCAACACCCGCTTCGTCCCAGATCTGTGGTTGTGAAAGCCTCGCTGCCGCTTTGAGAATTTGGTCAGCGGCAACTGCATCACGTCAACAGTAGTTTTCATCGTCCAGCTTGCAGCGCAGCAATCGTGTGATTGTGTGTGGGTGTGGGGTGTTGGTGGGTGTGGCGGTGTGTGGAGCACGTCACATACACATATCGTTGGTTATTGTGCTAGCTTGAGTTCCAACCGCACGGTATGCAATCACTGGTCTGTGAGCCTGCTGCCTCATCAGTAAGCGCGGTGTGAGACACGTGCAGCGAAATTATGAAGCTCGATGTGCCCACCTGTACGAAACCAACCGAGACATTGAATGGTCTGTGGAAGCTTCACCATGGAGGTATTGCTGTAGTGCTGTAGTTTTGTTCGTTGTGCTTGTAGTACACCATAGGGGCCACGGTGCTAGACACACTTATCGCCTTGGTTGCATGGCGCAAGTGCGGGATGGTGTGCTTCAGCATCACACATAGCACCTGGTGATTTCTCTTATCCGGTTCAGTTTCAAGCGAAAACGTGGCCCGGTTCACCATGCGACCATTAAAACAACGAACTCTATCCAACACAACGAAACATTCTATTTGGACGCCATGAGCAAGGTGGCACAATACCGCCACGAACTACAGCACTCGCTCGGACACCCCCCTCACCGCCGTCCGAAGCTGGGTTTGCGCGTGCACTAAAGCCAGACCACACGCATACACACACACAGCTGGTCACGCGACGATGATCACCAACAACAAAAAGCAAGGCGCTGCACGAACGAAACGAAACGAAACAAACAGCGTAGCATGTCACACAGTGTGTTCGCACCTGCAGCGGCCCGAGCAGCCTCTAGTGAAGCCGTGGCGGACTGGTTGGCTTCGTCTAATCTCGTCAGCTCGGATGCACGCTCTCTGTGCATGTAGGATACCAACACGCACGATGCCATGGCGCCAAGGTGAATAGACTTGTACCAACACAACATATGTGCAAGCCATACACTTGCGTACACAGAAGTGCGGCTATCATCAGGAAGCTGCTCAGACAGCTCGCTAATTCGATTGTGAAGCTGCACGATTTGCTTTGCCAACATCTCCGCCTGTTCAGCAAGTCACTCGTTACAACCGCAATCACCATGCAGCAGTGTGATACACACAGTGTGTGATCTGCTGGGGAGCGTACATGGCTATCAATGACAGTGGAATCGGCTGTCTGGTGCTGCTGCGATGCCTCCAAACCGTCGGCGGCTGCCTTCACTAAAGCAGTCAGCTGCTCTTGGATAGCAGTGACTGGGTCCATGGTATCCACGGAAACCATGCCTGGCGCAATGGGCGCAGACTCTGGTTTGGCAGCGAGCGAAGCTGCTGGTCGTGACTCTGCTGCCGCCATGTTTAGGCAGTGCAGTGGCGGCGGGCGTTTCGACGCAGCTGACACGTCCCCACTATACCCTGCGCTAGTGCTTCCCGTCTGCACAAATAAATCCAACCAAGCACGCCTGCAAATGGCGTTCTGATGAAGGACCGCTGAGAGGCAAACTCGCGCAACTTCATGTTGAATAGTTTTTTATGTTTTGAATAGTTTTGGTTCCGCAGTGCGGATTCCGCACATGCTGCTGCCAACCCATCATCTGCGCAACGCTCGCACACCGTGAGCGCCATGCGTGTGACTTCAGTGGGATGTGTACTGGTGCTGGTGGGGGTGTTGGCACATGTCAATGCGGCAACTGGGTTGGAAGGCTTGGTTTTGGGTGACGATCCGCGTGCGCCGCCGTCGGTCACCCCACGCGTCACATGTGCTGCCTGCCAAGGTGCGGCCAGCTCCCTCTTCTCAAGGTTCGGCACCCGCAAGCATGTGTCGGAAGCGGATGTGTACGAGTTTATGGATGGGATGTGCGAAGACATGTCGAGGTGGCGTGTCTACGCGTTCATTCCACCGCGGATGATGGCGGGGTGCCGTGAGTTTTTGACGCGTGTGGGCGATGACACGGAGGAGTTGGCATACAAGGCACTGGTGCTTGGAAGCAATGAAGAGGAAGTGGCCGCCATATTGTGCGGTACCACAGTCTGCAAGGGGGTGGATATGGAGGCTGCTGAAGAGGGCAGTGCCGCTGCATCAACCGGCCCAAGCTACCAGAAGCAGAAGAAGAAGCGAAAGCGCCGGAGGCAGAAGAAGAAGACGAAGAAACGGAAGAGGAAGGGCAAGAAGAAACGCCGGCACGGCAAAGGAACCAAGCAAAAGCAGGCGAATGGTGGTGGGGCGAAGGGTGCCGTAGGTGCCAGTTCCACCGCCGGGGATATCCCGGAGCTTTGATTGTAGGAAGCAGTGCTCCGGGCTTGGTCTGTGGTTTCGTGTTAGTTTCGGTTTCGTAGCATTCCATACATACCCAAAGTTTGTACAGTGGTGCAAGTGAAATGTGTGTGTGTGTGCGTGTGTGTGTGTGTGTATGTGTGTGTGGGGGAACACGACAGGGCAAAGGGTTAGATGTCGCCGAGGGTAGTGTTGTTTCTGCATTCCTACGTCAGGTAGGCACGAGAATCTGTCACACTGTAGTGGGCACCAGCGCCAGCTGCCCGTTGCTGGCGGATGGCGTCAGCAGCAGATGCCACGTCCAACGCCTTGTGCGGGCGAAGCATGATAGCAATGTCCCTGGCGTCGCGCTTGACAATGCGGTTCAAATGAGCCAACCCCAGCCGCTGCGCCTTCAATCTCTGTCCAAACCCCCGCACGGCATGATCAGCTCACTGCTGTGGGCACCAACACCGCCAGCTGTCCCTATTGCACAGCACACAGAATGCAAGAAGGACAACTGCAAGCAAGAGGCAACAACGTACATCGAGAATGGCACGCAAGTCCCCAGGTGCGAACGCAGTGCGCTGTCGCCGGCGTTCGCCATGCACGCGTTGCAAGGCCATGAGCTCGTTCAAGCGCGCCTTGAACTCCGTGGGTCGGTTGAGGCGTTCCCGGATCGCTTCCAATCGGTTTCGGAGCCGAACTTCGTTTCTGTCCAGACCCATTCCGCGGGCCAACACACGATCCACCATCTCCATCACCTGCACATGCGGCGTCAGAGCGTTGGCGTCGCGCACAACGACAACAAGCCCAAACAGACATCCACCCACAACAAACAACGGTTGCAAAGAAGGCACACACAACTATATTAGTGGGTTGAACGCACCCGAATGAGACGCTGTGAAAGAAGGATGTGCTTGTGCCTGAGCTTTTCAATCTTGGCTTTGGACTGCTGCGACGCCAGTTCCATTTCGTGCAAGCTCGCCGACAGGTCCTGCGCAAACCCTGCAAACTGTGTCACAATTCTATCCTGTTGCTCCATGCGGTCCTTCAAGCCCTTGAATCCAATCAGTGCGACCGGAACCAGCTTCTCTGTTCCACGAGCACGCTTCCGACCGACACTGGCAGCAACACGTCGTGTGATGTGAACATGCATGGACCAGGCACACCGGAGCTCGCCACCACTCACGTTGACATATCCTCCATTTCCAACGCCCCACCGGCTCGATCAGGGCCCCCAAATGCATCAGGTGCGGTCTTCAGAGCCTTGTCCCACTCCTGTTGGCTCATCTCTGGGGGTTTCGTGTACCTGTGCGGCGTAGGGAAACGCTATGGGTTAGTTCAGCACCACACCACCAGGCCACACCCGGGGAAGGGGACAGGGGACCAAGTTGGACGTACTTATCAATACGAGGGTCGCGCAGGTTGTACAGTATGTGCTTGAACTGTTTGTACGAATGGAGACGGGCGAGGTCTGGGCGGTACGTCGCGTTCAGGGCTTTGAAATCATTGACAAGCTGCTCGGAAATCTGCAGCTGGTTTTGCTGCGCTGTTGCCCCAACCACAGCTGTCGCGAATGGGTTAGCGGCAGTGGTTGCAGCAGCTGTCGCGAATGGGTTCGCTGCTGTGGCTGTGGTACCGGCGGCAGCGAAGGGATTGGCAGCTGCCGTCGTGGTGCCGGCAGCGGCGAACGGATTGGCAGCAGCAGCAGTCCCCGTGGTCGCAAAGGGGTTGGCGGCGGTTGTGGTGGTGGCCGCAGCAAACGGATTTGCAGTGGTTGTCGTCGTTGCAGTGGTCGTTGCAAAAGGGTTGGCCGCGGTGGTGGCCGTCGTTGCGGCTGCGAATGGGTTGGCAGCGGCAGTGGTGGCCGCAGCGGCAGCAAAGGGGTTCGCCGCTGCCGGGGCAGTGGCCGCAAAAGGATTCGCAGCTGCTGGAGCTGGAGCTGCAGCAGCCGCAAACGGGTTTGCTGCCGCCGCACCCACCGTAGCAAACGGGTTGGCCATACTGCTGGTGCGACGCTGCGTGCGGGCACCCAGCAAAGCTCTAAACTTGTCGCACGACCCTTGTCACGTAGAGCCGCACAGGGACTCGCTAGGGCGCTGCCACCGCTGAGTGTGGCGTGCTTTAACGATTACAGCACAACAAAGGGCGCCAGGCTGTTGCAAAATGCGCGCAACAGGACGCCGTAAGTGCGACCGAGTGACGGACGGCATGTGCCCACGACAAACCATTTCGATTGTGGTATTTTGGTTATCGAGCGCTCCCGCAGGCCAAGTTGAGGCTCAGGCTTGATATGACGCCTGGGACGGTGTCGTGCACGTGTTGCGAGTGCAGAATACGTGGCAAAGCAACCCAAGCGCTCCAATGGCATGTGAATCGTGCGATTCATTTTCCACTGCGCCCGATCCAGTGTATCCGTCATACTTTGTGAGTACCGGTCGCACTTCCGGCGATCACCGGCGGTGATGTCTTTACACTGTTGCTGGCCCTTCGTTATGCCTTGACTGGTGCATGCATACTCGAAAGCACAGGAGCTTCCCGCGCAATGCTGGTGGTGCACCGCACAAGGCCCGGAAAGATACACAGCGGACTGCACAAGAAGGTAGTCCCGCCCGGCACGCTGTCTGGCGTTTCTTTCGATCGTCCTCACTGTTTCACGGCACCCCTGGTGTTTATGTTGTAGCTTTGTGACCACGTAGTATTGTACTGTATTCTCTTCCAACGCAATAGCCCGCACGCTTTGTTCAACACCATCACGAGCCAGCACTGTTGTGACGTGCGTCACAACAACCCCCACTTTCCGTATTTTTCTCAAGGAAAAATACAATTAACGGTGGGGTCAACCGACAGTGTTTATGAGCAACGGACCTGGTTCTGGCTTCAAAAAACAATATTTATGATAACAGAGAACTGCACATGTGTGCAACTGCAACCTGCGCTCGCAAGCTGCAGCACCAACTTGTCAGCCAGGTCAGATCAGACTGCGTTTCAGTTCGTTAGCCTGTCCATGGCTTCGTTCTTGTGGTAGTCGCGGCTGGTACTGGAAACGAAGTATCATTTTCTTCAATGTTGCCTTCACCGCCCTCACGTGGGCCGTGGCTCGTCGTGGCGACGGTCGTGATCATCGTGTGCTTGCAACAATGCACGGCCGCGCCGTTTGACAAAGGACACCCTTCTAATATCAAAGGTGCGGATACGGATTGGATCATGTTGGCTTGTTTCCAGCAGCCAGGGAGGGGTGAGGTGGGGGTTGGGGATTGTGGGGGAGGGGATGACGAAGATGTGCATGTTGGTGTGTTTGTGGCGGGCTGCTCGTGTGGTGATGGACCAGCTGCCTGGGAGTTCTCCACAGGCAAGGAGAGTTGGTCCAATACCACAGCAGAAGAATCACAATGTGAAGTGTACGCTCGAGGTGGTGAGTTGCGTGGCAGAATCCGTGGCAGTGGTCCCAACTTCGACTCGCCATTGTTTATGCTCAACGCGACGGACCACTACTATGCCGTGATTCGCATGAACTACCATGGATTCTCGACGCAGGGTCGGGTTCTGGTACGGTTTGGCGACTTCCTACCACCTTCGTCGTACGTGTGTTTTCGTTCCTCTCGGGGGATGCGGGTGCTGCACTTCGTATTGCATGCACATTGCACTCGCCGCCGCACGCACGCTGATGCAGAGTGTTTCGCGATCAGATACGCGACGGGCGACGCTGTGTGGGATGAAAACGTGGGTGATTTCCTGTCTCTTGACTTCGACATCATCGGCGACGGCTTTTTTCACACGTACTACGTCCCGATGTACGATTTTCGTGAGCCCATCCCTGTCGTGCAGCATCAGATCACCCAGCTTCGGCTCTATCCCGCCTTGAATGCTGCGCTGGGTCAAAGCGTTGCGATTGACTTCATCCGTGTTGTCGAAGCGCCCACCATTTTTGCTGTCCAAGGCTGTTCTCAGCTGCCGTTGCACGCCACTGGGCCTGGCATCTATCCGCCACCTGTTGGCGAACAGTGGATCCGCCCTCCCACGCCTCTGAATCAGTACTTCAGCCGATTCAATGAGACCTCCGTCACCCGCGGAGTTGGTGTTGACGACGACTCGCTGCCTTTCGGCATCACGTATAACTGTCTCATTGAGGGTGGGGACAGGATCACGGTGAAGGGCATCAATTTGGGCATCTCAGGCGCGCGCATTGCCGTGAACAACCGGCCGTGCCTGGACGTAGAGCACATCACTGACCAGACTGCAGTGTCGTGCACGCTCCCTCCCGGTGTGCCTGGCATCGTTGACGTCACCATCGCTGAAGGGTTCATGCCAGGTCTCACAGGCACCAAGGCGTTCCTTTCGTACATGAGTGCGTGCTCGTCTTGTGCTTTGCGCCCGGTCACGACTGCCTGTATGTATTGTTGTCTAACGGTGGTGTCGTTGTGTGTGCCGCCACCACAGTCCCTGCCGCGGGTATGCCTCAACCCACCATCACGAACATTGCTGCAAAGTCTGTTCACTTGAACTGGGTGACATCCGTCGACGTATGGGATGCACTGACCATCACGGGGTGCGTAGTCTCTTCGCGGGCGGGCGGATAGCTGTCGGTGACTTCTCACGGC
>Ga0213833_1002714_pt1 | contig 11281 bp, 12 predicted proteins | sample SWATP21_FD_160575 | JGI IMG/M metagenome (GOLD analysis project Ga0213833, IMG submission 160575) | Coastal seawater microbial communities from Marineland, Florida, United States - SWA TP2 #1 | ecosystem: Environmental > Aquatic > Marine > Coastal | place: USA: Florida | collected 2016-08-14
AGAGAGCAACACACACACACACACACACACACATACACACACACACACACACACACACACACATGACCAGACCAGACCAGACCAGATCAGATCAGATCAGACCAGATCAGGAGCGTGAGCGACCAAGACACGGAGGTACCACCGCAGCGAGCCAGCCAGTCAACGGAGCGACCAACGCAACGCAACACAACACAACACAACACAACCCAACACAAAACCCGCACAGACCCACAACACAACAGAACGCACTCGAGCAACTCCGCCGCACACCCTAGGAAGCCGATGCGATAGCACACAACCGCAAGAGCGGCGGTTGCGGCACGGAGGGTGTCCTGTGAGGCCTCCGCCTCCGCCTTGGCACGATGCCACGCGCGTGTTGGGGGGTGCTTTGTGTGTGGTCGTGGCGCAGACTTTGCACGTCGCAGCACGGCATGAAGGGTGGAAGGCTGCGCCACCACCGCAGTGAGGACACGCAGGCACCCCTGTGCGTCTTCTGCTGACAGCAGGGCAATGGCATGGTACGTCGCGGCCCTGGCGAGCTCCTGGCGCAGCTCATCGACCTGCAGACTCATGCCCCGCGCCTTGCGCTTCAAGCGAGTTGCCGCCGCAGTGTGGCGGCCAGACAACGATCCGGTGGCATCGGTGCCACGAGGACCTTCCTCGTCACTGTCATCGCCCTTCTCACCGCGCCCGCCACCGCCCTTGCCTGCCTTCTCGCCGGCGCGCCCTTTCTTGGGTTTGGCACCCCGCCGGCGCGACGAGCTAAACGGGTTGATGCGCCCCAACAGGGAGTGCTGCGCACGTGCCGCTGCGGCTTCTGCTTCCGCCTCCTTCGCCGCAGCTGCCGCCGCCGCACGCTCCTCGACAGCCTGCTGCTGGTGGAGCAACGACAGCTCGGCCTCGGTGTACTCCAGCCGCCGTTTCAAAATGGAGGTGCTCCCGGCGAAGCACGCGACACAGCGTCGCAGCAACTGCCGCTGGGTGCAGCGGTTGAGGATGTACAAGTGGCGCAGCGCGTGTGCGAGCTGTAGATACAGTGTACCCCGAGTTGTCCCATCAAACGCCATGTCGCTGTCGTGCCCTGTGCCAGGCTTGTTGGCACCCCCCACCATGCCATTGTCCCAGTTGTCGGTGTGCATCGCTTCCTTGCGCTCCGCTTGTCGCTGTGCCATCGCTTGCGTGAGGGCTTGCACGACCTGGGCCACGTGATGGGCACTCGTCACCGCATAGATGTCTTCCGGACGACTGGCCTCTGCCTGCGTCTTTGCCCCTGGTCCTGTACCCGCGGGTCGTGCGCCTCCTGCGCCAGCGCGGTGAGCACTTGGCGCCAGCGGCTGTGCAGCGGAGGCACTGCTGGTTGCAGCGGATGGCGTGGGTGCTGAGAGAGTTGCAGCCAGTTCGTGGGCCGGCGGCGGAGACTGTGTCGGATCCATGCTGCGTCGACCAACCTTGGCAAGCCCGCTGCTCTGATCTTGCAGTTCGAGTGACTGCTTCGCAGCAGTTGGGGCACTGTGCGTCGCGTGGATGGTCACGGCACTCATTGTTCAAGCTCGACCTGGCAACCAGGGGTCCAGGACTCTCACTGCCGTTCACATCCGCACAGGCGACTCTCACTGCCGTTCACATCCGCACAGACGAGACGGAACACATCCTTCTTCACATGGTGTGTTGTCACGCGTTGTCACTCGCCTCCTCACACATGGGGCTGCATGTCACACACCAGTGCAGGTCGTTGCTTGCTCAGCTCGGTCGTTGCTTGCTCAGCTGTGCGTTGCAAAGGTGACAAGGTTGATTGATTGGAATACCACAGACGTCTTGTGTTTCAAAACTAGACACACCTTTGAGCGCACAACTCGTGTGTCACCACCGTACCATCGCCGCATTGCAATTGTGTTCGTCGAAGGGCGTGTACAGGGCTGGGCCACCGGTCCCCGGCATGGTGTAGCATCCCGCTCACGCCAACCAGGTGTGGTGCGCGTCAGCACCGATGCGGCTCTCTGTCACCGCGTGGGTAGGAGTGGTGGTTGTGACGGTCGCTGTGGCTGGGCTCGTGGGTGTACAGGTGCTCGTCTCCCCCAGTGAGCGCGCACTGGTTGTGGCAGAGCAAGCAGACACCATAGTGCATCAGCCGTTGCATAACCTGCGCTCTCACCACGATGCACGTGGCGAACATCGTGACCATGGCGATGCAGGCAGCGACCACTCCCCACAGCAGCAACGGCACCAACACCAGCACCAGCAGCAGCCACACACACCAACACGGGCCGGCAGTTCATCACAGCGGGATTCCCACGAGCTGCCCTCCCCCACTACACCCCACACTGATCCTGGTTCATCGACGGGCGGTGCTACTGCCACTGGCGCCGCGGTGCTCGACCCAATTGCCGACGGCGACACAGAACCACCGCACTCATCATCCCCGGGCGCCGTGCCTGATGCGCCTGCCGTGCCAGCCGTACCTGGCGTGCCTGGTGAAACCCCTGAACCCACGCCTCAGCAACTCGGCTGGAGGCGAGGCCGTAGCGACACCTGCTTCCCAAGCATTGGGGTTGTTCCCATCGTCCCAGAAGAACCGCCACGCGGGCTCACCTTTCGCCAGCTGCGGCGCATGTTGACCGGTCGGTGCCCGGTCGATGTGCCCGAGGACACAAAGCGTGTGCTGGCGGAGTGGAAACAGCGCCAACACGCCATGTTCAAAGGGAAGGAGCCTTTGAAAGCCGTGCGTTGGATATGCAGCAAGAATGAATGCGGAGGGCATGCTGATCGAATGAAGGTGCTGCAGCATGATGTGCTTTCTATGGGGTGGTTTTGTTGCGCGTCTACCGTACAGCTGATGTTCAGCGCTTCGTCATCATCAGGGCATGATTTTCACGTTCTGGGTGGCTGTAATGTCGCGACGAGCTTTTATTATTCACAGCCGCAAGCCGGTCAACTTGGATGTTGCGTGCGTCACTCGTAAGCACTCAGCTCGCACTCACCCGCACCCTGACGTCGTAATGTGCGGTTGCCACTGGAACAGGTACATCGAGAACGACATTCCTGTGTATGAGAAAACGTGGCAGCGCGCAGGAAAGCTTAAAGGGGCTCAATGGAGATCTGTCCGCGTGATCGGAAGTCGACAAAGCGCTGTGCGATTGTACGTGGGCGGCATCGCAGTGTGGGTGGTGTGCACCACGACACTTTCTTGACGTGTGTCAATTGTGTGCCGGGACTGGGCGGCTGGATGGTGTTCGCAGGTATCAACGCATTGCTGGTGGCAAGGACACACGGTTGGTGTCCGTGGAGGCAAACGCCATTCTGCACAACTTGGTTCCAGAGCTGCGTGGGCAGGTGCAGTACAAGAGAGAGTTTGAGGTACCCGCCACTTCCAGCTGTAGTTCCCCTTTTGTTTTTTCTGCTTTCTCCTGCCTTCCCTTGCTACACTTGGCTTGATACGAGTGCCTGCCCTGTTGCTGCCCATCCCGCCCAGGCCGTGGCGGCTGTGCGACTGTCAGTGCAGCTTGCGATGGACACACTGTTTCGGCCCAGTGTGCTGCTTCTTCGACGCATGCGGCACCTACAAAAGAAGGTCCCTGAAGTGTGGCAACAGCGCCGACCGCTCCTGTGTGGGCACTGCCGCACCAGCGTTGCGGATGGCAAGGGTTCGAGGTTCGTGGCGTTGTTGTGTTTGTTGTTGTTGTTGTTGTATTTGTTGTTGTTGTATTTGTTGTTGTTGTTGTTGTTGTTGCTTGCGTGCTCACATGGGTTTGCGCTGCGCGCATCTCGGCTGTTGTGTGGGCACTGGCCCAGGTATGGCGACGGACAGTACGGTCTGATGGCTTTCGCGCTTGGTTGGTTGTACCCGCGCATGGACCCTGCTGCAGCAGCTGCGGCACAGCAGCGTGGAGACCAGTTCGAGCGCCCCTTTGTGTGAGTGGCTTGCTGTGGTGCCTTGCGTGTTTGGCCAGCCAGGGTCTTGTGTCAGTGTATTGCGCGTTGGTCGTGGTGTACAAGGAGTTCTAAACCCAACGCACACAACGCAGGTACATCGCTTCGGATGATCCCAAGTCGTCAAGCATTCTTGCAGAGTACCCCACCAACTCGAGCTGGAACTTTGAGTACCGGCAAGTGTCGCTCCCTGTGTTCCACATCGACAAGCCTCAGACCAAGAAGGGTGCTGGAAAAGAATCCGCCAAGTCCCTGTACTTGAGCGTGCTTGCAGAACACCAGCTGCTTGCCATGTGCGATGGTTGGGTCATGCCGGGGTCCGGCTTTCCAGAAACCGCCTTCATGTGGGCAGAAGGTATGCGACTATTGTGCAGCATGCGCCTGTGTGGTGTTCGCACTTCTTGCAAGGGACTGGCGTGCACCGTTCTCACCCGCGCCATGCGAACCCTGCCCCGCACAGGTGACTTGAACTCGGTAGTGTGGCTGCATGAAGACCACAGGAAGCACATCGTACGCCTCGCGGACCTGCGCCTCAGCAATCACATCTGGGTGAGGTCGAGCGGAGAAATGACGTGGCCGACGGACCCGTATCCACCGACGGAGGGTTTCCTGAGCCTCCCCAATCACACCATGCAGTGGCGTGAATGGATCGCCGGTGAGAATTGGTTTGAGAAAAAAAAGGCCCGCAAAGCCGCGAAACGGGCCAAGAAGAAGAAGCAAGCGCAGCGAAAGAAGCGCAAGCAGTGATGGTAGACAAGAGACACAGGCGATGCGTGCCTCGTCACGGCATCCATGGCATTTTCGCGTGCGAGGTTGGGATGTGAACGAGGTTGGGATGTCAAGAATTGTAAACACGAAATCGACAGTACTTGTTCGATGTTACGCTCGCGCACCGCACATCACTACTCCTTGGCACGGTAGAAGAGGATGTAGGCCATGTCCCAATCACCTGCGCGTGCACGAATGCAACGCATGCATGCCACATGGTCATCCCAGGTCATAAGAAACACAACCACCAGAACAAAGCAAAGGCAACGCACCGCCACCCTTCAGCGCCTTCACATGCTCGGTCTTGCATGGCGACACGGCATCATCGTCGAAGCAAAACCAATCGTCACCAGAGGCGCGTGCCCAACCCATGTAGTGCCCTGCGCTTGAGCTGCGCCCCTTGTGGCTCACAACAGCGAACAACTCGTACCTGCAGGCACATCGGCCAACATACACGCCAATATAACCAGCCGGGCCAACAGTTACAATCAAAACACACACAGCGGACACGGTGAATCCCAGCGAGAGGCAGTGCCAAAACACCCCACGGCGTACATCCCACGGAACTCCTTCGGAATGCCTGGGCCCAAGAGGCTGTCATCACTTGCGTCCTCCTCCTGACAGGACATGCAGCGGTGAGTGTGCAGTGGCGAGCAGGCGAGTAGGCACGAGCGACACAACACAAACACAGCAACACGATCACGTACCATCTTGGTGTCTCCTTCGAGGGACATGGCCAAGGCTGCCGCGAGGTCGTCGTCATCCTCGTCGTCTCCCATGTCCACATCAGCAGCGGCGGCAGCAGGGGTGGCATCCGACGCCTTTGCCTCATCCGCGCCCGCCTTGGACTCATCCGCAGACTTGCCCTCCTTGGTAGCAAGGGCTTCCTCAGCATACTTGTCGCGGTACACCTTCAGCTTCTTCTTCAGGTTCTCCGAACAAAAGTCGTACCTGAAACCACATGCGACCCGCAATGGTGAGGCCCGCACACGACGGAACGGCTCTGGCCAGGCTGCAGTGGGACTGGACCGACACGTACACGTCCATGTTGTCCACAGGGAAGGTAACAGGCTGACGCACACCCACACCGCACCCAGCCAGGCACACGTCAGCACAAAGGGTAGATAGAATGCACTCGGCGCACCCAGGCGCACCCGCATCATCTTGCAGTTGACACCCTCACGATCGCGACTGTTGGGGGTCGGTTTCCAGTAGAAGCGCATGTACTGCACAGCCAGGTACTTCGGCAAACGGGAGATGCGCTGCGTCTTCGACCACGAGGCGTTTCGCGAAAGGATAGCAGAGTGCTTCTCGATAACACCGTCCAAGCCCTGGAGACATGCCCACAATCAATCAACCATGCGGTACGAAAGGTCAGTCCCACAACAATGACGCACCAGCATGATGCCTTGGTGCATGTGACTGATTTGGTGCGCGGCTCCAGCACCACCATCAATGTTGCAACGCAGCTTGCGCTGCGACGCGGTTTGTACCACCTCTGGTTCAGCGTCGCTCTCGACGCACTTCATCCTGCCAAGGGGAAGGCCGCCCACGGCACAAGTCAAAACTCGCGACCACCCCGCGCCTGCAGCACCCCATCGCGGCTGCACGTACCGTGTCTCAAACCCGACTTCAAACAGCGCGTCCACGGCGTTGTTTTTCGGTGCCATGTCCTCAATAGACAACGTCGGAGTGGGCTTCGTGCAACTTCTTGAAAGGGACATCATCACGGAGTTGAACAACTCGTCCGCGTCCTGCCCATTCGTGCACACAAGCTCAACACGATGGCGCAACCGGGGCAGCAGCGAGAGGTTGCCAACATACCTGCTGCTTGTGTGCTCCACGAGCATCCTTCTCGTCAAACTGGGCAAACGCTTGTCGCAGAGCCATAACAAACCCAAACGGGGCAAAGGACTCCGCTTCCGCGTCGACGCCCTCGTACGCCAGGTGCAAGAAGCGCGTGACTGGGAGAACAGGGGCACGAAAGCGTGAGACGGGGCAAAGATGGAACGGCTGCAAACCGTGGAACGTACAAGGGTCCGACGGCGCGGCAGCTGAAATTGCTGCGCGAAGCTCGGGAACGTATCGAAGGCACTGCAGGGTCGAGTTCATGTAGCACGTGTTGCCAAGATTCTTGAAGCCAGCCGGGACCACCGCACCCATCTTTTGGGCCTCCTTCTTGCTCAAATCCTCGATGAACACCTGTCATCAAACATGTTGTGTAAGGCTGCGGCAACTGGGAAGGCATACACGACCACCACAACCGCCACGCACGATATCCGGCGCTGCAGCGGCAGTTGGGACAGCTGACGCCTTGCCCATCAACATGATCTGGGCACCGACACGGAGCAGTGAGGTGCTGCACTCAAGGCAGGGGCATATACAAGGAAGCAACATCGTTGTTTGCAGCACCTTTTGGTTCTTCTTGAACGTCAACTCCGACATGTTGACTGAGTCCTTCAGTGTCCCTTTCCACACGCCCTTGGCCATCAACTTTTGGCGGCCAACAGGCACCCCTGTCAAGCACAACAACGCCGGTGGGCCCCCTTGCGTCGATCACAGCAGGCAATTGTACACCTTACCGGTGAGAGCAAAGACTGCGGCCTTGAAATCAGCCGCAGTCCCGGTGGTGCTCACTTCAATGTCGAACTTTTTCTTTCCCCACTTCAAAGTGGCTGGTACGGACGCCATGATTCCTGTCACGGCCAACACCGTCGTGCACACAGCATTCTCCATGAGACCCACAAGTATGCTACAGCGTGTCGGTGCGATGCTGCAGCATCCAGGTGCACATGACGACGTACCAAGGGCAACAACACTAACTTCGGTGGAACACTCGCACCAACACCAGCTCGGACGCCGCTTTGACAAATACATGCATTTGGAATAAATCATGGTAAGTTCGATACGTGTGAAATGTCGTGTCACATTCACACACATCGCACCACACCACAAACGAAGGTGGCTGGTGTTCGCCACCCACAAGCACAAGCAAGAGAGCAACAGCACCCACCGACACCCGGTCCCCATCTTCCACAATGTCCCACCGCAAGTTCGAGGGTGAGTTATTTGTTGTTGTGTCGTGCAGGGGTTGGCACCCAGTCGTGGTTCTGCCTTGCCATGCCCCGTCTGCGCGCCTGTGTGTTGTGTGGCGTTGTGGCAAAGCGCCTCTCTCACCCCTTTCGATTTGAATTGTCTGCAGCCCCCCGCCACGGCTCGCTCGGCTTCCTGCCGCGCAAGCGCACCAAGAAGCACCGTGGTAAGATCCGCCACTTCCCCAAGGACGATGCCTCCGCTGAGCCGCACCTGACCGCGTTCATGGGCTACAAGGCCGGCATGACCCACGTTGTGCGTGACGTGTCTCGCCCTGGCTCCAAGCTGGACAAGCAGGAGTCCCTGGAGGCCGTGACCATCATCGAGACCCCGCCGATCACCGTCGTGGGCATCGTTGGTTACGTCGAGACCCCCCGTGGCCTGCGCACCCTGACCACCGTCTGGGCCCAGAACCTGAGCGTCGCTTGCCGTCGCCGCTTCTACGCTGACTGGTTCAGCAGCAAGAAGAAGGCGTTCACCAAGTACGCGAAGAAGTGGGCTGGCGACAAGGCCGAGATCGAGCGCGAGCTGACCCGCATCGGCAAGTACTGCCAGAGCGTCCGTGTCATCGCCCACACCAACATCCAGGACCTGAACCTGCGCCAGAAGAAGGCTCACGTGTTCGAGATCCAGGTTAACGGTGGTGATGTCGCCGCCAAGGTGGCCTTCGCCCGCCAGTTGCTGGAGCAGCCCGTGAACGTGAAGTCCGTGTTCTCCCAGGGCGAGCGCATCGACGTGCTGGGCGCCACCAAGGGCCACGGCTTCTCTGGTGTTGTGTCCCGCTGGGGTGTGTCCCGCCTTCCGCGTAAGACTCACCGTGGTCTGCGCAAGGTGGCGTGCATTGGCGCGTGGCACCCTGCCCGCGTGGGCTTCCAGGTTGCTCGCGCTGGTCAGCGTGGCTACCACCACCGTACCGAGGTTAACAAGACCATCTACCGCATCGGTGCCAAGGGTGATGCCACCTCCGCCTCTACCGAGTCGGATCTGACCAAGAAGGACATCAACCCGTTGGGCGGCTTCCCCCACTACGGTATGGTGCGCAACGACTGGATCATGATCAAGGGCTGCTGCGTCGGCACCAAGAAGCGCGCTCTGACTCTGCGCAAGTCGATCGTGCCGGTGACCAAGCGCAACGAGCCTGTTGCCCTGAAGTTCATCGACACCTCGTCCAAGTTCGGCCACGGTCGCTTCCAGACCAAGGAGGAGAAGGACGCCTTCTACGGCCGCCGCAAGAGCGAGTAAATGCACTGCTGTGTGTTTCTCTCGACTGCACTTCCCGACTCGCCGCTTTTCTGATTCACCGTTTTCGCTCTCGCTGTCCCTGATCTTGTCGTTGTCGAACGTAGCGTGGCGTCTGGACGCTTGTCTTTACCCTCCCCTTTCATCAGGGGAGGGTTCCTGGCTGTTGCGTTCCGCTGTGGCTGCTCGCTGTTCCTCTTCGCTCTCCTTGCTTGCTGCTCCTGGTGCAAGTGCTGTGGAGTGTTCGTGGTGTCCCTCGTGTGCACTGCGATGCCCAACCTTGCTTCCTCGGGCCCGCGCGTGTTCTGTGTTGGTGGGTTTGTTGCTTGGCTCTCCAATAACAACACACGTGCGGCACAACTTGTCATGTTTCGTCTTGATCCCACGGCGTGCGACACACCACGCAGACCGACCGGTCTCGTGAATGCTACCGACAACACAAGGCGACCTTTTGCCACTTTTAGTCCCTCCGCACCACATACCACATGCCGCCAAGCTCCGACACCCCTTTGCATGCCTGCACAGCATGGCGTGGCGTGGTCGCAGCGCACGGGCGGTCACAATACATCTTACAAAGAAAGCTGCTACATCGACACGAGACGGCCGACGCTCAAGACGCAGTCAAGCACACTTGTGTCCCACTATCAGGCCACAGTCTACTCTACATTTCAAAGCCAGCCCCACTATCAAGGCACACTCCAATTCACCGCCGCCCGACTATCAGGGCTGCGCAACACTTGACGTTGTCTCCGGTGCCTCCACCCCACCTCCCTTCGCTGCAGTAGTCACGGCTCCGGATGCCGCACCAGCACCCGCATTCGCACTCGCACCCGCTGCCTCTGCCGCAGCCGCCGCCGCCGCCGCCTCCTCCGTCATGCCATCCACGGAAACGTGGCTCAAGCTGGCACGAACAGACGGCACCCCCTTGGTCTGGCCGACGCGCGTCACGCTCTCCGTCACCTTCAGGAACACCTCCTCCAGCGTGACGTTCGTCACCGCCCAGTCCGACACCCCAAGGCGCTCCCAGTTGCTTTCCAGCGCACGGATGAGGGTGCTGAGACGCGCGCCTTCGCTGCTGCGAGGGAGGCGGTAGTGCCACGTCGAACCCAGAGGCTCGATCAACAACGACGCGTCCGGCACGAGGCTGTGGATGAACTCCTCCACCGGTCCGAACTTCGCGGGGTCTTCCACCATGACGGTGAGCTTCAAAAAGTCGCCCACGTCGCTCTTCATGCGCGTCGGGGAGCCCACCGTGAACATGGTGCCGTTCACCAGGATGCCCACGCGGTCACACAGCTGGTCGGCCTCCTCCATGCTGTGCGTCGTCAGCAGCACCGCGCTGTTCTTGGAGCACGTGCGGATGACGCGCCACAGCGTGCGCCGCGCGGCCGGGTCCAGGCCGGTGCTGGGTTCGTCCAGCACCACCACGGCTGGGGACCCCATGAGGGCGATCGCGACGCACAGCCGCCGCTGCATGCCGCCGGAGTACGCGCCCGCAAGCTTGTCCGCTGCGTCCGTGAGCTCCACCTGCTCCAGCCGCAGCGCCACCTCCTCCTCCAACTCGCGGCCGTGCAGGTCCTTGAGTTGGCCGTAGAACCGCAGGTGCTCCGCCCCCGTCATCTCCTCCCACAGCACGTTGTCCTGCGGGCACACGCCCAGCGACAGGTGCACCAGGTCCACGTCGTGCCGGATGTCCAAGCCAGCCACCAGCGCGGTGCCAAGGGTGGGCATTTGGTACCCGCACAGGCAGTTGATGGCCGACGTCTTGCCCGAGCCGTTGGGGCCGAGCAGCCCGAAGCACTGCCCCGCCGTCACACCCAGACTCACGCAGTCCACCGCGACGTTGTCCGGCACGCCCGGCGTCGTCGACTCGTACACCACCCGCAGGTCCAGCATGCGCACGATGTCCGCGCGGTTGCCGCCCCACACCACCTCGCGTTCCGCCTTGACGTCCGCCGGCATGGACTGCGTGGGGGCGCCGCCCCGCTGGGCTTCGGCACGGTACGCGGCCAGGGGGTTGGCACCAGCCGCGGTGCGACGATCGCGGCGGGCACACTTCTTCTTCCACCACGCGCCGTCCAGGAAAAACAGCGGGTGCTCCTTGATGCCCACGGAGGAGGGCACCACCATCTCGCAGTACGCCGCCGCAATCATGTAGACCACCCACAACCCAACCAACACCCTGCTCCAGAAAGAGATACAGCAGAAACAAAAGCAGAAACACACAAGGGGGGGGGGGGGGGGGCGATACAAA
>Ga0213833_1002715_pt1 | contig 11280 bp, 12 predicted proteins | sample SWATP21_FD_160575 | JGI IMG/M metagenome (GOLD analysis project Ga0213833, IMG submission 160575) | Coastal seawater microbial communities from Marineland, Florida, United States - SWA TP2 #1 | ecosystem: Environmental > Aquatic > Marine > Coastal | place: USA: Florida | collected 2016-08-14
CTTGATGTCACATTGCGTTTGATTGGGCCTTGTTTTTTTATGTTGTTCTTTGTGTGTATGTGCGTGTGTGTTTTGTGGTCAGGGCTGGCACGCCTGTATTCCGTCATTGTTGCCGAGTACTCCATGCTCGCCGCGCACTACGAGGCAGTGTGGCAAGCCTCTGTGGTGTACGCCTTGGTGAATGCCACGGGTGCCCCGAAGCATGCCCTCCGCCACCTGCTGCAGCCCACCACCGCGAGTCACGTCCAGCCCCCCCACCCCGCCGTGACCAGTGCACCAACCACCGCTGCTTCATCATCATCATCGTCATCACCATCACCATCACCATCATCATCCTCATCACCCGCCACAGGACCAGCACCTGCCCCGACGGACACGACAGCGGCTCCCGCACCCATGTCAGTCACACCGCCCCACCTTCCCGGAACCACACCTGGGTGTGGATGCAGGAGGGGGAGTGGTGTCGCCGATGGTCGAGCTACATCGGCGGTGGCGCCATCACCGCAGTCCTGGCTCCACGTGCCGGTTCCGCCACCCCGGTCTGTTTTAGCCCGCCTCGGCTTGACGCGGTGTGTCACTGCAGGCGGAACTGTGCCGCACTGCATGCCAAGTGCGACGTTCAAACCCAGTGTGGACAAGAAGGTGGGTTGCGCGCGAGAGGGAAAGAGGGGGGAGGGGGGGGGGGGGGGGGGGGGGGGGGGGGGGGGGGGGGGGGGGGGGGGGGGGGCGTGCTGCGTCGTGTTGTGGAAGCAGGCAGGGGTGGAAGTCGTGGGGACGTTGCACCGACCCGCAGTTGTGTTGTTGTTGCCTTGCTTGCAGACCAACGAAATGCGTTTCATCCCGACGAACATGCACTTGTACATCACTCACATCGACGACCAGGCGCAGGCTGAACCGATGTCGGTACGGCATCATCAGGCTTGTTCTTGCGCGTTTTGTGTCTGTGACGCGGCACACGACGCAGTCAAAGCGTGTTTCTGTTGCGACTTGTGTTTTGTGAGTCCTCACGCGTTTGCGCGAACATGTGTGTCCCTACACCCCCTTGGTGTGCCCTTTCCCACAGCGTGGTGGACATCACATCAGCTGCAGTAGCCTGAGATCCGACGGCACCCCCACAGAGACTCGCCAACCGCCCCATGTGTATGGCACAGTGACGGTTGGTGCTCCTTCTGCTCACGTGTACGGACAATCAGGAGGCGGGATTTCTCGCCTGGTGGCGCGGCTTCGGGCTGTGGACGTACGTAGTGTGGGTGTATGTCCTGTGTACCTGGTGGTGTGTTGTCTGTTTGTGCTGTTGTCGTCTTTCTTGGCTGCTGTGGCCTGTGTCCGTGGCTTTGGTTGCTCACCTCAGAGGTGGACATCCGCTTCCACCCATCATGTTGGCATGTCTATTGTTCTATCCTTATCCTTCAGAGTGGGGCCTGCATTCAACCGTGCGTTGTGTGGCGGTGCAGTGGTTTGTGTTGTGCGTGGCGCGGCGCTCATGCCTCGTGTTCTTTGCCCTTGTGCAGTTTTGTGGAGGAGTTGATGTCGCTCGGTGTCGATGTTAGTTCCGGTGAAGCCGAGGCCGCCATCCGAAAGTTGTCCACCGGCATGCTGCTGCAACTTCAACTCCGAGCGGATGTGGTGGTGTCCCAAGCATTGCCAGCACTGGTCACCTCGTTCACGTTTGAACTTCATCGGGCTGTACGTGGCCATGCCGTGTGTTTGGTGCGTTCCGGGATATTCCTACAACTTCTTGAACCTCTTGCTGTCCCCTTTTGTGTCTTTGCCTTGCTACAGTTGTGTTGTTTGCTCGCAAACCAAGCAAAGCCACTGCAACATGCCCACTTGCATCGTCGGCGCAAGTTGCGGTCATGTGGTCGTCACATGCTGGACCAATGGTCAGCGGTGGGGTTCTTGGTACAGCTGGAAAGCTTACTATCTACAGGTGTGTTGGCCTACGCACCTCTGCGGTTTCGCCAACATCACCAACCCACATGAATGGCTGACTTGAACACGTTATCTTGTGTCCCATGTTTGTTTGCTTGTTTGCATGTTTGTTTGCACTGTGTGCACACTCTCCAGGTGGTGCGGAAGGTGGCATGATTCGAGACACGCACTTCGCGATGCGTAACTTGGCGCAGTTTGCTTTCCAGCTGCGTCCTGAGTCGGAGCTGCGCAAGCAAGTGAAGGTGCGACCCGCCGTTGTGGTGACGTTGATTGGCAGCCCGCCACAAAGTCGGTGCTCCGTGCCAACCAAGTGTTGTGGTGTGGTGGGTGGGTGTCATGATACGCAGTGCGCGCTCCAAGCCAAAGCAGCAGGTCCTACCTCGACGCCAACCTCGGGATGCAGCGTGCAGTTTTTCGACGGGTTTGCCGTGCTGCGTTCCCCTATTCCCAATGACGACGACGCTGCAGAGGCAGGGTTAACGAATACCATCGCGCTGCAACGGCTTGCGTTGGCGGACAAGCGTGGTCAACCCACCGCCGTGCACCCAGCTTGCGTATGGGCCGCTGTGGTCATTGGTGTGCGGGACGACTTGTTTCAAGAGCTCCCTACGAGTTTGCGTGAAGGTGGGCTGATCCGCGTCACACCTGTCATGTTTACGCAGGTACGGTTGCGTCCCCGTGGCACCTGTGCTAAGCAGTGTGTGTTCCGCTTGACTTTATGTGCCTGTATTGGTGTCACGTGTTGTGCCTGTGCCTCACGCTTGCATTGTTGTTGGGTGGTCGGCTGTCAGGGCATCAACGAGATGCAATCCATTCACAACCGAGTCTCGAACACTACGATTCAGGACGAAATCAATCTGGAAAGCCTGTACACCCTTCAGGTGTGTGGTTTGTGTTGGTGCTGTCTTGGATCATGTCTCCGTGCCTTCGTGCTGCTTCAAAGGTACTACCATGGGTTAACGCTCTTCCTGTTGTGTGGCTTTGGCACCGAACCACGTGCGTGGCTACAATCAGAACTACCTGGCGCACTTCCGAAGGGCAGTGTTTCCGGTGGATGGTATGTTGATGATGGGTTGCTTCCTTTCGGTGTCTTGAACTCTCACCTTGATCATTGGATCATGGATTTGTGGTCTGCCATTTGTGGCTGTTCATCGTTCTGCATGGGTGCCTTTATCCTGGCCCTGCACTTGAATGGCCTGGTGGTACCAGGCTCCCCAACCGTCGAAGGCGCACACCCCAGTTGGGTTCGCAACCCTCATGCTCCCGGACAAATGTGCCTCAAGAGCTGGATGCAGCTTATCTCCGCCCAAATGGCACAGTTGTCGGCCAGCGTGGCTCGCCAGGCCATTCCCAAGAAGAACTTTGGCATCCTGATCAAGGTACTTGCGCCTGTGGTGACTCGCCTATTGACCATCGGCTGTTGACTGGTTTTGTGCTGTGCTGCTTCTTGCAGAGCGCAGACATTGTGCGACAGCTCAACGGTGGGAGAATGACGTGCTGCAAGTCCGCCAAAGACCGAACGTCGATGTCAGTCACCTTGGAAACAGCTCGCATTGCCGCGTCACGCCATGGCTTGTGCGGGCGAGAAGGGTGTGCCTTCAGTGTGCACAACTCCCTTGGAGGCTTCCTTTCAGCTGCCACAATCATGCGCCAGGTACAGTTGCCGTGTGCTGTAACCACAACAATCCACACACGCCCACTGACGTGTTTGCACTCGCGCCAGTTCAACGGCGAAGAAAGTGAGGTGGAAGACGAAGATGATGACGAGGATGAGCAGCTTGGCTCTTCACGCACCATCACCACAGGTGGTGCTGTGCAGCACGCTCCAACTGGCTTGACACACCCCCGCCGACAGCGCCATTTTCGAGCCGTGTTGGACTCCACGCGAGCCTGCGGCGTACGTGTTGAAGTGAGGTGGACACGGTACCCGTTCACCCAGGCTCACTCTCCTGCTTGGTTCACTGCAGGTGCGACTCGCCAACGCGCAAAAGAACACAGGCAAGGCGGCTTTCGCGTTCAACCGATTGCAGGCGCGCATGTTGCCGGCCTTGTACCGACCTCCTCGAACTGCCATTGGAAGCAATGTGACGTAGCTGCATGCGTTGTCAAGTTGTTGAAGTAGTGCGTGATTGAGTAAATGTATCATCGTGTATTGTCGGGTATCAACATTGGCCCTCGCCGGGCTCGGCGATCGTGCGCACATGCACCACGTGGTTGCATTGCGTCACAGTGAACCATGGGGGTTGTGGGTGGTTTCTTTCGGTCTTTTTCGCTCCGCTTCTTCGGAAACCGACATTCTGGCTTTGTCAAGCTCTCATGTTGCCAAACCACGTGCATCTTTGTTCTGGGGCTGGTGTTTGCGTCCATGGTGGGAACAGGCTTGTTTGCGACGGGCTCGCACGAGCTTCACGCGCTGACCGCAGAGCAAGTCTCGAGCGACGTGATGGAGTCGGTGCCGGACGACTTTAGTTTCTTTTTGTCTGAACGTGGCATTCAGGTGTGTGTGGCGTGACGGGTGACGTCGTGGTGCTTGAGGAGGAAGTGCAGCACCCAGTTTAATGTTCTCTACTTTTCTTCCTGCTCAGGTTGGAAAGAAGTTGCCGTACGTGCTACGACTGACGTACCTTGACAAGTGGTACAACTTGTTGACACACTCACCTCCTTCGAATGGAGCCACGCCCTCGATTGTGTTCGTGAAGCAAATTCATGACGCAAGCCGTGTTCCAGCGCGGGACCACATCCCAATGATCATCATTTCTGAGACGTCCGTTGCGTTCCCTCACTATCCGATGGACTCTGGACTTGATCTTGAAGATGCCATGCTGCTTGCATCGGTGTTTTGTGAGGTCCATCACAAAGACAAGGTACGCATGATGCTTGTGGGAGGGATTGCAAGCCATCCTCACACCAGTGACTGGTTCAGGAACAAGAGCCTGTGTACTTGTGCACAAAGCCTTCCTTTGCTCGGGGTTTCAAGCACCTGGAAGAGGGTTTCCTTGGAGACCTTGTGGATTCGGGGGCCATTATCGCCTTCAGCTATGCGGTTCACCTTCTTTCGACCGTGTGGCACAACCTGGTGATTAGCGTTGCAGCTATCATCATTTCCCAGCCGTTCCTTGGCGTTGCGTCGTTCTTCATGAGCCGAATGTACCCCCAAGCGCCACGCCGCCTCCCAGAGACGTTTTTGTTTGCGCGTTTGGGGCTTGTTGTCTCCGCCCCGTTCTTGCTCCTAGCCAACATCCTCACGCACTACTACTCCGTATCAAACCGTGCCCTCTTGGCAATGTACGTCGGATGTGGCTTCTTCGTGCATGTTGTGTGTGGTCTGTGAGAGTTGTCGTCAAGTGGGGTCTGAAGAAGCTCTCAACCCCCCTGGTTGTTGTTGTTGTTGTTGTCTGTCTCGATAGCTTCTTCGGATGGGTCGTACTCGCTCTGCGTCACTACCTGCGATCAAACATCGCCGGCAGAACCGGCATGGACATGATTGCAGACGCAGTAGCTGCTGCTCAGCAAAGAGGCAACAACGCCGGCAACAACCCTGACCCGCAAGGTGCTGGCGCTGCTGCGGCGGCTGGTGCTGGTGCTGGTGCTGGTGCTGGTGGAGCAGCGGCAGCAGGTGGAGACAGTGCAGCACCCGGTGGCCGTGGCGGCGGCACCCCCAGCACAAGCACAGCGGGCAGTGGTGTCTCCGAGAAGCCCATCCCCGTCCCGGTTCCCGTCCCTGTTCCCATGCCCATCTACATCCCCGTCCCTGAAAGCCTGTTCCCATACTACGTCGCCATGGCCCGCAACACGGCCATGCCAGCGCCGTTTGGGCCCGGTGCGTCACACCCGCTGCTCACCCAGTTCTTTGCCGCACAGCATGCTGCGCAGGCTCGGGCGCAGGCGGAGGTGCATGCAGCCAGTGTCATGGCCATGCAAGCGCAGGCCCAGGCCCAGGCACACGCTCAGGCGCAAGCGCATGCGCATGCGCATGCGCAGGCACGTGCCCAGGCACAAGCACATGCCCAGGCGCAGGCACAAGCGCATGCCCAGGCACAAGCGCATGCCCAGGCACAGCCACAGTCACCTGCAAACTCACGAGCCCTGCAGCCGGTCGAGGCGCAGGATGCAGCGGGGTCCGGGTCGGGTCATCCGGCAGAGGCCAGCACGCCTGCTGCTGAGCAGACGCCAACCACACCAGGGGCGCAACCCATGGGCTTGCAGGCCATTCTTCAATCCCAAGGCATTGTGCAAGGTCCTGCGACGGCTCAGGCACCAAGCGATGACACAGTGATAGGTCAATTGAGAGCAACGAATGCATTGGCGGCTGCCTCTGCTGCTCCGACGACAGAGAAGGCTGAGAATCCCACCATGGCTGCCGCTGCGCCTGCACCAGCTTCCGCAGCTCCGTCCTTGACTGTGGATCAACTGCGAGCGCGAGAACAAGAGCTGCTGGCAAAGATATCTGCATCCGCACAGCCCCTGGACATGGATCAACTCCGGGCCCAAGAACAGGAGCTCCTGGCAAAGATTGGCACTGCAGCGCAGCAACTGAGAGAGCGGCAGCAACAAGAGCCCGAGTCGTAAGGAAAACAACCACAAATATGTCACTATTATGTCCTTTTATCCGATATGCTGCGGGCGCGTCACTGCAAGCGTCACTGCTGGCGGTGTGCGACGTGTGCGTCTGCCTCCCTGCCTCCCTGCCTGCATTCGCATCCAGAAGTCGGGACACAATGAATATACCTGACACGAACGTTCGTTTGCGACGCTTCGGATACAATCCAGCCGGCCGAACCGGTGTCCAGGCCGCCATCTACCATGTCGCACAGTTCGTCGTGCTGCTCATGTCGCTCTTCGTGTTCCTTGGCAACATTGTGTACCGCATTATCGCATTTTTCACCTGTGGACTGCTGGACTACGTGATGGTACACATCCAAGCTGGGTTGACGTGGGTGGTGTCCCGGTTGTTTGCTGAGTTTGGTCCGAACAATGTGCCATACTCGCTCATCAACGTGGCGGATCCAGTCTGGGCACTTCCACGCCAAGTGGACGAGGTGTCTGCCATGATTGTGTTCGCCCGTCTTGCATACGAGGCACAGGCCCAGAAGCAACCCATCCTTGATCGTATCAACGTACCAGGGGAGCCACAACTGTCATTCGTTGAAGAACTCGGTGTGATCCCTGGTCAAGGATTGGCTCGCGCGATCCATGTGGGCGGCGTCCGTTTGTGGCGCTTCGCAGTGGCAGACACGCAGGTACGCTTTCCACACATCGTGATGTTGAACTGCTGTTGTCGTTGGCTGTTGCGAGTGGGTTGATAACAAGGAGTGGGTCGTGCGTAGCAGGTTTTCCTGGGTCGGTTTGGCACGTCGCTCGTGGTGGCATTCCGAGGAACGGAGCCACTGAGCTTGACAGACTGGTCCACTGACTTCAACTTGGGTTTGGAGGCTACCCCTCAGCTTGGCTACATGCACCGGTTCGTATCGTTTGTTATTGTTGGCAACAGTGCGCTTGTGGTGCTCTGACGCGTGCCGCTGTGCAGCGGATTCAAGGAAGCAATGGGGATGACAGCAGCACAAATCGCAGGGGGTCGCCAGTCCCTCTACGCTCGCATCGTTGCTGCGATTGACAAGCACCAACGTGCAGGGAACGGCATCGATCAGACCGTGTTCGTGACCGGGCACAGCTTAGGAGCAGGCCTTGCTGCCACGTTTTCAGCTTTGTACATGCGCGACAACCCCCAGGCCGTCGTCCGGACGTATCCCTTTGCACAGCCCCGCATCGGCGATGTGGAGTGCGCCCGTGCATTGGAGCAGTTGGTTGCCGCGCACCGAAACCGTGTGTACCGGCGATTTGTGAACAACAATGACATCGTAAATCGGGTCCCGGGCTGCTTAACAGGGTACCGCTTCGAGACGGACGGTCCATTCCTTGCGAATGGGTGCGAGACGTACTACATTGACAAAGATTTCCGAATCAGTCGCTTGCCGCGCGGGTATTGGTCGGAACAGCCACCCCTGCAACCATTGACGGTACGCTATGAGTGTTCCCTTCCCATTTGCAGTCGCATTGTTTGACGTTCGTATGTGGTTGGTGCAGTGGTTCTACAAAGCTCGAACACGCTTCAACCGAGACTCGTGTTTGCGGTATGCGATACGCTTGGTTGGAATTCCTGCTCCGTACGGATTGTTTGTCAATGATCACTTCCCTATGGACTACCAAGCTGCGATTGTCGAGAGCAGTGATGCCCATGTGCAGTAGTGTGCTAGCGCGTTGACGCTCTGCAAGATTATGCCCAACACACTGCGTGTACCATAGATGTTCAGCTGTTTGGTGAGGGTTGGAGCGGAGCGAACATACGTACATGTAGTTTGCCCTTTTCCAGACTTTGGTGCCTTCAAGTGTAGTACCCTCTCTCCGGGGCGATGCTGGGGCGTTTTTGCTGGCTTTTCTTTTTGCTGCCGCTGAGGTGTAGTTTGCACACGCAAAGTACCATGACTCGTGCGGGAGCCTGTGTAAGCGAACTGCTCGAGCGAAACCAGCGGGTTTGGGCTGGAGCGGGCTGGAGCACACCACTGCTCTTCGACAGGTGGTGGCGTGGGCAAAAGGGCAGCTTCTTGTGGTGTAGTTGGCCGCAAGTATGATGTCGTTGCCTGGTGTGCTGCTCGTAACGACTGGGCCGGGAGCCAGTCAAACGCCCGGAGCTTTTGCTGTTCGCTGCTGCACAGGAACTGCTGCAAGGAGCACTGCGGTTCTCATTGATCAAACACTGCTGGATGAGGACCTTTCCACAATGCATCACGCGAAACGTACGTTTGCAAGGATACAAATGGCCATGAAGGCATTCATTCCGGGTAGCCCGGCAAGAAAGCGCTCATGCGTGGTCTCAATAACATCCAACCACTCACGGGAAAACCAAGTTCTCTCTGTTTGTGGCGACTCGTGAGCACTGGTGTCAATGGCCCGACGAATAGTCTGGGCAATTTCTTCAACTCCAAAAGACCACTGCAGTCGCACGGGGATCGGAAACATGCTCAGGGTACACAGAAGTTGCCGTGCACGAGTTTGCATCGTTTCGTTTCTGAAGGGATAGAGAGTGAAAAGGGTGTTTGCCACAACAACATTATGCACCCCATACTCACGTCAGTTGTTCTTGCGTGTTGTATCCGCGCGCATCAAGAACGATCCACAGTTGGTGGATGCGATGGATGTGCTGGGCAAGGGACACAATGAACAACTTCATGTTGCCTTCTGAAGATCCGAACATCTGTGGCACTGTCTTTGAGCACATGCCCGAGAAAGCAACCCCACCGTCGTACCTGGTCTGTGCGCACGAGGCATAGCCCCGAGCGTTCATCGATCAAAATATCAAAGGGATGGATCGAAGGCCGTGGTGTCCACATTACGTTCTGATCATGCTGTAAGGCGTTTGCCACTGACCGGTCAAGCAAGAACGAAGTCGACGCAATCACTCGGACAGGCTTCAAAAGGCAAGCAGTCCGCAGCGGGGCGTCTTGCTTCTGGGTCTTTGCAGCAACACTCGCCGCGTGTGCTGTCGGCGGTGTTGGTACAGGCGTGACGCTGCTGGCCGAGCCATGTCCAGGAGGGCAGTGGACGCGGCTTGGAGGTGGGCCTGCTTCCATGTTTGACTCTATCTCCGCGAACTCTGGCCGCACTCGGACAAGCGCCAAGGGCGGGCGCGTTGTTGGAAGAAGAAGTGACTTCGGTGCTGGGGCTGCGTGACACGGTTCTTGGCTGTCCAGGGGTGGCAGTAGGTCACCCAGACACGCCTCCACAACGTTGCCAAACGGATCGCGCTGGCAGCGCCGAAGGCGAAGGGCGCATTGATACGACGCTCCGCCAACACTGCCAAACAAAGAGGCTGAGAAGCGTTGGAACGCATCCAAAGCACCTTCGGAAGCGGTGTGAATCCACCTCTGGTAGAACGTGAAGAGGCGGGGAGCAGGGGCCGCGTGAAACAAGACGGGTATGCGATCCGAGTTGCTGTCCTTCAGCAGCGACATCGTCTCCATTTGCGCGTTGTCGATCGCACCATGCAGGGATGCTAGCATTGGTACCCGCTCCCGAAAGCTCTCAGAGCAACGCGGGAGAAGTGCGCCAAAGGTGGCAGCTGGATCTTCAACCGAAGAAAGTGGTGCATCAACAAGTGGCGCTTCCAGGGTGGGGAGATCCACGGAAGGCTGTTCATGAGCCACAGAACCACAGTGGGATGCCTGGGTTCCTTCGCTTGGGCAGAAAACGTTCATGCCGTGGACGTCCGTGCTTGCAGCGGCGGCTCTCACTGCAGCATGCGGCACGAACTCTTGTAGAGCACCATACGGGTGTACGGTGGCTGGCATGGCTGAAAGGGGCTTTGGGGAGCCCCCAGCTGGAAGGAAAGTGAGCTTCTCAAAGAAACCCTCGATCGCTGGTTTCGCATCTCTCCAGTTCACGTCCATGCCTGGTACATCAACGCCGAGCGGTGAATCAAGGTGTAAGAGCGGGGGGCTCTGAGCGCTGCATGGAAGCAGGGTCCGAAGAAGAGACTGAAGTTTGTCGTGCACCTGCGACATGGTGGGAGACCAACACAGCGCTGCTTGGAGGAGAGGCATTTGCACAGAACCGTCATCGTCCATTGAAGGGACAAAACAAATTGGCTTGGCACGATGACCACAGCGTGCTGTGTCTGGTTCCAGCAGCTGCCATGAAATGGTCAATTCGTTGTCGAGATCGTGGCACTTCAAGAAGCTCGCTCTTGCTTTCCTGTGAATCAAACTGGTCAGGTTGCACCAGAATCACCTAGAACACACGTACGCACTGCATTAGCTCGGGGTCCTCAGCCAAGGCAAGTGTCATAACGCCATCCCTGTGCTGTGCCTGCAGGCAGTGAGGAAGCAGGGGCGGCTCCAGTCGCGGCAGTGTTTCGACTGCCGACACTTGCTCTTTTCCAAACAAACTGCCACTGCTGCGGGTGATGGATCCCAGAGTTCGCCTTGCCACGACCTTGGGTTGTTCGTGGCAATCTGTGGGACTGCTGTCTAGCACAAGTGAGATGCATCTCCCCTCACACAGCTGCATCAAAGGTCCGAGCGAACGAGGACGCTTGACGCGAGTCTCTCGCAACTCCCATTCCGCTGAAAACTCTTCAACACCACGAGCACGTTTCACGGCGTCTGGTGAAGAGACTTCTATGTTGAGCTCAAGAAGTGGGAAGCGTCGCTTGGCTTGGAGGCGACTGAAGTAGTCAACACTGCCAAAGCGGCGCATCTTCACTTGCAAGTGAAAATGAGTTTTTTTCTGCACAAATCGCTGAAAGAACAAACTTCAACCCCCCCCCCCCCCCCTCCCCACCCCGACACCCCC
>Ga0213833_1002717_pt1 | contig 11277 bp, 18 predicted proteins | sample SWATP21_FD_160575 | JGI IMG/M metagenome (GOLD analysis project Ga0213833, IMG submission 160575) | Coastal seawater microbial communities from Marineland, Florida, United States - SWA TP2 #1 | ecosystem: Environmental > Aquatic > Marine > Coastal | place: USA: Florida | collected 2016-08-14
AGGGAGGGAGTGAGGGAGGGAGGGAGGGAGGGAGGAATGCCATCATCGCTTTCGTGGCGGTGAACAAGCGCACTCACTGTGTTGAGAGCCTCTTCAAGGTTCTTCACTTGCTCTGCGGCCGCATCCGCTTTGGCCTGAATATCGTTTGCAAGTTTTCTGCATTTCGCACAATCGTTCAACAACGCCCTTGGTCACATCTCCAGCCACAGTAACCAACAGGGGGTTCCTGCAAGCCACGAGTGCCTCAAGCAACGCCCAAGCAACGCACCGTTCGTGCTCCACTTCAGCCATCAGCTCTCCCACGCGTTCTGCCTTCTCTTGCTCCGTCTCATCCAGACCATCTTGTGCGGCCGTGAGTTTCTGTCCAGCCCCCACACGATCATAAGAGGGAGGAACAACGACAGCAGCGCCGCGCCATGACATTTCACCACAGGCAGCGGTTGGCACGCACCTCGTACGCCTCCAGCAGCTCGTCCTTCACGTTGCCGAACTCAAGCTCCGTTTCAGACAGTTTGGAAGCGGCCTCCTCCGCCACCATCCTCTGACTGAGCACCTGCTCTTCCATGCGCCGCTTGACAACCGCCACTTCCTCGTCGTGAGCGGCACGCACAGCCTCCATCTCTTCCTCGAACTGCTCCTTGATGCGCTGGACGATGGCTGCAGGCGATGACTCTCCACCCTCCTCGGCCATTTTCTTCAGCGCGTCCACAGACGACAGGGACATGGCGGCCGCGCGTGCTTGGGCAGTGAGGTCAGCCCGCTTGGCCTCACTTGCTGCCAGCTCCGTCTGGGGCGGCGCGGCGGGGGGGGGGGGGGGCGGGGGGGGGGGGGGGGGGGGGGGGGGGGGGGGGGGGGGGCACACAGCGCGTCGTGAGGGGAAACACACAACCAAAAGGGAAAGAAGAAAAGAAAACACACACAACAACAACAACCTCATGTCATGCGAACGCAAGCATTGTGTACTTTCGTCCATCGCACCTATTGCCCACGACCTCTGCACAGCACAGCCGTACCTGAAGACGAGCGACCTCCTGCTTCAGGCGTTGCGCCTCAAGGCTGAATTTGGTGGCAGACTCAGACTCCTTGTCCACGCGACTCTGTGAACACGCACGCACAACTGTCGTCTGAGAACAGCCCATGCTCCATGCCCCATGTGCCGCGTCACGCGCCGCTAACACGCGCATCGTACCCGCATGTCTTCGTACATGCTCTTAAAGTCAACGCGTTGGTTGACGACAGCCTGCACCTGCACCTTCCGTGCGCGCTGTCCGAAGTCAAGAGTCGACTGTGACTCGGATATGCTGTCCACTTCTGGTCCCACCGTCACAACCAGGGCTGTTTTCGCGTTGCCTCCCAACGAGCCCTGCAGCAGCCGTGTCAGTTTGGAGTCTCGGTACGGGATGTGCTTCTTGCGCGCTGCCAGCGCGGCAATGCAGTTGCCCAGCGCCGACAGCGACAAGTTGATGGCTTTGAGTTCGTGGAAGCGCATGCCGGCCACACCAGACTTCTTGACGCGCTCAGAGCCAGCCAAATCGACCATGAACATGCTGCTCGACACGACCTTTGCCTGTGAAGCCAAGGGCGGCAAGACATCAAGAACGCCCAAGCGCACGCGTCTCTCACCACGCCACACACATCGTCCCACCCCACCAAACCAACGTACACTGAGTGGAGTGCCTCCTTGCTTGCTTTCGTCACGTGCGGGGCTGCCAAAGCGACGCATGCGACGTTCCATATTCAGGATCACCACAGCATGGCTTCGACTGGACGTCGAGTTCATTCTGGTTTACCCATGCGCACCACACACACGCGACAGCGCGCATGGGGTGTGAGTTGCCTGTGCTTGTGCATGTCATGTTCACACACCACGAACCTCGTGCTGGCGGTGACCCGATTTTCGTGGCCCGCCGATATCAGCCGCATGCAGTCGTCCATGCTCGACACCGGGAACGACGTCACTCCCTCGATGTAAACACCGCGCTCAGTGTCTTCACGAACTGACAGAGACTGACCGTGGTCGCTCAACAAATCAGTGACGATCTCGCAGTAGATTTGGACATATGACATGGTCATGGTGTACTGGTACTTGTCTGAGTTGCTTGCGACCTGGTGCAGCACACAGAAAGCCAGCAGGCCCAAGCAAGCACAAGCACAAGCACACACACGTTGTGAGCGCCACTGTGTGATGGTGGTGCATGCGTGTACATGACGAACCGTGGAGAAGACTTCCATGAACGCGCGAGGCACAATGCCCCGTTTCGATGTGTTCGCAAGCATCCCCTTCCCAGTCGCGATGCCCCCATCTGCGACTTCCACATCCACGTCGGCGATGTCTGCAGACATGTCGGGCTCTGCGTCTGGACCAAGCATCGTAAACGTCTTCCCCGTGCCTGTTTGTCCGTACGCAAAGATCGTGCCGTTGTAACCGATGAGGAAATCCTGCGCGCGGAAGGCAACAGTCACCAAACAAACAGGGGTGACCCCAACCACCATCCCGTTCCGCACAACGCCACACACACCCACGCCGGCATACCTTGACAATGCTTTGCGCAACCGTCGAGTAGACAGTCTCCTGTGGGGTGCTCGGGTCCAAGAACCCGTCGAACTTGTACCGCCGGCCCCCGCCGTCAGGCTTCTGAAGGGTCACCCTGCCTGACGCAGCGTCACAATCCCCAAACGCCTGTGCGCCATCGTCCCCTCCCATCGTGAGGAAGGTACCATCATTATCAGATCTTGGGCGCTCTACTTGGGGCCGCAGACGGCAGAACACCCGCACACGGTGTCCCTTCTTTTCGCCGTTTCCCCCTGTGTGTGTACAACATCACAAACGAGGCAGCGGCTGCGTCAGCACAGCAGGCGTATCCGCCATGGCATCGCAACACACCTTTACTTGATGTACGTTTCATTGGCTTGTGGCTGTGATCCGCTCGGCCCACACAGTTGGTGCCTGACACTGGAGCACCTTCGCCTGCCGGTGCTGCCAAACCGACGGGTTCGTTCGTAATCTCATCTGCTGAATCTTCAGTTGTGTACCCTGTTCTGTTTTTGGCGGCATTGGCAGCGCGCTAGGTGCCGCAACTGTGCCGCTTGTTCCGCTCGAGCACCTCGGCACAGCCCAGCCCTTGTGCCTTGTTGTGGTTGGTTGATGGACAATCGCCGAAATATGTCTTCGTTTGATGGCATTGAGGACGGGCGGTTCGCCTGGGATGATGAAACTCCCGGCGCCGCGTCAGACAACAAGAATGTGCGACACCGAGGCAGTTTTGGCGAGCCGTTGTTGGCCGATGCCAAGATGTACACGCAAACACCTCAACACGCCCATGACACTGGTTTCGATGATAAAGCCAGTGTATGTACTGTTGTGAGAGGCGCTTGGAGGGGGGTACAATTGACGTGATTGACCGTTCCGCCTTTTGTTGTGCACAGTTGCCTGCTTACCGTTCCGTGATTTTCGTCACCATCTCAATTTTCATGTGCGTGCAACAGTGAACACTAATGTTTCACGTTCGCACACATGTCTTACTAGACGTGTGATGCCTGCATACAGGGGCTATGCGTGCTTGAACGCCCTGCAGCACAAGATCAAGGTCGTGTTCGGCATCAACGATAGCACAGACCCACGCAGCCTCGAGTTCAGCTACGCCGTTTCCTGCCTGTATCTGGGGAACCTTGTGTTTCGATTGATGCACAACGTGGTGTTTTTCTGGCTCATCCCGCGTCATCGTGTGTACATGAGCTTCTGCCTCATGGCCTGCTCCATGTCGCTGCTTGGCGTACTCGTTTTCTTGTTGGAAATCAAGGAGATGTCCATCATTTTCATCGCGTACGCCATGGGCGGAGTGAGCATTGGCACCTTTGAGTCAAATCTCTTGTCCAGTGTCGCCCCGCTTGGTCATGCCACGAAAACTTGGGCCGTCATCGGTATCCCAGTGGGGTACGTGGTGCTGCGTGTGCCAAGTGTGCGGCTGCCAACCCAACTCACGTGGTGGCGTCACGTGCGTTGGCCTCAGCTACAACATTGTGAACATTGGTAGTTTTGTGGCGTTCGCAATTGATCCCGACAACCGATACGTGCAGTTCGCAGTGTGAGTCCTGGCTGCTGTGTGCTGCTGCCACTCGCAGGCAGTGCCCGCCTCCCCTTCCTGACATGCGTGGTGTCGACGCCTTCCAGCTACGCAAGCGTGTTCCTGGCCGTGTCCATTGCCGCCTTCGTGTTCTTCACCTTCATTCCGCGCAAGGATGTGGAGCAAAACGATCAGTTTGTTGCCAACTTGAAGGAGTTCCGCTTGTGGCTGCCGAAGATCAAGTTCAACGCTCTTGCCCTCAACATGGACATGTTCTGCGTGACCATTTTTGGGTCTGTCATGATGTACGTGTTCACGGCGCTGAAAGAGTGTCCGCCAAAACGTTGGGCACCGTTGTTCTCAACCATGTGCGGCTGACAGGTACATCTGGGATCACGACGAAGTGCCGTTGTTTGGTCCCAACTCCACGGTGATTCTCAGCCACAACACCTTCATCGCGTTGTGCAATGTCCTGATCTTCTGTGGTGATGCCACAAGGTACGTGGGTGCTGCAGCGCTGCCGCTCAAGTCCTTTGTTTCGCTCACACACACCGTGGTCGTACGCTGTGACTCCTGTGCGAATCCGACAGCCGTAAGATTGCGTACAAGTACCGCCCGTGGAACCCGCTTATCTTCCTGGTGCTCTCGGCCGTCGGTGCGGCGATGTGCCTTTCCAAGATTGCTGTGCTGGCATGGCCAGGCATTTTCCTGATCTACTGGGCCAATGGTAGCATTTACGCGAGCACAACGCGCCACGTGGACGACCACGTCATGAAGGGACACAACCTGGTGGCACTGTCCACGTGGCTGTTCTTCGGTGACTGTGGCTCTGTGGTCGGAAGCCTGCTGCTCATCCACGTCAAGGTGTGGGTTGGTCCTGTCACCTGCTGGCACTGCACCCCTGCGTACTCGTAGCCCGTAGTCCAGTTTTTGTGCTTGGCCCCAGTGCTTGTAGTGTGCTGGGTGTGCCGGGAGCGGGGCTTGACACGCAACTCAACAGCGCACCCGCTGCACTAGCACATGATTCAATCCGATCATCGGATTCCAGTTGGTTGTGTGAATATGGCGTGACAATCGTTGTTCCGTTTGGCGAGATCATGTTGATGGACCTTTCACATCGTGGTGCCACGGAACTGGAAGCCACTGGTAGACAGTACATGCTGTGGGTGTGCCCCCGTTTCTGCCCAAGCGCGAGTCCATTGGGAGGACGACAACCATGGAACCCGAAGGTGGGCTGCTCGTTGCTGTGGCTGTCACCTGGTCGCTGCTCTTGCCGCCGTCTCACCCTGCTGCTGCTGTTGATCGCGCGCCAGTTGATGATGACTTCATTGCCCAGCAGCCGACAGCCGACCAGCGAGCTGCCGTGTCACGAGAGATGACGAATATTCTTCACAAGCGCATCGATGGAATCAACTTCAAGTGTACGCAAGCTCCCGCCGCCCGCCATGTTTGCCCATGTTGCCGTGCCCGTCGTGCCTGACGCCTTGCGCTGCGCTGTGCTGCTTGCGTTGCCATGTACGGCGGCCCCGACACTCGGCGGCCACGTTCAATTCTGCAGTCAAGATGCGCCGCATGGGCTTGGAACATGACGTGCAGGGTGCCTCGGACACACGCTACGTCGACTACGCCTCCAAGCAGCTTGCCGACGACAGCAAGCCAGTCGGGAGCGGCAGTGGGGCGCCAACCGGCCGCGGTGCACATTCGTCACGCATGGGGCACGGTGAGCGATCGTTCTTTCGCAGCGCCGGGATGAAATCTGTGCGGGGTGCCCTCGCCGGGCCCAGTGCTGGGACTGACGTCGACGGACGACTGAAGCGGCGCGGATCAGCCGCTGCCATGGAGGATCTTTCGTCCGACAAGCGCGCAGAGAAGGCAAAACGGCTCCGTGTGCTGAAAACATTTCTGCATGATGCCGAAGCAAAGTTAATGGGCCGCATGGTTGACGCGTTCACCTTCTCCATGCGCAACGGAGTACCGGTGCAGCCGTTTGAGCTGCCGCTGAAACCGATCTTGCAGTACGCTGGAGAAACCATCAAATGCCCCTACTCGGAGCGCCACTTCAAACGCTATCTGACCAACGCGAGTGCGTTTCCATTGTGTGCTTGTGTGGTCGCTTGTGTGGTCGTGGTGGCACCAGCGTGGTGCCTTACCTCTGACACTCTCTTCTCGCGTGTGATGGCACAATTTCAGGGAGTTGCAACATGCTGAAGCACCTATTTTGGTATGTGTTTTGCTACTGCTTCCAGGCCAACACACAAGATTTGCAGGAGCGCCTTTTGCAACTTGTGTCGCGTGACTACGTGGTACTGCTTGACCTTGTCAAAAAGAACAAGGACTACTTCTTTGAAACCTACCCGTATGCGATGGCCTTCGCAGTGTGCACTGGCTACCACTTTTTTGTGCCTGGCTCACGGTCGCGATTCACACGAGCATGGCGACTTGAGGTGTACCTCTTGGTGTGTCGTGTTCTCTGTGGTATGGATGTATGCGCTGTCACTGTTCAGCGCATGCAGGAAACGTTGTACCCAGAGGAGGTGCGCCGCCCCTTCCTTCCCTCCTTTGCCCATCTTGCTTGCGCCGGTGTCAACTCACTTTCCTTCGGTTGTGTGGACGTGTGACTGATGCGACCGCCTTGCCTGTCCAGAGCCCTGGTGATGCGGAGAAGGACGGTGCTGTCAAAGCTCGGCGCCTTCGCCGGCGCCAACCAGCCTCGCCCCTGGCCAAAACAAAGCTGGAGCCGCCGAAGGATGGTTGGGATGACTTGGTGCGTGGTTAGGGGGCACCGCAAGTGATGTGTTTCCGTGCCGTTTGGCATTCCAGCGGCCGCATCTCACGCGCCGTGGTCTCCAGATCACAGAAAGCTGGGGGCAACGCCTCGGTGCGCTGCGACAGCTGCCGCAGGAGCTGTCGCTGCCTTCCCTGGACCAATCAAACCTTCAGCTGTCAGGTCCCGGCGCCAGGGAGCCTGACTCGCCTGCTATTGTCCCGACATCGGACGCAGCATCCACAACCTCGAGCATGGGCAATGCGGAGCCGGCTGTGCCGGAACTGGCGAACAAAGTCCCCCAAGGGCGCCAACTTCGTTTGTCGTTTAGCGCCTCGTCCATCTCAGGCCTCGTGAAGAGGTACCTGGGCACCAACCGTGGTGTGGGAAAGCAGGTGCGCCATCCGCTGTGTCTGCGTGTGTGCGTGCGTAGGTGTGTTGCCCGACGCCGCTGTCGTCACCGACCCTGGTGCCATTGCATCGCAGACTGTGACGCTGAAGCGGACCGCCCCTGTCCCCTGGTCTCGGGTGGGTGGTGTCGACACGTTCCACCCCGAGTTAGCCCCCAACCGTTCCGCGCGTGCGAGGCTGCTTCAAGAGCAGCATGGTGCTCGAGTGCAGGAGTTCCGCAGTGCGAGCAAACTGCACCGGTCAAAGCTGCGGCACGAGTTGAGAACCATTGGGACACAGAAGAAAGAGGTGCTTCAGGGTGGAGTGTCGTGCGTGTCCAAGTTTTGCCTGGATTTGTCCGACAGCAAAGCCGAGGCCCAGCAAAAGCAAGATCGAAAGCGGCGCACCCGTGAACAGCGTGTAGCTGCCCACCTCGCCTCCTTGCCCGCTCCTAGCCTGTTGACCACTCACTTTGCGCCAAGTGGCGCCCCGCTGTACCCACGCACCGCCTCAGCCGGCGAGGACGGCAGTGGTCAGGGCATCCGCTTGCGGCGCTTCTCGGGAGCTCGAAGCATGGGGACCGGGGTTGTGTTGTCAGAACGAAGATCCCCGTCCGGTCGGAGAACTCCAGGACGGAGATGACCGCGCGCAGAACGTTCAACAGTAGTGAGTGTGTCACACTGTGTGTGAAAGCGCAAGCCTCTGTGTCTAGAGTCACGTCAAGTTGGATTCTCATCAAAAAATTCGAAATTTTTGTTTGGCGCAAATTACCTCCAATCGCTGTGTGGCTGATGACAGGCGGCACACCGCCAGCGCTTGCACTTTGTGCGCGACCGCCATGAGTGAGGAGCGCAAGGAACCCCCGCAGGGTCTGGAATGTGCTGCAAACAACAGTCTTTCCACGACACGTACTGGCAGCGAAAGCGAAGACCAGTCTGAGCAGCCAGAGTCTCCGCCTGCAGCGCCGTTTCTGTGTGCCCGCTTGCGGGAGCATGTCCAATCACATGGCAACCAGGCCGCCAGCGTGTGGATCAACGAGAACGGCCAAGAAGGAGAATCCATTACGTTCCAGCAACTTTGGAGCCGTGCTGGGTACATTGCCAAACAGCTTGTGTCGCCAGAAGTCGGTTTGCGGCGCGGTGACAAGGCCGTGATTGCGTTTGCTCCCTCGCTCTCCTTTCTCCCCGCCCTCCTTGGGTGCCTTCGAGCTGGTATCACCGCTGTCTCCATCACACCGCCCAACCTCCGCCTTCCCCAATCAGAAATGGCGAGGTATGCCTTCTTTCCAACCCAACCAAACCACAGCCAGACGCGACTTGTTGTCTGTGGTGACCACTGGTGAGGTTTCGTCCCGCAGGGATCTTTTTCACCTTCACCTTGTGCCGTGCTGTGTGTGACTGCAGATTGCGCCGCCTGTTCGCTGATTGCGGTGCGCGTGTGGTTCTGACGAGTCAAAAGCTGAAACTGGCTCTGCAAGCCACCCATGCCGCGGGCCACCGCCTCCCCCAGAGCATTGTGAAGTGGGTTGTGTGCAAGGCCGGCAAAGCGGTGCCAGGTGCCGTTTTGGACGGTGTGGACGTGATGGACAAGGACCCAATGGAAACTGCCTTCATCCAGTACACCAGTGGCAGCAGCGGGGATCCAAAGGGGGTTGTCGTCACGTACAAGGCCTTGGCCAGCAACCTTGCATCCATGTGCGCAGGTCTCGTCGACAACGGTGTCTTGCCCGATTCCACTTGTGTCACGTGTACGTGAGCGGTCGCAGCAAGGTGATTCGACGCCTCGCTGACGACACTGCATGTGTCCCGTGCTGTCCGTGCAAGTACAGGGCTTCCGCAATACCATGACTATGGCCTCGTAGCCTGCCACCTCGTCAGCCTGTATCAGCGACGCCGTACGTCACTGCCGCTACGATTGTGTCGTGTCTGCGTGCATGACTTGCTGCTGCACCAGGCCAAGTATCATTCAGCCCGATTACATTCATGCGCAACCCCGAGATGTGGCCACGCATGATGGAGCGATACAAATGCGACATCACCTTCGCACCCACCTTTGCGTATATCCTGACGGCCAAGCGAATGCGCGCGTCTGGCAACAAGTTCGATCTGTCTACAGTACACTGTGACGTGGCGGCTGAGCCCGTGACCAAGAGGTGCATGGATGCGATGTTGGAGATGGGAGTGCCGCCACGGAATCGCTGCAGCAGCTTTGGCTGTGCTGAATCTGTCGTATGGGTTGCCACCAGCTACCACCACGATGGGGTGGTAACCCATAACGGCCAGATCGCGTGCGGTGATGTTGCCATTTCTCGCCGCCGGGGCTCCCATATTGTCATCGCTGACCCTGCCACCATGCGTGCTGTGCCGGATGACACGGAGGGTCGTATCTTTCTGGGCGGTCGTTGTCTTGTCAACGGGTACTATGACAAGCCAGACATCAATGCCCAGCGCTTCGACTTGACTTTGGCGGGTGTGGACGGCGCAGAAGACGCGACTGGTGGGTGGTATGACACGCAAGACTTGGGGTTTATCCACGAAGGCCACCTCTACGTGTGTGGTCGAGCATCGGATCTCATCATCATTGCAGGCCGCAATGTATTCCCGCAAGACATTGAGCGTGCTGCAGAACAAGCCCACCCGGAAGCTGTGCGTACCCACAATTCCTGCTGACGTTAAAGAACCACTTCTCACCTTCCACCATGTTTGGATGCTACAGCTGCGACCTGGGTGTGGAGTGGCTGTGCAAGTGTCGCCGACCTCCGTTGCACTGTTCCTGGAGGCCCGTTCTCCGCTGGCCTTGACCCAGAAACAACTGGACGCACTGCGTTCGAAAGTCGAACAAGAGATGCGTGTTACGATCAATCCCGTGGTCGTGTTTCCGAAGCGCACCCTGCCCAAGACAACGAGTGGGAAAGTGCGCCGCAAGGAGGTGAAACGGCGCTACTTTGGAGCACAACTCCCCCAGCCCCTCCTCATGAGTGGCCAACCTGTTCGCTCTTCCGGCTTGACCACAACCAACGCCGACAGCACGACCACAGCAGCAGCTGCGACATTTTCGGAGCTGTTGCGTGAGTATGGAGTGGGGGACATGACGGCGTCCTTGGCAGCCAATGGCGTGGATTCCTTGCGCTTGGCAAAATTGATGGACGAAGCCAAAGACCGGTTTGGCATCATCATCGATGCGACCATGGCCAGTACTGTTCCGGCCGGGCAGCTCGCTGTTTCCAGCGCCTCCACTCGTGAGCTACCTGCCACTGCCATCCCCACCAGCCGGTTGTGGCAAGCCACACTTGCACAGGCTGGTCCACCAGCCACAGATCGCCAGATCAAGATGTTCTGTGCGTCACAGTTCCTTGGTGTGGCACTCTTGGTGGTACTGTGCTGTGGCTGTGTGGCTGTGGCCGCAGCCATGTATGTGGAGCTGGTGGCGTGGCTGTTGGAGGACACGTCACGACACGATCCGTGGCTCACCGTCTTCCGTGGTGCTCCCGGTTTGGCCTTGATGCTGGCTCCCATTGGCTGGATGGTCGCGTGGACAGTTGTCACCATCGCCATCAAGTGGACCTGTGTAGGCCGGTACAAGAAGGGCTTCGTTCCGTTGTGGAGTCGCGCATACTGGCGATGGTGGTTTGTCAGTCGCGTGCTGCGCATATGGGAGACATTCGTGGGCAAGTACTTGCTTGGGACCCCGTACCTGAACATCATGTACCGATGCCTGGGGTGCCGACACTTGCCGTTATCTGTGCGTTTGAACAACTTTGTGAGGGAAGTGGACTTGTTCACGGCTGGCCCTCACGCACAAATCGATGGCCAAGTCCTGTGCAGCACATGGAGCGCCCGCGGCATCCTGTTCGGAAAGGTGCATATCAATGGCGCCCAAAGCTTGCCTGTGGAAGCGACGGTGTACCCGAGCGAGGTGTATGTCGGAAATGACCGTCTGGCAGACCTACAAAAAGACCACGAGTGGTGGCAACGTACCCTGTGTCCCCTCGTTGTCCTGGCTGCCTTTAGCACTTGTTCGTACGTGAGTTCCTGGCTATCCATAACGATCACGCCTCTG
>Ga0213833_1002718_pt1 | contig 11277 bp, 7 predicted proteins | sample SWATP21_FD_160575 | JGI IMG/M metagenome (GOLD analysis project Ga0213833, IMG submission 160575) | Coastal seawater microbial communities from Marineland, Florida, United States - SWA TP2 #1 | ecosystem: Environmental > Aquatic > Marine > Coastal | place: USA: Florida | collected 2016-08-14
TCGCCTTCAAGCACACCGTTTGTATTTTTACCGCGGGCATTAACCGCCTTAAAAGCGAATGCCGCCATTTAGTCTTCCCTCGTAACTCGAAGCACTTCTTCAAGTGAGGTAGCACCAGCAAGCACTTTGCTACAGCCGTCTTCACGAATACTTGGTGTCGTTTTTCTGATATAGCGCTCAATGGCTTGTTCACCTACACCTTCGTGCATCATTTCACGCACTTTTTCATCTACCAACAATAGCTCGTGAATACCGGTACGACCGCGGTATCCCGTTTGGTTACACGCGGCGCAGCCGTGCGGCTTATAGATAGTGGTGTCGCTTGTGGCATTCTGCCCTAATATTTCCAGCTCAGAGGCGTCAGGTGAATGTGGCTTTTTGCAATCTGGGCACAGGGTACGAACGAGTCGCTGTGACAATACGGCCAATAAGCTCGAAGACAACAGAAATGGCTCAATGCCCATGTCTTCTAAACGGGTAATCGCGCCCGCTGCCGTATTGGTATGCAGGGTAGAAAGTACTAAGTGACCGGTTAAACTGGCTTGAACAGCAATTTGCGCGGTTTCGATATCACGAATCTCACCCACCATGACTACATCGGGGTCTTGACGCAAAATAGCGCGAAGGCCTCTGGCAAAAGTCATGTCTACACGGGGATTAACCTGTGTTTGTCCGATGCCCGGAAGATCGAACTCAATAGGATCTTCAACGGTTAAAATGTTTCTGTCTCGCGAGTTTATTTCGGTTAACCCTGCGTACAAGGTAGTACTTTTACCCGAGCCCGTTGGACCGGTAACCAAAATAATGCCGTGAGGCTTGCGAATAAGAGATGAAAAGTGGTTACGGTTTTGCAGCGTCATGCCTAAATCTTCTAGATTTAAGCGCGCATTGTTCTTATCCAATAGACGCAGCACCACGCGCTCGCCGTGACTTGAAGGCATAGTAGAAACACGCACATCCACCGCTCGCCCAGCAATACGCAATGTAATACGGCCATCCTGGGGAACGCGTTTCTCGGCGATATCTAACTTCGCCATAACTTTAATACGCGATACCAGCATGGAAGAAAGCTTGCGGTTAGGACGTAAAATTTCGCGTAATACGCCGTCTACGCGAAAACGAACGACAAGCTGGTTTTCAAAAGTTTCAATGTGAATATCTGACGCACCTTCTTTGATCGCTTCGCCCAACATGGCGTTGATAAGCTTGATGATAGGCGCATCGTCTTCACTGTCTAACAGGTCTTCAGTGTCAGGCAAGTCTTCAGCAAGAGCGAACAAATCACTTTCGTTGCCAAGGTCTTCCATAAGTTGTTTAGCCGCAGAGCTATCGCGCTGAAAGGCGCTGGTAAGCAGGCTTTCAAACTCATTGGCAGGAATAGTTTTAGGAACAAAAGGTTCGCCGTAGAAGCGTCGCACTTCGGCAAATACATCAAACGGCGTATTCTCTGTAAAATATAAGACCGCAGGTGTTTCATTAGTTTCCAGCAACACCTGATTACGCTTTGCAAAGCTAAAAGAAAGCTGTCTTGAACCGGCCTCCTCTTCAGGCAAACCTGCGTCTTTACCCATGGCTTCTAAGGCTTCTTCTTGCGCCTCTAATGCCTGAGTAATTTGTTCGTCCTGCCCTGCCATGCTAGTCGTTACCTTCTTCTTGTTTCTGCTTCTCTTTCTCAGAAAGGTACTCTTCGAATGAAGGTGGCAACGCTAGCGCATCATCCCATTGTGGAATAGTCGGGGTTTCTTCGTAAGGCATTAGCGATACACCTTCTTGCTGGCGTTTTAGCTGCAGTGCACGAATGTAATTGTATTTGCGATGGCTGATTGTGTTCATGGTTGCACCGTCACGGACAATGGTCGGTTTCAAGAACACCATCAAGTTACGCTTACGCTTGCTTGTAGACGTCGTCTTGAAAAGATGACCAAGAACAGGGATATCGCCTAAAAGTGGCACTTTAGACACACTTTCTTGTACGTCTTCGTCAATCAAGCCGCCTAGTACGATAGTACCACCATCGTCAACAATCACTGTGGTTTTGATTTCGCGCTTGTTGATAGAGATGTCTACTGATGTCGCACCGCTAACGCTAGACACTTCTTGTTCAATAAGAAGCTGAACGGCATCGCCTTCGTTAATTTGCGGCGTAACTTTAAGTTTAATGCCCACTTCTTGACGATCCACCGTTTGGAACGGGTTAGAGTTGTTCGAGCCGGTTGTCGTACCGGTAATAATCGGTACTTCCTGACCCACAATGAAAAACGCTTCTTCGTTATCCATGGTAGTTAGGTGAGGTGTGGCAAGAATATTTGAATTGGTATCAGTGCTTACCGCCTGTACCACTGCGCCCCAGCCATTTTCGATAACGCCAGCAATCAGGCCGTTTGCACCGCCAAGTAAGCTTGCAAGAGCAGTGAAGTCGCCTTCTATCGTGTCCGTTGTTTCTACCACTTCACCGTTGGCAGTGATGTTGGTTTGCGTGGTCTCTCTATCTTCGGCCTGTCGTAGTGCCACAGCTAATGAACCGACGCCTATAACACCATTATTGAACTGTGTACCACCGCCCTCTTCTGACACCCATTGCACACCTAATGTGTTGCCGTCGCCTTCAAAAACTTCAACGATAATGGCTTCAACTTGTACCTGTGCACGGCGAATATCCAGTTGACGCACCACTTCTTCTAGCGAGCGCATCATGTCTGGCTCTGCAGTTATAACAATGGCATTAGAATCTTCGTGCGCATCAATGCTGATTTCACGGTTAGAGCCAGCTCGACGTGACGTAGTGCCACCACCTTGCTCTTCAGCTTGAATGCTTGCAGATACGCCCTGCAATACTTTTACTAAATCTTCCGCTTTAGCGTAGTTAAGAAACAGCACGCGGGTATTGCCGTTTGACTCAAGCTCTTGGTCCATGCGCTGAATAAGGTTAATAAGACGCTGACGCGCTTTAATATCACCGCTTACAATAACTGAGTTAGTTCTGTCGTCTGCCACTACGCGAGGCTCAGACTTAGTACCAGTATTGGCTTTACCTTGTGACTTATTAATACTGTCAATAATGCGCACCATTTCTGATGCTGACGCATAGCGAAGTTTAACGATTTCAACTTCTTCGTCACCGGCACGGTCCACGCGCTCGATAATTTCTACCAGTCGGTTCACTACCGCTGCACGGCCGGTTAGCATCATCACATTTGATGGGTCGTGGCTAACTACGTTACCGCCGCCCGCTTGGTCATTTAGCTGGCGTAAAATAGGCGCAAGTTCACGTACCGGTACGTTATACACAGGAACAACGCGAGTGATCATTTCGTCGCCGTCGCGGTTAGCGCCTTCCACTACTGGAATGTTCGATGTTTTGGCGTCTTTAGAGCGAACCACTTTCAAAATACCGCTAGGCATTTCTACAACGGCGAAGTCATACACTTGAAGTACGTTTAGGAAAAACTGGTAATACTGATCTTCATCGAGCATGTCGTAGCTGCGTACGCTTATTTTCCCACGTACGTTGGGGTCGACAATAATAGTGCGCTCTAGATTTTTACCAACGATATTAATGAACTCGTTAATGTCGGTATCTTTGAAATTAGGCATGTACTCAGCGGCTGTCACCGAGAAACACAGAAGCGCCGTGCACATGGCTGTGCTCAAGCGAGATAATAGTTTTTGGCTAGTGCGCCTTTTCATTCTAACGTCCTTCATTTCCTAACTTGTCGATGACCGATTTGCTTTAATTGTTATTTTGCTTACCTAGCGACAATATAGCGCTGCTACCGTTAGTGGTATTAAGACTCGGGTAAATCTAGGTAAAGCGTGGTTAAGCTGCCATCTCGAATAATCGTTAATTCTATTGTTTGTGCATTGCGTAGCTCAGACAGTGCCTCTTGCGATTGCTGCAAGTCGGTAAGGTCTAGCCCGTTAATTTGTGTAATGACATCGCCAGCCTGAAGCCCTGCCGATTTAAATAATTCAGGTTCTTTGCCAGGACTTACTTGATAACCAATAAGCTGGCCTTCTTCGGTTTTTGGCGATATTGAAATAAAGTCTGTGAAGTTAGCGGGGCGTTCTCGCAGAGCAGCGGTTGCTTCTAGCGCTTCTTCGCTAAGCTCAACTGTATCTTCTTCCTCTTCCTGCGGCTCAGGTCGGTTTCTCGCTTGCATTTCACGGCGACGATTAGCTTCATCGTAATCAATTCCGTCAAGCATCAGGGTTTCGTTTCTTACCCCGTTCTTAATAATAACGCGATCGTTATACACCTTTTGCAACGTGGCGTTGGTGTCTTCAATCTTTTCACCTAAACCATATACTGCTTGGCTGCCGCGATTTTCTATAATAGCGGTGCCCGCTTCCTGCTCTGAACTGGCAACAACGCCGGTCAGGGTCAAATTTAAGCGTGTCTCTGGCGCGTCAGTAACTTCGGCTACCGGTTCCGCGGGTTTAGCCGCTGCATTACCAAACAGATTCAACTGTTGTATTTTGGCAATGTTGACCCCATTTTGGCCTGACGACGAAGAAATAACCGGAGCACGGCTTACTGTGGGTGTCGCAGATAGTTGAGGTTCGGGTATAATTCGCCACACGAGTTTGGCAGCAAATGCAATTAAATACAGGCTGAGCAGAACCACTACGATGGTATGTAGCTGTTTTTGATGCTGGTTCAGATAAACAACCAGAGATTGTGGGTTGGGTTTATTGAATGTCATGCTGCCACTGATGGTACTGCTTTATTATAATATAGTGAATTTTTGGTTAACCGCGCTTTAGCAAACCCATAATAGCCTAGTAAAGGTGAGGGTCACAACACTAAAGCCACACCATTACGAAAATATTACATGAGCCAATCGGATAGCAACAATACAACACAAAATGTCAGGCTGGACAAGTGGCTATGGGCTGCAAGGTTCTTTAAGACCCGCGCAATAGCAAGAGACATGGTGCAGTCGGGAAAAGTCCAGTACAACGGGCAAAGAGCCAAACCTGGCAAGCATGTAGAGCTTGGCGCCATGATTAAAGTTCCCTCAGGATGGGATAATCGTGAAATTAAGGTGCTAGGCTTAAGCGACAAGCGATTGAGCGCGCCTTTGGCGCAAGCGCTGTTCGAAGAGACGGTTGAAAGTGTAACAAAACGTGAAGAAAACCAAGCTGCGCGCAAAATGAACGCATTTCACAGCCCTAAACCAGATCATAGACCTGATAAAAAGCAGCGACGACAGATTATTAAATTTAAGCAGCAATAGTGAGCTGCTCAACAGGATTACTTATGAGCGATTTCGATAAATTACACCGCTTCTTATTTACCCAAGCTAACGTCCGTGGCGAATTAGTTCGTCTTGATGAGAGCTTAACGCAAATTGTGCACAGCTATGAATACCCTGTGCAAATTCAAACATTGTTAAGTGAAATGGCGGCAGCGACGTCATTGTTAACGGCAACGCTTAAGTTTAAAGGTGAAATTTCACTTCAAATTCAAAGTAAAGGCCCGGTAAGTTACGCGGTATTAAACGCCACTCACGAACAAACGCTTCGCGGTGTAGCTCGCTGGGACGAGACATTAGAAACATTACCTGAAACGTTCTCAGAGCTTTTGTCTCAGGCGGTATTGGTCATTACTATCACTCCAGATGAAGGCGAACGTTACCAGGGCGTTGTAGCATTGGATAAACCTTCACTTTCAGAATGTATTGAGAGTTACTTTACTCAGTCAGAGCAGCTAGCAACTAGCGTTCACTTGATGACAGATCTAAGCGATCCAGAACACGCAAAAGCGTCGGGTGTGTTGCTTCAGGTATTACCTACCGATGCCAGCGCTACCGATGTGTCGCAAGCCAATGAGTTTGCTCATATCACTAAGCTTACTCAAACATTGACCAAAGAAGAGATGTTTTCTTTGTCGGTTGAAGACATTTTATATCGTCTTTACCACCAAGAAGATGTGGAAGTGTACCCAGCTAAAGACGTAACCTTCGCTTGCTCATGCTCAAAGGAGCGCAGCGCAGAAGCACTTCGTCATGTTGAGAAGTCTGAACTTCATGCAATTATTGCTGAAGAAGGCGCGATCAAAATGAATTGTCAGTATTGTCATACCGAATATTGCTTCGATAGTATCGACGTAGAGGCCATTCACAGCGGCAACTTCGACGCACCGTCTTCAAATCAGTAACTACATATTTACTGCTTTATTAAAGTGCCTTCATTCGAAGGTGCTTTTTTGTATCTGAGCTCCTCAAAACATACATCGACGGGTTTGTTCAACACTTCACTTGTGGTTAAAAATTGCTCATCTGTAAGTGTTTAACTTTTCTACACAGTTCAATCTTTCTTTTATTCCTGTACTAGTGAAAGTTTTCATCTCTTCTTTCGAAAGAAAACTGTCATGTTTTATTTTGAAATTCATCGATCAATATAGGTTTTCTACGCCTTATTTTTGCATTTATATCCAAGGAAAAGGCTTTCCTTGTAATTAATTTACAATATTTATGAAATTCCGTTGTAAGAAATAGTGAGTATGTGTTTTATAAATGCTTGCTAGGCCTTGTTTACATTACACTCTAAGAGGTGATACTTTTTTGAAAGTGCTTTTGAAAAATTACATATAGGGTAACAGCCATGACCGCAGCAGCCTCAATTCAAACGGATCTGAAAGTAACGCCACTCACCGACCTGCCAAATGCAGAACTTATCGAGCGCGCCGTAAAGCGCGGCGAAGGTGTCCTCGATAAAAACGGTGCGCTAGTCGTTGAAACCGGAAAACGTACAGGTCGCTCTCCAAACGATAGATTCATCGTTAAAGAGCCTACGACAGAAAACGACATTGATTGGGGCAAGGTAAACAAGCCTTTTGATTCTGATAAATTCGATGCGCTGTGGGATCGCGTTGAAGCTTACCTGTCTACCCAAGAACACTTTCTTTCACACCTTCAAGTGGGCTCAGACCCTGAACATGCCTTGTGGCTAGAAGTAAGAACGCAAACTGCGTGGCAGCATGTTTTTGCTCGTAACCTTTTTATTATCCCAGAGCAGTGGAATGTTAAAGGCGACCAGCCTTGGCAAATTCTGAATGTACCTGGTTTCACCTGTGAGCCAGAGCGTGACGGTACAAACAGCGACGGCACAGTTATCATCAACTTCGCGAAAAAACGCGTATTGCTTGCGGGCATGCGTTACGCGGGTGAAATGAAAAAAGCCATGTTCTCAGTGCAAAACTTCCTGCTTCCGGCAAAAGACGTGCTACCTATGCACTGTTCAGCCAACGTGGGTGAAGAAGGCGATGTGACCTTGTTCTTTGGTCTTTCAGGTACTGGCAAAACAACACTTTCAGCCGATCCTAAGCGTTTCTTGATTGGTGATGACGAGCACGGCTGGGCACCAGGTAGCGTATTTAATATTGAAGGCGGTTGCTACGCTAAATGTATCGACCTATCTCAAAAGAACGAGCCAGTAATTTGGAATGCTATCAAGTTTGGTACCATCCTAGAAAACGTAGTGCTTGATGAAACACGCACGCCGGACTATACCGACACGTCGTTAACCCAAAACTCACGTGCGGCCTATCCGCTTTCACACATTGAAAAGCGCGTTGCTGAAAACCGAGGCGGCGAGCCTCGCTCGGTTGTATTTTTGACCTGTGACGTAAGTGGCGTATTGCCTCCTGTTTCAGTGTTAAGTGAAGAAGCTGCGGCGTATCACTTCCTAAGCGGTTACACAGCGAAAGTAGGCTCTACTGAAATTGGCTCTACTAGCGATATTGAATCAACCTTCTCAACGTGTTTTGGTGCGCCTTTCTTCCCACGTCCAGCAGGCGTGTATGCAGAGCTTCTGATTAAGCGTGTTAAAGCGTTTGGCGCTAAGGTTTACTTGGTTAATACCGGTTGGACAGGCGGCCCTTACGGCACAGGTAGCCGTTTTGATATCCCTACTACGCGCGCCATCATCGACGCAATTGTATCGGGCAATTTGGCTGATGTTGAAACCCAGCACATTGACGCGTTAAACCTAGATGTGCCAGTGGCAATAGACGGTGTAGACAGCAATTTGCTTGTGCCACAAAACACGTGGGCAGACAAAGAGAAGTACAACGAATACGCCGCTAACTTAGTCAACGACTTTAAACAGAACTTTGAAAAATACGACGTTAGCGACGCTATCGTTAAAGCCGGGCCGGGTAACTAACACTCGGTTTGCCCCTTCCCAACGTTCATCACACTCAACGTGATTGATGTTTTGCCCGCACCGTGTTGCGGGCTTTTTTTGTGTTGTTGTTAACAAATTTAACATTATGAATACGTATGTTTATTTAAGTTGAGCAAGGCACTAGCTATCATTCACCGTACACAAGAAGGCTTTAATTAAGCGCGCTTCGCATCGAAGCATAAAAAAGGTTTTAAGTATGATAGACAGGCAACTGCGTGTATCACTGGCATGTGCGGGTTTTGCACTCTTTTCGGCAAATACGCTAGCGGAAGTTCAAACAGCAACACTTGAAAACGCAACGCTTACCATTGATACGGATACTAATGATTTTAAGATAAAGGCGCTGCGTAACAACAGTTTTCAGGTAACCTACCTTACCGATGGCAAAGGTGCGCCCTACGCAAACCTACCTTCTATGGCACTTCCTGAGGAAGCCACGAGTGCTGTTACAAAAGATATCGCAGGCGATGTTGAGCTAGAAGAAACCGCAACAACGCTTACCTTGAAATTCAATAATATTTCTGCACATGTCGATAAATCAACGCACGTTATCAGTTACTCGGTAAACGGCAAAGTAGTAGCAAAAGAACAAGATGGGCTAAACATTTCTGATAACGGCGTCAGCCTGTCGTTCACGCTCGATGAAAACGAGAAACTCTATGGTGGCGGCCAGCGCGTTTTAGGTATGGATCGTCGTGGTCATAGCATGCCGCTTTATAACAAAGCACATTATGGATACACCACATCGTCAAACCAAATGTACTTTGGCTTGTCGGCTGTGATGTCGTCAAAAAATTACAGCGTATTGTTCGATAACACCGCTTCTGGTGAGCTAGATATTGGCAAAACGAACAGCGACGAGTTGCTATTTAAGGCACAAGGCGGCCGTGCAAGCTACATCATGGTGTTGGGTGAAAACCTAAAAGATACAGTGACGAATACCGTAGCAGTAACGGGAAAACAGCCGCTTCCTCCACGCTGGCTATTAGGTAACTTTGCGTCTCGATTTGGCTATAAATCACAAAATGAAGTGATGGATGTTATCGATGCCTTTAACACGCAAGATATTCCCGTTGATGCCGTAGTGCTTGATTTGTATTGGTTTGGCAAAGACATTAAAGGGCATATGGGGAACTTAAGTTGGGACACCGCCACTTTCCCTGAACCCGAGAAAATGATTAGTGAGCTACGCGCTCAAGACGTGAAAACCGTGCTGATAACAGAGCCTTTTATTCTCACGACGTCAAAACAATGGGAAAGCGCCGTTGCCAATAATGCCCTTGCTCAAAACGATAACGGTGCGCCGTATACCTTCGATTTTTATTTTGGCAATACCGGCCTTGTCGATGTGTTCAGTGAAGCGGGTCAAGATTGGTTTTGGCAATATTATGAAAAACTTGCGGCACAGGGTGTTGCCGGTTGGTGGGGCGACCTGGGTGAGCCAGAAGTGCATCCTGATGATATTCAGCACATGTGGCAGTCTACAAAAGTAAGCGGCGCAGAAGTGCACAATGCCTACGGTCATCAGTGGGCTAAAACCGTATATAACAACTTAACAGAGCTTCAGCCCGACACGCGTCCGTTCGTACTGATGCGTTCAGGCTTTTTGGGCAGTCAACGGTACGGAATGGTGCCGTGGACAGGCGATGTGAGTCGCAGCTGGGGCGGACTTAAACCTCAGGTAGAGTTGGCACTTCAAATGAGTGTTTTTGGAATGGCGTATACCCATTCCGACTTAGGTGGGTTTGCTGGAGGCGAAACCTTTGACCCCGAGCTTTATACAAGATGGCTTCAGTTCGGTACCTTTTCACCGGTATTTAGGCCTCATGCTCAAGATAATATTGCGCCGGAGCCAATTTTCCACGCCGACCCCGCAAAGTCTATTGCGCGCAAGTTTATCCAACTTCGCTATGACATGCTGCCCTATAACTATTCATTGGCCTTTGAAAATGCGCTTTACGGTACGCCATTAATGCGTCCGTTAGCTATGGCGTACGGTGAAAGCGATTGGTTTGAAAATGCAGACAGTTATCTGTGGGGCGATGGTCTGTTAGTTTCGCCTGTGACGAGCGCTAACCAAACGGTGTGGCCGACTTTGCTTCCTGAAGGCGTATGGTTTGATTTTTTCTCTGATATGAAATACCAAGGTGGTCAAACCGTTAACTACCCGCTAAGCCAAAACAATTTCCCAGTGTGGGTAAAAGCGGGAAGCTTTATGCCGATGACTAAAGGGCTCAGCCGCACAGAGCAGTTTGATGCACGTAAAATAGAAATGCATTACTGGCATGACAATTCAGTGAATTCATCTTCATATACTTATTACGAGGATGACGGCAAAAATCCAGCGTCTATCAAAAAAGGCTTGTACACCAAACTACAGCTCAGTGCGTCAGTAGACGAAAAGGCCGCATTAACCCTGACGCTTGATAGCGAAGGCAGCTACATAGGTATGCCTAAGCAGCGAGACATCACTTACGTCGTGCACGGTTTAAGCGAAAAACCACAGAGTGTTTCACTTGATGGCAGGAGCGTGCCTGTAATGTGGGATGAAAAAGGGAAAACGCTTTCACTTGCAATTTCTTGCGATTATCAGCAATCTGTAAAGGTAGTGATTATGTGATAATTAAGGGCTGCTGTTCTTTCTTGCACAGTAAAGATCAGCGCCCTCAAAAGGTTCACTTTGTGGTCAAGGGCATAACTACGCTGTGCCCTCACGCCTAAATCGGATGTCTTTCTACTGATATCAGCCATGGAGCCTAAATGAGCCGACTTCCTGCCACCATCGTTATTTTCGCTGGTTTTTTTCTAATTGGTAAATTGTTTCTCTTGTGGGGAATATTACTGCCAGATATTGCAGCCGATTTGCAAATGTCTGAAGTAGTCAGTGGCGCACTTTTTTCGCTCTTCTCTGTAGGCATGATGTTAGGCGCTGTGATTGGTGGCAAGTATGCCAGTCGCTTTGAGTATATGCCGCTATTAGCCACGCTATTTAGTATGAATACGGCGCTGTTGCTGCTTGTGTCAGTACTTACCGCTTGGCAGTGGTTTTTGGTGTTAGCGGTATTAATAGGTGTGGTGAGCTCAACA
>Ga0213833_1002720_pt1 | contig 11276 bp, 13 predicted proteins | sample SWATP21_FD_160575 | JGI IMG/M metagenome (GOLD analysis project Ga0213833, IMG submission 160575) | Coastal seawater microbial communities from Marineland, Florida, United States - SWA TP2 #1 | ecosystem: Environmental > Aquatic > Marine > Coastal | place: USA: Florida | collected 2016-08-14
ACCTGCGCCACGGTGACGTTGTCTTCCGTGATGGCGTCGGGGTGAAGCCGAGTCACGTTGCGCGTTTCGACACACCAGCGGTCGTCGTGCTGGGGTGTGGTCGTACCAGACAAGACAAGACAACACATGGGGCGGCGGTCAGAGGTTTGGTTTCTCGACACACGCGGCTCGAACACACACGGCTCCTTCCACAGGCACAGGCACAGGCACAGGCACAGGCACAGGCACAGGCACAGGCACAGGGCACACGACACAGAAGGCACACTGCACCATCCAGTGGGGAGGCACACAACGCATGCATACGTACCACAAGGTGCACATGCATGGGTTTTACGCCGTGCTCCAGCACGTGCCGCACTTGTTGCGCCACATCCTCGCCCACCATCACAGCGGACACGGTGACCTCGTCGTTCGCGTACTGCACGCCAGGCATGCGGAACGCCGGGCCCCGGTCGTTCAGCACAAGCACCCCGGCGGCACCGTTCACTTGGGCATTCAAGGCTTTGTCCGAAAACGCGCACACGCCACGGGCCACGACGACAATCGCGCCCGTCATGTCGTCGGCGTTCAGCAACTCCGAGCATCCGTGGAGCGGCTGCGCTTCCACCACTGGCAGTGGCGTGCACGACGGCGGGCCGCCGAACAGCGCCTGCACAAACTCGAACTCGCCTTGTGGCATGTCCTGGTGGGAGAACACAAGCCGGCCCTTCGCCTGTTGACGTGCAGCAGCCGCTGCCATCTCCCGCTGCATCTGCGCGATGCGTGACACATGCGCGCGCGTGTGGAAGCGAAGCACGCGCGGCAGGGACGCACGGTGGATGACCATCACTGCGTCACGCAGGGCCACGCCCTCCATGGGCCGTTCGTTGACGGACACCAAGCGGTCACCCACCTGGATCCACCCCAACGACTCCGCGGGCCCCAAGCTGCCGTCACGTGAGCGGCGAAAGCGCGTCACCCGCAGCCGCTCGTCCAACTCCAAGCCCAGCGGCCCGTTCTCCGTGAACTCCACATCAAACTCGTGGTCCAACTCGTGGTCAACGTGGTCGGAGTGCCCAACCGGCTGGCCGGCTGCGGGACTGGCACACGACAAACAAGCCACCACCAGCACCACCACGACGGCCGTGGTGACACCCGACACTCGCATCAGGTGCGGCATGCCTCCCCCCGTGGCTCTCCCCAAGTGACACTACGTAGTGCACGCTTTTCTTCGCTCAACGATCGCCCACCCCAGCCAGTGCGTCGGGTTGTCTGGGCCTTCCCAAGCCCCTCACCAACTCGTTCGCGCAGCCCAGCACGCAAGCGCAGTGCCACGGTGTGCGCAAAACCAAAAGAAACGAAAATCCGACACAAAAGATGCCGTTGATGCGAGTTTTGTTATCGACACAACACGACATTCTCGACCAGGTTCCCCGCACGTTGCTGGCTGCCTTTCCCCTTCACATGCGCGACCGCTTGTGTTTGCGGCGAGCATCCGACGGAGAGCGCGAGTTGGGCATGGGGCGGGAGCGTTTGCGCGGCTTCACCTTGTGCGGGAGCTGTTGCGTGAAGTAGGCGTCTTCCGAGTCCGTGGTGACGTCGCTGTCACGGCCACTGGAGCTGGTGCTGCTGCTTGTGTCGCTGTCACCTTCGCTGATGAAAGACCCGGCCCTGCTTCCTTCCGCATCACCAACCTGTGGCACGGACTTCACGCGGCGGTGCGGCGGCATCGCCAAGTCCATGGAGTCGCTGTCGATGTCACTGTCGCTGGAATCGCTGGAACCCAGATCGTCGTCCGACACGTCCGACTCAGCAAAGGACATGATGGAGCCGTCGCTTTCATCTTCATCATCCTCGTCATCAGGCAAGGCCAAGAACGTGTCAGTGCCGATGTCACCCACATTCTTCGCTGTTCTCAGCGGCTTGGCGCCTTTCCCCACCGGAAACAGCTTGACTGCCACACCGCACGCCGCACCAGCAAGCCGGTGGAGTTGTGCAACGGTTGTGCGTGTCGGGACAACGATGGAGGTGCTCTGCAGACATTTCGAGAGGCGAGGCAAAACAAACAAACAAACACAGGTCAGCTCGCAAGGATCCCGTTTCTTGGACTTCGGCTGAGGTGACAGCGAAAAGACACACGAGTGCACAGAGTGCATACACACATCAACAGCACCTGGCCGTGCTGGCCGGACTTGAAGTGGACTCGCAGCCGGTCGCCAGCCGCAACCACGTTCTTAGTCTGCTTCTTCGGTGCAGGGTTCTTCTTCTTCCTTTTCTTCTTCTTCTCCGCCTTCTTGGCGACCTCCTTCTTCTGTTCCGGGCCCTGCGCACCCTGGCTGGGGGCGGGAGTGCTGCTCGGAGCTGCCTTCATTTGTTGCGTCACCGTGGCAAGTTGTTCCTTCAACTCATTCACCTGCGCAAGCAGCATCGCCACCAGGGGCCCTGCCACAACATCCACGCTTGTAGGTGCTGCAGCAGGGGCGACGGCAGTCGCAGCCACTGCGGCTGCCGGAGCTGGAGCTGGAGCTGGGGCTGGAGCTGGCGCCGGGGTTGGTACCGGGGTTGGTGCCGGCGCTGGTGCCGCGACGGATGATTCACGCACGGTGGGAGTAACCTGGAGCGGCGTCGCTCGCGCCGCGGATGAGACGGGGGACGCAGTGGGGCGCTGAGACGCTGATGGCGCCCCAACGTCGGGGGTTTGCTCGGCCTGCTTCTCAGCATCGGCCTTCTCCTCCTCGACTTGCTTCTTTTTCCCTTTGCCCTTGCCTTTGCTTTTGCCTGTTCCCTTCCCTTTTCCTTTGCCTTTTCCCTTGCCCTTGCTCCCACCCTTTCCCTTCTTCTTCTTGTTCCTCTTTTGCGCCTTTTCCTCCTCCCTTGCAATAAGTTCAGCTTCGGTCGGGGCTTGTCTTGTCTTCGCTGTCTTGCGCTGTGGACCACTGCCGTACTTGACGAATTTTTCGACAGGCGTGCCTGCTGGAACGTTGTTCTCACGAGCACGCAAACGCATCTGCACAGCACCCAAAACACGATACACAACGACCCCATGAATCCAAGTGATGTTGTGAGTGCAATCCATGGTGTGGTTCAGCCAAAAAAAACGAAAAACAAACAGTGGAGCACAATGCTGCGCGCATGGACCTCGATTGATTTCTTGCCTCGAAAACAGCTGAACACGTTGGCACGAGAGAGCGCAAGGATGTTCTTGTACTTGCCGCTTGCCAAGCACTCCGTCAGCAACTGGTCATCTTCCTCGCTCCATGGCTTGCTAGCGCTCATCAGTTGCGAATGAAGCTGATGTGCACACACGAGCAAGTGGTGAGCCAATCAAAAGAAACACCAAAGTGCGGCTGCCGGCCACGCCAGCCGCTCACCTCGATGGACTTGCGAGAGCGACCAGCAAGTCCTGGCAGCTGTGCAATGGCAGCGAACTTGGCACCATTGGCGTTAAGTGCCGCCCAGAGAACGTCCTCCTCTTCCTTGGTCCAAGGCTGGCGTCTGAGAAAAAAAAAAAAAAAGCAGAAAGCAGCAGGCACACACAAACGAATGAATGCGCGCACACATGACCGCACCCTTGGCGCAGGCAGCACCATGGCCAGCCACTATGACCACAATGACCACAAGGCACTTACTTTCCCGACTTGGGCGTCTTTTCACGCAACAGAGCAGAAGCAGCGCGCGCCTGATCTGCGGGAGTCTTGGGGTCAGCAGTCGTCTCCAACGGGGACTCTGGAGGAGACGGAGGCGGAACAAACTCTTCGCCCTCGTCGTGTTCACTCGCCCCAGGTTCTGCGCCTCGGGAACCAGACTCTGCCTCCTCGTTTGAATTTTGCGTGCTGTGGCGCGAACAACAACCGACGACGGTCCCAACGGGGCAGTACGTGGTGGCAGTACGTGCACCAGGCGGTACAACACGTCACTCGTGCGTGTGTACGGTTCACAACCGGCGCCACCCTCACAGCACGTACACATCGGCTGCGACGTCGTCGCTATCGTCACGGAATCGTCGAGACATCAGCATCGCTACAGCTGGACTGAGTCGATCTGGCGGTCGTGACACACGGTGGCTCCGCCGGCGGCCTGCTGACACAGGGATCAGGTTAGGGTGTCGAGAAGCACTGTCACACCATCCTTGACCTACCTTCCTCAGATGAGTGCCCATCTTCCAATTCCTTGCGAGGCTTGGGGCGGACCTTCCTGCGGCTACGTGTTGAGGGCATGGCCTCCACGGTTAGGGGCCCTGAGGTTCTTGCTGGGTGGGTTAGAGGAGCGACCCCTTCGATTTTGAAGTTGAAAACATCATTTTTGACCCGCACCCACTGCGTCGCTCAGGTCGCACTGCATCGCCAAACTGGCTGACCGAAGGCAAAGAACACACGCTTTGTTTGTTTTTGTTTTGTTTCTTGTGGACTTTTACATGCTCCACGACGACGATTGCAAGCTCCACGACACGACGAGTACACGATTCACGACACGACCCCGCAAAAACACACTGCGCTTGTACCACGCATGGCCATGCGGCATGGCACACCGCCCCGCTAGTGTGCAAGCGACGCTTCATACTTCAACAGCTGTGCCTTGATCACATGCAAGGTTTCGTACTTGCGTCCGTCGGAGCCGGAGCGGTACCCATCTTCGACTTTGCTGGTGACACCCATCCATCCACACCCGTAAGACGACATACACACCAGCTTGTGCACACCACACAACTTGTCACACAAGATACGCACGCAGCAAGGTCCGCGTAGCCTGGGTCTGATAGGTAGTAGTCGCGCCACGGAAACTCGGCGGCGGAAACCACTTGCCACACGTAGCCGTTCTCCTCCAATCGATTCAGCGTCTTTTCCAGCCCAGCAGCACTGGATTGAATGAACACAAGGTACCCACCGGGGCGGAGAATACGATGGGCGTCCAAACACGTCATGTCAATGAAGTACCGCCTGCCACACTCCACCACCGCACGCACACACACAGATACACAGATACACATTTGCGCAGATACACAGACACACAGCCACAGCGACTTCGTGAGTGGAGCAGTTCGGAACCATGCACGCGCCGCAAATAGCGGGTTGTGCGGCACACACACCTGTTGAACTTGCCACTCGCGGCGAATGGGGGGTTTGTGATCACAACATCCACCTTGCCATCGGGCGTTGGTACGTCGACACGCAGCCAGTCGGCCACGACGACAGAAGGCTTGGTGCCGCAGCCGTTCAGGGTGAGGCTGGCGCGCAGCGTGGCTGCCCTGGCCTCGGTCACCTCCGTGGTGGTCAAGGAGCGCGGGTTCTGTCGCCACATCAAGACTGTTTGGTTTCCGAGTCCACCTCCCAGCTCCAGCACGTCCTTGCCTGTGCCGATGGAGGAAAGCTCGGGCGAACGGTACAACGCTTCCGAGAGTGTTGCACCGTGCGGCGTGATTTGCCAGTCGTCTTCCGTGGACGGCGGCATCTGTTGGCCACACACACACCGCACGAGATGTCAACGGTGACACACCTAGTTCAACTCTTGTCCCCCACGTTGTGACGTGCCTTCAGGCGCAGGGTGCGACATAGCTTCTTCCAGTTGTCGAATCGCCACGTGGCGTCGATCTTCACCTGGCCGCCTTCCCAGGCAACGAACGGCACCGATACACGGCGCGTGCGGGTACCAACCCGAATGGAAGCTCCTGCACCTGCTCCACCTGCACCTGCTGCATCGTTTGGTTGCGGAGTGGCTTCTGTTTGACTCATGTTACGGATGAACGCAAGTGGGGCACACTAGCCAACATTTTCAGCGAACAAATCCAGCAACTTGAACTTCACCACGCATGCTCACATTTTCAGAATTAGTGTGTGCCAACCCTACTCATCGCTGTCGCTATCGTCAAACCCAAGGGGGATGAAGGCTGCTGAGCCAGACGGGCCCCGGCCATCATCTGTCTCACCTTCTGCAGCCACTCCCATGGGCACGTCCACGTCTACGTCTTCAGCCATGGGCACGGGCGCATCCGCGGTCGGCACGGCACCTGCACCTGCACCTGCACCCACACCTCGACCTGCGCCGCTCGTCACCTCTTGGGCTCCTGCTGCACCCGCGTCAGCACCAGACACACTTCTGTCCTTTGCCTTCTTCCTTCTTCTTCGTGAACGTGAGGGTGCTGTCCACTTCATGGCAGGCGCACCACTGACGGTGCCGGCGCCGTGCACCCGCTTGCGTTCGACTGGCGCCCCAAACCGCGCCACCAAGCATGTCGAAAAACACGCGCCAGACGGTGACCACGAAAACAACACAACAAAGCACACGTCACGGTTCCCACTTGCACCACGACTGCGTACCTGCGTGGGCCAGCACGGCAGCACACCGCGTTGACAGAAACGCGAGTGCGAGCTCCTGGCTGAGCCCCAACAAACACCCCAGCGCAGCGACGTCGTACGGCCCCCTCATGACACCTCTGGATCGGGCACCACTGTTGCCAAGTGGTCAATGCAGGAAACCTGCAGTGAGCGCTGTGTTCATGAAAATGAAATGACGACACCCACCTTGTAAAGATCATGTTGCGCTGGTTCGTCAGGTGAAGTAAGGTCATGACATTCGACATGAAAAATCGACGTTGAGACGCGTCTGCATCACCAATGAGCGCACACATGGCGTTACACAGGGGCATACACCGTCGAAAACACATTCTTCTTCGCACCTTTGATACAGCCGCTGTAAGCAAGCTCGAACACCATCCCTGCTTTCGCCACCGCTTCGATCTGGCAATGCCCATCCACCCCAATGAGAACCAGACACAACGAAGCACCCAGCAGCGCACGGCAACTCATACCAAGGGGCGTCGGACTACAAAAGGAAGTCGAGCACACATGTCCAGAGCGACGATATCGACTGCGCCACTCTCGCACGCTGCGGCTAGAACTTGTGCTGACCCTGGCTGCACAGCCACTACGTCATAGGAGGCAAGCACTTTGTTGCCCTTGTTCTGATTTCGCAACGTCCCACAACAAGAAATAGGCAGTTAGGGTTACGGCGAAGGACATCCGTGTGAACTCCGGAGACAGCAGCAAAGGAACACACGCACCAAGCAAGACACTTGGCTCATGTCATCCACGACCACAGTGATACGCGAAACTGTTCTGGGGCCTCCTGCTCCCTGGCGCACACGCAGCGTCTGCGATGCAAGAGGTGCATCTGTTGGCGTGTCACTACTGCCAGAGGCCTGGTTCTGCGCAAACAACAGAGGGGGAGTCGTAAGAGGTGCCACTGGCACAGGGCCGATCGAAATGAACTATTGGCGTACTTGATGACTCGGAAGCAAGGGTGGAGTCACGACATTGTTGAAGGCAATCACATCGTAGCCAACTGATGCGCGCGTGTATGTGGTTGGTTGGCATGGCGAGAGCCCAAGCACGGCCCGCACAACAAGAGACCACGGGCATGTCAGGACGAACATGGAGTGCACAGCGGGACAGCGCGGACAGCGCGCAACAAACACACCGGAACCGGGCACGTACGATCATGGAGCACCGAGCACAACTCAGTGCGACGTGACTGAGACAGTCTTCCCGCCGAGATGGGCACGTTGAGGTCGAACAGCATCGTGTTGCCGGGGCGTGTGCGGTCAGACCGGATGACACCAAACTCGTGGAATGCCAAGCTAACGAAGCAGTTTTGTTATCATACACCACGCTGCTGTGCGGTGCTGCTGCTGCTGTGTTTGCTCCCAGCGAGGATGTGGGCCCCAGGAGCAGCAGCTGCTGCTGCACGAATCGGTGTGTGCATGGTAGCAAGTGCGGTGGTGGGTGGCGTCGTGGTGAGTGGCAGCGCCGGCACGCCCACCAGGCTGCTGCCACGTGACGGTAGCACCGCCACAGCCTTCACATGGCTCCTTCCGCGCGTGCGTTGGCCAGGCACGTCGACGGAGGGGGGTGGCGACCATGCCCCCAAAGCGAGGAAGCAAATGCGTAGCCATCGTGGTGCAGCGGGGCAGGGTGTGGCATCCAGCCGGCGGTTGTGTGTCCTGGCCGCGAGTCCTGCGCCGTCCCAAGCGAATGTGCCCGACACTGCGCCGGCTTCTCCAGCAGCAACGAACACCAGTCGAGTGTCTGGTGCGCAAAAGCGCGTTCTCCTGATCATTGGAGGTATCACGGCTAGTTTTGCAGTGATCGCAGCACCCTTTCTGATCGTTCCGTGGCTCCCAAAGCGTGTCTTTGGCGGTACGTTTGTGAGCAGGGTGTGTGTGCATCGCGATGTGGTGCGTGCCCACGCTTGGCTTGGCTTGGCTTGGCTTGGCTTGGCTTGGCATGTTTGGTTTGACTCGGTTTGACATGGCGTGGCTGGTATTGCGTTGCACACCTATCACCAGCGCTTCCATACCTTCCAACCAGTAAGAGACGCGTGAAGGTCATGTTCAACAGGCTCCCGCAGAACATCCAGGGTCGGCGCTTCGTCGACCTCGGGTCGGGTGACGGCGTGTTGGTCCATGCTGCTGCGAAGCGGGGCATGCTTGCGCACGGTGTTGAGGTATGTGTGCTGTGTGCTGTGTGTGCTGTGTGCTGTGCTGTTTGGTGCATGGCCACAGAAGAGGGGCGCCAAGAGGGGCGTGACTCTCTCATCCCTTGTTTACCCACGTTCCATCTCTTGTTGCCGCGGTTTGCGCAGTTGAACCCATGGCTCGTGGTGCTGTCACGCATCACGGCGTGGCGTGCAGGCGTTGCAAAGTCAGCAACGTTCACGTGCGGGAATCTGTTCGCGCAAGATGTATCAAATCATGACGTTATCATGGTGTTCGGAGTGAAGCCGTTGATGCCGAGGTAGCGTGCGATGCACCGCAGTGTGGTCGGGCAGAGGGTTGTGAGGAACTTTCTATGCTTCGATACAGGTTGGTGAAGAAGTTGGAGAGCGAAGCCAAGCCAGGGTGCTTTGTGGTGAGCCACAAGTTTGCGCTGCCAGGCTGGCAGGTATTATGGTGCGTGGTGGTGGCCCCTTCCTTTCGCTTGTGCTCGCGACTGAGCGGTGCCACCGCGTTCGCGTTCGCGTTGCTTGTGGCCAGGGAGGAGGACTCGATGTTATTTTACCACTTTCCATCTCCGCAGCATGGCTGGCAGCGCAGTGTTGCGGAGGTGCTGGAGGATGTGGGTACAGCGGATGAACAGCAGCAGGCGCCGGCCAACAGAGGGACGCCGGCAGCGGACGCACCGGCCCTATCTCTGCACGATCTGGTGGAAACATCGCCAACAGGCCGTGAGAGCGTCGACTTGGACGACGGCGCTGCCGTTGGCGCGGAGCAGCAGTGGCGATTCCGTTTCGCGGAGCAGTAGCAGGCTACAAGCAGCGTGTGTGTGTGTTTTTTTTTGTAACGAGTTTTGTAAACATGTTCACGAGTCTCGGACGCCTCTGAGTGCGGCACGCTACAACACACAGCGCACTTGTGGTTTCGGGCCTGCGGTGTCGTCAACAGAAGGCTGTTGTGATGGTTCTGTTTGTTCTCTCCACATGTTCGAACCTGTACGGGCACGGACAGGGGGACGTACCGGGACGACAGCGGCCCATTCACCCTGGCTTGGCGACCTTTCATGACGGCAGTGAAGATCGAGGGCTGGAGCAGCGGACGGCGTGCGGCATGGACATGTGGTATGTACCCCGGCATTGTATGGCGGTGTGGTCGCACTCAGGCATGGCATGGTGCACGGTGGGCTCATATGCACGCGCGTGCGTGTGCGTGGGGTACCGGGGACAGGTGGGAGGCGATTCGTGCGTGCATCCATGATCCCATGGAGCACATAATCGTCTCCACAAATGCCAGCTACTTGAAGCCTGTGCAGCGCTGGGCGTTTCACCACAGTATCCCATCGAATCGCATTGTGAACAATGGTCTCACTGGCGCTTCGAAGTCCGTGCTGTACCAAGTTTGTAGCGGCCGGTGCGTCCGCCTCCGTGCGTGGTGACCAGTGTGTGTTGTGTGCTGTGTGCGCTCCTCGTGCTAGAACTGGCTTGCTGGATGTCGACGCTTGCGTAGAACGACAATGGATGCTTGTTCGCGACCAACCAAGTGCTGCAGTGGATTGTGCGCGTGCCGGTGCCGGCGCCGGCGCCGGCGCCGGTGCGGGTGCGGGTGCGGTGGGTGCCTCATCTGCACCTGCCACCACCAGCGGCACCGGCGCCAGCGCCACGCCCACAGTGGCTGACCCCGGTCTGGGTGAAGCGTCTCATGGCTTGCCCGACACAGCGCCCATGGCGGTGGTTGTCATCACAGCCGACGCGGTGGTCCAAGGCGGGGTGGAAAAGGCGAAGGCGGTGCTTGCGGAGGTGGTGGCCACGTTGACGGGCACCGGCTGCAGCGCAGTGTTGAGTCACGCCCATGCTTCACCCGGCGCTCGGTTTGCCGTGACAGTGGCGCCGGCTAGTGATGCCGCTGGCGGCGGACATGGGCGAGTGATGCGCACGCAGGGGCTGGAGGTGTCCCCAGCGGCCCTGGCCAGCGTGGTGGGTCAGGTGAAGCGAGGGGCAGCTGCCGCAGCGCCTGGCACAGCTGCGGACACAGCCACAGCTGCTGCGGATGCCATGCCTGGGGACCGTGAAGGGGTGTCGCTCCTCGCAGGTGGCGTGTTTGGCTTTTCATCTGACGACGTGGCGTTCCTTTGCTCCCTGGCAGTGACGGATCGTGTGCCCGTGGAGGACAGCATTGGATTGCTGACTGTGGCTGGGCGTCCAGTCATGGCTGTGTCGTACCCGATTCGGTGCGTGAGTGAAGCCATGGTGTTGTTGTTGTTGTGGCGGTGGTGGGGGTGGGTGGTGGTGGGTGGTGGAAGGTGGTGGTGGGTGGTGGTGTGGGCAGCCGTTGCTTGCAGGGTGTGTCATCAACATGTGTGTGTCGCGTTTTGTTGTTTTCCTTGTTGTGTCCTGTCCTGTGGGTATGCATGGATGCCCAGCTTCCTGTGTGGTGGCAATGGTGACGCATCTGTGGCAGGAACCCTCCGCGAGTGGGATGCGGCTTTGGCATCGGGGGTGACTGTCACGTCGACCTGCCGTCTTCCCACTGCCCCCGCTGACGCACTTCACGCGCACGCTTTTGCGCGTGTTGGTCTGTTAGGGAACCCCTCGGATGGATTCCATGGCAAAACGCTGGGCACCACCATTCGCGAGTACTGGGCTGATTGTTGGCTGTGGCCATCCCCGGCGTTGACTCTGGTGCCACACCCGCTGTATGATGCCCACGTGCGTTTCATATGTTTGCAGTGTGACTTTTGGTGGTTGTGGGTTGTGGGTTGTGGGTTGTGGGTTGTGGGTTGTGGGGTGTGTGTGTGTGTGTGTGTGTGTGG
>Ga0213833_1002724_pt1 | contig 11260 bp, 10 predicted proteins | sample SWATP21_FD_160575 | JGI IMG/M metagenome (GOLD analysis project Ga0213833, IMG submission 160575) | Coastal seawater microbial communities from Marineland, Florida, United States - SWA TP2 #1 | ecosystem: Environmental > Aquatic > Marine > Coastal | place: USA: Florida | collected 2016-08-14
CCCCCCCCCCCCCTTGCTCCCGCAACGCACAGGTACATGCGATCACGTAGGGCGCGTTCATGCTGCTCCACGGCAGCCAGGAGGCGCGTGGCGTACTCGACGGCGCTCGTCTCCGTCTCTTCCGCCACCCCCGCGTTCTTGGCGATGCGCAGGCGCGCCAAGCGCTGCTTGCCCAGGTGCACCTGGAACAGCGCCTCAAAGCCCGGCGACTCCTTCTCCACTGTGTCCAGCGCGGTCACCGCCAGTGTGAAGTCGGAGGTGAAGACCTGCAGGAAGCGCGCGTACTCGATCTTGATGAGCATGAGGTCCTCCGGGTCGTCACAGAACTCCTCGATGCCCTGCGCAAACAGCCACAGGCAGTGCTCCACGGCCGCCGTCGTCGGGATGCGGCCGGACCCGCCACAGCAGCGACGTCGGCGTCGGTGCAGCGCGACGTTGCCTGGGGCAGTCAACTCCATGCGCACCATGAGCTCCACTTCGTACGCCGACGCGGTGGTGAAGACCGTGTTCACCAGCGACACGGGCCCGCCGTCGTCGTCCTCGTCGTCCTCGTGGTGGCGGTGCTGGGCCGGGTCTTCGCCCTGCCCCAGCGGCATGCGGTTTTCGACGTACCGCGCCCCGCGCACTCGCTGCGCCAGCGAGTCGATGTGCTTGCGGCGGATGTGGTGGACCGTCAGGCGGCTGGCCATGCTGGGGGTGGTAGGGTTGGTGTTGGCGTGCAGCTGCGCGATGTCCGTCAGCATCTTCTCGCGAATGCGGAGCAGGCGCTGGCGCAGCTTCCGGTAGCGCAACGACGGCAGCACCAGGCCAGCCACGGCAAACGCGCTGCTCGTGGCGAGCCAGGCCTTCGAGAACGAGGCACCGTTGCCTCCCGCCAACAGGCCGATGGCGGTGCCCAAAGCCAGCCAAGACACCACCAGTCCACAGGCGGCGTACAGTCGGTTCATGGTGTGCTGGTAAAACGGCAGTCTCTGCACAAACGGGTTGGCCGCGAAACATGGTTCAGCCCGGCGACGCGACGGACAACACGCACGGTGCGCACGCACGCACACACACACAAACGCACAAGCACACGAGCACACACACACACACACACACAAGCGCGCAAACACACCAACGCACAACCACACAAACGCACAAACACACGAACATAAGAACACCCCCGCAACGAAACCCAACAAAACAAAAGGGCACACACACAGCGCGTGTGCACACACACAACTCGGCACAGCGCGCACCTGTGTGACGTAGGCGGCGAAACCGGCGGCACCGAAACACAAAGCGAATGCCCACACCACTGCGACGCCCGGCACCACGTTGGGCAACACCACCGCGATCATGGATCCAAGCGCTGCATACATGGGGGCCCGGCCGTCGACGCATGCAGTCAGAACGGGGGAGTTGGGGTCGCCGTCGAAGTGCAGCGTGCGCTCGACCAACACAAACGGCACCCACATCACCAGTGCCAGCACCCCTCCAATCATCATGCCCCAGCGCGTGGCATCACCACAGCTGCTGACGAGGTCGGCATCCATGAACATCAGGTTGTCACAGGACACAGGCAGCGATAGAATGAAGACGACCGGGCCAGTGAGCATCGCGCCAAAGCGCGCCGCCAGGCGAAGTGCGCTGGCAAGCACGGCGGGGGTGGAGTGGCCTCGGTGCTGCCGCGCAAGCACCCACAGGGACGCCAACAGTTGCACCCACACAAACATTGACGCCACCACAAACCTGCCCACAGCAACAGAGCCCGCGTGAGGATGGCGGCAACCCAGCGCCCAGAACCGCACGGCAGCCCGACACGCATTGACGGAAAGTAACACCTCACGCACTGGGAGCGGACTGACAGGCCAGCTTTCAGCAGCGCGACGGGTATGAACGCGTCTGCGAGCCATGATACAGACTCTGTGTCCCATGCGGTGTGCCCAGAGTCCACCGCAGCGAACAGAACGATTGCTGCCAGTTGCAGCAAGTCAAACAGCACCAGCAGCAGGCGCACGAGCTGCCCGATAACAGTGACCCTCTGCGTGGTGCTTGCCGTCTCGGAAGGGCTGAGCAGAAAGGAGAAAAGCGAGAACACACGCTTTCGAATTGCAGCTGGGACCCCCTCCAGCCCTGATGGCTGAGCGCCAGCGTTGCCGATCTCCATGATGGTGCGGACACAAGGACGGAGGCAGCACGGAATTCTTGCAGCCCGCAACGGTTTCAAGCAGGTGCTGATGCAAAAGCCTCTCGAAAAAGTGAAAAAGTGTCAGCCTGAAACAACCAAACTGCCATGTATTTTTTTGGTGGCATGGAAGTGACGAATTTACAGCTAATTTACTCCCACATCGACGTCAGCTGTGGCTGGGCTCGGTGCAACTTCGACAGCGGGAGAGGCCGGTGCCGTAGCGGCAGGTGCTGGCGACAAGTCTGCAACAGCAACTGCCGGTGAAGACGAGGGTAGCATCGTGGCTGAAACAGCGGGCGATGATGAAGACGCATTCGCAGGTGCAGGTGCAGGTGCAGGTGCAGGTGCAGGTGCAGGTGCAGGTGCAGCAGCTGCTGCGGGTGAGAGCGCAGCCACACTCGCGGGCGCAGCAGCAGCAGCGGCAGAAGCAGCCGTCGCAGAAGCACCTGAGCCGCGAGACGTCACCGGCCCAAAGCTCCGTGCGTCATCCTCTCCCTCCTCCGCGTCCTCCCCTTCGTCGGCACGGATGACCGACGTGACAGGACCGGGTGCGAGTGGGACATCGCCCCACAGCGGGAGCGCCGCAACGACGGCATGCCGCGGGGTCGGAGGAGTGACGTGGCGGTGGCTTCGGATGACAGTCGTGGTACGTGGAGGGTGCGGGGGCTTGTTGTCCATGCGGTAGACCGAGTTGTAATGAGAGTTGTTGTGGTAGCTGCAGCAACATTGGCAAAGGCACGCGGTTGCACACGTGAGCAGGTGCACATGAACGCGCGCTACACGGAACGTCCGCAAGCGCACTGACGTGCGTGCCAGCGTCCGCAACGCACCTGAGCATGATGGGGTCGACCCCCACCAAGTCACCCATGGGCAGGTCTCCATCCATGTGGAACTTCAGCTTCGTCACAGCGTCCTCTTGGCGTGCATAGACCACCACAGGTCTGTCAACGCTCGTGTCAGACAATTCCAAGATCCACGGGGGGGGATGCGGGGGGTGTCGGCCACATGACACAAATCAAAGCCACGCCCATGGCCGAGCCGGCAGCACATACACCGCACAGGACTCAAGGCGAGCACGCACCTATCATACACCTCTTCAGCAGCCAACAGCTCCACGGCACCACCCCACTGCCCAGGCGTCCTCATGCGAGCCACATAGTCGTCGAAGGTTGCATCGTTGGCCTCGATGCTCTGAAAACTGGGCTCAAACTGCCTGTTATTGTCAGCGAGATACTCGCAGATGTCATGGCGGACTTCACGGAATCGATCCGGGTCACCGTAGAGTTGGTGTGCGATGGAGCGGAACAAGCAATTTCCATCCGGACTAATGTGTCGCAAGCCCATACCACTGCAACGCACACACACGCAGCGTTGGGCCAAAGCGCAGCAACATGGAACGCGGCCGCACTGACCCACACCACAAGCACGAACCCACACAAGCACGAACCTGCTTTGCAGTGCGGCGACGAAGAAGCTCTCTGCCTCTTTCCGCTTCATTTCCGACGCAGAGGGGTCGGACATGACGCCTTGGCGCGCCAAACGACCACTGTCCAACGCAACAAGCTCCTTCACTGCCGAAGGGTCCACTTCGTTGATCACCCACACCTTGCCAGTGTCTCCCTCCACGTCAATGATGCGACCAATGACCCACTGACCATTCCGCGCTTGGAAATCAACGTAACTGACGACACCAAACGACAGCAGTTGTTCACACAAGGATGAGGAGGGGCACCAACGTTGGCACCCGCACAAAAGCAACGACAGGCTGGCGCACAAGTACAAACAAAACCACGCACTCGTTGTCGCCCAAAGTGTCTCGAAGCAGCTTCTTTCCTCGAGCACGGGCGCGTGCGCGCATTTCTTGGGGTGAAACGACACGGTACGACTTGGCGTTTGTGGAATGGGTGTTCCTGGGTCACACAACACGTCAGCACGCACGCATCTCGAGAGCAAGGGAGGGACAGGGAGGTCGAGAGAGACGGTACCACACGCACAGGCTGGCAAATCTATCCGGCCACTCATGCTCATAGATCCAAGTGTCAAACTCTTCAGACTCCCACAGCGGATTCCCAATCCATCGGATCTGGTCGACACGCGTTTGGGCAACACAGGCCTCAGCTTGCGCGGCCCACCACTGCAGACCACAACGAAACCACGTACCAACACCCGTCCAGGCTGCACCAACCGCACGCGGCCCGGTCGCCAGTGGTACATGGGAACTCCTGTGCGCTTGTGTGGAAACAAGTCCTTGACGTCATGGATCGTCCCGACCCCGAGGCCGTTCAGCTCGGCTGTTGTGGGCCCCACCTGGGATTGTGCGTGGGCGTACGACGGTGGAGGGGTCGGATAGTACGGCACCGGCGTGCCAGATGGTACAGCCGCCGTGACAGGTGTCGCATACACGGCAGCTCCGTTGTCATCAGACGCCACGGCAGCGACGACAGGTGCCCCGCCGCTGTCATCGCCAGCGGCTATCGGCGTGGCGGCGACAACGCCCTCGGCCGTTCCCGACGCTGACACCACCGGAGTGGCCATCACAGGTTGACTGTGGGGTGTTGTCGCCGCCGTGGCAGAGCCCATGTTCCCAGCACCTGCCCCACCAGGCGCTGGTGTGGCGATGGCGGATGAAGTCGCGGTGGCAGCGGCATACGTCGGTGCGGCTGCTGCGACTGGCGCTGCGCTACCACCAGCCCCAGCCCCAGACTCAGCCCCACTTGCAGAGGAGGGTGTGGAGTTTGGGCTACCGCTTTTCTTTTTCTTGCTTGGCATCATCTTCCCCACCGTGGACTTGATGCTACTCAACCAGCCACCCTTCTTCTTCTTGGATGGGGCTGCGCGCGGTTCTGCAACATCCTCGCCGGTGACACTGATTCCAGCAGCGGCGGCTGCCGCTGCCACTTCTGGATCAACAGATACTGGTGTGTGTGTTGCATAGGGGTGCGCCGCTGGCGACGTGTATGCAGCCGTGGCATACGGGTCATGTGCGCGCGCATGTGCGTACGGCTCGTGGTGGCTGCGCCCATGGCTTCTTCCGTGACTACGATGCGCTCTGGACCCAGAGTGGTGGCGCACATGAGTGCCAGCTTTGGCAATGGCTTCCTCTGAGTTGAACACATTGCAATCGACCAGTGTGGTCCCATTCACCACCAGCGTCGCAGTGCCAAAGTTGGTGTCCAGCGACTGAACGTACGCCGGTTGCCACCCGATGTCGCTCATGTACGCGTCAACCCTTGCGCCTTTTCGCAACCATTCCCGCCCATTCATAGTGGCGCAAGTGAGCCCACGGGCCCGGTTGGTGTCTGGACAGGGCGCATGCAGCGAGCGCAGCCAGCAGCAGCAACAGCAGCGACTGCTCGTGTTGTGTGCAAAGCCAGGAACAAGTTGCATGCCAAGCCGCAACAAAAAAATCCATCCGGAGATTTGCGCCATGCGGTGAACGTGACACAAACACAACAAGAAAATGAAACATTTTACGTCGAGGATACAAAAACACAGCATCGCTATGCATACGCGGTGTCATCTGGGGTGCCGGTCGAGGCTTTGCGTGGACGACCACACGCCCCGCCGCATTTGGGAGTTGGTGCTCGGGACGGGTACCGCCATGAAGGGTCGCGGAGACCTTGTTGGCACCGAAACAGGGCTGCGGGCACCCACACGGGACTGCAGCGTGGAGCCACCCGAGTCTCCGGACGTGGTTGTGGCCAGGGAGGAGTGGGAAGGTACACGGAACGTGGGGCCTGGAGAGCGGTGTGTGTGTGCGCGCCCCGGGTGCTTCCACACACTGGGTTTCCGCATCACATTTTTCTTGGACAAGCTGGCTGCGAGGTTGGGGTTGTCTCGGGCCAACTTCAAGCGCTTCTCGGTCGTGAACCGATTTCTGATCTCGTCAGCAGACACTTTGCTCCTTGCGCTGGGCGAGTCCGGCGTCTCTCCCACTGACAAGAAAACGACACAATCACGCACAAGTACATCAGATGGAGCGAACATGGGAACACATATCACAACGCCGCTGCTGCGCGACGCTCGATGCCATGCGTGGTGCCCAATCCACGTACATATGGCAAGAGAACGCCGAAACGCGAAGACGTTGAAGGTGTCCGCAATTTGTTCTGCAGCCAGCAATTGCTGAGCGGTGTACCGTGACATGATGGACTTCGTCTTCGCCTTTAGCCTTTCCCACTTTGCATGTACCCCGTGTGAGTCCGGAATATCCTGCAGAGTGTCTCCACGAGCTGCAATATCAGCCGCCAGAGCCAGTTTGGACGCGCCTCGCAGCACATCTGAGAAGTGCACCGTATTTCCGGTGTATGTGGGGAGATGGAGTGTACCTGGTTGAGGACAACAAGACATCCGCACACACATGCATACATGCACATACATGCATGGCACACACAGTCAGAGAAGTGTTCTCTCCTCTCACGTACATGTCACAACCGCCACCACCACCACCACCACCACCGCTGCCGTCACGCACGAATGAACGCATTGACACCCTGGATGGTGGCTTTCTGACCAGCAAACCCTAATGGTGGCTGAAGCGTCATGAATAGTCGGGGGAGGTGCTCAGTTTTGATGAGCATGCTGGCGGTGGGATCCAGCTCGCACCACACCGACGCGAAGTCGTCCAGCTGAGCCTTGGACAGCACCGCATTCTCAGCATCAGACATGTCACCGAAGCCCTCTGTTCAACATGGCACCCACGTTGGTCCAGCTATCCAACAACACACATGACAGCAACCCCACAACGCACCCAGGATAACGGCAATGAAGACGTTCAACATCACAAAGCCAACCAGGAGGATGAAGGAGAAAAAGTAAACGTAAGCTGACGAGACGCCGCAACCCATTGGCTCCGGATCATCCCACTGAGGGTCATCTTTGCAGCCCCCCTCGGTGTTCACCAACTCGTACATGATCAGGTTCCAGTTCTCACCCGTCGACGATCGCACCAGTGTTAATACAGCGGTGCCGAAGGAACGGAAGTTGGCGTGCTGGTTCAGGAACTCGCCGTGCTTCACATGGGCATAGGACTGGACGCCGAGAACGGCATAGATGAAGTACAGCAGGAACAGCAAGGAACCCACATTCACCAGGGAGGGCAAAGTAACCACAAGCGTGTTGAACAGGGCTCTCAAGCTCTTGGCGGACTGGACGATGCGAATCAATCGCCCCATGCGGAAAGCTCGAACCACCGTGGCCACCGAGCCAACGTCCAAAGCACCCGAGAACTTGAGACCGATGCCCACAAGTGTGCCGACGACAATGGTAAAGTCAAACAGGTTCCAGTTGTCTGATGAAGGGCCACGCAACCCCAGTAGCACAGTACACAGGTGAGCAACCAGGCATCCACCCAAGCGCCCAACATGACAGCACGCTCAAGCCCATGCGCACGCGTACCGTGGAAGTACTGCCGAAATCCCAGGCCCACCAACTTGAGCACAGCTTCCAGGGTGAAAATGACTGCAAACGCAAGGTTCATGAACTCTAGGAATCGATCATAGTCGTCCGGCTGACCAAAGTACAGCATCGCCATGATGAGGGTGTTCGTGAGAATGCACGTCAGGATGAACATCTCAAACATGGGCGCTTCGACAAAGTAGAACACCTGTTGCCGCCAATAGTTCCCCATGGGAGGCCGGTGCTGCACATGCCGCAACAACATGGAAAGGGAGGTCGCAAACAAAACCACAAGCACAGACATGAGCGTGAGAATGACCCGATGTTACCCCTTTGCGGAGATGGCAACATTGCCAGGCCACACGCAAACGTACCACACTGGCTGGCCGCACATGCAACAACGTTTCTTGCGTCTTCACCCACTCCCGCTGAGCGTCCGTCAGGAACATGTTCTCGCCCATCTCCTCCTTCATCCGGTTGAAGTTGTCAATCACGACGCCGACAAACAGGTTCATGACGAAGAAGTTCCCGATGATCATGAACGCGATGAAGAACAGCACCCAGCCCGGGCTGTTGTCGCGCACCGGTTGCATGTCCAACGCCGTGGCGTCCACCCCGGCAAACATGATGTCCACCCACCCCTCCTTCGTGGACATTTCAAACAGCGCCCCCGCGGCCTGCACGATGTTGTCGAAGTTCTGCGGCACGCTTTCGGCCCAGGAAGCACCCAGCCACAGGCACACCGCCTTCGACGTGGCGCCCACGTAGCCAGCGCCGGCACCCCACGCGGCCTGGGCGGCGGTCAGATCCGCGAAGGGGACGGGGTGGAACACGAGGTCGCGCTGGGCCGGCAGCAGGTCGTCAAACACGCGGCCTTGGCAGGACATGAAGACGCCCTTGAAGTACGACACGCCGACGATGCCGAAAATGAGGAAGAACAGCATGCAGACAAACAGGACGTTGATGATGGAGGGGATGGCTCGGAACAGGGCGTTCACAACCAGTTTCAGCCCGGGGTTGCGGCTGATCATGCGCAGCGGGCGCAAAGCTCGCAAGGAGCGCAGCGATCGGAGGGACTTGAGCTCGCCGGCGCCGCTGGCAGCCAAGGAGAGGATGGACACGAGGACGATCACAAAGTCCAGCACGTTCCAGCCGTTGCGCATGTATGTTTTCTGGGAACGCAACCACGTGAGTGGAGTGGGAACGGGAAACGAGAAACGAGCAGCGAAGACACAGCACGAAGGGCACACGCGCAGACGTGGCACCAGCCAACACGCACAGGTCCGAACAAGAAGCCTCGCATCACCACCTTGACCATCATTTCCAACGTGAACAGTCCCGTGAGGATGACGTCAGCCCACCACAACACGGCAGAGTACGTGGAATGCGGGTCTTGCAGTGGGGTGTCCGTGGCGAGCAGGATGCTTGACACGAGGATGAGGCCCAGCACAGTGTTGTCGAACCAAGGGTGCTGCACAAACGCAACACATTGCCGACGCAGCCAGTTCTTGGGTCGGAACACGCACAACGCGTTGCCAATCGGGGTGTACTGCTCGACACCACAACAAGGGCACGTGTTTAGCATCGCATCGTGTCACCCATCGCCGCCACAGGCCCCACGCATGCACCCACACCACACACACAGACACACCCACACCCACACACACACGTACCAATTCCTGGCGCTTCTTCTTGCTTCCCTTCTCCTTGGAACTCCCCTCTCGCCCCAGCCCTGACTGGCGTGACTGCTGCCGCAGCTGCCGCGCCAGCGCCACCATACCAGACGCGCTGTCGCGCCGCTTTTTGCGCCGCGACGAACCGCTGCCCGCCTTCGCCAGTGGGTTGGGGAGCTGGCGTGGGGTCGTTCCTTCTCCGCCGCTTCCGCCCCGGTCGCTGTCTGTGAGCGCCCGCAGGTCCACCTGTGACTGGTTGGCAGACACGGCGGTTTTCACCATGCCGGCCAGCCGTGCACCGTCCGAGCGTTCGCTGTGGGTCAAGGAGGAGACGAGTGACTCACGTCGAGGGCCGAAGCGCGCGACCTTGGTCAGGTTGCGGTACCTGCCAGCGGGGTGTGGGGGACAGCAGGCACAGGCACGCGGTGGGGGTGGGGTCAACAGCGCACACAACGTGGATGCGGACAAGGCAGCAGCAGCCGCCACTCAGCGTCATGGCACGTACGACGCAGACAGTGCTTGCAAGGCCGCGGCAGCGACTCGGCGTTCACGCGAGCGCTCCTTTTCACGGATTGTCATGACCTCCAGCCCCTCAAAGTTGCCCAGGAGGATGGCCAGGAACAGGTTCAGCACGACAAAGTTGCCAATGACCACCAGCGCGACGAAGTACACCTCAGCCACAATGCCGGTGCTGCGCATGGCGTCATGCATGACCACGTTCCAGTTCTCCGCCGTCAACACTTGGAACACCGTCACAAGCGACCACAGCAGGTTGTCAAACGTGGTGCGGGGGACTTCAGCGGTGGCGTAGCCGGGGTCAGACAGCGACAGCGCTTCGCCGGTGTCCGCATCAAAGTGGAACCGGTTGGCAAAGAACTGTGTGTGTGGGGGGCGTGCACAGCCAAGAAACAATAGGGAGGCAACGTCAACACGCACATACCACCCTGCATCACCTTGGTTGCTTTGCCATGACCCTTACCTGCATGCCCACAATGGAAAAAATGTACAAGAACAGCAGCAGCAACAGCGCGAAGTTGGCCACGTCTTTCAGCGTCTTCACAATGGCACGGAGCAACATTCGGAGCGAGACCCAACTCCTGCGCCAAGCGCACGCCAGCTGTTCGTGAGCGCACGCATCGTACATGGAACACGCACACGCACACGCACACGCACACGCACTGGACCAAACACGGCAACTGCACACAACACCGCAACGGCATGCACCACTACAGCCACCGTCGGGGAGGGGAGGGGCGTACCGAGCAATGGAGAACACGCGGAAGAGGCGGAAGGTTCGCAACGCCGACACAGCACCACCGGACTCCGGGGGGCCCGTGCGCGCCACCAGGATGGCGGGTGGCGACAGAATCAACTCCAGGATGGACATGGTGACGATGAAGCCATCAAACGCGTTAAAACGGTCCCTGGCTCCACGTACACGCACGTGCCAAACGCCGTCCGCCAACACGGTGACCGAACAAGGATGTCACGAGTGTGAGACACAGCACCGAGGCAGAGTCGAGGCTACCAACGACGCCACGCACTTTAAGTAGCCCACGGGTCCCAACGCCACCACCTTAAGCACCATTTCCACCAAGAAGATGAGCGTGAGGACGAAATTGGCGGTTTCCAAGTGCTCCGCGAGTGTGGTGTCCATGGGGTGTTGATCCATGGCCAGAACCACCGTGTTGGCGGTGATGATCAGCAGGATGAAGATGTTGAACACCCAGTGCTTCACCGCCCGGCGAAGCACCGCCCTGATGCGCCCCGCACCTTGCCGCTCGGTTGCCAGAGGCGAGTGGTGCCGCTGGCGTCGGTGCCGCCGTCTCTCGTCTTGCCAGCATGGACAGTGTGCAAGGCACCACACCCGAGCGCCCACAAGCCTGCGTGCCCACACACACACACACACACACACACACGCACGCACACCCCCACGGTGGGATTGAGTGGTCCGCGCTTCCCTCTCGCTCGCTCTGCACACGATGGACACCACTGCACACCCGCGGCACACACACACTAC
>Ga0213833_1002725_pt1 | contig 11257 bp, 7 predicted proteins | sample SWATP21_FD_160575 | JGI IMG/M metagenome (GOLD analysis project Ga0213833, IMG submission 160575) | Coastal seawater microbial communities from Marineland, Florida, United States - SWA TP2 #1 | ecosystem: Environmental > Aquatic > Marine > Coastal | place: USA: Florida | collected 2016-08-14
ACTTGTTCTTCTTTTGACATTCTCCAGTGCAGACGCTAGGTTTGATCCAGAGGTGTTCAATAAGATGAAGGACAACGTTATGATGTCTGGCAATAGGGCAGACTGTCAGCCAGGTCAAAGACAAGTTGATATGGAAATCAATAATGTTCGTGCTAGATTGCTGACAGGTGGTGACCTTTGGTGGGATTTAGAAAACGGTAGATATATCGTTCCAAAACCAGCAGATGGGTTTAAAGAAGTTTCAGCAATTTTTGCAGGTGGTGTTTGGATTGGAGGTATTGATCCAAACAGAAATCTAAAGTTAGCAGGTGTTTTATATAGAAATGGTAACTCTACCGATTTTTATCCTGGTCCTCTTGATGATAATGGTGAAACAGAGCAGGAAATATGTGCAGATTGGGATAGATTTTTTACTGTTTTTGGTGATGAAATCAGAAAAGAAGTTGCAAGGTTTGATAACGGTGAAGGTGATATTTCTTGTGATTCTATTCCTGCAAATATTAAATACTGGCCAGGTAAAGGCAATCCTTATTTTAATGAATCATATGATTTTCCACTTCCAGATCAAGATTTAGGTTCATTCTGGGATGAAGATGGTGATGGAATTTATAACCCTTGTATGGGAGATTTTCCTATTATTGAAATTAGAGGTTGTTTTCCTGCAAACAGAGCAGAAGCAGTTGAGTTATTACCTGATCAGATGATTTTTTGGATTTATAATGACAATGGTGGGCCTCACCGATTAAGTCAGGCTACTGCAATTAGAATGGAGGTACAAGTTCAGTCATTTGCATATGCTACAAATGATGAGATTAATGATATGTCATTCTATAGATTTAAACTAATCAATAGAGCTTCTCAAGATATTAGAGATTGTTATTTCGCAATGTGGGTAGATCCAGATTTAGGGTGTCACCAAGATGATTACATCGGGTGTGATGTAGATAGAAGTTTAGCAATTATCTATAATGAAGATGCATTAGATGGTAACCCAGGTACAGCTTGTCCTGGAGGTATTAACACTTATGAAGATAATGTACCACTTTTAGGTATTGATTACTTTAGAGGACCTAGAGGGCCTAAAGTTTTTTGTAGAGATGCAGACGGAAATATTCTGACGGATGAAAATGGTGAAGTTTTACTTTGTGAGCCTGAGCCAGAAACAGGTGCTCAAGATACTTTAGTAGAATTGGGAATGACTTCATTTGTATATCAAAATAACGCTGGAGTTGGTAACCCTGATCCTGCAACTACAGATCCTCAAATTGGAGATGAATATTACAATATATTAAGAGGTCTTTGGAGAGACGGGACCCCTATTACATATGGTGGAAGTGGTTTCAATCCTGATAATGAAGAAGCTGATACGGTTAGATATGTATTCCCAGATCCACCAAATACAGAAGGTTGGTCTATGTGTACAGAGGATTTGCCTTTCGGTGATAGAAGAACAGTACAAGCTACAGGACCTTTACTATTGCAACCAAATGAAACGAATGAGCTAATTATTGGTGCTGTATTCGTACCTAATGTTGTATATGATTGTCCAGATATTTCTAGACTTCAAACTGCAGATGATTTAGCACAAGCATTATTTAACTCTTGTTTCAATATTGTTGATGGTCCAGATGCTCCAGATATGGCAGCAGTAGAACTAGATAGACAATTGATTTTAATATTAAGTAACGATACTGTTCTTGTTGAATCTAACAATGCTAAAGAGCAATATGAAGAGGTGGATATTATTTCTGCTGAATTTGATAATGTTCCTGATAGTTTATACCGATTTGAAGGATATAAATTATATCAATTAGCAAATCCAAATGTCAGTGTTCAGGAGTTAGACAATATAGAGCTTGCTAGGTTAATTAGACAAGTTGATATCAAAAATGGAATTGAAGAGATTTACAATTGGAATAAAATTCCTAATCCAGATCCTAACGCTCAAGCACCATTAGATTTCTTATACGTTCCAGAACGACAAGTTGCTGGAGCAGATGCTGGAATTAGACATTCATTTAATATTCTAAATGATCAATTTGCAGAAACTGATAAGCGTTTAATAAATCATAAAAACTATTATTTTACAGTAGTTGCTTACGGTTATAATAACTGGGAGACCTTTGACCCTTACAGTGTAGAAGAGGTAAAAGGACAAGATAAGTCTTATCTAGAAGGACGTAGGAATGTTAGGACGTATACATTTACACCTAGACCTATTATTTATCAAGAGCTTCAATCAGCATATGGACAAGAAGCAACTGTAACTAGACTTGAGGGTAAAGGAACAGGATTAAATGCACTTGACTTAGCTGAAGGCGAAAGAGAATCTATGATTGATGGTTCATTTGATGGTGAGATAACATACAAGCCAGGAAATGGTCCTATTAATCCTGTAATTATTGATCCCCTAAATATTAAGGATGGTACTTATGAATTAAGTATTACTGGAGATTATAATGAAAGTAATCCTACAAATCCTTATTTAGAAGAAGGCGCTAGATGGACATTAAGAAACTTGAATACCGGAGAAGTAATCAGTTCTGAAAAGACTTTAGAAGATTTGAATGAACAAATAGTTTATGGACAAGGGTTTTCAATTTCAGTTAATCAGGTAAATAAGCCTGGAGATGGATCTGAAGACAATGGATATATTGGTCAAGAAGTAGAATATGAAGATGGAAATGCTGAAAATTGGTGGAATGTAATTCCGGCATTTACTGGATTTGAAATCGTTATTGACGAAGAAGAAGATCAATCAGTTTTTGTTTATGAATATGCAGATACAGAGAATGAATCTGATCCTGATAATGTGTTTACTAGTACATCAGGCACTCAATTTATTCCAATGTATGAAGCTAGATGGAGAGAAGAAGCAAATCCTTATTTATCTCCAGGATGGATTCAAAGTCAAGGGTTCCCTATTAATCAAAATAAACTTCAATTAGAAGACTTGAATAATGTAGATATCGTGTTTACATCCGATAAGTCAAAATGGAGTAAGTGTGTTGTTGTTGAAGCTGCAGCTCCTTTTTATGCTGCTGGTGGAATTTTACCAGTTGGTAATGCTACGCAATTTAGCTTAAGGGAATCACCATCAATTGATGAAAATGGTAATGAAATACCAGATGATATGGGTATGAGTTACTTCCCAGGATATGCTGTGGACGTAGAAACAGGAGAAAGACTAAATATTTTCTTTGCTGAAAACTCTGCATTCAACACATCCAATGATGAGATTTTAACTGGAGCAACTGGTGTTGAAGTGAATACTGGAAATATTGGTGCTGACATGATTTGGAATCCTACAACTGAATTATTTACTCCTGGCTTAACAGGTTCAGTATATGGTGACCTTGCAGGCGGACAACATTATGTTTATGTTACAAGACAACCGTATGATGAGTGTGAATATTTGAAAACTCAGTTTGCAGGTGGGTTATTTAATAAAATTAATGGGGTATCATTGATTACTTGGACTACATTCCCTCTTCCATCAGAGCCATTATTATCTCTTGAAGAAGGACTAATACCGAATGATGTAGTTGTGAAGTGTAGAGTTACAAGTCCTTATGGCAAAGTAACTACTCCTCAAGGTGGCACAGACCCTGTAAGATTTGATGTTTCTGGAGAGTTACCAAAATACCAATTTTCTTTTACAGATGTTGAAGCAAGGGAGATTGAGCCAGTGGAATATTCTGAGGCGATGGAAAATGTACAAGTTGTACCGAATCCATATTATGCATACTCTTCTTATGAATCTGATCAGTTCGATAATACAGTGAAGATTACTAACCTACCATTAAAAGCAGTAGTAACAATTTATTCGCTAGATGGTAAATTTATACAACAGTTTAATAGAGACGCAAGCCCTGTGAATTTAGGAGGTAACAATCCTGCTATTCCACAAATGCAACCAACTGCCTCTATTGAGTGGAACTTGAATAACAGTAAAGGTATTCCTGTGGCAAGTGGAGTGTATATCTTCCATATTTTAGATCCTGTATCAGGTACAGAGAAATCAATCAAATGGTTTGGAGTTAACAGAAGATTTGACCCTACCGGATTATAATAAATTATTGAGGAAGGAGGTGAAATACCCTCCTTCTCTTAATCAATACTAAAAGCAGAAAAATGAAAAAAAACATCTACATTTTTTTAATTTCAATACTGTCAATTTCAGTAGCTTTTGCAGGTAACCCTGATAGACAAGGTGAAGCAGGAGCAACAGAACTTTTATTAAATCCATGGGCTCGAAGTGCAGGTTTGCATTCAATGTCTACAATGTCTGTTTCAGGTGTTGAAGCAATGAGAATAAATGTTGCTGGATTAAGTAGAATTAATAAAGGTGAATTCCAAATAAGTAACGCTAGACTATATGAAGGTTCTACATTGGGAATGAATTCTCTAGGATTCGTAACTAAAGTAGGAGATAATGGAGCATTAGGTATTTCATTAGTTGCAATGGATTTTGGTGATATTGCTGTTACAACAACAAATCAACCAGAAGGAACAGGAGCTACGTACTCTCCTAGTTTCTTTCATTTAGGATTAGGATATTCTTATACCTATGAGAATAAGATTAGTGTCGGTATGTTAGTTAGAGCAATTTCTGAAACTCTTCCAGATGTTTCTGCAAGTGGCTTTTCTATTGATGCTGGTGTTCAGTATGTATCAGGAGAGAATGATAACTTTAGATTAGGTATTTCACTTAGAAATATTGGTTCAGCAATGGAGTTTGGTGGTGAAGGTCTTTCTTATCAGGCAGATGCTGAAGATCCAGTTATTAACTATACACTTACAGTTGATCAAAGAGCTGAAGATTTCGAATTGCCATCAATGTTGAATATTGGTGTATCTTATGACTTCTATTTTGCTGAGCAATATTTCCTAAGAGGATTGGCAAACTTTACATCTAATGCATTTGCTAGAGATGATTTTGGCCTGGGTGCTGAATTTTATTTTAATAATATTGTTGTACTTAGAGGTGCTTATAAATTTGCAATGGGAGAAGTTGATGGTATCGGTGATAACCTTTATACAGGATTAGCTGCCGGTGTTTCAATTGATGTTCCATTAAAAAGAGCTTCTAATAGAGTCGTAGGGATAGATTATGCTTACAGAACCACTAATCCTTTTAGAGGTACGCATAACTTTGCTCTAAGATTTGGTTTCTAAAGGAACTTTTTAAACTAAATAAAGAATTATATATTATTATAATTGGCGTTTCTATCATTACATATGGTAGAAACGTTTTTTAATATAAATACTACCGCTTCTATTGACCTAGAAGCATTTTCTAAATACTTACTAAATACAAACTGTTATGGGAGTTTCTTACTTAACTCAAGAAGGATATGATAGACTGAAGTCTGAGCTGGAAGTGCTTAAGACAAAGGGAAGAGAAGAGGTTGCACAAGCTATTGCTGAGGCTAGAGATAAAGGAGACCTATCTGAAAATGCAGAATATGATGCAGCTAAAGATGCTCAGGGCTTGCTTGAGTTAAAAATAAATGAGATGGAAAAGACTTTAGCTAATTCTAGAATCATAGATAAAAGTCAATTGGATACTTCTAAGGTCACTATTTTATCTACAGTAACTATTAAGAATAAGAAGACAAATAAAGAACTTTCTTACATGTTAGTTGCTGAATCCGAAGCTAATTTAAAAGAGAAGAAGATTTCTGTTAATTCACCAATTGGTGAAGGTTTGCTAGGTAAAAAAATTGGAGATACAGCTATAGTAAAAACTCCAGCGGGGGAAATAGAATTTGAAGTAATGAATATTGAAATGCTCGCTTAAACTTAATTAATATGCCAAGTATTTTTACCAAAATAGTCAATCGTGAAATTCCTTCCTATACCATCATGGAAGATGAAGATCACTATGCATTTCTTGATATAAATCCTTTAGCAAAAGGACACACGCTAGTAATTCCTAAAAAGGAAGTAGATTATATCTACGACATGGGTGACGATGCTTTAGCTGCCTTACACATCTTTGCAAAACAAGTCGCACTAGGTTTGGAAAAAGCAATTGAATGCAAACGAGTTGGTGTTTTGGTAATAGGTACCGAGGTGCCGCATGCGCATATCCATCTTATCCCCTTTCAGACGGAAGATCAAATGGCAATTACAAGTAAGAAATTAAGTCTACCAGCCGAAGAGATGGAATCTATTGCACAAAAAATCAGAGAACAATTAAAAAAAAAGTAAAAACACTAGTATTCGGAGCCAGTCCTAAGCCCATCAGATATTCTAATATGGCAATTGAAAGATTGTTGAAAAGTAATATTGATGTTGTAGCTATTGGTGGAAGAGAGAGTGAAGCACATGGAGTAAAGATTCAGATAGGTCATCCAGGCCTAAAAGAAATCCATACTATTACGATGTATATGGGAGAAGATAGACAAAAGGAACATGAAGACTATTTGCTTTCTCTGGAACCTAAAAGAATTATTTTTAATCCTGGTGCAGAAAATTTTGCTTTTGCAAAACGTGCTCAAGAAAGAGGAATAGAAGTTTTAGATGCATGTACTTTGGTTATGCTAAACACAAACCAATATTAGTCCTCTGATACAAAAGATATGTTCCTTTTTAAACCTTCGAATTTTGTTCTTTTAACGGCAGAACCTTGAAATAATTCTTGAAATATTGGTTCAGATATTTCTTCCCAATCATTTTTAGTCATAGATAACAATGAATTTGTCGGGAGAAACTTTTCTTCATGGTGAGGTTTAGAAAAACGATTCCAAGGGCATACATCCTGACAAATATCACAACCAAAAACCCAGTCATTCATCTGATTTTTAAATTCTTCAGGAATAGAATTTTTTAACTCTATAGTTAAATAGGATATACATTTACTTCCATCCATAAGATAACCTTCTTTGGAAATCGCATCTGTTGGACATGCATCTATACAACGAGTACAAGTTCCACAATGATCTTTTACTTTATGGTCATATTCTAATTCTAAATCAAATATTATTTCACCCAAAAAATAGAAGGATCCTAAATTTTTATTGAGCAATAAAGTGTTTTTACCAATCCAACCAATTCCTGCCCTTTTAGCCCAATCTCTTTCAAGAACGGGAGCACTATCTACAAAACACCTACCTTCAATATTGCCAAAATGCTCTTTACACCAATTGAATAAATCTAATAATTTCTTTTTAACTACTTTATGGTAGTCTTTTCCATAAGCATATTTAGCAATCTTATAAGAATCCTCGTTTTGAATTGAGCTTGGATAGTAGTTGTACATTAAACTGATAACTGATCTAGCTCCTGGCACTAGTTTAGTTGGATCTAATCGCTTATCAAAATGGTTTTCCATGTAGGACATTTCCCCATGGTAGTTTTTGTTCAACCAAGTTTCTAATCTTGAGGCTTCCTCGTCCATGAATTCTGCTTTTGCAATACCTATTGCGCTAAAGCCTAAGTCAATAGCTTTCTCTTTAATGCGATTAGTTATTTCTTTTTTATCCATAAAAAATGCCGAACCAATTTTATTGATCCGGCATAAAAGTATTTAAAATTTATAGATTAAGCTTCTTCTTCAACTTCTGTCAATTCTTCTTTGTACTTAGCTTTAATCTTATTTTCTATTTCTAGTGATACTTCAGGATTGTCAATTAAGAATTGCTTAGCAGCTTCTCTACCTTGAGCAATTTTAGTATCGTCATAACTATACCATGAACCGCTCTTCTTGATTACATCATTATCAACCCCTAAATCTAATATTTCTCCATTTTTAGAGATTCCTTCGCCGTACATAATATCAGCCATTGCAATTCTAAATGGAGGTGCAAGTTTATTCTTTACAATTTTCATTTTTACAGGGTTTCCCATAACATTACCTTCTCTATCTTTAATTGCTGCACCTGAACGACGAATATCAATTCGAACGGAAGAGTAAAATTTTAAGGCATTACCACCTGTAGTAGTTTCAGGGTTACCGAACATTACACCAATTTTCTCTCTCAACTGGTTAATGAAAATACAACAACATCCTGTTCTACCTATGGTAGCCGTGAGTTTTCTTAACGCTTGTGACATTAATCTTGCTTGAAGACCCATCTTTGAATCTCCCATTTCACCTTCGATTTCACTTCTAGGCACTAATGCTGCTACAGAGTCAATAACCAAAATATCAATTGCTCCTGAACGGATAAGATTTTCAGCAATTTCTAATGCTTGTTCACCATTATCTGGTTGTGAAATCAATAAATTCTCAGTATCAACACCTAGACTTTCGGCATAAAATCTGTCAAATGCATGTTCAGCATCTATAATTGCAGCGATACCTCCTGTTTTTTGGCATTCCGCAATAGCATGAATTGCTAATGTTGTTTTACCCGAAGATTCAGGTCCATAAATTTCTACAATCCTTCCTTTAGGAAAACCGCCAATTCCTAACGCGATATCCAATCCCAAAGAACCAGTAGAGATTGTCTCAATGTTTACAACTTGCTTATCTCCAAGTTTCATTACTGTACCTTTACCATAAGTTTTGTCTAACTTATCTACAGTAAGTTTTAATGCTTTTAATTTTTCTTCTTTCTCGTTAGCCATCTATATGAATTTTTAATGCTCTTAGAGTCTATTAATTTGATGTATTAGTAAATTATCTGCTAAGATTTAATAGCAAAAAACAAATATAAGAAATCTCTAATGTGTAAGCGTGTAATTGATTAAATATTATTTATTTGTTTATAGTTTTATCGCGATATTTTAACAGTTAACGCACTTTAAATCCTAAAAATTGTAGAAAACAAAAATTCCTACGTCCAAACTTTACATCCTTCAGTGCAATTAGTACATATTTCTATCTGATCACGACCCTTTAATAAGTCAGATCTAAATTTAGTATAACTCGGACTTTTCCATATTATATCAAAAGAATCTTCCTTCATATCACCTAATACATGTTCAGCATCTTTATCAAAACAGCAGGGCAAAACTAAACCATCCCAACTGATTACACACGCATGCCAAAGTTTCCAACAATGATTTAAAAGTTTGTTTTTAACGCGATATGTTCCATCAGATTTTTTGGCATATCTAGAGTACTTCTCGATGGTGGGGATGAGTGGATTTCCTTGTTCATAATCATATACTTGAGCCGTCTTTAATTTAACTTCATCTACGCCTATTTCTTCAGCTAATTTATAAATTTCAGGAATTTGATGTTCATTGGGCTTTACCACTAGAAACTGGAAGATGATATGTGGTGTAGATGATTTAAGTTCTTTTTTCCATTTAACAACATTCTTAGCACCTTGTAATACGTTCTTCAGAGTGCCTTCTTTTCTGTAATTTTCATAAACTTCTTGCGTTGTACCATCTACAGAAATAATCATTCTATCTAAACCTGACTCAATAGTTTTTTTAGCGTTTTTGTCATTCAAAAAATGACCATTAGTCGAAGTAATGGTGTAAATTCCTTTATCTGATGCTAATTTTACCATATCTAAAAAGTCAGGATTTATATAAGGTTCTCCCTGAAAATAGAAAATTAGGTATAGTAGGTTAGTGTGAAGTTCATCAATAATCTTTGTAAAGAAGTCTTTTTTAAGATTTCCTGTGTTTCGTGTAAATGATCTTAAACCGCTAGGACATTCAGGACACCTTAGATTACATGCTGTCGTTGGCTCTATAGAAATTGTCATGGGTTTACCCCACTGAACAGGCTTTTTGAGGTACTTTGTAACATAAAAAGAGGAATAGAGCTTTAAAACATTCCAGGCTTTTAGAACACTCAGCTTTGATAAGAAGTTAAGGATATCTTTAGGGTATAAACTCATAGTGTAAAGATGATGAGTAAAAGTATAAATACAACATGTTTTTAAATCTTATTGATCTTATATTTATATTAAATTGTGTGAGTGAGAACAACAAAGTGGTAAAATATTTTATTTTAAATGTGAAGATAATTCAAAGATTCCATGGGAATAATTAGAAATGTTGTTAGAACATTGGCAGTAAGAGTGCATAATCAAATTGAATTTATGGCTTCTCATCCTGTATCTTTTCAGGAAACAACGTTTAAAAACTTAATTAAAAAAGCTGCTAATACAGAATTTGGAAAAGAACACAATTTTAATGACATCAACTCTTATTCAGACTATATTCAAAAGGTACCGTTAAATTCCTATGAAGATTTAAGGCCATATATTGATAAATCCATAGAAGGTGAAAAAAATATTTTGTGGCCTGGATTACCTAAGTATATCATAGAAACAACCGGCACAGCAGGAGGTAGAAAATTAATTCCGATAACAAAGGACAGCTTGCCTTACCAATTTAATACAGCACGAAATGCCGTTTTTAATTATACATTAAAATATGGTATGCTAAGAATTTTTGATGGGAAATTGTTATTTCTTTCAGGAGATTCAACTATTGATAAAAGTACCAAGATTAAAAAAGGCAGGCTTTCAGCAATAGCTAATCAACAAGTTCCGAGCTGGTTGAAATTTAATCAGTTGCCAGGCTCAAAGGTGAACCAAATAGAAGAATGGGAAGAAAAAATATATTTGACAGCAAAAGAGGCTATTGGGGAAAATGTCACAATGCTTGGAGGTTTACCGCCATGGGTGCTAATGTTTTATGAAAAAATATTAGAACAAAGTGGAGCAGAAACTATATCACAATTATTTCCAAATTATGAATTATTTGTTCACGGAGGTGTAAATTTCATGCCTTATAAGAAAAAGTTGAATTCTTTAGTAGGGAAAGAAATTGAAACGATAGAAACGTATCCATCTAGTGAGGGCTTCATTGCTTTTCAAGATATCCGCGGTGATGCTGGAATGTTATTAAATGTAAATGGAGGATTATTTTTTGAATTTATACCAGCAAACCAAGCACATTTAAAGCATCCAGAAAGAATGCAGTTGAAGGATGTTGAAGTGGGTAAAGAATATGCTGTGGTAATGAGTACCAATGCTGGTTTATTTGCTTTAAAACTTGGAGATATAATTGAATTTACTTCTACAAATCCATTTCGAATAATCATTAAGGGAAGAGTTGAACATTTTCTCTCCGCTTTTGGTGAGCACATCATTGCGCAGGACGTTGAAACTGCATTAGCTACTGCTCTTTCTGGGACAGGAATACATGTTTCAGAGTTTACGGTTGCACCTCAAGTTAATCCCATTGAAGGAGGTTTACCCTATCACGAGTGGATCGTTGAAACACAAAGTACGGCAACAGAATTATCAGAATTTGGTAGAGTATTGGACCAGTGTTT
>Ga0213833_1002726_pt1 | contig 11256 bp, 18 predicted proteins | sample SWATP21_FD_160575 | JGI IMG/M metagenome (GOLD analysis project Ga0213833, IMG submission 160575) | Coastal seawater microbial communities from Marineland, Florida, United States - SWA TP2 #1 | ecosystem: Environmental > Aquatic > Marine > Coastal | place: USA: Florida | collected 2016-08-14
CTGGTGAGCAGTGGCGGCCACTTCCCAGCGGGGTTGGACACACGATTTCCTCGGGGTGCGGTGTACCCAGGCGTGCTGGGGTTGTTTCTCGAGCTGGACTTGGGGCCGGAGAGAGGGGCCGACTTCAGCCGCTTGAAGGTGTGCGTCAGGTCGCCCGCGGGCATGAACGTGGAGGTGCCTGTGCGGCCGACAGACACCATTGCAGATGTCCAACGGGTGTGTTCGTTGTGCATGGGCAAATGGGTGGTCCACGTGCCTTGCGTCGTGTGGCACGGATGATGATCACAATGTGTGTTGTGTGCATGCGTGGCATCCTTGCTTGATGTGGTGTGGGCGCGGACTTGGCGGTGTGTCATGACAGCTGGTGCGCTCAGCTGTCGGTTTTCTGCCGTCCCAACAAACACTTCGCTTGCGGCAAGGCGTTCCCTCCCATGGCGCCATCGGTGACGGGCAGGAAACGGCGCGGCTCACCTCCCACTGCAACCTTGCGTTTCTATCAGCTCGACCCCACGCGGTGAAAGATTTTGCCGAGCAGCCCACGTGCGTATAGTATGGATGGCATTCTGTGGCGGGCGGCGGGGAAGGGAACCGGTGGGGCTACAGTCACGACAGTTGACCTTTGTGGTGGTGGTGGTGGTGGTGCCTCTGCACAGGTATCGTTTGTTTACCAATCTCCGAGACCGAGGCCTGCTGCACACCATGCCAACGCTGCTTCCGGGGCGCCTATCATCTGGTCTCACCGCTGTTTTGGGTCTTATTGCTGACCATGCCTTGCGGTAGGTGACGTTCATAACGTGGATGGCCATGTGTGTTTTGTATCTTGTGAGTCGCTCTCCCTCACGCACTACACTCAACGCAACTCAACTATCGGTGTTGCGGGCACAGAGCCTGGCCCAAGCTCATGTCGCTCTCCACCCCTCGTACACGCCGCGTGCACCGCCACCTCCATCGCTCGTTGTTGACGGTGGTGCGGTCCTCGTCCTCGCGATCACAGCTACCGTCCATGCCACGTCGAGGCAGTTCCAACCCTGCTTCCGCCGCCGCCGGCGCCGCTGCCGCCACTGCCACTGCCACTGCTGCTGCCACTGCTGCTGCTACTACTGCCACGCGTCTGTCCAACCCATCCTATTCCACGACAACACCCACGACCAAACCGGCACCTTCCTCACCTGTGGGGAGGGGCGGTATGGAAGGGCGAAGCAGCGGTGGTGGTGGTGGTGATGGTGCGGGTTCGTGGACACCACCCCCGTCCACATCCGCTTCCTGGTACCCCGTCGGCATCGCCAAGTTTGAGACGTTCAAGGAGTACGCCGCCATGTACGGCGAGTTTTCATTTGTGTTCATTGGCGACAATGGACAAGGGGATGTACTTGCTGCCGAGTTGGTGCGTGGAGATCGGTGTTGTGTTGAGTGTGTGCTGTGTTGTGGTTGTGGCTGTGGCTGGTGTGCTGCCTGCATGCTCGCGTGCTTAGCCTTCCAACGTGGGCACGTCGTGCAGATGGCAGCTGATGAGGGGACGCGTACAACTGTATCAATCATCCACAAGGTGATTCCAGTGCATCAGACTCTGACCTCGTACATGGACTTGACTTTGGACGAAAGACGTGAAGAGTGGGCGCTGAACAACATCTTTTTTGTAGACACGTGTGTAACACAGGGGGCTCACTGGCTGGCTGTCGCAATCACGTGGTAACATGCGTCGGGAGTGTGCTTGGCAATGTGTGACTGACGCCAGGTATGTTGGCGCCGCCATTCATGTGTTCAACCTCGGTCTGATCCACGTGCAAGGCCTGCACCGCGTGTGCCTTCGTGCTGTTGACGAGTTCTATCGCTTGGCATTGGTGTACGTGTACTAGTACGGTGTGCGAACGTGGAGCAACATGTGTGCCGTGGCTGAAACATGCGATGTGGCGTTTTGTACCGCTGTTTTGTTGTCCCATGATCTGATCTCCTGTTGTCGGATGGCCACACCTGCGCGGGCCATGCATGAACAGACACCCGACCGTCACATCCAGTGCCGCTGCGTACGTGGAACACCTGAACAGGGACTTGGAAATGGCCAACAGCCTGTTTCCTGAGGAGCTGTTCCCCGTGCCACCTGTGTCCATTCGTCTTGTGCGCCGCCAAACGAGCATCATGCCAGGCACGGCCGCAGCACGTGCACCCCTGCCGACATTGCAGCGAGCGCCGCGCCTTCAGCGGGCACCAAGGTCGCCGCCACCAAAAAACTAATCTTCGAACGGGTCCATTGCTTTTTTGACAACGGAGAGCGGCTGCGGCATGCAGGGGTTTCCTTTCGGGAGAATACTAAGCGCGGCGACGAAGTAAGGTGTCACCTTGGTTTGAGTTTGCGGCTAGCGCGAGCCGGTTGCTCTGCACACAACAGCACCATGTATGGTGCTCATCGGTTGGCGGCGACGACATGGTGCAACCCCTACTTGCGAATCAGCGCGCCCGCTCCACTTCGGCGGTTGGCACACCACCGTGTAATGTGCAGGCTACAACGCAGTGAGTGCAAAACGCACATCCCAAAAGTCGGTGTTATCGTCAACAGGCGCGTCTGGAGCGTTTGAGAGCACCGCTTTCCCAGAGGTGCTCCCCCTGACGGGAGAGCCATCACCCGTGGGTGCTCCATCCTCCTCAGCAGTCGCAAGGGCGGGGGAAACTGGGGCTGCAGCGCACTACTACGAAGTCAGGGAAGGTGCTGGTGTTTCTGTTTGATGGTATTGTTGAACAAAGTCGAGTGACGTGTTGAAGAAGAAACGCAAAGCACACAACATACAAACACGGCGGACACAAAAGGCAAACGAAAAGGCGGACACGGCGAGCTATGGAACAGGCTCTTGTTCAGGGAAATGCTGTTGCACCAACACCATGTAGCCATGCACTCGCGCCAGAATCGTCCCCTCATCTGCCTGATCTCCCTCAGTCGGCAGGTTGGTGTGGATGGAAATGAACTTGAAGCTGGTACACGGATCCATACTTCAATCGTCAACCGCCACAATCACAACCACAGCCACACGCACACGGGCAGCACACATGCAATCAACGCACTGTTCTGGAAGGGCCCACTTCAACCCCGGCGTCTCCACAATGGTTTGTCGCACCGCTGCAAACGTCATGAACTTGTTGACGTACACCTGCGGCACACGCGATACGCACATGAACATGTTACTCACTGGCGCGCACACAAGCGCACGACCACACGTGCACACCAACCTCGCCGTGAATGACAAACTGTCGGACGCTCCCGATCCCAACAGGGTATGTGGACGCCGCCAGAGCTTCTGCGATGCTTTGGTCATCTGTGCACATTGCAGCACGACAGCAACACACATGCACGCAAACACACATGCACGCACATACACACACGCAAAGTGAACACGCGATGTGTGACACAAGCGCCACCAGCTCCTCGAACACCCCCCGCAACTGCACCCAACAGTCGACAGCAAACAGCAGACACGCGCCATAACACCACACACACAATCGACATGCAACAACCACGTACACTTGGCAAGCTTGATGAAGTCTTCCACGATCACGCGACGGTGCAAGCCAGACAACCCCATGCGGCGGAAGATCCACTCCAAGGCATCAACCGGGTTGGGGTTGGCCGCAAACATGCACAACACCTTGCCCGTCACCCGGGCAGCAGCAAAGGCTTCCGAGTAGTCGTAGCCAGACAGCAGCGCAGGATCTGAACGGGGCGGCACCACGCCGTGCTTGCGTGGCACAAACGACTTCTGTGGCATGCGTTCGCCGTGTGGTCCGACGGTGTACCGAACCTCCGGACCGATGGAGTCACCATCACCGCCATCCCCCTCTCCATCCCCACCCTCTTCCCCCTCGCCTCCTTCTCCCTCTTCTGCACCTTTGCCTTCGTCATCACCATCACCAGCCGCGGCTGCAGCAGCTGCCGCGGCAGCTGCGGTCTTGCGCTTCGCCTCTCTTTCAGCAGCCGCAGCGGCGGCGGCCTCGGCGTCAGCGGCTTCCTTGGCGGTCATGGTTTTGTCTGCTTCGAGCTCCTCGGCCGTCATACCCGTGCCCGCCAACAGATCAAACTCCTGTTGACTGTTGTCCTTTCCGCCCTCTTTGTCGCCGAGTTTTGTCCAGCTGGAGGCGGAGGCGGGGCACGCAACATGTCAGTGAACACACACGCACACACCACGACCCCCACACGCGACCCAGTGCACGCACAGTGTGTGTAGCACCCAAAACCCGACTTCGGCAGGACTCCACAACAGCACTGTGTGATAGGGTGCCATCCACACAAAGCACAAACGCATGTGAATCTACATACTCAGCAGTCACCCCCCGTGTTTGTGCATGTGCACCACAACGCACCCTTGCGATCAAGATGCGCGAGTTCGTGTGCGTGTTGTTCGGATCTTAGGATGGTGCACCCGAAGCGACACTGTGTTTTGGCACCAAATGGGCACTCGAGTTTGGCATGTCGTTGCAATTGACGCCGTCGCATCGTGACACCTGAACCAAGCGTTCATCAACGCACGTGAACACCCGATACCCCCACCTTCCCCACAGCCCCACACATGTGGACGGCAACGCACCACAACCGTTCCAACAAGGGATGATGGCCTCAAGACAGCTCTTCGATTCATGCTTGTACGTCTCGGCAAGGGGGATCTGAAGTGCAACACGGACACAGAGCCATGCCATCAGCTCGGTGAGTCAGCACCAGTCGTCGCCCGTAAACCGCACTCCAACACGCGCAGGCGCACGTACATCTGCTCCACAGCCCAGTCTGCATCGCACGAACCGCTGCGGACAGTCACGCTCCAAGTGTGCTGTGGCCAAGCGACGCAACACGTATGCGCCACATCGAAGCTTGCATGCCACCACCTCTGTTGCACCCACGGTCCGTCAGCCCCCACGATGGGCAAGGGAAACAAAAGGGGTGCCACGCAACAATACACACACGCATCGTACCGTTGGACGCCGAAATCAGCGACTCAAGGATGCGATAGTTGTTCTCTTTCACAATATCCATGGGCACCACCCCCTCCTGCACATGATCGCAACACCACAGCAGTCTGGTGAACACGCTGGGGATGTAGGAAGCACACGGATGTCGCGGCGTCTCACCTTGTCGACGAGTTCAGGGTCTGCCCCGCGTTCCAGTAGTAACGCGACGCACTTCACATCGTTGTTCAGGCAAGCAAGGTGCAGTGGGGTTTGAAGTGTCTGGCGTGTGGATTGTGTGAGACACAGCACACTCACTTCCACCCAGCGCGACGTAAGGAGTCACTCACCAGACCATTGCGTGCGTTTACAATTGCACCGTTGTTGATCAACAACCTTGCGGCGTCAACATGCTCTTCCGCCACGGCAATGTGCAGTGGCGTCTCGCACATCTGTCACAAGTCGGACGTACGCACGCCATGAAGCAACAGCCAAGCAAGCAACGCGACGTGCAACGCTACGCACAGAGTTCTTCGCATTTACGCTTTGGCCTTGCGAAATCAGGTACTCCAGCGTTTTGGTGTCGCCCTTTCGAGCCATGAGCCATACCGTATGGTTCATGGTGACCGGGTCACCGTGATGTGTGTGTGCACGCACAGGCATCAAGCAACAACGGACAAGCCCAGCTGTTACTGCCCCCAGCTGTTACTGCCCCCAGCTGTTACTGCCCCCAGCTGTTACTGCCCCCAGCTGTTACTACACCCAGCTGTTACTGCCCCCAACACCGCAGGTGACTTCCGTGCCATTTTGGCTCTGGTGCGGCATGCTCGTGTTGGCGTCCTTCACTGCTCGGTACATTATCCCTCGTCTCCCTCACACATCCCAACGATGGCCCGCTTTGCCCTCACTGTTTTGCTGGTTACCGCCCTGGTGGCGGGCGCCGCTGCGTACTGCAAGACTGACAGCCAGTGCCCAAGGTTTGTTGCTGCGTGCGCGACCTCGTAACGCCACCGCACTCACCCGTTCATGGTTGCCATCTCTCTTGATGCCGTATGTGTCCATTGTGCGTGGATCCCCAGCTCCTACTGCGTGAAGTACGTTGTGTGATGTGGCACATTAGGTTTGTGATCATGAAATCTCATAGTGTGCGCCCTCCCCTGTTCCTTTGCAGCTACCACGGCCCTCCCCCATACAACTGCCACGCCTGCTTTGACTTCTGCTGTGAGACCAACCAAGACTGCGAGTCCAAGTGCACCACTGGCTCTTGTACGTAACCAGCTGCAGTGGCGAGACACGCGTTTTGATGGTGAGCAGGAGAGCCTGACCACGCTTGTTCTGGCGGTTGTGCCCTTCAGACTGCATGAAGTACCCAGGTGTGTCAGCTGTCACACATGCGGCCGCCCTCCCCCCATATTGCCCCGAACTCTGACTCTAAATGCACCATGCCCTTGGTCTTCCTGTGTGTGTGTGCTCTGTTTGGCCATCGTTGCTCCTTGCTGTTGTTTCCCCAGGCAAGCACGGTCCCTTCTTCTGCCACGTTCCCAACGGCGGCTCCTGCAACATCACCAACACGGACGCCACCACCCCGTCGCCCTCGGATGCCCCTGTCGCCCTCGCGACCCCATCTGCGGACGGTTTTGAGTGCTGGATGTGCCAGAAGTTGGAGCCCACTGTCGGCGACCATGACTGCAAGGACAAGTGCGAGGGCTGGTGGCCATTCCTGCGCGGCACCTGCACCAGCGTGTGCGACGACTTGGTTCGCTTTGCTGGCCGCAAGGCCGGATGCGTGTTGGCTGGCTACTGCTCCGCGTAGTGTGATGTGACTCGCCATCTTGTGGCGCATGGATAAGATGCAGGCATGTCCCCAAAGGCAGGGCTGCCTCATTGTGCGCGCTGGGTAACAAATGGCCAAAATCTGATCGCGTCATGATCATGGGAGAGTTTTATTGATACACCATGCACAATGTTATGCGTGACCTATGCACTCCTCGTCCCTTCTGGTGGCGCCATCGGAACCGCTTGTAGGTGTGCTTGCGCTGCCTACGCAACCATCAGCTCCACACCCATCGCTGGCAACTGCGTCGGCGTCAGGCGCCGTGGACTGTGCAGAGCTGACATGCCTACAATGCAGTTCTTCGGCCAGTTCGATTCGCCACGCCCCAACATTCCTTCTTGTGATGGGGCGTGCGTTCAACAGCAGGGCAAGGGCCCCGTCCGGTGTCAAACCAAGCCTGCGACCCAGCATGTACCCAAACACGCCTGTCCTGTGCATGCCGGCCGCACAATGGATACACAGAGACTCACCCTCGCGCACCATCGCCGCGGCTTCCGAAACAGCACGATGGAGCATGCGGTGCACGGTTTTGGTTGCCAGCAAAGTCTTGTTGGCTCCTTCCAAGGGACACCAAAGCCAGCGCATGCCTTGCCGCTTCACAGCTGCGCCGACATCCTTGGCTTTCTCACGCTCAGCTTGCAGAGTCACCACCACCGTGCATCCGTCATCAGGGAGTGCTGCAATCTCGCGAGGCGGTGGTCGGTGCCACAACGTTACACGCCCACCCGCAACCCCGACCCAGTGCACCCAGCGCAGCTTGCGCTGCTTCGCTTGAGCGCGAATGAAATCTCTCCAGCCATGATCAGCAGAAGCTTTCAGGACGGTTTCATCAAGGTTCAGAACGTGCACGTGGGCTTTGTTGACGCGCCCTGGCAACGTTGTCCCACCAAGCGTCACAACAACGGTGTGAAAGGTGGGAATGGAGACTGCGCGCTTCCCGCGATACTTTTTCTTGTGTGGGGCTTGTTGGCGCGATGCCTTGTGCCCGCCCGCTTGGCTGGCGGCCACCTTGCTTTCTTCAAGCTTGCTACCCCCCTCCTTTAGGACAGAAGGTGTCGGCTGATGCGCTGGGTGGGTGCCACGCTCTGTCCAAACCTCTAGCCTGGTCAATGGAGACGGAAGCTGGGCTCCCACTGCAAAAGGCTGCGGCTCAATCAAGCCCACATACTTGCTTGTCGTTTTGATGGCCGCAGCACAGAAGGAGTCTCTCACAACCGAAGATGTGCCAACCACACACCACCTCATTAAAGGCGGATCGGCCTTCATTTCCAGTCGGGTGGGGTGCATGGCTCATGTGTGTCCTCAGAGACAAACCACGAGCATCATGCAAGACACGAGTGATGCTCTGCCGCGCGGCGAACGTTCCTGTGCATATCTTAAACACGACAAACATCGACATGTGACTCACAATCCAAGTCTGTTGATTGGAGTGGGTGGCGATGCCCGAATCGAGCCACACACACAGAAGGCGGGAGGCATTCAGCCTCAAGTGCATGGAAGCACGACAGGGACCATGGACGCTACGACAACACCCACAAACTGGGTGGCGATGCGAGCACGAACGACACCAGAGAACAACATGTGCACGAGCAATGGGTGCAGGAGCAATGGGTGCAAGAGCACGGGCACACAAGGAAACCACACTGCAAAACTGAACAACAGCAGCGCGGCTGACACGCCATGACAACCAGAGAAGTTGAGGATAGCACAGCATGGCACAAGGAACATCGACAGAATCAGCGATGTGCGCGGACAGGGGAAGGATACTTCAACAGGCGGCAAGTGCAGGGAGGGAAGAAGGGACGATTGGACTAACACAAAACGGCCAACTCGGGGAGACGCGCGGTCACGCTGGGAGACCGGGCAGGTGGAAGAAAGGAAGATGGAAGAAAGACGCCACGCAGGTTTCCCACCAGTCGTCACGGCGAGACGATCGGAGGGACCCAGCGACAGGACCAGTTGAAGCGAATCGAACAACTCGAAGAGGATGAAGGGGACAGGTAGGTAGACCAGCAGTGAAGGGACGGGCACAAGTCGCCACGACGGCATGGCGGGCCCATTGTCGGAATTGAAAACAAAGAACGGAAACAAACGGAACGACTGCATGGCAAAGGCGCCGTGCTCACACGCAGTACAGCTCGCGGTCGATGGTGGGCGGGATGGGCTTGATTTCGCAGCCGAGCTCCTGCTCGATGCGGTAGAGGTTCAGGCGATCGTTGTACGTGATGAGGTTGATGGCAAGACCAAGGTGGCCGAAACGGCCTGCGCGACCAACACGGTGGAGGTACGTTTCACTGTTCTTGGGGAAGTCGAAGTTGATCACCACGTTGACACTCTGGATGTCGATACCGCGCGTGAACAGGTCAGAGCACACCAAGTGGCGGGTGGCGCCTTGGCGGAACTCATGGAACACTCGGTTGCGGTGGCTCTGTTGCATGCGAGCATGAATGTAGAAGCAAGAGTACCCGAGCTGGGTGATCTTTTGCGCCAACAGCTCGACGCGGTTGACAGAGTTGCAAAAGATGATGCTTTGGTTGATCTCCAGCTTCGAGAACAGCGTGTTCAGGCAGTGCACCTTTTGGCGTTCCTCCACAAATGCGTAGTACTGCGACACACCCTTGAGAGTCAATTCCTCCATCAGGTTGACCTCGTATCTGGTGTTTGCAAAAGACACACGATCAGGTCAGTGAGCTGTGACAAACGCCACACAGCACCAAACCAGCATGACGCACGGCTTGGGGATGTAGCGGTCCTTGAACGACTTGACCGACACCGGGAACGTGGCAGAGAACAATAGAATCTGCGGGTTGCGTGGAAGCATGCGCACAAGGTCCTCCATAACTGGCATGAAGTCATGAGACAGGAGCTTATCGGCTTCATCAAGCACGAAGGTGGTGCACTTGGACAGATCGGCAATGCGACGCTTCTGCGCCAAGTCCATCACACGCCCAGGTGTGCCGACGAGGATGTGCACAGGCTTCATCAAGCGCATGATGTCATCACGGAGGCTAGTTCCACCAGTGGACACCATGCACTGCACCTTCATGTGCTTGCCAATCTCCCGAACGACTGCTGACGTTTGAAGTGCGAGCTCGCGTGTCGGCACCATGATGAGCGCCTGGATGTGTCCCTTGGAAACATCCACCTTCTCCAACACGGGAATCACAAAGGCAGCCGTCTTTCCGGTGCCGTTCTTCGCGCGGGCTAAAATATTGCGCCCGATGAGTGCGATTGGAATCGCCTCTTCTTGAATGGGGCTGGGCTTCACAAACCCCTTCTCCCAAATCCCCATCAGCAGCTCTCGCTTCAGGAAGTAGTCCTCAAAGTCGTTTCCCTTCGTCTGCGTAACATCATCTGTCTGCAACCGGGTGTCCGCCTTCTTCTCCAACAAGCTCTTCTTAATCTCCTCCAGTTTTGACTCGGGCGTGGCTCCTGCAGCAGCTGGGGCTGCGGCACCACCCCCCATGGCGCCCGCGCCTCCGCCAGCGCCGGCCGATGGACGCATCGGGCGACCTTCGCGGACAACTGGGGCGGCTGCAGACGCGTATGATCCCGCGGCAGCGCCAGCAGCGCCAGTACTATCAGGGACAGCTCTATTCATCATGCTTGCAACACAGTGTGTTCACACTGGATGACGGTCCCAGTCTGGGTCGAGGCCAAAGACGCTGCAGATGGGCCGATGATTCAGGCCGATGCACTCGTGGGTGGCAAAGATGGGCGTTCACTGGAACGCGAGGCGGTGGTATGCGGAGCAGACGAGTGTGACGAGAGTTACAGCTGCAAGCAGGGCCAGCGTCAGGCTAATCCGTGCACGGAAATCTGACAAATACATGCACTGCACCAGATGTGAAATTGCGAGGGTGCTAAACCACACTGTGTGTGTCTAAGCCGCTTGGACCAAGCGGCGGTCAGCAGCACCACAAGGGCCGGCGAGGTTCCAGCACTGCTGCCGTCCCTGTGCCCCTGATACCATGGGTGAGCGCAAGGTGCTAAACAAGTTTATTCCATGGGACTTCGATCCATCCCGCCTGCGGAAAGGCAAGGGTCCCAAGGGGAGGCTGGTTGAGGTGCGCATGATGCTGCCATGTTCCATCCGCTGCAAGAAGTGCGGCGAGTTCATGGGACAAGGAAAGAAGTTCAACTCAAAGAAGGAACTCGTTGAAGGCGAAGACTACCATGGCATCCGCATCTGGCGGTTCTACGGAAAGTGTGTCAATTGCTCCTCCGTGTTTGCCATCAAGACAGACCCAAGCCGCGACGATTACACAGTGGAAATGGGTGCCACGCGCAACTTCCAGCTGTGGAGGGCTGAAGAAGATGCCAACGAAGAGGCGATGGCACAAAAGCAAGAAGAAGAAAAGTATGATGCCATGAGGGCCCTTGAGAACCGGACGACAGACTCCAAGCGCCAGATGGATGTGTTGGACGGGCTCGACGAAATCAAGGCTGTCAACAAGCGCAATGCCAGTCTGGACCCTCACAGTGCTCTGGATAGATTT
>Ga0213833_1002728_pt1 | contig 11254 bp, 8 predicted proteins | sample SWATP21_FD_160575 | JGI IMG/M metagenome (GOLD analysis project Ga0213833, IMG submission 160575) | Coastal seawater microbial communities from Marineland, Florida, United States - SWA TP2 #1 | ecosystem: Environmental > Aquatic > Marine > Coastal | place: USA: Florida | collected 2016-08-14
CATCCGACTCTTTCAAGGAGGCACCGTCCAGAAATTTGTGCACAGCATCGTCTTTACCTGCGACCAGCGTCGATGGCTCGCCGATCTTGGTTTTTACGATTTTCGTTTTGCCGTCACGCACGATTTTAAGCTTCAGGGTTTCGCCGATTTTGCGCACGCCGACAGCATTGCGCAATTGCGCCGAACTGAGAATATCCTTACCGTCGACTTCGACAACCACATCACCGGCCTTGAGGCCGGCCTCATCCGCAGCGCTGCCTTCTTGTACCTCGGCAATTAAAGCTCCGCGCTGACCGTTCTCGATACCAAAGGCTTCGGCGAGCTCTGTAGTGAGATCCTGAATGATCACCCCTAACTGCCCGCGTTTGACTTCACCGTGTTCGAGAATTTGAAGGATGCTGGACTGGGCCATATTGGTTGGAATAGCGAAACCGATACCGACATTACCACCCGACGGCGCCAGAATTGCCGTGTTGATGCCAACCAGCTCACCGCGAAGGTTAACCAGCGCACCGCCTGAATTTCCGGGGTTAATGGAGGCGTCTGTTTGAATAAAGTTCTCATAACCCTCAATACCGAGGCCCGTGCGACCCAAGGCACTAACGACACCGGTAGTTACCGTTTGCCCAAGCCCGAATGGATTGCCTATTGCAATCACAAAATCACCAACGCGCACAGGGTCAGAGTTGGCTATCGGGATCGCCACCAGATTGCTGGCTTCGATTTTCAAAACAGCGACATCAACTTCAGGGTCAGAGCCAATCAACTCAGCCTTGTAGCTGCGACCGTCTTCCATTGACACGGTGATTTCATCGGCTCCGTCAATCACATGATGATTGGTCACAACCGTGCCATTCTTGGCATCGATAATGACCCCGGAGCCGGCACTTTGCGTACGGCGCTTGCGCGCTGGTGCCTGCTGCTGTTCAGGCATATTGAAGAAGCGCCGGAAAAAGGGATCATTCAGCAGCGGGTTTTGCTGCACCGTGCGCGTGGTATAGGTGGAAATATTAACAACTGCGGGGTTTACCGTTTCCAGCAAGGGAGCCAGACTCGGCAATTTGTCGCCTTGACTGTCTGCCAGTGGCCAGGAAGCGAATGCGCCCTGAGCTACCGCCATAAACGCCATGCACGCCAATAATTGCCGCCAGAAATTAAAAGGGTTATTGCCTGTGTGCATCACTCATTGATCTCCCTGATTACATCGTGCGAGTTTAGAACCAGAAAAAGCAAAAATTATCCCGACAATCAGAAATTTATCCTAAATCGTTGTCAGCCGAGCTTTTCATCCAGAGATTTGCGTAACTCAGACTCGATTTTGCTTTTGAAAGCCCCGGCGAGCAGCCCCAATTTGACCTCGATACTCACCAGATTCGGCTGCAGGGTAAGCTTTCCCGACATGCGGCTATGATCAATTTTCACCGTACTGTCATTGACCCAGCGGGCATCAACATCGTAGCGCTGCTTTAGAGAATCAGCCAGCTCCTCCACCAGCGCCCTCACCTCGGCTTCCGGTCGTGAATGGGTCTTTCTCAGAGAGATCGTTGCCATGCTATTTCTTCCCCTGCTCCGTCGACCCCAACAAAAAGCGCTGACCGGCCGACTCAACCCACAATTGCCCGGATTGTTCTCGGCCCATCTCCACCAGCCGGTAAAACACGGCTCGGCCCACCTTGGCTTGCAAGCCATTGGCGAGCTGCACCGTCGGATAGGGCTCTCCCGTTTCCGGGTCGGCCGACACAGTTAATGGGTGCTCCTCGTTCAGTAGCACCCAATCGTCAGTATTGGTCTTCATCAGCACCTGATCGCCCCCCGCCTCGCAATCAACCATCAATAATGGTTGATCAAGCACGCGAATGCGCCACTTTTCAACGGGGGTCACCAGATAATAATCACCATCGTCTTCCCGGCGAAGAATAGAGGCAAACAGCTTCACCAGCTCATGCCGACGGATTTCACCACCTTCATGAAACCACCGGCCATCCGGGCGAATTTCTATATCGATATCGCCGCTTAACTCAGGGTGCCATTTCTGAATGGGAGGTTTGCCACGCTGGCCGCTCAACAGCTCGGCTATTTCGTCCAGTGACTTCATGGCACCTCCGCTGACAGGTGATCAATCAATAACGCGAACGTTTATGACGCCTTCAATACCGCTGATCTTCTCGATTACGCTGGCATCCGGTGCGCTGGCAACATCAATCAGGTTGTAGGCAACATCTTCGCGACTTTTGTTCAACATATCGATAACGTTCAAGTCTGCGTCCGCCAAGGCTGACAACACATGACCCAGTATTTTGGGCACATTATTATTGCTGATGGCGATGCGCGTTCCACCGCTGCGCTCCAGGGCGAGTGCGGGGAAGTTGACCGAGTTTCTGATATTGCCATTTTCCAGAAAATCACGCAGCTGATCTGCCGCCATAACAGCGCAGTTTTCTTCGGCTTCGTCAGTGCTGGCACCTATATGTGGCATCAATATCACGTCAGCGCGACCAATCAGGCCCGGCGCCGGGAAATCAGTGATATAGCGGTCCAGTTGACCTTCGTCCAAAGCAGCGATAATCGCCGCATTGTCGACAATTTCTTCACGAGCGAAATTCAGCAAGCGTGTAGTCGGCTTGCAGCTCGCCAACAGCTCGGCGTTGATCAAACCACGGGTTGCATCGAGAACCGGCAAATGAAGACTGATATAGTCAGCACGCGCGAACAGGCTGCCGATATTTTCCATGCGCTTTACAGAGCTGGGCAACCGCCAGGCAGCCTCAACCGACAGCGCCGGATCATAGCCAACCACTTCCATTCCCAGATCCAACCCGGCGCGCGCTACCAGCGAGCCGATGGCTCCGAGGCCAACAACGCCAAGGGTTTTGCCATACAGCTCCTGCCCTTTGAAACGCTTTTTCTCTTTCTCGAGCAACTTGCTCATTTCAGCGGCATCGCTCATTTCAGCCAGCCCGGCTACATAATCAATACCGGGCAAGATGCCGCGCGAGCCAAGCGCCATCCCGGCAATCACCAGTTCTTTTACAGCATTGGCATTAGCGCCGGGCGTGTTAAATACCGGAATGCCGCGGCGGGTGCAGTCGGCGACGGGGATGTTGTTTACTCCGGCACCGGCTCGAGCCACCGCCATCACGGAGTCCTGAATACTGTCGGCGCTGAGTTTATGGCTGCGTAGCAATACAGCGTCTGGTGCGCTGAACTCGCTTGCGATCTCGTATTGATCGCGCGGCAGGCGATCCAGACCTTTGACTGAAATCTGATTAAGTGTCAGTACCTTGAACACGTTTTCCCCCAATGCGGTTGGACATCAGACGCCGCCGGATACGGCATCCTGAAAGACGGGGAATTCTATCAGAAAGCCGCTCTAAGTGCGTCCTGTCGTGCGTGTGAGCAGAGCATTTGCGGCTCTTCAATCGCGACACTGGCAACCAGCGGAATGGACTCCATCAGCCGCAAGGATTTGATGGGGGCAGCCAGACTCACCGCCGCAGAATAATCCTCACCAAAGTCAAAGCATCGAAAGTCCCAGGCCTCGTCAGGCTCGATAAAGCCCTCGGGGTAACTAACCAGTTTCGCCGCCCCACCGCTCGCTCTAAAGGAAAAGCTGTCCAACGGGACAGACAAGCCCTCGCCGCGCGCCTTAATCAAGGACTCTTTAAGCGTCCAGTAACGAAAAAAGCCCTGCCGCTGCCTGGCCGCCGGCAGACGTTTCAGTTCTGCAATTTCCAAAGCCGAAAAATACTGGTCAGCGACATCAAGCATTGAGCGCTCGTGACCGTGAAACTCAACATCGGCGCCCAGCCTGGCCCCGACGCTAACGGCGCACAGTACCAGGCCCTCTGTCAGGGAAATGTTGAAACACAAAGGCGATGACTTCCCGGCCAGGCGCGGCTTACCAAATTCGCTGCGATCGAACTCCAGTGATCCGGGGTCGCAATCGAGGTAACCCGCCAACACCGTGCGCAACAACGCCCGGCTAAGCAGGTAGTCAAAACGGGTTTCAGGATACTGAAGCGAGCGATACTGCTCCAGTTCCCGGGGGCCGAGCATGGCCTCGAAAAGAGAATCATTTTTGTAGCGAGCAACACGATCACTGACCGCAACCCATACATCAACCTGACCCTCGCTGAGGGCCAGAGGCTTATTGGGGCTTATCATTATTATGTCCCTGCGCCGGCCAAAACTTACTGCCGTGCGCGACTCATTAGTTGTATTTGATAGCAGCCGACTTGACCAGGCTGTCGAAGTACGCAGTAAAACTTTGGCTTGCCTGAACACGCTGCGCGCTGGCCAGCAACTCGCCACGCCGCTTTTCTCCCACGAGAGAATCGTCACCATCATTAACCGCCGTCAACTGAACAACCACGTAATCACCATTTTCATTGGTCGTTGTCGACAGGATTGCGCTCGCCCCTTCGGCCGGGCGAGCCAGCATAAACGCTTCACGGCGAATCTTTTCGGTAACGGACGGATCCTGACGGGAAGCGCGTACCGCGACGTCCCACCGGACGCCCTCAGAACCCTTCGCGATAGCCTCGGCCGATTTACCCCCGCGCAAGGATTCAGCCGCTTTAGCTGCCACATCCCTGGCTATATCGCGCCCTTTCTTAATGCGCAACTCGGCTACTATCTGCTCGGATACGTCACTCAGAGGTTTCAACTCCGGCGCACGATAATCTTGCGGATGAATCACCACAAAATGCTCCGGGCTAATTTCAATGACTTCCGAGTTGTACTTCTGCTTGCGCAACTCTGCATCAAACGCGGCTTTACGCACGGCGCTGTGCGCCATCAGACCTTCTTTCTGCAAGGGCGTAACCCAGTCAGATTGCTGCACTTCAAGCTTCAGCGCCTCGGCAGGCTGGGCAAGACCATCTGCGTTAAACACCAGATCACGCAAGGCTTCAACTTCGGCTATCAAGCGAGGCTTGGCAGCCTGCTGTTGCAGACGCTTTTCAAGCGTGGCGCGACGTGATTCAAAGTCCGGCAGTTCCGGCTTGCGCACATCCAGCAGTTTCACCAAATGCAAACCGGCGTCGGTTGCGACAGGCTCCGACACTTCACCGGGCTCGAGGTCTGCCAGGGCCGCCTCAAAGGCTTCCGGGAAAGAGTTGCCGGCACTGTAACCGAGGTCACCGCCCTGCTCTGCACTCCCGAAATCATCAGAAAACGACTTTGCCACTTTCGAGAACTCTTCACCGGCATCTATTTGTGAGCGAGCCTCTTCGATACGAGCCATAGCCTGCTCACGATTTCGCTCATCGGTAATTTCAACCAGAATGTGCGCGGCGTGACGTTCTGCTTGCCGGTTAAGACTGTCGATCTCCTGCTGATAGGCAGCGCGTACATCAGCCTCTGCTACCGGCTTGAAGAAATCGGATTCCTTCAACTCCAGATACGAAAAACGAACGCTCTCGGTGGTTCTGAATTTGCTGGCGTTATCTTCGTAGTACTGCTCGATTTCAGCCTGTTCAATCTTTGCCTGCTCGGCGAAATAATCGGTGCTGAACGTCAGATAATGAAAGCTGCGTTTTTGGTCACCAAGGCGAATTGCTGTGTCACGCTGGAAATCTGTAAGAAACGCGGAATTGGAAATACCACTGTTAAGCTGGTCGATCAGCAGATCCGAACGAAGCAATTGCCTGAAAAGTTGTGTTGAAAAACCTTGCGCGCTCAATATCTGCCGGAAGCGATCCGGTGAAAAACGACCCTCTTCCTGAAATTGCGGCATTTGCACGATATTGCTGTTGAGCACAGCATCCGGCACGGCGACACCGGCTTTGTCCGCAGCCTGCAACAGAACTTTCTGCTTTACCAGCGAATCAAGCGCGGGCTTTCGCAATACGGCGTCATCCAGCAAACCGGGATCAATATTATTACCCATCATGGAAAGTAACTGCCGTTTCTGCAGCGCGAGAGCCTGATTCAGCTCAAACTCGCTAACCTTCTCTCCATTGACTATGGCGACCGGCGTTTCGCTGGTGCCACTGAACAGGAAGTCGATACCGTAAAGTGCAAACGGCACAATCATCAAGCCGATGATAATCTTGGCCGCAAAGCCCTGGATGTTGTTGCGAATATTTTGAAGCATGTTTGCCCACTACTTACAAAAAAAGCGCATCTTTCGATGCGCCTTTATGATGGAGCTTTTTACGCTCCGATCAGTCTGTGATTTTTGCTATCACACAACTCAGTTAACAGCGTCTTTCAACGCCTTGCCAGCTTTAAAGCTGGGGATTTTAGCCGCAGCGATATTGATAGGCTCACCAGTTTGCGGATTACGACCGGTACGGGCAGCACGCGCTTTAACGCTGAATGTGCCGAAGCCAACCAGTGAAACGCTGTCATCCTTTTTCAGTGCGTCAGTGATCGACTCAACAACCGCGTCCAATGCGCGACCGGCTGCTGCTTTTGGAAGATCTGCTGAAGCAGCGATAGCGTCAATTAGCTCAGATTTGTTCACTTATTATCCCCTTCGTTTAAATAGGCAATACTTTGCAAGTAATTAATAAACCACTCCCTGACATCAGCGACAACAAGGCTTATCAACTGAATTCGAGTGGGATTTATACCAACTGCATCTATGACGGTCAAGGAAACAAGGCCTTAATGCGCACTAAATCTGCTACTGCCTTGCCCTTCTGTCACATCGGCCTCCAATTTCTGCTGAGACAAGCCCGCTAGGTACTCTTCATCAGAAATAGGTTTTGGTAATTGCTCCAGTGCAATCTCCAGCACTTCGTCGATCCACTTCACAGGCTTAATGGCCAGATCCGCTTTAATATCGTCCGGTATTTCTTTCAGGTCCGGTTCGTTTTCCGCCGGTATTATAATGGTTGTTATGCCCCCGCGGTGTGCCGCAAGCAACTTTTCTTTCAAGCCGCCTATTTTTAACACTTCGCCACGCAAGGTAATTTCACCGGTCATTGCGACGGTTGATTTAACCGGAATCCCGGTAATAACCGACACAAGCGCCGTACACATTCCCACGCCGGCCGAAGGGCCATCTTTGGGCGTAGCACCTTCCGGCACATGAATGTGGATGTCGTGAGAATCGTGATAGTTTGCTTGAATTCCAAGAGCTTGCGAACGACTCTTAACAACCGTCAGCGCAGCCTGAATCGACTCCTGCATTACGTCGCCAAGCGAACCGGTTTTCACATGACGCCCTTTGCCGACAACCGACACGGCCTCAATGGTTAACAGTTCACCACCGACCTGTGTCCAGGCCAAGCCCGTAACCTGACCAATCCGGTTCTCTTCTTCGGCTTTGCCAAAACTGAATTTACGCACACCGAGATAGTCGCCCAAGTCATCGGCATCAATTTCAAGCAGGGCATTTTTACCTTTATTGCGGGCAATACTTTTAACGACCTTGCGACACACTTTGGCAAGCTCGCGCTCCAGCCCCCGTACACCCGCTTCGCGGGTATAGAATCGAATAACATCGCGAATGGCATCGTCACTAATGGCCAGTTCTTTTTCATTCAAGCCATTGTTGCGCATTTGTTTTGGTATCAGATAACGAATGGCGATATTGACCTTTTCCGCCTCCGTGTAACCGGGTATACGAATAACTTCCATGCGATCAAGCAGGGCCGGCGGTATATTCAGCGAGTTCGAGGTACAGACAAACATCACGTCAGACAGATCGTAGTCAACCTCCAGATAGTGATCACTGAAGCTGTTGTTCTGCTCGGGGTCGAGCACTTCGAGTAAGGCCGATGCGGGATCACCGCGATGATCCATGCCCATCTTGTCAATTTCATCGAGCAAAAACAGCGGGTTGCGTACACCAACCTTGGCTATTTTCTGGATTATCTTACCGGGCAGCGAGCCTATATAAGTACGGCGGTGCCCTCGGATCTCGGCTTCGTCACGCACACCGCCCAGGGCCATACGCACAAATTTACGGTTGGTCGCACGCGCTACCGACTCACCCAGAGAGGTCTTACCGACACCGGGCGGCCCGACCAGACAGAGCACGGGGCCTTTGACTTTTTTCACCCGTTTTTGCACCGCAAGATATTCGACGATGCGATCCTTGACCTCATCCAAACCGTAGTGGTCTTCGTTCAACACATCTTCGGCTTTATCGAGATTGTGCTTAACACGCGAGCGCTTCTGCCAGGGAATGGAAATTAGCCAGTCAATGTAGCCGCGCACCACTGACGCTTCAGCTGACATCGGCGACATCATTTTCAGTTTGCTGAGTTCAGACAAGGCCTTCTCTTCGGCCTCGTCACTCATTCCGGATTCCTTGATTTTGGTTTCCAGAACTTCCAGCTCATTACCGGTTTCGTCCATGTCACCCAGCTCACGCTGGATGGCCTTCATCTGTTCGTTAAGGTAGTACTCGCGCTGACTGCGCTCCATCTGCTTTTTGACGCGGCCACGGATGCGCTTTTCGACCGCAAACAGGTCAATTTCGGATTCCATCAGCGTCATCAAGTGCTCGAGACGCTCACGCTCGGAGAGCATTTCCAGAATGGACTGCTTTTGCTCCAGCTCCATACTCATGTGAGCAGCAATACTGTCGGCAAGGCGGCCTACTTCATCAATGCCGGACAGCGAAGTCAGCACCTCGGCGGGAATTTTCTTGCTGACATTGACATATTTTTCGAATTGGGTGATCGCCGACCGCACCAGCGTATCCGCCTCGGCACCATCGATTTCGTCGGCGTCCAGAGCAACAACCTGAGAATGGAAAAACTCGCCGGTGTCGTCAATACGATTGATCTGTGCCCGGTAAGCCCCCTCAACCAACACCTTAACCGTACCATCAGGCAGGCGCAGTAGCTGAAGAATATTGGAGACCGTACCAATATCGTAAAGATCATCAATGCCGGGCTCGTCGACATTGGGGTCGCGCTGGGCAACGAGCATAATTTCCTTATCTGCCGCCATCGCGCTTTCCAGCGCACGAATGGATTTATCCCGCCCGACAAACAGGGGGATGACCATATGGGGGTAGACCACCACATCTCTCAGTGGCAGTAGCGGAAAATCCATAACCTCGTTGGAATCACCCATTGGTAACCTCTTAACAGGTGGCTTGGAGATCTCGACATCTGGGCCGGATCGGCGAATCGCGCCAGACAAGCCCGAAAAATCGAACTGCGCGCTCCCTAAACATGGGGGGTGATTGCCGGAATTACAAGGGCTTGACGGAGAAATAGTGCCGTCCGGGCCAGTAGACTGGCCCGGACTGATCAGTTTTTAATCGTCCGGGGCCGCTTTTTTCTTTTCGGTGTTGTGATAGACAAGCATGGGCTCGGATTCGCCCTTGATAACGGACTCGTCAATCACGACCTTGCTGACGTTTTCAAGGGACGGGATCTGGTACATGGTATCGAGCAGAACGGCTTCAAGTATGGAGCGCAGACCGCGAGCGCCGGTTTTGCGCACCATGGCTTTCTCGGCCACTGCGCGCAAACCATCTTCACGGAAGTCGACATCAACCCCCTCCATCTCAAACAGTTTTCCATACTGCTTGGTCAGGGAGTTTTTGGGCTCCGTCAGGATGCTGATCAAGGCATCCACATCCAGCTCTTCCAGCGTCGCGATAACCGGCAAACGCCCGACAAATTCAGGTATCAAACCGTAACGAACCAGATCTTCCGGCTCCAAATCCGCCAGCACTTCACCAACATTGCGCTTGTCGTCTTTGCTTTTGACCTCGGCAGCAAAACCGATGCCGCCTCGCTCGGAACGATCGCGAATGACCTTGTCCAGACCCGCGAATGCGCCACCACAGATAAACAGAATATTAGCGGTGTTGACCTGCAAAAATTCCTGCTGGGGATGTTTGCGCCCACCCTGGGGTGGCACCGAAGCGACGGTACCTTCGATCAGCTTCAACAGTGCCTGCTGTACGCCCTCGCCCGACACATCCCGGGTAATGGAAGGGTTGTCGGATTTGCGGGAAATCTTGTCTATCTCATCAATATAGACAATACCCATCTGGGCCTTGTCGACATCGTAGTCGCACTTTTGCAGCAACTTCTGGATGATATTTTCAACGTCTTCGCCCACATAGCCGGCTTCGGTCAGCGTAGTGGCATCCGCGATGGTAAACGGTACATCCAGCAAGCGGGCAAGAGTTTCAGCCAGCAGGGTTTTACCGCTGCCCGTGGGGCCAACCATCAGAATATTGCTTTTGCCCAGCTCGACATCGTCAGAGCTGTTGTCGGCATGACGCAGCCGCTTGTAGTGGTTGTAAACCGCTACCGCCAGCACTTTTTTGGCACGATCCTGACCAATAACATACTGGCCGAGAATATCTTTGATTTCTTCGGGCGTTGGCAGCCGGTCGTGACTGGACTCGCTACCGCTTTCCTGAATCTCTTCGCGGATAATATCGTTACACAGGTCAACACATTCGTCACAGATAAATACAGACGGGCCAGCGATCAGTTTTCTGACCTCATGCTGACTCTTGCCGCAGAACGAACAGTAGAGCAATTTGCCACTATCGTCGCCGTCTTTCGTGTGATCCGCCATCAAGCTCTCCATTGCGCGCACCAAAAAGGTGCGCAATCTATTCTCTCTAATCTAAAGATGCTGATTTTTGCCGCATTTTGCAAGCCCGACGACCTATCAAAACTACGTATTGCCAGCCTTCAAACGCTGTGGTCAGCCCTGCTATGCCTTCTCCGCAGGCGCCCGCTGGATCATGACGTCATCAACCAGCCCGTAAGCCTTGGACTGCTCAGCGTTCATAAAGTTGTCACGCTCGGTATCCAGACGGATTTTCTCGATGTCCTGGCCGGTGTGCTGGGCCATCAGCTCATTCAGACGCTCACGGATAATCAGGATTTCGCGGGCGTGAATGTCGATATCGGTCGCCTGCCCCGTCGCACCACCGCTGGGCTGATGAATCATGGTGCGCGCGTTGGGCAGCATGTAGCGCTTGCCTTTGGCTCCGCCCGACAGCAAAAACGCCCCCATGCTGGCCGCCTGACCAATGCACATGGTGCTCACATCCGCCTTGATAAACTGCATGGTGTCATAAATAGACAGACCTGCAGTCACCGAACCACCGGGCGAGTTGATATACAGGTGGATATCCTTGTCCGGGTTTTCAGACTCCAGAAACAGCATCTGCGCAACAATCAGGTTAGCCATATGGTCTTCAACCGGGCCCACACAGAAAATGACGCGTTCCTTGAGTAGCCGCGAATAAATATCGAAGGAGCGCTCACCTCTGGCAGTCTGCTCGACCACGATAGGCACCAGGCCGAGGTTA
>Ga0213833_1002729_pt1 | contig 11252 bp, 4 predicted proteins | sample SWATP21_FD_160575 | JGI IMG/M metagenome (GOLD analysis project Ga0213833, IMG submission 160575) | Coastal seawater microbial communities from Marineland, Florida, United States - SWA TP2 #1 | ecosystem: Environmental > Aquatic > Marine > Coastal | place: USA: Florida | collected 2016-08-14
CAGCCATTCCAACGACGACCACGCTAGCAGTATCTATTCCGTCACGCTCTGGAGATGCACCGCTTCGACAAGTGCGGTTCGGCGCTGGCAATTGTGACTCTGTGATGGATCTCAATGTTGCACCTATTCGCGATGTGCATGTGTCTTCGCGCAACGTCACTGTGCGCGATGTTGCCATGTTTCACAATCAACGTGTATGCAGCGTTGTGATCATGTCATCTGTTTCCGGATTAACCGGCTTCTCTTCCTCGACCGGAGTTGTTGTTGACATCACACCCCCACTGCCAGTATTCGTTCATGAAGGGCGGATGGCGGGGACAGACAATGATGCTATATCATCTCCGGCTCGGCTGGATGTAACGTTCGGCTGCAAGGATACAGAATCCGGCATTCACCACGTTGAGCTACGACTGAGCAGGGTTGCATACGCCACAGGAGCGGTCTTGCAGACGGCACTGGATTGGGTGGAGGTTGCCGACTCACGCATTTCGAATATGTCGGCCTTCACGACTACACTAACCGGTCTTTCTCTTGTCCACGGAGAGTACTATGTTACCACCTTGAGATGCGTGAACGGCGCCGGCGCTTTCGACGACCGCGATAGTGATGGATTTGTTGTTGACACGACCGTGCCCCACGGCGATGGGGCCCGTGTCAATCATGCCATCCATGGGTTGCATGTCACTGTGCAATCAAACACTGGAGCGCTGGAGGCGTCGTGGTCTGGATTTGTGGACGGTGACTCGCCTGTTGTGTCGTTTAGTTGGGGGATAGGGACACGCCCGCACGCGTCTGACGTACTCCCAGTTACCAAACTCGGGCCTGTGAACGTCGCTGCTGCGTCGGGTCTGAACCTTTCTGATGGAGTCACCTACTATGTCACTGTGTATGCAACAAATGCTGCGGGCCTTGTTGCCAGTGTCTCTTCTGCCGGTGTGACTGTAGATTCATCTGCTCCCAGCCCGGTTTCACATGTGCAAGTGCGAACCGATGAGCCTCGTGGGCATGTCGGGTGGATCGCATCAACCGATCGCTTGTCTGTATCGTGGGATCACGCGGACGATCCCCACACCAACGTAACTTACCGCTGGGCTCTGGGGACTGTCATTGCGGGGCAACAAGTGGTGCCCTGGACAGCCACTGGCACTGAGCTATTCGCGTCTGCGACTGGGCTTGACCTTCTCCCGGGGACTCGGTACTATGTTTCAGTGGAGGTGCAGAACAGTGCTGGTCACCGGGTCATTGGCACGACCACAGTAGTGGTTGACACGATTCCTCCTGTTGCCGGGATTGTTGTTGACGGCGCGAACTTGCTTCATAGCCAAGTGGCTACTTCGGTGACCACGGCTCTGAATTGTAGCTGGGGGGCGTTTTCTGACAGTGTGTCCGGTTTATCTGAGGCGCACGTCGGCTTCGGCTCTGTACAAGGGGCCGCGGACGTTGTTCCATTTACTACAGTCAATGCATCTGATGGTCACTTTGGTGTGGGGGGTTTGGCCCTTGCACATGGTGGGCGGTATTTTTGTACAGTTGTGATGTTCGATTTCGCTGGGCTCTCAGCCGAGCAGTCTTCGATCGGCACGATAGTGGACACAACACCCCCGGAAGTAGGGTTTGTGATGGAATCCGACACTGGCAGACGGGCGACTTCCATGGCCGCTGACAGTGACACGGTTTGGATTGGAGATGGATCGCAACTCCATGCATTGTTCCCTGGTTGGGGCGACCCAGAGAGCGGCATCACCCACGTGGAGGTGGCTGCTGGAACCGCTCCGGGACTCGCTGATGTGAGTTATTGGAGGCATGTACCCAGCCACCGGACGCACGTTGCCTTGGACACGGATTCAGCCGGAGGCTCCGTGCTAGAGGAACTGTGGAATGGCGGCAAGGTGTTCGTCACCGTGCGCATGTCAAATGCCGCCGGCTTGATGTCTCAAGCGAGTTCTGACGGCGCTTTTGTGCTACGCAAGCATTCGCTGGGCGATACGTTGAATCTTCATGCGGCGGTTGCGCACATCCCTGCTCACTATTTGCGATCTGACTGGAGTGGGTGTGGTAACGCCGCGGCGACAAGCGGCGCTGTATTCGTTCCATTGTCGGGTGCATGCTCTTGTCCACCCAACCGCATACTCGATGCGGCTTCCGGTCGTTGTGTTGCGTGCCCTGTTGGAACGTGCAAACCAGACGTGGGGAATGCAGCGTCGTTGTGCTCAGCACAGCGTTGCAACGATACGATTGTGCCGGTTCCACAACCAGCGCCCATGCTCCACACGCTGACCCCTTGTGGCGATTCTGGTAGTGGGCGAGTGATACACCCTACAACTGGCGCGTGTGTGTGCCCAGCGGGGCACCATGTAGCACGGGAAGGCCGTTGTGTACCGTGTGAGGCTGGGACGGTCCACGCTGTAATTGGTGACGCTCGCTCGTGCATGCCTTACTGGGAGCCTCTTGTACCTGACGCCATCATGGACGTCTCCTGGAATAGCACTGCCATTGCTGCCAAGTTGCCCCATCTCGCCGGGGATGGGGTTGCAGTGGTGTCGGTTGGCACCAGCCGCGGTGCACTTCGCTGGGTTCAGCGTGTCGCTGCGTCGCAAGGTTGGGCACAGTTTGATGCCCGATCCTCGGGTGGCCCACCTTTCTACCATGGCTCCACACTGTACGTTAGGGTACAGCTAGAGGTTGATGGCTATGCGGTCGCGGAGGCGAGGGCATCTGCGTGGGTGAACCTGCGACCTCCGCGACCAGGAACTGCGTTCGTCGGACGAAGCTTGCATCACACAGGAGTAGTTGGATCTGTGTCCGAGGTATCTGCTGCGTGGCTTCCTTGCACAACTGACAACCAAGGGCCACACGTTCAGCCGGAGTTTTGGCATGAAGTTGCTTTCTTCAACACATCGCCAGGGAACGACACGCAAACGCTGGTGCCTTGGCAAAGCATTGGAATTCGCCACAACGTATCAGTGCCGCTGGATGTCCCCATGCGCGAAGGCACAACGGTTGTGGCACGTGTTCGTTGCCACGCAAGCAACGGTGCGTGGGTGGAGTTTTCATCTCAAGAGGCTACTGTTCAGTCCCGTATACCGGCCGGGGCTGTCGCAATCTTGGCCACAGATGGGGTAAAAGATGATGCTGGCATGCCAGTGTCGCGGCAGCATGTGTGGTACACCTCTGATCTCCGATCCGTTGTTGTCGCCTGGAAGTTTGCCGCGCCAGCTGGCCGTAGCGTCAAGCTTCAGCACGCTTGGCAACTGGTTGATGCGGACTCTGGTATTCCATTGTTTGATTGGACGCACGCTGGCTACGACTCTATCGGGAGCATTGGGGTTGGAGGCGAACCAGCGCCGGCGATGGTTGCTGGACGACGCTACGTTGCGCTGGTGCGAGCTTGGAATGCGGTTAATGTTTCCACTGTTGTACGGTCACCTGTGACTGTGGCCGGTTTGGCGAAGCCCTCAATGGATGGTGTAAATGCCTCATGGGCCCGGACGCCTGCCCACCCTGGCGATACGAGTTGGTCCCCAAAGTTCCAATCCCAAACCGATGCTGTGCTGGTGGATTGGAGTTGCTTTTCGGACGGCACCATGGTTTCCAACGCCACCATTGTGATTGCTTCCCTTTCCGGGGGTAGTCATGCAACAGTGCGTGTGCCTAGCTCGGGGCGTGGTTCGCGCATAGTGGATGCCATGACGCTGTCCGATGGACAATGCTATGTCGCTCAAGTTTCTTGTGCTGGGGTTGACGGTGCTGAGTCCAAGTTCATGTCATCCGCACCTGTATGCATTGACGAAACTTCACCACTTGTCAACGTGGCGGTAGTACATCCAGCCTTGATGTTACAGAATAGTTCGTCCGACTCCCGTGCACGGCTCTTGTGGGATTCGTCACACGGATTGGCCAGTGTCCAGTACGTGTCGTTCGCACACATCCAGGCTGCGGCCTCGCAGTTGCAGGACTCAATCCTTGCGTCTCTCGGGGCGACCGATCCAGTCGTCGTATCTCCAGCGCTTGCTGAGTTTGCATTTGCGTCTGTAGAAATCGTTGACACCGGATCTGGTATCAGCCGAGCTGACGTCTTGTGGTCACTGATGTCAAATCATTCCATTGGGGCGGCCGGTGCCGTGGATATTGACTTGAGCAAGCTCGATTTGTTCGGGAAGGCGATAGTCAACACTGGTGTAGACTACTCAGCTTTGTCAACTCGGACAGGCGTGTTGCTACGAGCGCGCGCCATAAACGGTGCCGGCGAAGAAACTCTGGGCCCGGCCAGAAACGCCGTCGAATTCGACCCAACACCCGCTGTTGGCACCGTTCACGCGAACAAGTATCAAGCGGACACTGCGACACTGCACGCTAGCTGGTCTTTCCATGACACGGAGAGTGGCGTTGTAGGATTTGTGTGGAGCGTCGCTGTTGCCAGCAATGGCACCGAAGTCATCTCGCCAGTCTGGCTCGGCGGCGCTTCGTGGAGAACAGAGGTCGATCTATCGCTGGTCCCGTTGACGGTGTATGACGTTGTTGTGTCGGCGTGCAACGGAGCAATGGTATGTGCGTCGCACGTGACCCAAGTAACCATTGACACCAGTGCGCCGAAGCCTGGAGCAATGTTCGTGAGCAATGCCGAAACTTCCAAGCGCACCGCTTGCGACACCGAGTATTGTGCTCCGTCTGTGATAGCGGTACAGCGCGACGGCCTCGATGGAGTTCTTTCTTGGGAGGGGTTCACTGATCCCGAAAGTGGAGTGGTTGAGTACACCATAGGTCTCGGGACCACCTTGTTCGGATCGCAATTCGGATACGCTGTGGCGACGGATCACTTGTCTGTGAATGTCAGCCACCTGGTAGGGACAAGCATTGCTCTGCACCATGGCGACCTCGTGTTCGCCACAGTGGCCGCGGTGAATGGTGCTGGCCTGAGCGCGAGCGTGTCAGCGCCAATTTTCTCAGTCGATGTGCTTCCGCCGACGCCAGGTGCAGTCCGCTTCCAAGGCAACGCATCTGCCACACCTGCACCGACCGCAGCGCCCGTTGGTGAATTCGGTCCAGGTGTGCCTCACACCGTACAGCTTGCGCGAGATAGTTTCGTTGTTGAGTGGGATGACTTTGGTGCCGGAGCAAATCGCGATGTCGTCACCTATTCCGTCGTTGTATCAGGCGACAATGGCAGCGTGCTTGCACAATCGCACGGTATTCCTGCTGACACGCGTCAAGCCAGCTTTAGTGGGCTCTACCTCAGTGTGGGCATCCCACTTTTCGCTGTCGTCACAGCCACGGACTCCACGGGAAATAGTATCTCCACACAGTCGCTCCGTCCTTTGGTGGTGGACGTGTCCCCACCGCGGCAAGGGCATGTTCCCTCCGGCGCAGCCGTTGCGGCAGGAGTCTACGACGGCCCAAGTGCTGGGAAGGACTGGGATTGTCAACCTCGTTCTGGCGCCGCTGCGCTTGACCCAGCCGTGTACACAGTGGCTTCGTCTTTCCGAGGAGGCCATGGGGTTGAAGTCTCGCCAGTGGCACTCGGACTTGAGGTCATGGCGTCGGGCATGCTGGCATCATCTGCGCTTGAATCAACAGTCTTGACCGTGAATATCGATCCCTTTGAGGACCCGGAAAGTGGTGTCGCCCACATGCGTGTTTGTGTGGGCTCCACCCCCGGCGGCGAGGATGTGATGGCATGGACGGCCGTCCCTCGGCACGCTCCAACTGTGCAACTCATATTGCCGATGCAGCAAGTCGGCTCGATACTCCATGTGACAGTTCGCAGCATGAACACAGTTGGGCTCGAGGCCGAAGCCAGAAGTGACGGCGTCCGCATGCTCTGCCAACCCGGTTCTGCCGGTTGTGACTTCGATGGAGTATTCCTGTGTTTGTAAAAATTGGTTGCCGCTGGCATTTTCAGCGCTGTGCAGTGTGTATCGATGCGACGATGCATGGCGGAGTTCCAGTAGTCAGGGGGACAACCGCGCTGCGTGCGCTCGACTAACTCGGTGAACCCAACACGAATTTTCACTTGAGAATCAAAGCTACACCCATGGCGTGGACTACACGCAGGAAGTGACATGGACGCCAGCCTACGAGCTGTCGCACTGGGTGATATGATATCCAAGGTAGTACTGCCACAGCACGCCAGCGTGAGCGCAGGGTACATGCCACGGCAATAGCGAGCACGTACTAAGTGGTCGGACACGCTGTAGTCATAAAAGTGAACGCTGTCACTGCAAGTGGGGTCCTCGCCCTTGCCATCGCAGATCTGCCGCCAAGTAGGTCACAGCAGTCGCCCCCACATGCATTGCTGGACACCATCTTACCTTGTATTGTGGGCCAGTCTCCTCGTCGTACCACACCTCTGTAGGGACGTGGTGGTAGCCAAAATCTTCCGGAGGAAGGTGTGGCACGATCTGCGGGCGGCCACCGGTAAGATCCACAGCACAATCACCACCGCGTGACAAGTGCGCACACGAACATCATGGTAATGAACGACGTGCACCGCTTGGGGGATGATGCCATTGAACCACTTGCTGAACTCGACGTTGCCGACTCGTGGAAGCCCGAACACGTACACTTCATCAACATTGACCCCTTCTTGAGACTGCAAATGCGCTGCAGAAAGCACAGCGAGGGCAGCACCAAGGCTATGGCCAGTGATGTAGACTTTGGCATTGGGGTGCTGGCGCTTCAAGAAATGCACTTCCGGCACGATCAACGGCTTCAGAGCCTGTATCAGAGGTAGCGCACGTCAGTCACAAGCAGCAGCACGCGCGCGAGCAAGGACAAACCTCATGAGCTGAGTAGAAGCCTGCCTCGGCAGCGCATGATGCGCAGTGTGGGTACGTGGTGGTGGAGTGGAACTGTTGGAAGAAGCGGACGGAGCAAAGGTTAGAGAGGGTGCTGTTCAACACCACCAGCACACTTGCATCGTACCCCGTCCAGGTTGGTAATCCAATTCTTCAAACTCGTCGCTTCTGTGTGGGCACGCACAAATTAGAGACAGTGAAGGAAGCACGCGCGAACGGTGCAGACATACGAGTGCCTCGGAAACCGACAACGATGGCGTTGGACGTCTTGTCATAGCCCACGAAACCTTGCAAGTTCTTGCTGGACACCTCCGCCACGCGCGTGACATTGAAGCCTGGAGTCAAGCTGCACGGACAAGTCCAGCTTTGCAAAGTTGTTGCAGGGCAGTCTGTGAACAAACAGATGAGCAGAGGCCCAGGTGCGGCGTGCCGCAACGTGGCACGCACAGGCAGCCGCTGAGTAGTGCACCATCGTCAGAGCAAAGGTGGCATCATAGGAAGCAGCAACTGCTGAGGCCGGCACAACGACGAGCAAGCACAAGCACACAACGAGAAGGATGTCGCGAACAGCCATTGTATCGGGGCAAGCTTCGGCGGGTTTCGCACCAGCAGTTGCAGGTTCGCTGAGGCGATGATGGTTGACCACGAATTCGTATTGTGATACATGCAGCATTCATTTCACATTATTGACACATTCAACGATACAACCGACGAAGCAGCTCGCCGTCTCGAAAACCCCGACACAGCAGGCTGGTGTGGACGCCCGAATCTGAGTACTGAACGCCAAGCGGCGGGCTTGGCAGTTAGACATCGCTACGCATCTACTGTAGCAGCTAGCAGTTCCTTCGCACCGCGGTGACTTGGGACTCAGCCCTAGAAGCGCGGTATATAACCCTAACCGGTGCAGTGGCAAGGCGGTGAGGGAGGGCGCACTGCACCAGCCGCCGCCACGTCGCACCTGCATGTTCATTAGATCCAAATCCACCTCCTTCTAGCAAGTCTTCTGGAGAGGGAGTAGAGCATGGTGTAAGAGACAGAAAGTACAAAGCCGGCACAGCAGACCCACACCACACCGGACTCCGGAGGGCTGAGTGAGTGCGCTGGCACCGACCACGCGCAGCAGCCACGTGGGCACTACCGTACCTGGCGCGGCATGCCGGTTCTCAGAGAGGCCTGGAAACCGCTGGAGGCACTCGTCCAATTTGTTGACGGGAAACGGGGCCAGCTTTTGGGCCCTTTCACGGGTTACACGTCGAAGCCACAGTGAAAGCCCCGGCGGCGTAGAGCTGCTTTGCGAATTGCACCGCAGCCACCAAAATCATGCGGACTTCCTTGCGTAGGAAACATGACTGGATGCCATCTGTGTTGGCGAGTTGGTCGACGTCAAGGCCATAATCCAGGCCATAATCCAGGCCAGGCGGAAAGAGACGAGTGTCATCGGAAACTGTGCACGGCAAACCCCAAAGGGCTGTGAGTTAGCGAGGGGCATCATCAGTGGTTCCACACCCCCGCGCAACAGCTAGCACGGCTTGGAACTTCGCCCCACCGCGCCGTCATGTCGCCTGCAGGTGCATTGGATCCAGATCCCGACCCCGTGCCTGAGTATGGCATGTGGTGTAACAAACAGATATGACGGAGCCCACGATGAAACAGCATCGGGGCAGCCGTACGTCGGGATGCCAGCGGACCGACACCCCTGTCGGGCGCAGCACGACTGTCGCGACTGGCGACTGGTGACCCTACTCCGCGTTCAAGAAGTTTCTGCACACCTTTGCTTGCGTCGCTGGCTTCACATCCAATCATCACCCCATGCACAGATTCCGCGCAGCTGTGGCAAGTTCCGTTGTTCCACGTCTCTTGACAGCGGTGTGCTTTGCTTGCAATTGGCAGCTACCTTGCGTTCACAACGATGGATGTCGATACAAAGACAGAGGAGGAGCTCCCGCGTACCAAAGCTGACAACCTTGCCGACAACCTTGCTTCCCAAGACACTCCTCGATGGACCATTCGAAGTCCAACCCAGAAGGCAGCTGAAAGCGTCTGGGGCGGCGTGCCTTGGCTAGTCGTCGTGTCTGACTTCTTCACAGAGCCACCAGTGTCTACAGACAAATTGCAGCAGCTGCTTTTGCGAAGGTACAGCCAAACCGGCGCCGACGTGAACTTCCTTCGCTTGGGGCTGGAAATGAGGGGCTGCATTCATGTGCGTCCACATGGATACCCTATGGTCCAGCTGTTCGGCGGCGGGTTTGTGGTGCATTTCCTCGCTGCTGGTCCAGGGTGGCGGGCCCCTGAGCACCAGCCTACGACGGCGCTCACTGAAACCACATGCGCTGATCTGTTTCACCGGTTGTACGAGGCTGCCGTGATGGGTTGCGCGCCGCGTTCTGCGCGGCTGCTACTTGGCACCGGTTCGCCGTGGCAGTTGAAACACCCACGCCCTGTGGCGAAGGCTCTGGCGGAGCTTGACCTTGCGACCGTATTCGCCACAGCCGCTTCCACGTCCACGCGTTATACCGCGCTCCGGGAAGCTCTGCCGGTAGACCAGGTTGACCCGGCAGACATCCAAGCAGTGCTCGCAAGCACCCAGCTTGCCCTTTCCACGTCACACGAAGCGGCGTACCAGGCGGCTGGTGGTGGGTTTCTGTTCGGGGAACGCCAGCGCGCAGCTTGTCTCCGCGCCCTCACGCCCGCCTTGAAGGCGAGCGGCGCCACGCTCCCGTCCGACCTCACCATTGATAGGCTGGTGGCCCGCCACAAGAGGTGGCTCAGAGTGGAGGCATGCAGCTATGTGCGCCTCCCACGCGACGTGCGTTGGTTGCTTTTGATGAGTGACCGCATCTTGCCACTAGATATTCCCGACCCGATCAGCCTCTCTGCCGACTACGTCAGTCCGTTTCTGTGGACGACAACCGTGTCCAAGCCTGTTGACCTTGATGACGACGACACCGTCCGAGAAAGCCTACGTGGCCGCGGCGAGCTTCTGAAAGATGGCATGCGGCTTGTCGTGCTGGACGAGCTCATCGCGGCGCCTGACGATGTGTGGTGGAACCCAATGCAGGGTGCTTTGCCATTGGGACCGTCTTGTTTTACTATAGGTGGGCTAGCGTTTGTGGCCCTGAACGGGCCTGGCGCGGGGACTGTGTGGCTGCGTGACAGCTTCGGCGACGAGAATTTGCTGTGGCCACTTGGTTTGCAACACTCTGGTATCGACGCCCACGGTACGCGTGTCGACTCCCACAACCACTCACTGCTGGACTACATCTCAGTCACGCTCACGGGGCGGCTGGCGTCGTCCAGTGTGAAGAAGTAGAGTTCTCATGCTGGTGGTACGTACACACAAGCACCAACCCAGGCGCATGCTTGTAACACGTTGCATTTTGTGTGCGCGTGTGGCGCAGCGAGCGCCACCAGTCTTGGCAAAGCGGACGACGGGAGTGTCCTCGGCTTGCACAAAGGGAGCGAAGAGCGTTGCGACACAAACAGCGGTACTTTACGCCATGCAGACGGTGGCAAACGCGACAACGATGGTGGCGGAGGCGATAACTGTGGTGTCAGTGATAGGGCCGCTACGAGCGCGGGTACCAGTGTCTCTGCAGACTCTACAGTGTAGTGCCGGCTCTCGTGCCGGTTCTCGTGCCGGTGCCGGTGCCGGTGCGGGTGCTGACGAAAATTATGGTGGGCACCGTGGATGGTGCCGGCCCGGGCGCGGGCCAATTTAGGGTTAGGGACTTATGCTCCCCAGAATCTCCCGAATTTTCGATCAACGTGAGGGTCTCTGTTCTATTTGATTACATTTGAACTCTGCCGGCGTCCACGGTGTGTGCCGCAGCGAGTGTACAGCAGCGGATACAAGCACGCATCAGCCACCAACGAGTGGAAAGCACAGGTCATTCAGCATGCACGTCACAACCAACTCAGGTAGCTGCCCATCCGCCACGCGTGAGGAATGCGGTGAGGTAAGCAGGGGTGGTGGTTCAACCCGCAGGAACTGTTTGAAGCACGCGCGAGAGCTGCAAGTGCCACCATCCGCGACAAGGCAGAAGACGTCGATCCACATTTGCAGCAAGCGCGCACGCTGTTGCGCGTGTCGGGTTGCCGCCACATGCGGCCATCGACGCGGCATCGTGAGTCCTTCTGTTAGTGGCAAGAACGGGAATCGGGTCGTGTGGTGCTTTCAGGCATCATCGCGCGTGCCACGCTACACAACAGTGTGAGCGAGGTCAGCATTCACGTGTACCGAGCCCTCCTCGCTCGCTTTCTCGAGCAGTAATTTGGTAAAAAAGGTGCGGGAGCTGACAAGCTCCGTGACATGTACAGGGTAGCACGAAGCACGCACACACGCACACAACACAACCACACAAACATGCGCGCATTCAACACGCGCGCAAACACCACAGCCACAGCCACAGCCACAGCCACAGCCACAGCCACAGCCACAGCCACAGCCACAGCCACAGC
>Ga0213833_1002730_pt1 | contig 11250 bp, 4 predicted proteins | sample SWATP21_FD_160575 | JGI IMG/M metagenome (GOLD analysis project Ga0213833, IMG submission 160575) | Coastal seawater microbial communities from Marineland, Florida, United States - SWA TP2 #1 | ecosystem: Environmental > Aquatic > Marine > Coastal | place: USA: Florida | collected 2016-08-14
TACGACACCACACAGTCTCATGCGTGTAACGGCAACATTCTCAGTGCCTGTCAAGGGTGTTACTGAGTCTGACTTTGTGGTGGAGACCACGCCGGCGTCGGTGACGTGGGTGTCATCGTCAACGCCATCACCTTCGTCATCGAGCACGTCATGGGTGTTGGAGTTGGAGATGGTACATGGTTTCGTGTTTCCCGTCAACATCACGGTGTACATTCGTGCCTCGAGTGGTGCGATCAGACCTCCAAACAGCGCATCTGTGGCACCAATGACTGTGCTCTTCGCCCCTCCATATCCTGTGATTTCGGTGCTCCCAGCAGCGGCACACTCAGCTACGACGTTCTTGATCAACTTTACCAGTCCAGTTCTTTACCTGCAAGTGTCATCATTTGTCATTTCGGCTGCTACGACAGACTTCGCAGCCCAGGTCATGCCGCTGGATGCAGTGTCGTTGCTCCAAGCTACGCCACCGTCCCGGCTGTGGGGGCTTGTTGTCGAGTTTTTCAGCTATCAAGCTCCGACAAATGTTGCCGTGTTGCTGCCTGAGAGAGCAGCTGGGCTAGTCCCCCGAAACGCTGCCTCGCGTGAGTATCGCCATCTTTTTGTGCCGTTGTCGGCTGCATCCAACTACTCCGCTCTTCGGTGTGATACTGGACTCCTTCCTCAGAACAGTGCGCGTCGCGGCACAACCGTGAACTGTTCCTTGGAGCTGGTTGACTCTTTCGGAGACCCTCTCAAAGGCGTAGTTCAGCAGTTTTCAGTCACAGCAGACGCTGGTACGACGTCTAAGATGACACCCAGCCCTCTTGGCTGGAGAGGAGAGTTTTCGTACCAGACCCCCGTCGCTGGATTTTCGGATGTGATCCATGTCGTTGAAGAAGCTACTCAACGCTACGTGGTGAACGGTTCCCTAAGCTTGGATCTGGTCGACACACCAGACATTAGCTCCACGCTTTCCTGTGTTAGCGTCGAATTCCCCGGTACAAGTGTTCGTGCAGGACATCTGATTGAATGCACCATCTCTCCGGCGGTTGCAGATGCGCGTGGTGGGTCCCGCGCAATCAAGGCGGTTCCAGCCGATTTTTCCATTTGGACGCAAACCACAGCGCGGTCTGGGATCACAACTCCCCATGCCCATGTCTCCCGCCTGAGACAATTGCTTGGGGGCTTCGCCTTGAGCTTCACAGTGAGGCCTGTGTCACACTTGAATGGGCCACTGTCTGATCGAATCGTCATTGTTGCTTCGCTCGCACGTGAGACAAATGCAACCATCACTGGAATCGCGGACTTCCACGTCACGCATGCGCCCAATGCCAGTGCAACGACTGTGGAATGTTTCGTGGTGGAACGGTTCGATGCCGGCGGCCAACTGCAATCGCATGGATACACCAACGCATCTCAGACACGCGCGTCCATTGTGACTTTTGAGACCATGCGCTGTGACATTGTATCACGGATTATTGGCAAACTAGACGGTGTGATTCGCGAGTCCAAAGCAGCCTTTTCAGACTTTGTTATTCGATCTCGAGGCAGTGTCCCCGCTCTTGCTTCCCTCGATGGTGGATATGTGCATACCCTATGGTACACAGCGCCCTCAGAAGGTGGCCTCGACATTCTAACAATCACAGACGGAGCTGGATTTTCGCTTCGTGGTGCCCCAGTCGAAGTCGCTGTGCAGCCTTCGCTCCTCTCCATTCCATACGTGAGGTGTGACTCGAATGAGCTGCCTCGCACAAGCCTTCATAACACATCAACCGTACGATGCTTTGTGTACGGAGCTTCCGACAAGGACAGTGTCACTGCCTCTGCTACGCATGGGACCGTTACAACGCCGGATTTTCATGCCTCTGGTGTGAGCACATGGGATTTCACGTACAACCCGCAGCCATCTCGGCGCAACTACAGCGATTCAGTGGCAGTGTATGTTGGCCGCAACGCTGCCGCCGAGAGTCCTGTTCGCTTACACGTCGTCATGCCACCCACGTCGAAAGCCTCAAGTCTGGGATGTGTGGGGCAAGAGGTGCTACCTGGCCATGTTCTTCGAGGGTCGCGCCTTGCCTGCACTATCGTCCCAGGAGCAGCTCTCTCACCCGTGCATAGCCTCTTGACAGATTTTCGCATCATGGTCGACGGTGGTGCTGCTGTCAACCATTCGCTGTCCCCCGATGGAATTTCCCAAACCTTTATCGTAAACACTGACAGCAACACATCCGTGTTTACGACCTGTGTTGCAGTTTCGCGAAATGGAATACCCGTTCGAGGATCAATGGACTGCACTCACTTGACCGATGGGACTCCTCCACTTTGGGAGGAGGCACCAATTGTCACAGAGGTTACGCGCACAACTTTAACGCTGAGGCTACATGCAAGTGAACCGATTATTGCGTACGTGGCATATGTGTTGTGCGACTTACGTGAGTGCTGACTTCAAATGTTTGTGGCTTCAGGCACGTCAGAGTTGTGCCTTCCCCGTCGCCACCATTGACCGCTTGTGATGTTCTTTCCACCTCGGATCCAGTGAGAAGATCTGGCTTGACCGAATGCCCTCCCCCATCTGCTGTGGCGAGTCAGGCGGTTGTATCGACCGCTGTCCAACTGCAAGCGACAATGGACTCGGTTCAGTTGCCAAATTTGTCACCCGAATCATCGTATGATGTGTGGGTGATTGCGGCAGACCTCTCCATTCCCCCCAACATTCAAGCAACTCCTTTCCTCCTTGGTCCGGTGACAACTGAGCCCTGCGCATCATGCTTGCCAGGTTGGCAAATCAAATCCACGTGCACCAACCACCACGATACTCTATGTGAACCACCCGTCTCGCAGCTATCATGTGAACCAGGGTGGTCTCATGGGCTGGACAGGACACAGTGTGTGAAGGCATCTCCCATGCCTGTTCCGGGGAGTGAGGCAGCGATCGCCTGTTCCGATATCGGAGGTAGCCTTGCTTCTGCGCTGTCGATTGCCTGGGATGACCTGGATTCTGAGTGCCAGTATCCGCACTGGTGTTGGACACAAGGCACGGGAATAGCGCTCCAAGAGCAAACGTTCGCTTGGGCTCGTCGTGCTGCGTATTGGACGAGTGATTCGATCAGCCATGTACATGATCCACAGGCTCACGCCTTCCAAATCTACTCCGGGACACGGACTCAACTCATTCACAGAACATCAAACTCGACTGTTCATTTGTGCTCTCGTGCCCGGCATGAACTGGATAGTCGGGTTCCGATGCTAAGTCGAACCCCTTGCTCACAGAAACATCACGCCCTATGCATTCGTGCTGCGTACCAAGGCGTCAGGGCTCGTGCAGTCGCGTTGCAGTGTAGCGGCAGTGGTTGCACTGCCTCATCCAGTTTCGAAAATCCGTTTCCTATGGCACTTCAACTTGAGGCCTCTACCCTGGCGGTGCAAGTGCGCACGGGCAACTGGTCAACCACGCAAAGCACCTCTACAGAAGTGTTTGTAGATGGCATGGTGGTGGCGCGTTGTCAACCGTGGGAACGCGTAGCATCGAGCTGGTGTAATTCCAGCGTTTGGCTGCCCTGTGTCGACCAAGTTCGGGTTGCCGCAACACCAACTGGCTCGTTCCAAGTGGCAATGACAACTTCAGCAGCGTCTGAACCCTCATCGTGCAAGTCAAGTCGTGAGCTCACCGCTGCAATGCATCTGTTGGCTGCAACCGTAGAGGTCCCGAGCTCAGTTCATGCATGGGTTCGTCATGTGAGGTCTGGAGTGGCGAACATTGGTTGGCGGTGGCCCATTTCCAACGGGGGATCTCCTCTTGATCAATTTTCAGTCACAGCCGGGACAACACAGGTGAATGTGTCCATAGATGAACCGAAGCTTGTATTTGCTCGCCTCATGCAGGCATCTCAGGCAATCTTGGAAACCTCAGTGCACGGCGTTCCTGCCTTGTTGGCTTCATGCCCGCTCAACCAAGTTATCGTGTGGGGCATCTCCGTGCATCTTCCGCTTGGAAGCCAGGAGCGGTCGTGGCATCCGTGGAACGCCAGCGCCCCAAGCAGTGGAGCATGGCGAGCAGGAGAGGCGAATATGTCACGCTGCGAGTTTGAGCGGAACAAAGCGTGCACGCCGCGACAGCGCGAATGCGCTCAATCACGGTGTGAGAGTAGCCGTGGCTCTGCGTACCGTTTCATCTGGATGGTCTGCCAAACACCAGCTGCCATTCCTTCTTGGGTCAGCGCTCAGCACGTGCTCCATTCGTTTACGACAGATGCCAGCCTTGATGCAAGCCATCTAACGTGCCCAGCTGAGACGCGCTTCATGCTGGGATTTCACCTGGTGCAACCCCCTGGCAGTGTGTGGCCGATGGAAGAAGCTGTGTCTCGCGCACAATCATGTGCACGTTCGCACACAGTCACCTGTTCCACTTCGTCGTCGTCGTGCTTGAGAGAAAAATGTCCGGCCGATGTACCTCCCATGGTGGCCCTTGGAGTCGGCATATGCGTGCCTGTCGAAGTGGCTTTGGAGACAGAAGCTGAAACAGGTGATTCGAACAGCATATCACACACTTGTCGCCCGAATCACGTGACTGCCATGGGATTGGTGGTCGGCGATGCAGCCACAATGACGGAAAGTGAGTTGCTGTCAGCGACGAAAGTTTGCCCAACCAAGCGAGTCCAATGCAACCTGCTCTCCACTTCACTTCGCCCTCGCATGTTCACTGCGGCGTGCGTGTCGCCCGGGGCTCTCATTCCTGAAATGCAATTGTCACTGCCGCCGCTTCCATTAGAGCCTGTTGCTATCCGTGTGTCGGCGATTTCCGCAGCGGGGTACGAATCTCTCGGTGACACCCAGGCCAGTCCCGATATCTACGCATTTGGTGTACCGGACTCTTGCGTCCCAATGGCGCCGTCTAGCATTCATCAGACTTCAACCACTGGTGGATCACTCAACGTGGAGTGGTCTTCCTCTTCTCAAATCCGTGCGTGCCTGCCGAATGAGTATGTTGCACAACTGTTCCATGGCAAGTGTGTCGCGCCAAATCTGCCGGCTTCTCCATCCAGTTTGGCGACAAAAGCAATCATCCACGCCCGTGTTTCACTGGAACCGAGTGGCGCTGCAGGAAATCCCACACCGCGCTGGGAGGGAAAAGGGTACACTACGTCAGGTCAAAAACGTGTCCATGCACGGTTTCGGGGTGCCGTTTCTGGCTGGCGCACAGTGGGTAGATCGTCACAAACGCCATCTGTTGACGCCAGAACGACACACATATCGCCAACATCAAATCTGCTTGGAATTGCGGCGGTCAAGCTGGCGTTTCCCTGGTCAGAATTGTGCTCAACTGGGCTTGGCGTCGCAGAAGTGCGAATATGGTCATGGGCGCGCGTCAACATCGCCCCTTCAGCCACGGTGTCTTCCACAAGCGTTCAATCGCTCCACCACACCCCCGCAGTGGTTGTGGATGGATGGGATCACCTTGATGAGGCTGTTCCGACCGTCTGGCGCCCACAATGCAATGGTTCCACAAACGAAGTAGAACTGGTGTTCACACTCAACACGGCAGCCACACTGCGTGGGTTCGAGATCATTTGGTCACAACAAGTTGACCGCTTCCCTCTCGTGACAGTCCAGGTTTCGTCGTCTATATCCGGTTCCCTGTTGGCAATTGGGGATGCGGCCGGAGCAATCAGACTGGGTTTTTTGGAGAGTTCTTCGACAACCGTGGTGCAGCACTCCACTGCAGAGCTTTGGCCATCATTGTTCCCGCCCTTTCGTGTGCCCCCATCTGAGCGAACCGGGGCAGCAAGCATCGAGATATGGCTCCGAACAACAGCCATCACTGTACAGACGCCTGTGTTGTGCGACGGTTGGCGTCACTTGCACCTTGGAATTGGTGGTGATATGAGCATCATGGCGTTGAGCTTTCACAAGAAGCACATTGATCAGAACAGCTTCGAATGGTTCCAGGCGCTTTCGTCCACGGCAACCATCCTTCCCAACGTGTGGCACCATGTAGTTGTGGTGCGGGGCAACAATCTTGCTGAGGGACACCCAGCCATCTTTGTTGACGGCACTCTCGTTGCCAGTTGGCATATTGAGACCTACAAGCACCTTGTTGTTGTTTCCGACATGATTGGGCGCTTTCGCACTCTACGAACTCACGCTGTGAACCCTACAGTCTGGGAAGTGGGACCAACATGGGTTCGGTACCAAGCCGGTCGAGCACACACGTCGGCAGCGTTGAGCCTTGGAGACACAGTTGTGTTGCTGCAGCCTGCTCTTGGAGCCTCCACCAGCTGGCAAGACTTCGATATCACACTTGAGCTAAACGCCACGCAGTGCTTGAACTCCACTTTGATGTCAATATCCTTTCGCTACCGTAGCGACAGCTCGTTCTCAGTCCTACGAGTACAACCCTGGCTTGGAACTATGGAGCTGTGCGGGGTGCGGCACGGAAGCATTAGTTGCCTTCACAAGGCCTCTTTGAACTATTTGAGTTGGCCGAACATTTCCATTCACATCAGAATCGTTGCTGTTGGAAACAAGATTCTGGTTGAGGCCCAAGGCTTTGGCGAAGTCTTTGATGTGGATGTTTCTGCGTCACTCATGGAACAAACTACGGTTGCTCCACCTGGGTCCATGAGTGTCGCTTTTTCGGTGCTCGAAGGACAAAGCGCTTCAGTGCGCCTGGTTGCTGCTGTTGAACTTGCACCGCGCGTGGTCATCGGTCCCAATTTTGTCAACGGCTCGTCCACCTGGATTGACGTGGGTCTCATGCAGCTGCATGACTGGGAACTTCCGGCCAACGTGACCAGACTCTTGAGCCAGTCATTCAGTTCTCTGCCAACGGCTTCCCGTATCATTCCTGAACATGTTTGGAACGTGTCTGATCTGACTACGTGGAGTTCTCCAGCGCATCTGGTTCGCAAGCGATGTGACCTCTGCTTGGATTTTTCACGGCACACAACGACCGTATTGACCGGGCTTTCGCCTGGTGAAACCATGGAGCTGCAGGTGTCGCCCAAAGGTGTGCCACACCATCATGTCTGGGTACACGCTGTCATTGGATACGAAGGCCCGTGGGAAGCGGGTGACAAGGTAGAAATGCTTATTGACGAAGAAGTGGTTTGGACAGGATATCATCAAGCCCCAAACAATTGTTCCATGTTTCGCGGAAACTGGACACACTTGGATGGCTTCTGCTACACATCTCCTGATGCTGGGGACAGTGTGACATGGGACGAAGCAGAGAGGAAGTGTCATTCGGCACACCCAAACGCCAGCGTGTGGACAGCAGATACTGGTCAAGAAACAGACGCTGTGCTGAAGCATTTCGATTCTTCTGTATGGACAGGCTTGCGCGACACGGTCCGGGAGGGCGTTTATGCATCCGGCAACGCAGCGTTGTACGGTCACTTTCAAGCTGACCCGCCTTACACGTGGTCTGACACATCTGTCAATGGAAACAACGGGCTGGACATGGACTGCGTTTCGGTTGGTCTTGGCGGGAAGCTATCCAGTGTACGATGTTCAGATCGTTTTCCAGTTATATGTAGAATCGCGGTTCCTCGTTCTCGATGTGGGGCGTCGGAGCTTGCCGTATCAACTCATGATATTGACGTCATCACTCGGCACACGGGTGGTACCGCAACTATTAGGTTCGCCATGAGCTCTGTCGTTGTCCGAGACCGAATCGTACAACCGTCTCTGTTGCTTGTGAAGTTTCAAACAGCTCAGCATCGTCTTCGTAGTCCGGGGCAGCGTACGCTGCCAACACTGGCACCACTTGGAGAGGTGGTTGTCGGCAGAGAAGCAGCTGCTTGGTCGAGCCTTGATGTGCAAACGGATTACTGTGTGTGGGTATGTTTCGCATCACGACGGCTATTCTCCACTCATCCCCTCACAGAATTGTGCGTTTGACAGGTTGCCGGAAGAAACAGCAATGGGACCGGAGCATGGAGTGCAGCAACCACGGTACAAACTGGGCCAGCCACCCCTCCTTCCCAAGTGCAAGATGTGGTCGCGTCTCCAATCTCTGGGGGCAAGATCAATGTGACCTGGGCTCGACCCGTCGACACCGGTGGTCTCCCGCTGCTCTCGTATCATGTGCAATTTCGCACAACTGCAACTCATGACTCCTTTCGCACACCGTGGGCTGCGTTCGTCGCGGTTTGCGGAGCAAATCACAGTGAATCATCATCTACCTCAATGAGCACCGCCATCGCTCCAAGGCACCTCTGCGTCGAAATAGGTGGTCTTGAGGCAAGAACAACCTATGTTGCTCGTGTTTGGGCCGCAAACGAAGCTGGGGGTGGCAACTCGACTTCATCGTTGCCCATTCAAACGTTGCCTGCTTCACTTCCGTTGTCTATCCGCGACATCCGAGTCACTTCAGTGACAGGAAGTGTCGTGTCAGCAACTTGGCTGGTACCCTTCGACACCGGGGGATTGGTCGTTTCTAGGTAGGTTGTGTGTGTCATGACATTGGCGACAAATCTGACTGTTTCCGTGCACCAGGTACAAAGTTGAGTACGGAGGGCTGAAAGGCACCATGCGCCGCGTGGAAGTTCCCGTGAATACATCATCCCCGTGGGTGCAAACCCGGCTTTCCGGGCTTGAAGCAAGCTCTCCTGTTTCGTTCCGTGTGGCAGCAATGTTATTTGGATGTGATGCACCTGTTGTTTGGTCCCACAACGTGACCGTCACCACCTCTGCCGCTTCGCCTCCTTCACCCCCAACCTCGCTCCAGTTGGTGCATGCAACCGGTGGGGCTGTCCAAGTCTCCTGGCTCCCGCACAGTGATGATGGCGGGGAGCCCGCCTCCAGGTTTCATGTCCTCGTCTTTGATCCTCGCAGTGATTCAAGTGTTTCGTTGGTTGTACGCAGCACAGCCACAGAAAAGGTTGCTGCTACCGTCAACGCTCTGCTGGCCCTGACAGAGTACCAAGTGCAGGTTGCAGCTGAGAATTCAGCAGGCACGAGCGATTTCTGTCCCGCTTTGACTCTTCACACGTTGGCCGTTTCAAAGCCATCCCCTCCGTTGAATCTCACTGGAAACTCCACCAGCGGCGGCAGCATTCGCATCGGGTGGTCAGGAGTCGCTGATACGGGGGGCGTCACCACGCTCGACTTCATTGTGTACAAGGTTGGCTCCAGTAGTGAAGCCTGTTCCACCGCTGGACTGTCGTGTCTCGTAACGGGACTGCAAGCCAGCACAACGTACGACTTTGTTGTTGTCTCCTTGCACGCAACGGAAATGAGTGCACCTTCAGAAACCGTGTCTGCTACTACAACGACTGCGTCCTCGCCGGGTGACGTAGCCGCCCCACACCTTGTTGAGCAACAGTCCGACTGTTCTCGATTCTCTCCTTTGCAGCCCCCATGCAACCCTTCAGGTGGTGCTATCGAGGTTCAACTTGGGGGCACGCTTGATTCGGGTGGTTTGCCAATCCAGATGTTTGGACTGCAGCAGTGGTTCCCATTCCAGAAAACATGGCGAAATGTGTACACTGGAGAAAGCAATACAACGACAGTCTCGGGGTTGGAGCCAGAGCTGACGTTTCAGTTCCGGCAGCTGGTGAAAACGGCAGTGGGTTGGTCAGATCCATCACCATCCATGGAAGCATCTACAACCGCTGCTTCAAAGCCATCCGTTCCTCGGAACGTGCAAATTTCAACCACAACGGGTGGGGCATTTTGTGTTTCGTGGATTACACCCATCGACAGTGGTGGAGTTGCATTGTCAAGTTTCCACGCATATATTTCGACTCAGGCTGCCCAACCATCGCAGTGCATCAGTCCGTCGGACGACAGTTGCACACGCCTGGGAGCAATCCCTGTGAAGGACAACACAGCGTGCTTTGGTCAGCTGGAACCCATGTCTGTGTATCGCTTTCGACTTGCCGCTTCAAACGTGATCGGCGTCGGCCCTTTGTCCCCGGAGGTTTTCATCAGCACAACAGCTGCCACAGCACCCCAAGCACCTAGTGTGCCTGTGGAACTCAACGTGAAAGCAGCCTCCGTCGATGTGTCATGGACACCCCCAGTTGACACAGGGGGAGGAACTCCTGTGTCTTTCGAGGCCGTAGTTGTCCCGCGTCCGGAGCACGGTGCTTCACTTCTCACTCTTCCCTTTTGTTGGACCGGCTGCAAACTGCATGTGGATTCTTTGCAGTCTGACAAGTGGTACAACATCTCAATCCGCCTGATCACAAGTGCAAATGACGGGTCACGGCTTGAAGGCCAATGGTCCGAGGCAGTGAGCATGTTGACACGAACCACAGCGGACCCTGGCTACTCGACGTTTGTGATCGCTGAAACAACGCTGCTTGAAAGTACGGACTCGGGCATCATTCATGAAATAGCGATATCACGACTTGGAGGTGTGTTTGGAGACAGTACGGGGTGGGTTCGTGTGCAAGCCTTCCAGCATGTGGATGCGAACGGGAACGTAGCCACTTCCGAAGCCTCAAAGATCGAGTTGGTTGGATGGGGAGGTATCACTTCACGCACGGGAGTTCTCTACAGTATCGCATCAGGGACAAATGGCACTACAGTGGGCATCACGCTGCAAAACGATGATACCTTTCAAAGCGATGAACACGTCGTGGTGTGCTTGGACCGAATGGGATCGCAAGTCAGCGGACCCTCAATCGATTGCATGACTGTGAACATCATCGATGATGGAGATGCTGGTGTTGTGTTTCTAGCTGTGAACGGCACACAACGCGTTGCTGCTATCGAGGGACAAGGTTCAGTGGACGTTGAAGTTGTCCGATACACCAAGTAAATCGAGCTGCTTGCTTCGCATCGGTTGACATCTAACCCTTTGGTTTTGTGGCCAGATTTGGAACCCATGGAGACATTGAAATTGTGTTGACAGCGACGTCACTCCTTGGTGTATACGGCCACGATTTCTTGTGGGAGCGAGGCAGCACAACAGGAACGCCGAATACCACGACAGTGGTGCTGGATGATGGAGTGCGAAAAGCCGCTGCCAAACTGAGTATTCCAGACGACAGCTTATTTCAGGTTCGCAGTTTGGGCATGATTCACACAGTCTCTCTCTCTCTCTCTCTCTCTCTCTCTCTCTCTCTCTCTCTCTCTCTCTCTCTCTCTCTCTCTCTCTTTTTTTTTTTTTTTTTTTTTTTTTTTTTTTTTTTTTTTTTTTTTTTTTTTTTTTTTTTCTTTTTTTTTTTTTTTTTTATTTTTTTTCTTTTTTCTTTATATTTCTCTAAATATTCTAGCTTTTTCTCTAGTAAGTTTTCTTAAATCTAATTTACTTAAATCTAC
>Ga0213833_1002737_pt1 | contig 11224 bp, 5 predicted proteins | sample SWATP21_FD_160575 | JGI IMG/M metagenome (GOLD analysis project Ga0213833, IMG submission 160575) | Coastal seawater microbial communities from Marineland, Florida, United States - SWA TP2 #1 | ecosystem: Environmental > Aquatic > Marine > Coastal | place: USA: Florida | collected 2016-08-14
CTTATAACACTGTAATGCCCCAACGCAGCACCAACAACTAAATAACCAAGCACTGGACTTAGCTGCATTCTTTGCATCACAACCATTATCAGAATACTAATACCTAGCAGCACCAATACTTCTGGCAAATAAGCAAAATCATGCATCACCTTCTACCTTGACCAAATTAAGTTCTACAATACAGCTAAATTGAATTGAGCATCGTTATTTTGTATTGCAATTTACATAAAAAGTAAAGAGTAAGTAATATAAATAACTGCAAATACATCAGTTATGAATTATTTCCTTGAAGAAAAGCGTACTCCTTGCTATCCTCTGTGTCATACATTTAGCTTAAATAGGTCACTGTAGCCACAGGTATAATCAAAATTTATTACAAATAGTCTAATGTTCAACAAACTCCTCAGCAATATATCATTTTCAACAAATAAGAAATTCTTACGCTCTGCAAATGGCTTAGTAAGTAGAATCAATGCCCTAAAAGGTGAGATGATTAACCTCTCTGATGGCGATTTTAAGACGAGAACTGCTGCCCTAAAACAACAACTTGCCACTAATACACTTGACCACATACTCCCTGAAGCCTTTGCATTAGTCAAGGAAGCCTCCAGGCGCGTACTATCCATGGAGCATTTCGATGTACAACTTATAGGAGGTATCGCCCTACATCACGGTATGATATCTGAAATGAAAACAGGAGAAGGTAAAACACTGGTAGCAACACTAGCCGCCTATATCAACGCCCTTACAGAGCAGGGTGTCCACGTTGTCACAGTGAATGAGTACTTAGCAAAACGTGACGCGGAGTGGATGGGCGCAATATATCGATTCCTAGGCCTATCTGTTGGATGCATTACATCCGATATGCAGGATCACGAGAAGAAGGAGATATATGCAGCAGACATCATATACGGAACAAACAATGAGTTCGGCTTTGATTATCTTCGTGATAATCTCAAATATAGCAGTGACAGTATGGTACAACGCGGGAAGCATTTTGCTATTATAGATGAAGTTGATAGCATATTGATAGATGAAGCACGTACACCTCTAATTATTTCTAGTAGCACAGAAGAAAATATCGGTTATTATAAAAAAATCAATAGAATTGTAAAGCAATTATCATCAGATGACTATGTAATTGATGAAAAAGCGAAAAATACTATACTTACTGATACAGGAAACGATAGAGTTGAAGAACTTCTCGCTGCAGCAAATATGATAGAGCATGGCACAGCACTCTACGATCCACAAAACATAGACATCACTAGATATATTGCACAGGCGCTTAAAGCACATACCGTATTTAAAAATGATGTAGACTACATAATAAAAGATGGAAAGATCGTCTTGATTGATCAATTTACAGGCAGAATGTCAGAGGGTAGAAGATATTCAGAAGGCCTGCATCAAGCACTTGAAGCAAAGGAGAATCTGAAGATTGCACCAGAGAATCATACAATCGCTTCAATCACATTCCAGAATTATTTCAGAATGTATAAAAAAATTGCGGGTATGACTGGAACCGCGATGACTGAGGCAAAAGAATTTCGCGACATATATGGGCTATCTATTGCGCAAATCCCACCGAATATCTCTGTAAAAAGAAAGGATGAAAACGATATAATATACAAAACAGCAAAGGGAAAATACAATGCACTGATAAGGGAAGTGCAGTCAGCACACAACAAAAAACAACCAATACTTATTGGTACAGCAAGCATCGAGAAATCGGAGCATATATCCAAATTACTTAAGAAAGTCAAAATCAAACATACTGTACTGAACGCAAAACATCATCAAAAAGAGGCAAAAATCATCGCACAAGCTGGTCGCAGCTCCAGCGTAACAATTGCTACGAATATGGCTGGAAGAGGAACGGATATAATGCTGGGAGGAAATCCGAGTGTATTATCTGGCAAAAACAGTAAATATGACGTGCAGACTGATCGACAAAATGTCATCGATGCGGGTGGACTACTTGTCATAGGAACAGAGCGACACGAATCTAGACGCATAGACGACCAGCTAAGGGGAAGATCTGGCAGACAGGGTGATCCTGGACGCACAATATTCTACTTATCAATGGAAGACGATCTAATGCGACTATTCGGCTCTGATAAATTAACAAATTTTCTCACAAAATTAGGCCTTAAAGATGATGATGCTATTGATCATCCGTGGATCAGCAAAGCACTAAAGAGAGCGCAAAGTAAGGTTGAAATGACAAACTTTGAGATTAGGAAAGATGTAGTGAAATTTGATGATATAGTAAATGAGCAGCGTAAAGTAATATACGAACAACGTGATCACATTATAAAGAATCCCAACAGTATTTATACTGCCATGAATCAAATCACTGATGAGGTAAATGAAAACATAATACATCACACATTGAGTCACAAACACAAAGAATCATGGGATATAGATTCATTATCAAAAGAAGTAATGGATCTATATGGTACTCCTCTGGAATTGATCAAAGATTACTGCGCTAGCGAGGGAGTTGGCCGCAATGATGTGCGCAAGAAATTATCATCTATTGCTCATGACATCGTTGAAAAGAGACTCAAGCAATGCAACGACAACCTTGATCTGTTTTGCAATATCCTAAGGCAAATATATCTGAAAAATCTGGATGGGTTATGGAGGGAGCATATGCATTCATTAGATCAATTGCGTACAGGTATTAGCCTCAGGTCATATGCACAGAAAGATCCACTCATTGAATATAAAATGGAATCATTCAAGATGTTCGAAGAGCTTATCCTTTCTTCTCACGTACGCACCATCAAGCATTTATCCCATATCAATATCCAATCTGCAGATCAGGATAATTCAGTAATGAAGCAACCTAATACAAGCCAACTATCACGTAACGATAAATGCTGGTGTGGATCTGGCAAAAGATTTAAACACTGCCATGGTGCTTATGATCGGTCACAAGAAAATGAGCAATAGGCACATTACCTACCACCTACTATCCACCTCTTCACTATGCACGACATAGTGCAATCCGTACTGCGCCATAATCTACCACATCACTTACTTCTTCACATATAGGTTCGCTTCCCATATACACACCACTGCCATCATCCCCCTCTTCCAGCAGGACATACAATCCACTAGCAAGCACCTGCTGTGAAATATGCTGCTTCCACTCCTGTATTATTCTGACCAAATCGTCATTCTGACATACGATACTCAATCCCACACTTTCTGTAATATCAAGATCAGCATCTTTACGCATTCTTTGTATAACCCGTATCACATCACGCACTGCACCCTCATGCAAAAGATCTGTTGTCATCTGAGTATCCAGCAGCACTATTGCATCATTCGTACTGAGAGAAACAGCAACGTTCTTGAATTCTTCCTTAACATTCAACTTAAAATGATATTCATTATCTAACAAGCGAACACCAGCAAGCTCCACAACATCATGTTTTGCATCGAAGACTTTTGCCTTATTATCGCGAATAATCTTCTGCACCATGGAAGGTACCCTACGTGCGATCTCTGGCAGATTTAATGTAACACTATAATATGCATAACGATGTATTAGAGAAGAGTCCAAATTATTCCAAGTCTTTACATTAATTTCATCCAGCACTAACTGCTTCATTTCATCGGAGAAACTATCACTCGCTACACCAATAAAAGTCACAGAGGATAGTGGTTGCCTCACCCTGATACCATTGTTATTTCTAATAAAGAGTGCAGCATTACATGCATCGCGTGTCCTATCCATATCCTGCACCAACAGATCATACTTATCTATTGCACACTCCTCCTTATCCACACATGGATAAGACTCAAGATGTACAGACCTCTCTACCTCTTTTACACCAACACTACTATTACTATCTGACAATGGCTTCAACCCACGGAATACAACTTCACTAATATATGGCAACATAGGAGCGACGGCTTTTGATAGCAGTATCAACACAGTATACAAAGCATTATATGCATCTATCTTATTCCCATCATGCCCCTTAGACCAGAACCTCTCTCGAGATCTACGTATATACCAATTATTCATGATCTCCACAAAATCCTCCACCTGGTGCGCAACCGTGATAGTATCATACTTATCAAATGACTCACCCATGATCTTCACCATTCGTAAGCATTTTGTAACAATATATTGATCTAACGCATTGTGGTGATAAGTGAGCGAGAACTTCGCCTGAACCTGATCAGCATTAGCATACATCACAAAGAAGTTGTATGCACTCCAAATCGGTCTGATAACCGCCTTAATAGCGTTCTGCATACCGGTAGCATCCTTATCTATTGTTAGCTCTTGCCCACGCATAACTGCTGAAGACAGCATGAACCAACGCATTGCATCCGCACCGTATTTACCAAATGCATCATCTGGGTCAACGTAATTCTGTAAACGCTTAGATAATTTTTGTTTTCCTTCACCTAATATTACTCCATGACAAATGCAATTTAGAAAAGGAGGCTTATCAAATAATGCAGTACTCAATATCATCATTGTGTAGAACCATCCTCTTGTTTGTGCAAGGTACTCCACAATAAAATCAGCAGGGAAATTTTGCTCGAATTTCTCTTTATTCTCGAATGGATAATGCACCTGAGCATATGGCATAGAACCGCTCTCAAACCAACAATCCAATATCTCCGGCACGCGCCTCATCATTGATCTGCCAGTCGGATCCTTTGGATTAGGGCGTACAAGCTCATCAATGAATGGTCGATGCAAATTATCCACCTTCACACCAAATGCCTCTTCCAGCTCAGCAACAGAACCATACACCTCAGTATTTGGATAACGCGGATCATCGCTTTTCCACACGGCAATCGGACACCCCCAATACCTATTACGTGATATAGACCAGTCACGCGCATTCTCTAGCCATTTCCCGAATAATCCATCTTTTATATGACCAGGAATCCAGTTAATTGCTTGATTATGCTTAATTAATTTATCCTTAATAGCTGTTACATCTAGGTGCCATGATGATATTGCCTTATATATCAGTGGAGTATCTGTACGCCAACAGTGAGGATAATTGTGAAGATACTGCTCTGTCTTAATCCATAACCCCTTCTCCTTCATCCGCATTATGATGCTGTCTATCGTATCAAACACCTGCTGACCATGGTAATCATACACTTCGGCAGTAAATTTCCCAGCATTGTCAACCGGACATACAAACTCTATACCTTCTTTCTGACACAAAATATAATCATCCTCACCAAATCCTGGCGCAACATGCACCACTCCTGTCCCATCACTTGTTGTAACAAATTCTCCGTTTAGTATTACGAACGCATTCTCATGATCTTTAAAGTAATCAAATAGCGGCACGTACTTCATTCCAACAAGTTGCTCACCACCAAATTCACAAACCTTATTGTCTCCAATTTCATTAATATGCTTTACAGCAAGATCAGAAGCGATAATGTAGCATATACCATCTTTCAAATAACCTGAATACCGCACATCTTTACTTACCGCCAACGCCAAATTAGAGGGCAATGTCCACGGGGTTGTTGTCCACACCAACATCCGCACGCTCCTGATTACATTCTTCTCCTCACTTACAGTAGGAATGAACCTTGACACAAAATTATGCACATCTCCCAGATCAAATCCTACTGTAATGGACTTACTCTCTTTCTGACGATAAGAATTATCTATCTTTGTTTCAAAATCTGATACAGGTGTTTCACACTTCCATGAATACGGCATCACCCTAACAGATTCATATATCAATCCCTTATCATAAAGAGTTTTAAAGGCCCACAGCACACTCTCCATGTAGTTTATATCCATGGTTTTATAATCATTCTGGAAATCCACCCAACGCCCCTGACGATTAACATAGTGCTGCCACTCATTTGTGTATTTCAGCACCAGCTGACTGCAGTAATTATTAAATTTCTCCACACCATACTCCTCTATCGCCACCTTACCGGAAATCCCTAAATCCTTTTCGCCAGCCATCTCTGCAGGTAGTCCATGACAATCCCAACCAAATCTCCTCTCCACATGCTTACCTAACATATTGTGATACCTTCCAAAAGTATCCTTGATGAACCCTGTGAGCAGGTGCCCATAATGGGGCAAGCCATTAGCAAACGGAGGACCATCATAAAACACGAACTTCTCACCATCAGTAGCATCACAGTGCATTGATTTATGAAATATATTATTGTCCTTCCAAAAATTTAGAGTCTCTTCTTCTAATTTTGCAACATCCAATTCTTTATCTGGATATGAATATATTTTCTGCTTTGACATAATTCTAAATGAAATAACTGTAGCAACCAACCACACCGCATTAAAACACAACACGCGGGCACTGTATCATAAAAATATGAATTGTCATAATTTTTAATTAATATATAGTCCCAACGATATGATTATCTTATAAGAATTAGCCTATATTTAGAAATAGCTTAATTATGTCAGTAGAGATAAAAACTTTCGGCTGCAGACTCAATCATTACGAAAGCGAAGTAATGAAAACCAAAATTGAAGACTCTGGTTTACAAAATGCAATTGTTATTAACAGTTGTGCTGTAACAAATGAGGCAGAAAGGCAACTACGCCAATTCATCAGGCATACAAAAAAAGAGAATCCCGACCGCAGTATCATACTAACTGGATGTGCTGGCCAAATAGATCCACAGAAATACTCCAGCATGGAACAAATCACCAAGGTAATAGGAAACAGAGAGAAGATGGATTCATCGGAATACAGCAAAATTGCTGGTGATATAAGGCATGGTGTGAAAAGCAAAGAATCTGTGGGCAACATTATGAAAAGCGAAGATGACCCGTTGCATTTTCTACGATCTTTTGATGAGAAAACTCGAGCATTCCTTCAAATACAGCAGGGATGCGATCACAGATGCACATTCTGTACAATCCCCTACGGCCGCGGTAACAGCAAGAGCATACCGCTAGGACACATTGTGAAGCAGGCAGAAATATTACTAGAATCTGGTTACAAAGAGATAGTGCTCACCGGGGTAGATATTACAAGCTACGGCAATGATTTGCCCATATCCATCACACTGGGACAGGCCATCAAAAGGCTATTCAAGCTGCTCCCAGCATTACCAAGACTGCGCCTATCATCTATAGATGTGGCAGAAATTGATCACCACCTACTGGATGTAATATCGAATGAGGAAAGGTTCATGCCTCACCTCCATCTTAGCTTACAATCTGGTAACAACATGATCCTAAAGCGCATGAAACGTCGACACACAAGCCAGCAAGTGAATGCATTTACAAAGTTAGTACGAACATTAAGACCGAATGTTGCTTTTGGCGCTGACATTATTACTGGATTCCCCACGGAAGATAATGCAATGTTTAGAGATAGCTACGACATCATTGAGCAGAACAACATCATACACACGCATGTATTCCCATATTCGGAGCGCAATAACACACCAGCTGCGAAAATGCCACAGGTCGCGAAGTCTATCAGGAGGTCGCGCGCAAGGGAGTTGCGGATGCTTGTAAACCAGCTGCTGAATCAACATCATGATAAACTGCTACACTCAAGTGTAAAGGGGCTGGTGGAAGGGAACAACGTCATAAGGATGGAGGATTTTTGTACTGCAAAGCTGAACAATAATGGTGATAGTGAGGGTAGTGGCGGCGATGGTAATGGTAATCGTGGTGGTGGTGGCAACGGTGGTAATTGCACAAATACTAGCATCAAGATAGGAGATATCATTAATGCTAATATTGTACGTCATGAGGGTGGCACTCTATTCTTCGAACCGCAGCCATCGCTGCATACTGTGCTCTGAATAGAGTATCATCACCATTGGCCCTCTCCTTCATCGTCGAATCATCATCTCTGCCACCCGCTACCACCAGGATTATTTTTGTTTGCTACGCCGTTCCTCCTCTTTCTTCTGCTTTCTTTTCAACTTTTCTAAATCGCTATGCAAAGACTTGGATCTTATATTTCGTGATAGCATAGCTCGCTGCTCATTCAATTTTCTAGTTTCGTTATTCGTCTCCTTAATAGTATCCAAAGCAAAACCTTTTCTCTGAGTATTAATCTCTTTTGTCATTTTTTGATTTACCTTTTTTATTAGAGATGATTTCGTATCTTGCGAATGACGCAACTTATTCGTAGACTTACTCCGGTACTCTTGCAATTTATTTGGTACTTCAGTATTCTTTGCCTGTGACACTTGATTAAAACGATGCAAATCAAAGTGATACGGTTTTTGCTGGTTTTGCTGATCTTGATTCTTGGACAACATTTCTTCTCGCCACTGCTGTGATTCTCTAGTATTTGCCATTTCATTATTTAATTCCGACGGACCCTTCTTCTTAAGTTTCTTCTGCTGCGATCTAGATATCGGCTTCGGTATTTCAAGTGTAACCTCATCCCCATTCGACAATTTAAATACCTGCTTCACCTTTTCATTGCGCTTCGGTTGCTCTGAATGTGATCGCTGTTTCGGCGCTTTGAGCGTTATTTTAGCCAAGCTCGGCTTTGATTGCTCCTGCTGCTGTTGCTGCTGTTCTTGTAGTGACTCCAGTATCGACTGATCCTGATTCTCCTGTAGCAAGTTCTGTGATGTTCCACTATTTCCCAAATTCCCCACCTGATCAAACGGAAATTCTGGAAAGTCAGTATTTGTCGCTTTATTATTTAATTCCAACGGATTCTGTTGCTGCTCCTGCTGCTGTTGCTGAAACCTCTGAACAATCCCTACACCTTGAAGAGAAAGCTCGTTCTTTTTTCCCACAATCTTCGTCGTATCAGCAAGATTCTGCTTCATCCTTTGCTGCTGTATGAGTTTTTGCAAATTCGGTATTCTCTTACTTCCTTCCATACGTCGGTTACCAGCATGAATCTTTTTTTCTCTCTGTTCAACTTTTTTTATCTGTTTCTCTGTAGGCTCTATAGGGTTTCGACTACCTACTACTTTTATCTGCGGCAGAGCCGACAATTTAATCGAACTCTTGTATTGCTTTATCTTCTTTGATTGCCCCTTCTGCGGCGACTGAGACATCAGCTTTTTCTGACCTACTAGCTGTGCAGTCTTTGATCGTTTAATTCGTTTCTGCTGCTCCAATAGCTGCTTCGCCTTCGCTTTGTCAGGCATTATCTGATCATTATTATTCGATTTTATCTCACTTCCTTTTAATTGCTTATTTTCTAATTTCTCTTGTTTGAACTTTCCAACATGAGTAACTTGATTCTTTTTGTTCTCGTCCATACTAATAAATATTGACTATAGATGTTAAAATTATTATAAATACACGTCGTAAATAACTGACATATTTATATGATGTCACAACTATTCATTGTAGTCAATTAAAATATTCTACTTAAAGTATGCATGAGCTAACAATGAGGCCAGATGCACCTAAATCGCACGAAGAATTATTAAAATATTATGATTATCGTATAAAAGTTGCTATAAAATGCGGCACTATACGATTGGTCTTGGCAAAAATGATTGGTAACCAACCAAAATATCAATATCTGCAGAACGAAACTCAAAATTGTAGAATCATCTCATACCTAAGAGCAGCTATGCTACATGGTATTTCCCTCAGCGATCTCATACATGTTATGGCAAAGCACAAAATACGAGAACCACGACTACTTCACATGAGTGTAGAAACTCACAGAAATGACATATTTAACTATTTCATACAACACAATAAAGATTTCTATTTGCATAAAGATTATAAAACAGATGTAGATCTTGTTATATCCGCGGGAAAATATAATGTAGACATGATAAGTGAGTTAGTATTTAACTATGAAATCGACATATGGAATCCTCCAAAGTATGTTGATAATGAGGAGCATTTTTCGTACATGTGGAAGAAAATGATTAATAGAGATAGTCGTCCCTATAGCGAAGATAGTGTGCATACCATATACCATGATTTACCCACTGAAAGTAACATTATTATCATGGAATTTTTTAGACTAGAAGGTGCAGACATTAATAGATGGTTCTATAACCCAGATTGGCCAGATGGAAGATGTCGCGATGCGAGTCACTACTCACCTCTGACATATGCTATGAGTGTGGGCGAACTTAGTGCTGCAGAGTATCTTATGCTAGAAGGTGCACATCTGAACAACCCCATATTCCCTGCAACTTTCGTTGCAGTGAGGTATGGACTACACTTTCAACTCGACCTTACACTTACTCATATATATTGTGAAATTAATCATAATAATGTAAACATCATCATTGATGATAATGGTCAGAACCGTATTAGAAGATTCATGTTCTTTATGATACTACGTGGTGCTAACCCCTACGTTAAAAACCACAAAGGACAAAATATATATCAATATATAGATGAGATCATGGATTTTGATATAGAAAGAGATCCACAATTTCAGGATCAAGAAAAGGATGCAGAATTTCATGAATGGCACGCGACTGTTAAAAGTAAATTTGAAAAATGGCATCCAGAAGAGATAACTCGTATTAAAGACATAACTAGAACCGCGATTGATGATGCGTTGGATATACTTAAATCAAACAGGAAGATTGTGGCGAGAAGTATGGATGTGGTTATGAAACTTATGGTTATGTCAGGCCAAATCAGGTCGAACCAAATATTATCTGGAAATATTATGAGTATTGTGATGGAATTTCATGGCGGACTTGGTAATCCATTAAATATGGAAACTTTACAATTAGGTCCTGAAAGTTTGAGTGGGCTAAGAATTTTGTTGGAGAAACGTCAATTTTTATTGAGTTACAAATTGGGTAACAAGTTGGGTCACAAAAAACACTATGAAAAGCTAGGGTTTTTGGAGAAAAAGGGGGGTATTTTGCATCAAAAAGAGGGTAATTTAGGTCAGAAAAAATGCGATTTACCCGCTATGGATGTGAGAAATGAGCAAAATATGGATGAATGCACGGAAGAAGTGTGCAAAAATGTGCAAAAAACGATCAAAAACAGCACTTTTTTGAACAATCTTGATGTTGACAGCATATCTATAGTTGAGACATATCTCAATACGCAGCACCATAACGTGAGAAGTGTCGCGTTTAATAGCATGTCTGCTATGCTTGATGATACGCTTATTGCGCAGGCTGAGTGGTATGTACGTGAAGGCAGGGCTCTTAATACCTTTGCTACTGCTGTGGCAAATGGCGATGTCACGGTCATTTCAGAGCCATCTGCTATAAATGAAGCTGTCCACATTGCTGAGATAGTGGTCTC
>Ga0213833_1002739_pt1 | contig 11221 bp, 8 predicted proteins | sample SWATP21_FD_160575 | JGI IMG/M metagenome (GOLD analysis project Ga0213833, IMG submission 160575) | Coastal seawater microbial communities from Marineland, Florida, United States - SWA TP2 #1 | ecosystem: Environmental > Aquatic > Marine > Coastal | place: USA: Florida | collected 2016-08-14
GCGATGGTAAGGGCTTGATTGTGATAAAGGGGGAGCGGAGCATACACAGTGTCTTCGGGGGTGAGATCCAGGAGAAGTGCTCCAATCAAGGAGGCTTTACACCAACGATCGTGGCTCATTTTGGAAGCTTTGGGAAGACCTGTGGTACCAGATGTGAAGATATGAAAGCAGGGCTCTTTGTTGTCGATAGCGTGTTCAGGCTGGAGGTTATCGATGCTGCACCACATGGAGGCTTGTTGAAGATCCATAAAGCGTTCATCTGTCGGTTCCACCGGATTTTTTTCGAGTGGGTCAGGGAGTAAAAAGAAGTGTTCTCCGGTGAGCGTGTGAGCGATTTCCTGAAAGGGCTCCATGCACTCGCCACCGATAACGTAGTGTTTGGCACCGACAACTGTGAAACTGTGGGTGAGTACCTCGTTACGTTGGCCTGTGTTGATCATGGCTGCACAAGCGCCGAGCTTAGCTGCTGCTGCCACCATAGCCAAAAGTTCGGGACGGTTGTGCATCATGACTGCTACCACATCGTGCATCCCAACACCGGCCTTTTGGAGTACCCGTGCAAATCGGTTGGCCTGTGCATTGAGTTCGGAGTAGTAGACCACACCACCTTCCCATTTGATGGCAGGGCGTGTGGGGAAACGTTGTGCACTTTCTTCCAAAAGTCCCGGAAGTGTGAAAGAGAAATGACGCCAGCGAGCATACGTTGCACGCAAAAGAGCCATTGTATTAGGGAGCTTACCCGAGAGTTTGAAGGAGCCTTGAAGGAGATCTGTAAAAGTCACACTATGCTCTTGTACGAACTCGGCCATTTGGACCTTCCTCTACAAATGTTTTTCCTGAAATCTCCCTCATGTATTCATGAGAGATACCTACAAAAGTTCCGTGGTAAGGGCAAAATCTACCATATCTGCTTTTTCTATGCAAGGACGTCCATAACACCGGAGCACTGGGACTGGTATCATTTTTAATTGGAATGGAAGGTTAAAAGGAATCGCACAAGATAATGTGCTTCAGGTCAGACCTTTTTCTGCAGAGACAGAGAGGATGCGATTTTGGAGTGCTTCGTCTGGATGGTGCTCCACATGCTCGGACAGCTTTTGCAATGAGATGGGTGCAAAAGGGCGCCGGAGTGCTGTGGGTTCGATGCCTTTTTCCAGAGCCAAAAGACAACCTGCAGCTTCCATATAATTGTCCACTGTGTAGATGGAATACCCTTGGGCTTCCAGACCCAGTTTTTTGGGGGTCACGTCGGAGATGGTTTTGTTACCTCGCACGAGAATCACAGGGATGTGACGTTCGATGGCTGCCAGGAAGGGGATGTTACCGACGACACTTTCTGGAAGAACCACTGCACGGACATTGTTGACGGATATGCGTGTTTCAGACGGTCTCAGTGGAACACTTGAAGACAGCAGGCCAGGCGACTTGCTCAATCCGCGTATCATTGAACACAGGAATGCACTGGAGATCAGCTCTGCGCCATCTCTGGGATCGCCCAGGGTACCGAACATGGTGTGATCGTAATCCAAAAGAAGAGGAGAGTGTGCAGAAGTCACAGGAAAATAGGTGGTGGCCAGATGAGTGAGGATCGCTTCAGCTGAACCCCAAGGGTTGGGGATTTCATCACCTGCATAGTACGACTCACGGATCTCCTGAGGCACTTCGAGGGTGGTGCTGAGACCCACAGAGCCAACACCTTGTTTGGCCATGCTGTGAAGTCCTGCCATGAGTTCGTCTAAGTCCCCATATCTTCCAATAGCATGACCAAATTGGGAATACTCACAGTACGTCTTGATGGGATGTTCTGTGACCATCACAGGCTCGATACGAAGACCACCTACCGTTCTCATGGCATTGATGGCATTGAGCACATTGTTGAGGAAGATGTTTTTGACTGGTTTTTCGATGAGGATACCGAGTTTGCGCTGGAGTCCTGGTAAGAGATCTACCTGACCAGTCAGGAATCGGCAGATCAGATTGCCTTCCAGATACTGGATATTGTCCGCTGCGTAGTACAGATCCGATGCGGTCACTGTATTGGGATTGGTCACCAGGTAATCGCAAGTGGCTGCAAGAAGATTGGCGCTGGGCGTGGCATCTCCTGCAAATCCACCGATATCCGCTCGAACACCTGTGGGAATGATGTTGACCACGACACTTGGACCGTTGGTGGATTGTGGATAAATGGGAGCGGGTGACAGTAGAGAAGGCCAGGCAGGTGTATACGGGGTGAAAGCGAAGCTGGCTTCAAACACAAGTCGTTCTTCATTGGCATCTACCAGAATGAGCCGGATCAACTCTCCTTCGATATCCAGGCTCGCGATGCGTTCTGCGATGCTGGACCAGGTCCTCTCCTCTATGGGCACTTCCATAGAAAAGTGATGGGTTTTGACGTGTGTTTCTTGACTTCCTCGTATCATATGCCTTCCTTTTCGTACTCTTCAGTAGCTCTCGCCGGGTCATATAAAGCCTAACCGTAGTGATTAGCTGTATGAGTTGACATAGACCTATATACACATCACAAATCCATTTGTATCGCAAAAAATACAAAAGAACCTGCAAAAGGAGTGTGTTGGGGGATATAGAGGCCGGTAGCACAAGCAAAAGTTGAAAGAGAAAAGGACTTTATTTTTCTATGCGTTTGGGACATTTCATCAGAAAAAAATCGGTGCTTCCAAAACCACCCGCTGCGAGTTGTCGACTTTCCACGTATCATCGACAAGCCTTAAGGAGATCTGGGATTCAGTGACTTACCTGGAAGGTCAGCCCCTGGAAAGGATTGGATTCTGAGACAAGATCAAGTCTCATAGAGAGACTCATCTGTTCCTGTTTGTCATTGGAGAGGATGGCTTTGAGTTCGTATTGGCCACTTTGCGGAGGGGTATGCCACTCCACTTGTTGGGTTGTGGCTGCTGTTGGTGAAAAAGTACCGCCGCTTGTGGTCCATTGGTATCGCAGCGTTTGTTTGGCTTCAGTTTGGTGTGGAAACATTTGTAGTTGTACCTTTTTACCGGGTTGCTTTCCGCTAAATTGTGCAAGGAGTCCTTTCAACGTTGGGAGATAGTCCTTTGTCTGGCTAGAGCGCTCCAAAGGTGAGAGCACAAAGAGGAGAATTGTGGTCTTGTCTTTTTCGATGGTGATGTTTTTGAGTGTGGGGGCCAGGACTTTTTTGGTGATATCTTTTTCGTCAAATGCTTCCAGAGAAAAGATGCGTTCTTTACCCCACGGGATCTTTGGAAGCGCGATTTGCCAACTTCCTGTTTGCTTGTTTTGTACAAGATCTTTTTGAATGGTTGAGAGAAAAGGACCTGTCACAGTAAGCCTGACACGGCTGAATTTCAATTTTCTTAGAGCTGCACCCAGCCAGACTGAACCCACTTCTTCACGGCAGAGACCCTTTTGACAACGCAGGCCACTTTTGCAATCCGCAATAGAACGACATTCTGCGCCGAGGACGCATCCCGCCATCCCGCTAAGACAAAGTAGCAGTCCCAAAGAAATACCCAAGGATAAAAGGCGAATGCAAAAGTCTTTCAATGGTGGTCTCTCCTGTTCCCTATCCATCAAAAGCCCAGAATACTCGATCATTCTCTGATGTACACAAATTGTTTGTTAAGTTCTTTATTTTAATCTTGGTTTTTTGATGATTCGCCAGCTTCTCACTTCCCAGGATTTGGGAAAGCTTTGTAGATTGTGAATGGGGTTTGGATGGCTACAAGATTCTTTGAGGAGCATTTTCAGGTGAGGCCATGAGAATCGTTGATAGGAAACCACAAGAAAGTAGTACTCTTTTCCAATATATCCATCTAGAAAAAAAGATCTTTTGTTTGGAAAAGTGCCTTCGCCTGCTTGTTGTGTGAAGCTGTGAAGCTGTTGGGCTGGCCTGAGAGAAAACACTTGACCATTGTCATTGCATCCGGCCAACATCACTTCTCTTTTTTGAGAGAATTCATACCGAAACTGAATGATGTCATTTGGGTACAAGAGCTGTCCGTCCTTGACTCGCTGGGTTTTTGGGAATTTGGCTGTGCCCTGACGATGAGCAAACAACAATTCTGCACTCCATCCTTTTGGCCGGATATGGCTTTCTTTGCTACTCAGAGATTGGGGAAAGATCAATTGGGTTTTCTTGGATGAAGTGAATTGCCAGGGTCTTTGGGCTTGAGAATGTAAAAGGATACACGAGAGTCCCAGCAAGAGAGAAACAAGAAATCCCCATCGCCATAAGACAAGCATTTTGGCTGATTCGATGTGTGTGGGCTTTGATTCTATTGTGTCTTCTTCCAATTGTACATACAATTCTCCAAATGGAAAATTGGGTACCTCTTTTGGGCGTAAGAGTTGCAATTGCCCAAGGATCCATGGCTCAGGCTTCCTCATTCGTGAATATCGCTTAAAACAGTCTGGGCACTGGTGGATATGTGCTTCAAGTTCTCTTTCCAAAAGGGGTGGAAGAACATCATCCAGATACCACGTCAGTTTGCCCCTGTGGTATCTGGTACAACCTTCCTCTTTTTGTCGTTTTTGTTTTGACATCACTGCACTCGCTTAGAACTGTCTCAGTTCTGTTGAATCTTCCTTTTGTCGAATCCTTTTGAATGCTTGGCTACCAGGTACCGCAATTCGCCTAGAACGAACCTACACCTACAATGGTCCAAGGTGAATGGAATATGCTATTCTGGAAATCATTGAGAGAATAGAGGTTTTTGAACTCAATCAATGAGAGTTTTTTACCTTTGAAGGAAGGAGATCTCTTTGTCTTTCCAGGTCCATGATAGCGTCGCATCATATGATTCGACTCTGTTCTTTTCTATTACTACACGTCAGATGGCTGAACTTGGACCTGATTTTGTGAGATTATGATAAAAAATAAGCGGGGGCTTTTGAGCAAAATAATATTATAGATAAAAACGTAGCCCAAAAGTCAGTGTTCCAGTAAGATGGAACTTGAATTGATCCTGAATATAAATTGGAAATCCTCCAATAGACAACTGGAGAACAGGTGCCCAGCGTCTGGAGAAGAGTAGGGCGATGTTCGTCATGGCACCCAATTGTAAGATCGCTGCATAATGGGCATTATGGCTGAGATCCTGCATCAAAAGTCCACCTGCCACAAACCCCCCCACAAAAAGATCCACAAAGCGCCATTGCCTTCTGTAGCCTGCGCCCAAGCGCAACTCAAAAAGCATGTGTAGATAAGAACCATCGGTGTAACCTTGTGAAGTTCCCCACACTCCCAGCTGGAGGAGAAAGTAAGGGGTGTAAGCGCCTATCAAACCTCCTAAAGACAGATCGCCCCTGGGTCCCAAGACGCCACTTGTGCTCCATCCACCTGCCTGAAATTCTACCTGGTAAAAAGAAGGCTGAGGGGGCAAATCGTCTGCATCATAAAAAGGCAGACCGATCCCCTTTTTTTGGAGTAAAGTGAGATTTTTACAGTGGGTTGCACGCCAACCTTTGGGGCGGAGTGTCACAGAACCGCCTTTGGGGAATTGGACCGATTGCTGCAGACATTTGCTACCTTGTCTGAGACCCACTGTGCCTTTGCCTTTGGCCATGGCCAATCGCAGAGGAAGTCCTTTATTTTTGTAGTGTCCCCAAAAGAAATTCCCTACACTCACTTGAAGATAGCCTGAAAGTTCGGCTGGAATGCGTAATTCACTCTGGTATACAGGCGCAAAACTATAGGACTCTCCACCTGCCCGAAAGAGCCATTGTTGAGGGTTTTGGCCAGTGGCTTTGCGCACGCGTGGCTTGGCGTACATGAAGAGTTCATTGAAAGAGATCTTTCCATCCTGATTGAGATCTGCACCGCCGTGAAGACCTTTGAGCACAAAGTGTGTAAAGACCGAGCCTTTGAGCCCTTTGGATTCATAAGACAATTGTTGACTTGAGCTGAGAACCTGGAGGCCTCGTACTCTTAGACCTTGTTGTGGGAAGTGTTTACTCAGATCGTGGCGAGAGAGACGGTGCATCATCACCCCCTTTCTCTTGAGCAGTCCTTTGCTGAGAAGATTGCGGTACTTGCTTAATGCACCGAATTGGCGAATGATTTCACCACTGAAGCAAGCATCGATGATCCCAAAGCGCCTGTGTACCTTCATCTTGTCCAAGAAGCTGACAAACTCTTTGTAACTCATGGGATTCTTGCCTTTGAGACCCATGTGGAAGTGTGTTTTGTCTGCATGTCCTGAATAATAAAAGAAGAATGTTGTGACTCGAGGTTTTCGATTGAGACGTTTGAGGAGCTTTCGCAAGGTCTGTCTCAGGGTGTCGGCATTTTTGTTTTTGAGGATCTTGTAGACCTTGAATCCCAAGCGCTGCATGGCTTTGGCCATGGGTTGCAGATCGCCTTTGACTGCGTAGCTGAGCTTGGGATCGTCACGCCAACCTTGTTGGTTGGCCACCAGGAGCGCCAATCGGGTATCTCGTGCCTGCACTTCTCCCTGGAATGCGGAAAAATAGAAAATCACGAGAATGAATGAAGCCAGACATGTACGCAAGTCCGATTACTCCTGAGGTACCTTTTTTGTCGTGCTGCGCTTTCGTTTTGTGAGCCACCAGGTGCGAATTTCCCAAGGGCCAGGAAGCTCTTTGAGCTTTTTAAGGTCTTTGTGTGTTTGCCAGCTTCCTTTTAGCGCTTTTTGAACTGCTTGCCAGGTGAATGTTTTACTTGAAGTTATCACGAAGTATCGTTCCTGTCCAACGTAGTCATCCATGAAAAAAGAACGACCTTTGGGAAGTGTGCCAAAAAGCGTTTTGAGTGTTACGCTGGTTTTTTGGGAGCTAAGGATCAGCGGGAATACCTCTCCCTGGGCATTGATGCCCACGATCATCAAAGTCTTGGGCTGAGTCGTCTTATAGGAGAATTGAACCACATCTTCAGGGTAGAGAACTTGCCCGTCTTGTACCTCTTGGGTTTTCTCATAGTGTCCAGGTCCGATTCGGTGTCCAAAGTGCATATGGGCACTCCATCCTTTTGCGATAACACCTGGTACCTTTCTTTTTCTCGGTGGGACGTGTCGCCGGAGCTTTTTGGGAGTGGCTTGCCCGGGCTTATTGAGCTTGTGTTTGGTGGGCTGACGTTTGTCGATTTTGCGTTTTTGGGGAGTGGCTTTTCTTCGGGGGCTGGGTGTATTGAAGTGCTCCAGTGGTGTGTCTTGGGTGAACATCTGCTGTGTGACGGGCAAGATCAAGAGCAAGCATAAAGCAAAGGCTGTTGCGAAATCCCACCGCCAGGTTCCCAACCATTGGGAGAAGGACTCCATAAATGAGGGTTTCTGAGTGGAGGGAGCAGGTCCTTCTTGTGGTTCGAGCTGTTGATAAAGTTCTTCAAAAGAAAATACAGGGATGTCTTCGGGCTGTTGACTTCGCACTTTTTGTAACAACCAGGGAGTAGATTCTTGCGCTTCGGCCAATTCTTGTGCACAGCTTTCGCAGCTTTCGAGGTGGGCCTCTAACTCTTTGGTTTCCAAGGGCGAGAGAGCATTATCCATATAAGCTTGTAACATTCCCATATCACAGGCATTGCTAACAGATTCTTGTTTGGCTTTTGACATGGTATTTCCCGTTACAGACATGGTTGAAGGCTTGCTTCTGCTTGTGCTCGTTCCTGGTATCGCTTCTTGAAAGCTTTTTTGGCACGCCAGAGAATTTTACCGATGGAAGATTTTTCGACCTGCATAATGTCTGCCATCTCGTCATAATTGAAGTCATGACTGTACAATCGTAAGACCAGAGCTTCTCTTTCCCGAAGTTCGCCCATCACCTCTCGGACAAGGGCGACTTCTTGCTGTTCGTAAAGCTTTTGCTCGGGTGTTGGGATGTTGTCCTCTCCCTTGGGAAGAGGTTTGTCTTGAGATTTTCTCTTGCGTAGGATGTTCAGCGCTTTGTTTTTGGCCACTTTGTAGAGCCAGGGACGCTTCTTTTCCTGTGGCATGATCTCCTTTCTTTGTTCTCTAAAGAAGGTGAGAAAGGTCTCTTGCAACAACTCGCTGGCTTCCTCTCTTGAGTACAAGATCTCATAAAGAAAGCAGTACAGCTCTCGTTGATACTTTTGATAATCTTGTTCAAATATTTTCTTTTCGTTGGGTATCATACATTCTATCCGGAGTTGTCAAATCCAGCCCGGCGACTTGTGAGAGGGTACAATCTACAGTCTCTTGTTGGAGTTCGATGTGGCACACTCGCGTTAGGACTGTGTGAAAGGTCCTGACCTTGCATAGACTTGCCTGGTTCTTTCGTCACTGGGAACACTCTGCGTAAACTCACATATATTGATACACGAGATGCCTTTTGGATTGGACGCATTTTGTGAACTTTTTTCAAAAAAGACCGTTTTGACCTCTCTCGAAAAAAAGATAATCCTATTATCTGTATGATCCTATAGGTTTTTTGTCGGTCGCCTTTTGAGGTTGCTATGAGATCCTAAAAAAAGAATGTCCAAGTTTGGAAAGGTGGTGTGTGGTAAAGGGTGTCACCTCGATGAGTGAAGAAGTATGAACCTTTTATCTTGGGAAGTCGAACATTGATCACACCACCGAGAATTTTGATTGCCAATGCGTATCCTGCCTCTGAACGGCGAAATCTTGAGGCTGCGGGTTGCTCCGATCCTGCACAATTGTATGTGGAGTTGTTGCAGACTCTGATGCCTGGGATTTCCTGTGACATCATCTATCCTGCGGATTTTGGATTCCAACGACCATCGGAATACATCCTGGGACAGTATGATGGGCTTGTCTGGACCGGCTCCAGTCTTACCATTCATAGACCTGATGAGCGTGTGCTTAGACAGATCGAATTGGCGCAGACTGCTTATGCAGTAGGGCTACCACAATTTGGCAGTTCCTGGGGGATTCAATTGGCGGTGGTGGCGGCTGGTGGACGATGTGCTCCCAACCCAAAAGGACAGGAGACCTGTTTTGCACGGAAAGTGATGTTGACTGTCGATGGACAACATCACCCCATGTTCAAAGGAAAGCCTCCTGTATTTGATGCCTTGACTTATCACAGCGACGAAGTTCTGGATTTACCATTAGGAGCCGTTTGTTTGGCGACCAACGGTTTTACCAGAGTGCAGGCTATCGCTGTGCAGCACGAAAAAGGGAGTTTTTGGGCTGTACAGTATCGTCCTGAATGTCATCTTTTGGAGCTGGCGCGTTTGCTTGCTGCTCACAAGACCTCATTGATAGAAGATGGCCGATTCACCGATTATATCGATGCGGGAAGTTACATCACTGAGCTTGAGAATTTGTATCTTGAGCCAGAGCGTATGGATATTGCTTGGCGTTTGGGTATCGATGATGATATCTTAAACCCTGCCATTCGATGGACTGAGGTCCAAAATTGGCTGAATCATGAGGTATGCTTACTGCAAGAAAAACGTACCCCATTTTCCAGCAATATCGATTCCTCCATCTCTTCAGCCTGCTCTCTGTGGTAGTCCTTTTTTCTCCTTTCTCCTTTTGACTCTTTCCTCGGGCAAATGATCTTCCAAAAAAAGTTCGCTTTTGGGCTATGCCCTCGTCAAGAGGTTGGTTGTCTTGATGACGACACACCAAAATGCATAGCAAAATTGTACTTGATGTTTGTAGTAGGAACACGTTGGAGCATTGTATCCAAAACAGGGATTATCTCGTCCAGGAGAGGAGTATGGAAGGTATGAAGTCTAACTCTTTTGTTTTACACGTTTTTTATATCGGCTTGTTTTTGTTTTTGGGCATTTGGTGGAGTGGTTGTGGACAGCCTACCGCTCAGTATTGTACGGAGCAAACAGATTGCCAATCTGGAAGTCGCTGTGTCGCTCGCGTCTGCAAACCTTCCTCACCTAAGGCGAACACGCGAAAAGAAGAGCCTCCTATCAACAACCGACGCCCACCCAGAGCACCTTCTAAAGATCCAGGACAGCGGGGTCGAAGTCCTCACCCTGAGTACCACAAACCTTCTTTGAATGCTGCTCATTGTCAGGGAAATTACAAGCCACTTGTTTTGGAAAAAAAACTGCAAGGATTAGATGACAGCTCTATCACTTCTGCGGTGTCCAGAACTTTTCCCTGGATGGCACACCTGACAAAAGAGGGGACTGTCTTCCTCTTTCATACCCGTGAAGGCCAACTCTTGCATTCTTTTCGACTGGCCGAAAAGCACCGTAAAGATCTCAAGATGATGTCTGTTCCCAGCTCTTATTTTCCTCTTTCAAGACAACAGCTTCTCTTCCATCCCAAATTGGCGCGTCTGTACTTCATCTCTCATAAAAGTTTGGTGACTTTTGGCATTCAGGTCGATGCTATGGGAAAATTGAGTGTGAAAGAGTTAGAAGCCCGTAAGCTACCATTCACTTTCTTTTATCGGGCGACCATCCATCCCAATGGTTCTTTTATGGTGTTAAGTGTGCGGAAAGAAAAAGCGCCTTTTCAACTTTGGATCGAACCCTTGGACAAAAATGCTGGCTTTTTAAAACAAGAGATCCCCTGGGATACAAAACCCACACAACATTCTTATCGCAAGGTATTGCACCTGGAGTTTGATCCAAAAGGACGCTGGTTGGTGGCTTCAGAGACCCGTTGGGGTGGGATATGGTCATACCAAAAAGATGCAAAAGGAAGGTCTTCACTGGTATTCAAGAGGTCTTTGCCGGCGGTGGGCTCTTTTGCCTTTCATCCCAAAAAAGATTGGATGGTCTTCTCTGGTACGCGACGTTTGACTTTGGTATCGCTCGCTTCCTTGCAAATACTTTCTTATGCACGAGGGAATTTCTCTCCAGAAGCAAAGATCTACATGCATCCCAAATACCCCGGCGCAATTGTCTCCATTGATAGCCATGAGCTTTCCAATTGGTGGCTGTATGAGAATGGTAACATTGTGAAGCGCAATGCCATTCGTCTGGGCAATTTTTCCATACGACAGTCTCATTACAAAGACAGCTCTGGGCAATTTTTCATTGTACGAGAAAACAGCTGGTACAGTTTTACGTATGATGGTAAGCATCGATTTATCCGGCACCCTGGCCAAAATGCCCCCTTAAAACATGTGAAGACCCACCATGCACTTCCTATCACTGTGAAATCGGCTTTTGAGCCCACGACAGGGGGGCAACGGCTCTTTTTTATCTCACTTCCCAGTCAACGTGTCTTTCACGAGACCAGCACATACACAGGAGCACACAAGAAAGCGTGGTTTTCACCTTCTGGAAAGCATTTTGTACGGTATGAGTACACGGGTT